>JAANMY010000255.1_pt1 | contig 77796 bp, 72 predicted proteins | sample 7279691 | NCBI WGS metagenome assembly JAANMY01 (sample SAMN14094543, study PRJNA606508) | bioreactor metagenome | isolation source: A lab-scale SPAN reactor treating ammonium-rich wastewater day 388 | place: Ireland: Galway | collected 2018-02-07 | reverse complement strand
CTCGTGCGCCTTCTCGGGCGCAGCGCCAATCCGGGTTCGGGACCGGCCGGGATGCCCGGCGAGACGGCTCTCGAGGTGCTGAAGAAGCGCTACGCGAAAGGCGAGATCGACAAGGCGGAGTTCGAGGAAAAGAGGCGTGACATCGCGCAGTAGCGCCGCGCAGCGCTGGGGGGCAACGCGTTTGCGAAGCGGCTGCTGCCGTGCAGGCATCGCGCTGGCGGCCTTGCTGGCTGGCGCGCTCCCCGCCAGCGCGCAGGGCCTGGCCGAAGCGTTCGAGCGCGCGTGGGCGAACCATCCGCAGGCCGGCACCTGGGACGATCGCGCGGCCGAGGCGCAGGCGCGCGCGGAAATCGCCACCGGCATCACGCCGGGGCCGCCGGCGGTCTCGATGTCGACGATGGACGATCGCCTGGGCAGCGACCGCGGCAGGCGCGAACTGGAAGTCGAGCTGGCGGTCCCGCTGTGGCTGCCGGGGCAGAAATCCGCTCAGGGCGAGCATGCCCGGGCCGCGATCGAAGAGGTGTCCGCGCGCCGCAACGCATTGCGCTGGCAGCTTGCGGGCGAGTTGCGCCAGGCATGGTGGGCCGTCGCAGCGGCGCGCAACGCACTGGCGCTTGCCGGGCGTCGCGCGGCCAGCGCCCGCTTGCTGGAGTCGGATGTCGTGCGCCGCTTCGAGACGGGCGACCTGTCGCGGATCGACGCCAACCTCGCCCGCGACGAGCGAATTGCCGCCGAGGCGGATCAGTTCGAAGCGGCGGCCGGCGTCGCGCGCGCCGAGATCGCCTATCGCGTGCTGACCGGCAGCGAGGCGCCGGCGGCGTTGTCCGAGGAGGATGCAGCGGCTGATTCGGCGCAGGCGCATGGCGTTCACCCGAGGGTCGAATCGCTGGAGGCGATCGCTCGCGTGGCGCGCGCGCGCCTGACGGTCATGGAAGCGAGTGGCCGCGCCGCGCCGGAGCTCGCGGTGCGGGTGGCGCGCGAGCGCGGCGATTTCGCGGAGCCGTTCGGAAACGCGGTGGGCGTGAAGCTCACGATCCCGTTCGCAGCCGGTCCGCGCACGCGCCAGCTGGGCGCGGCGGGCCGGGCAGAGGCTGTGCAGGCCGAGGCCGAACTGGCGCGCGCGCGCGTGCAGGCGCGGCTCGACGAGCAGCGTGCGCGCTCGGACCTCGACGCGGCCGAACGTCAGCTCGGGATGGCCTCGCAGCGTCGCGCGATCACCGCAGACAACCTGCGACTCGCGGAGAGGTCGTTCGCGCTCGGGGAGAGCGCGCTGTTCACGCTGCTGCGCGCACGCGCCCAGGCTTTCGAGGCCGAAGCCTTCCTCGATCGCCAGCGGATCGCGCGCGCTGCCGCACGCTCGCGCCTGAACCAGGCGCTCGGAGTCATGCCTTGAGAGCCCTCTGCGCATTCCTGGTCGCGATCGTCGTGTCTCTCGCGGGCGGCCTGCCGGGTGCGGCACTCGCCCACGAAGGGCACGATCATGCCGACGCGCCCGTCCCGAGCGTCGCGGTCGCGCCGCGCGCGAGCGCCCAGACGGACGATTTCGAGCTGGTCGCCGCGCTCGAAGACGGGAAGCTGACGATCTACCTCGACCGCTTCGCGACCAACGAACCGGTGGCCGACGCGCAGGTCGAGGTCGACGAAGGCGCCGGCGCGATCGCCGCGCCGCAGGTCGCGCCAGGCGTCTACCGCGTGCCCGGCGCGCGTTCGGCGGCACCTGGCAGCCATGCGCTGACGGTATCGGTGCAGGCCGGCGACGTGTCCGACCTGCTGATGACCACGCTGGACGTGCCGACGGTCTCCGGCTCGCCGCCGGGGCCCGGCACCGGCGCACCGACCGTGGCGAGTGGCCGGGCGTCGCTGCCGCCATCCGTGATCTGGGGGGCGTCGGCTGCGGCAGTGCTCGCCGTCGTCGCCGTCGTGGCCCGCCGCCGACGCCGCGATCGCGGCGATCGACGCTGACGGGAGGTCGAATGCGCAAGTTTCCGATGGTGGCCGGGGCGATCGCGGTATCGCTGGGCCTGCAGGCCGGCAGCGTCGCGGCGCAGCGTCTCCCGGACGGCAGCCTCTTCGCCGCGAAGGCGGTACAGCGGCAGATCGGCGTCCGCACGGTCGTCGCGGTGCCGGCCGAACATCCGGCGACGGTCAGCCTGAACGGCAAGGTGGTGGCCGACCCCGGCGCCGGCGGGCAGGTGCAGGCCAGCCAGCCCGGCCGGATCGAGGCGCCTGCAGCCGGCATGCCCACGCTCGGCAGCAAGGTCGCCAAGGGGCAGATCCTCGCGTGGTTGCGCCCGACCCCGGGCAGCATCGAGCTCGGCAACCAGCGGGCGCAGCTCGCGGAGCTCGATGCGCAGCTTGCGATCGCCGAGCGTCGCTTCGCGCGACTGCAGCAGCTCGACGGCGCGGTGCCGCGCAAGGACGTCGATGCAGCCGGCATCGAGCGCGATGCGCTGGCCAGGCGACGTGCCGCGGTCGGTGCGGGGCTGTCGGCCCGCGAGCCGCTCCGTTCACCGGTGGCGGGCGTGATCAGCGTCGCGGCGGTCGTGCCGGGCCAGGTGGTCGACGCGAAGGAGTTGCTGTTCGGCGTGATCGATCCGAACAGGATCGCGGTCGAGGCGCTCGCCTACGATGCGGCGCTGCTCGACGGCTTCTCGTCGGCCAGCGGACGGATGCCGGGCGGGGCGCTCGATCTCCGGTTCGTCGGCGGCGGACGCCAGTTGCGCGAACAGGCGGTGCCGCTGCTGTTTCGCGTGGTGCCGGGGGGAACGCCGGTCGCGGTCGGGCAGCCGGTCGAGGTGGTGGCGAAGACGGCCCGGCGGACGAGGGGTGTCGCGCTGTCCCGCGCCGCGCTGGTGCGCGGCGCCACCGGCGAGTCGGCGGTGTGGATCCACGTCGAGCCCGAGCGCTTCGTGCGCCGCGACGTTCGCGTGCAGCCGCTCGACGCCGAGACCGTGGTGCTGACCTCGGGCGTCGCGGAGGGCGAGCGCATCGTCGTCGCCGGCGCGACTCTTCTGGGGCAGGTCCGCTGAAGTGAAACGTCCTCGTCGTTCAAGCCGGCACGGCGCTGACTTGGTAGCCGATCTGCTCGAGTCTGCGGATCAAGCGGTTGGCGGTCTTGCGTGCGTCGGCGCGGTCGAAGTGTGCCGCACCGAGGTCTTGCCACTCGGTGCCGTCGCGCAGCATGTGCCAGGCGGCGGTGAGCATGGAAGCGGCGACAGCGACGATGGCTTTCTTGGTTCCGCGACGAGCGCGCAGGCGGTGGAACAGAGCCTGGAGGTAGCTGCTCTTGACCTTGATCGCCGCCCAGGCGGCCTGCACGAGGGTGGTCTTGAGCCACTTGCCGCCGCGGCGCAGGCGGGTGCTGCGCCGCTTGCCGGCGCTCTCGTCGTTGCGCGGGCACAGACAAGCCCACGACAGCAAGTGGCCGGCACTGGCGAAGCGCGGCATGTCGATGCCGATCTCGGCGACGATGACATTGGCACTGATCGTGCTGATGCCGGGCATGGTGCTCAGGAGCCGGGCTGCTTGTCGAAACGGCTCGAGCCCGAGGCCCACCTCCGTCTCGATAGCGGCGATGGCCTGATCGAGCGCGTCGATGTGGCCCTGGTGCAGTTGGAGCATGAAGCGATGATGGGCACTGACGCGCCCGCGCAGCGCCTCGAGCAGTTCGGCGCGGCTGGCCTTGACGCGGCCGATGCATGCAACGAGCCGCTCGGGGTCGGTCTGGCCGGCGATGAGCGCCTGCAGCACTGCGCGCCCACTCTTGCCGGTGATGTCGCTGAGCAGGCTGGTGAGCTTGATATTGGCGTCTTCGAGCAGCTTCTCGATGCGCTGTACGTGCGAGGCCCGTTCGCGCACGAACTGCTTGCGCGTGCGGGTGAGCGTGCGCAGTTCCTGCACGGCCACGGGCGGCACGAAGCTGGCGCGAATCAGGCCGTGCGCCAGCAGGTCGGCCAGCCATGTCGCGTCGTTGACGTCGGTCTTGCGTCCGGGCACGTTCTTGACGTGCGCGGCGTTGGCCAGCACGAGTTCGAAGTGGCCTTCGAGCACATGCCACACGGGCTTCCAGTACACGCCAGTGGCCTCCATCGCGACATGCCCGACGCCGAAGGACTCGAGCCAGTCGGCCAGCGCCAACAGCCCCGAGGTGGTGGTCTCGAAAGTGCGCACCTCTTGCCACGGCGCACCGGCGCCGGCGATGCGGGCGCACGCCACGACGGTTTGCTTGTGCACGTCCAGCCCCGCGCAGCGCGGGTAGATTACGTCCATCATGGCCTCCGTGTCGCGGCGACATCGGCGTGCGGCCCACGTCATCGAACTCTGAAGTGCGTGCTCCGGGGCGTAAGGCCCTTGGCGACAGTACGGGGTGCTCGTGGGGCCGCGGGTCCAACTGAGATACGGGCTCGAAGCACCAAGAACGAACCGACCTCTGTGCCGGACGCCGCAACGCCATTTAACGCCCGTTTCATGGGTCGTGGGTCGCGCTGCGCGCGGTGGAGCAACTGAGATGTTCGCCGCGATCGTCGGCGCGAGCCTCGAGAACCGGCTGATCGTCCTGGCCGCCTCGCTGCTGCTGGTGGCGTACGGGGCGATCACGCTGCGGCAGATGCCGGTCGACGTCTTTCCCGACCTGAACAAGCCGACGGTCACGCTGATGACCGAGGCCGGCGGCATGGCACCCGAGGAGGTCGAGCAGCTGGTCACCTTCCCGATCGAGTCGAGCATGAACGGCATGCCCGGCGTCACGCGCGTGCGCTCGGTGTCGGGCGTCGGCCTTTCGATCGTCTACGTCGAGTTCGACTGGGGCTCGGACATCTACCGGAACCGGCAACAGATCGCCGAGCGCCTGAACCTGGTGCGCGAGCAATTGCCCGAGGGCATCGTGCCGCAGCTCGGGCCGATCTCGTCGATCATGGGCGAGATCCTGCTGCTTGCGCTGCCGGTCGACCCGGCCACAGCGAGCGCGATGCAGGTGCGCGAGTATGCGGACTGGGTGGTGCGGCCGAGGTTGCTCACGATCCCCGGCATCGCGCAGGTGATCGCGATCGGCGGCGAGGTGCGCCAGTACCGGGTCGAGATCGATCCCGCGCAGCTCAGGGCGCTCGCGGTCGGGCGCGAGAGCGTCGATGCCGCGCTTCGCGGCTTCGGCGCCAACACCAGCGGCGGCTTTCTCGAGGCACAGGGCCATGAGTACCTGATCCGGCAGATCGGGCGCACGACCCGCATCGAGGATCTTCGCAACCTGGTCGTGGCGGTGAGGAACGGCCAGCCGATCCTGCTGAAGCAGGTGGCCGACGTGCGGATCGCGCCCGCGATCAAGCGCGGCGACGGCGGCTACGCCGGCGAGCCGGCGGTGATCCTGTCGGTGCAGAAGCAGCCCGGCGCCGACAGCGTGACGCTGACCCGGGCGGTCGAGGCAGCGGTCGCCGAACTCGCCAGGGGACGACCGGAGGGCGTGCAGGCCCCGCAGTTCCTGTTCCGGCAATCGAACTTCATCGAGCATTCGGTCGGCAACGTCGTGGAGGCGCTGCGCGATGGCGCGATCCTGGTCGCCATCGTGCTGTTCCTGTTCCTGCTGAACCTGCGCACCACGCTGATCTCGCTGGCCGCGATCCCCCTGTCGCTGCTGGTGACCGCGCTGGTGTTCCGCTACTTCGGCCTGTCGATCAACACGATGACGCTCGGGGGCCTGGCGATCGCCATCGGCGAACTGGTCGACGATGCGGTGGTCGGCGTCGAGAACGTGCTGCGTCGCCTGAAGCTGAACCGGGCGCTGCCCGAGCCGAGGCCGGCGATCGAGATCATCGCGAAGGCGACCCTCGAAGTGCGCACGGCGATCGTCTACGCCACCGGCATCATCGTGCTGGTGTTCGTGCCGCTGTTCATGCTGCCGGGCATCGAGGGGCGCCTGTTCACGCCGCTCGGGCTCGCCTACATCGTGTCGATCCTCGCCAGCATGGTGGTCTCGGTGACGGTGACGCCGGTGATGGCGTACTACCTGCTTCGCGACACGACGCAGTTGGACCACGGCGACAGCCCGCTCGTCGCCCGCCTGAAGGCACTGGACGCGAGGCTGCTCGGCTGGTCGTTCCGGCACGACCGCGTGCTGCTCGCGACCGCGGCGACGCTCGTGGCGCTGGCCGCCGCGAGCATCGCGTACTTCCCGCGCTCGTTCCTGCCGCCGTTCAACGAGGGCACGCTCACCGTGAACGTGCTGCTCGACCCGGGCACGTCGCTCGCGGAGTCGAACCGGGTCGGCGCGCTGGCCGAGCGCCTGATCGCGCAGGTGCCGGAGGTCACCCAGGTCGGCCGGCGCACCGGCCGCGCCGAGTTCGACGAGCACGCGGAAGGCGTGCACTACTCCGAGATCGACGTCGACCTCGAGGGCTCGGCGCGCAGCCGCGAGCAGGTCATCGAGGACATCCGCACGCGGCTCGCGGTACTCCCGGCGGTCAGCAACGTGGGGCAACCGATCGCGCACCGTCTGGACCACCTGTTGTCGGGCGTGCGCGCGCAGGTCGCGCTGAAGGTCTATGGCGACGACCTGGACACGCTGCGCGGGCTGGCGGCCGGCCTGCGCGACCGGCTCGGGAACATCGCCGGCATCACCGACCTGCAGATCGAGAAGCAGGTGCTGATCCCGCAGGTCAAGATCCGTGTCGACTACGAGCAGGCCGCGCGATACGGTGTCGCGCCGGGCGCGTTGCTGCGTTCCCTGCAGCAGATGATCGAGGGCGAGCGCATCACGCAGCTCGTCGACGGCAATCGCCGCTTCGACCTGGTGGTGCGCCTGCCGGAGCCCGCGCGCGGCCTGCAGCGGCTGTCCGACGTGCTCGTCGAAACACCCGCCGGGCATGTCCCGCTGTCGCGGCTGGCGAGCATCGAGGACAGCGACGGACCGAACCAGATCGGCCGCGAGAACGCGCGCCGGCGCATCGTCGTCTCGGCCAACACGGACGGCCGCGACATGGCAGGCGTGATTCGCGCGATTCGCAGCGAGCTCGCCGCGCAGGCGCTGCCCGAAGGCTACTTCACGGCGCTCGAGGGCCAGTTCCAGGCACAGGAGCAGTCGGCGCGGCTGATCGCCGTGCTCGCGCTCGTGTCGCTGTCGATGATCTTCCTCGTTCTGTACAGCCGCTATCGGTCCGCGGTGCTGACGCTGATCATCATGGGCAACATTCCGCTGGCGCTGGTCGGCAGCGTGTTCGCGCTGTGGCTATCCGGGCAACCGCTGTCGGTGGCCGCGTTGGTGGGCTTCGTGACGCTGACCGGCATCGCCACCCGCAACGGCATCCTGAAGATCTCGCATTACGTCAACCTTTGCGCGTTCGAGGGCGAGCGCTTCGGCGACGCGATGATCGTGCGCGGCTCGCTCGAACGGCTGACGCCGGTGCTGATGACCGCGCTGGTGGCGGCTTTCGCGCTGGTGCCGCTGCTGCTCTCGGCGGATGCGCCCGGCAAGGAAGTGCTGCATCCGGTGGCGGTGGTGATCTTCGGCGGGCTGGTCAGCTCCACGCTGCTCGACACGCTGCTCACGCCGGTGATGTTCCGGCGCTGGGGCCGCCGGCCGCTGGAACGCCTGCTCGACGCGCGGGCAACCGAAAGTTTCTGACGACCTCTGGAAAGGAGTGCCTGATGGGTATCGCCCTGAAAATTTCCGCCGTGTTCGCCGCGGCACTGCTGGCAGCGCAACCCGCGGCCGCGCACGACGACAGAACGCTCGATGCGACCAGGGCGCCTCACGGCGGGCAGCTGCGGATGGCGGGCCCCCATCATTTCGAGCTGGTGATCGATGGCGGCGCGACCGTGGCGAGCGAAAGCGCCGTCGTGGTCTACCTGTACGACCATGCCGAGGCAAAGGTTCAGAGCGCCGGCGCGACCGGATCGGCCACGATCCTGTCGGGCAAGGGCAAGACGGTCGTGACGCTGGTGCCGGACGGCGAGAACCGGATGAAGGGGGCGGGCCGCTATGCGTCGACGCCGGACATGAAGGTCGCAGTCACGATCACCTTGCCCGGCCAGCCGTCCGCGCAGGCGCGGTTCACGCCCGGGCAGCGCGCACGCCATTAGATCCCTCGCGGCGTGCCGCGTCGTCGGCGCGCCTGCGGGGATGTTGGGGTAGGCTGCAACCGGCGGCCCGGGTCCGGGCCGTCGGGACACGAGATCGAGGAGAAACGACGTGAAGTTTCCGCGTGGCATGACGAGGCGTCGGACGTTGCTGCTCGGCGCACTGGCGGTCAGCGCGCCGGGCTGGGCGCTTGCTCAGTTCGCGCAGGGGCCGCTGGTCGAGGTCTGGAAGAGCCCGACCTGCGGCTGCTGCAAGGACTGGATCGCGCACATGCAGGCCAACGGCTTCCGCGTGAAGGTCAACGAGACGGGCAATACGGCGGTCCGGGCGCGACTGAAGATCGCCGAGCGTTTCGGCTCCTGCCACACGGCCGTGGTCGATGGTTATGCGATCGAGGGGCACGTGCCTGCGAGCGATGTCCGCCGGCTCCTGAAGGAACGCCCAAAAGCGATCGGGCTGGCCGTGCCGGGGATGCCGATCGGTTCGCCGGGGATGGACGGACCGGAATACCGTGGCCGCAAGGACGAATACGACGTGCTGCTGCTCAGGGCCGACGGCAGCGCTTCGGTCTATCGCCGCTACGCCTGATCGCGCCGGCTGGCCGTGGCGCGGTCGATGAGGCGCGCGCCGTGAAGTTCGACGGGTATTGACTCGCGAGCGCCGGGTCGATAGATTAGAACGAACATTCGTTCTAGAGGCTCCATTGACACCCCAGCGAAGCCAGCAGGCGCGACTCCCGGCGCAGGAAGCGGTGCTCGCGGCCGCGATGGCGCTCTTCGTCGAGCGCGGCTACTTCGGCACCTCCGTGCACGACATCGTACGGGCGTCGAACGTCAGCATCGGGTCGATCTACCACCACTTCGGCGACAAGGCGGGGATTGCGCGCGCGCTCTACGCCGCCCAGACCGCGCGGATGGACGCGCTGATCGCCGGCATCGCCGGGCGACACCCGGGCGCCGCCGCGCGTTGCCGGGCCATCGTCGAGGCGCTGTTCCGCCTGACCGAAGACGACCCGGTCGCGATGGAATTCATGCTGCACGTCAAGCACCGGGAGTTCATCCCCGACGAAAAGCCCGTCTGCTCGTCGAAACCGTTCGAGGCGATGCGCCGGATCGTCGTCGAGGGCATCGCGCGCGGCGAGATCCGGCCGGTCGACGTGATGGTGGCCTCCACCAGCCTGTTCGGCGGCGCGCTGCGGATGATCACGGCGCGCCTCGATGGCGTACTGCCGAAGCCGCTGCCGGAATACCTCGACGAAGTCTGGGAAGCCTCGTGGCGGGCCGTGGCGGCCTGAAGCCAGCCCTTTCCGACATTCCCGACCGCCAACACCACCACAGGAGGAGCACATGGAGAGCATGGCCATCGTCGTCCGGGACGACGCGTACGACAAGATTCTCACGCCACTGGCGTTCGCCTATCTCGCCGCCGCCGAAGGCACGAAGGTCGACATGCTGTTCGTGAACTGGGCCGTGAAGGCGCTCACGAAAGACGGCGCCGAGTCGCTGAAGGTCGATGGCCGCCACGCGGAGCAGGACGCCTGGGTTCGCGAGCGGGTCGCCAAGGCCGGATTGCCGCCCGACATCTACGACATCATCAAGGCCCTGAAAGGCACGGGCAACGTGAACTTCTACGCCTGCAGCCTGGCCGGCGCGATCTTCGGCGTCGACGAGAAGAACCTCGTCCCGGAGGCCGAAGGCATCGTCGGTGCGTCGTGGTTCCTCAACGAGAAGGCCGCGAAGGCCGAGCACTACCAGTACTTCTGAAGGGGAACGCGATGGACGACATCAAGGCGACGACGACGCTGGATACCTCGGGCAAGTGCTGTCCGATGCCGATGGTCGAGACGACGAAGGCCATCAAGGATCTCGCGCCCGGCGAGATCCTGGAGATCGTCGCGACCGACATCGGGACGCGCCGCGACATTCCCTCGTGGTGCGAGCGCTCGGGAAACACCCTGCTGTCGATGACCGAGCAGGACAAGGTCCTGCGGTACTTCGTGCGCAAGGCCTGAGTCTCGGGCTTGCGGCGGCCGCTGCCGCGTCTCCGGACGCACGCGGCCGCCGCGCTACAATCGCGGCTTCGCGCCCGTAGCTCAGCGGATAGAGTACTGGCCTCCGAAGCCAGGGGTCGCTGGTTCGATCCCAGCCGGGCGCGCCATCGCGTCATCCCGATCCGTTCATCCGGATCCGCCGATCCGGATCAGTCGCCCGCCTGCCGGGCCGCGTCGGGGACGAGCAACTCCGGTCCGATGCGCTCGCGCGAGTGGTCGGCGGCGAGGAACATGTACATCGCCGGCACCACGAACAGCGTGAACAGCGTGCCGATCGACAACCCGGTGAAGATCACCAGGCCCATCGCGTGGCGCCCTGCCGCGCCGGCACCCGCGGCGATCACCAGGGGCACCACGCCGAGCACCATGGCTGCGGTGGTCATCAGGATCGGGCGCAGGCGCACTGCGCAGGCGTGCTCGATCGCTTCGCGCCTGGGCATGCCGCGGTGCTGCATGTCGTTGGCGAACTGCACGATCAGGATCCCGTGCTTGCTGATCAGGCCCATCAGCGTGACCAGCCCCACCTGGGTGTAGATGTTCAGCGACGAGAAGCCGAGGTTGATGAAGAGCATCGCGCCGAACAGGGCCATCGGCACCGACACCAGAATCACTACCGGGTCGCGGAAACTGTTGAACAGCGCGGCGAGCGCCAGGAACACGATGATCAACGCGAACAGCAACGTGACCAGGAAGCCGCCCGACTCCTGCATGAACTGGCGCGACGGCCCCGCATAGTCCACCGAGTAGCCGCTGGGCGCCGCCTCGCGCACCGCCTCGCGCAGGAAGGCCAGCACCTCGCCCTGCGAGATGCCGGGAGCGCTCACGCCCGAGATCGTGGCCGAATTCAGTTGCTGGAAGTGGTTGATCGACTGCGGCACCACGTCGTGGCGCAGCGTGGCCACGGTGGCCGCGGTGATGACCTTCCCGCCCGGCGTGCGGACGTAGTAGTCGAGCACCTGGTCGGGGTTCAGGCGATCGACCTGGCGCACCTGCGGGATCACCTTGTACGAGCGGCCGGCGATCGAGAAGTAGTTGACGTAGCCGCCGCCCAGCGCTGTACCGAGGGCGTTGCCGACGTCCTGTTGCGTGAGCCCGAGCGCGGTGATCTTGTCGCGCTCGGGCACCACGGTGACCTGCGGCTTGTCGACTTTCAGGTCGGAGTCGACGAAGAAGAACATGCCGCTCTCGCCGGCCTTGCGCACCACCGCCTGCGCCACCTCGTCGAGCGCGGTGAAGTCCTCGGTGGTGTTGATGACCAGTTGCACCGGCAGTCCGCTGGAACCGGGCAGCGGCGGGAACTGGAACGCGGCGACGCGCGCTCCGGCAATCGAATTCCACTGCTGCTGCAATTCGTGCTGCAACGCCGCGGCGCTGCGGCTGCGCTGGTCCCACGGCTTGAAGACCGCGCCGGCGATGCCGGCGTTGACCGCCGGTACGCCGGTGAGCTGGAACATGTGCTCGTACTCGGGCAGCGCCTTGGCGACCTCGAAGACCTGGCGCGCGTAGGCCTGCATCTGTTGCGGTGTCGCGTCGGGCGCCCCCTGGATCTGTGCGAGCACGATGCCCTGGTCCTCTTCGGGCGCCAGCTCCGACGGGGAAGTCTGGAACAGGTAGACCAGCACCCCGAGCAGCAGCGCCCCCATCACCACCGGCACCGGCCAGGTGTCGAGCGTGCCGTGCAGCACGCGCTCGTAGCCCCGGCGCACGCGGTCGAACCGGCGGTCGATGAAGCGCACGAAACGCCCGCTCTCCTGTTCGGCGCTGAAGAAGCGCGAGCACATCATCGGCGACAGGGTGAGCGCGATCACCGCCGATACGGTGATGGCGGCCGCCAGCGTGAAGGCGAACTCGGTGAACAGCGCGCCGGTGAGTCCGCCCTGGAAACCGATCGGCACGTACACGGCCACCAGCACGATGGTCATCGCGAGGATCGGCCCGCCCAGTTCGCGCGCCGCCAGCAGCGCCGCCTGCAGCGGCGTCCTGCCCTCCTCCTTCATGTGGCGGTCGACGTTCTCGACGACGATGATGGCGTCGTCGACCACCAGCCCGATGGCGAGCACCAGCGCCAGCAGCGTGAGCAGGTTGATCGTGTAGCCCAGCACCAGCATCACGAAAAAGGCGCCGATCAGCGACAGCGGCATCGCGATCAACGGCACGACGACCGCGCGCAGCGTGCCCAGGAACAGGTAGATCACGACGGTGACGATCAAGAGCGCCTCGAGCAGCGTCTTGACCACCTCGGTGATCGAGGTGTTGACGAAGTCGGTGGCGTCGTAGGCGATCCGCGCGGTCAGCCCGGCCGGCAACTGCGCCTGGATCGACGGGAAGACGTCGCGCACGCTGGCCGCCACGTCGAGGATGTTGGCGTCGGGCGCCACCTTGACGCCGATGAACACCGATTCCTTGCCGTCGAAGGCGACGCCGAAGTCGTAGTTCTCCGCACCCAGCGTCACGTTGGCGACGTCCTGCAGGCGCACGATCGCGTTGTCGCCGTGGCGGATCGCCAGCTGGCGGAAGTCTTCCAGCGTGTGCAGGTCGGTGCCGGCGGTGAGTGCCACGGTGACCATCTGCCCGCGGGTGCTGCCGAGCGCCGCGAGGTAGTTGTTCGCCGCCAGAGCCGCGTGGACGTCGGTGGCGGTGACGCCGTGCGCCGCCATGCGGCCGGGGTCGAGCCAGGCGCGCAGCGCAAACTGGCGCGCCCCGAGGATCTCGGCAGTCTGCACGCCGGGCAGCGCGTCGAGCCGGGGCTTGACCACCCGCACCAGGTAATCGGTGACGTTGTTCGACGGCAGCACGGTGCTGTAGAAGCCCAGGTACATCGCGTCCGTGGTCTCCCCGACCTTCACTTCGAGCACCGGCTGTTCGGCCTGTGGCGGCAACTGGTTGCGCACCGACGCGACCTGGGTGTTGATCTGGGTGAGCGCGCGGCTGGCGTCGTAGTTCAGGCGCAGCGTCGCCGTGATGGTGGAGACGCCACTCACGCTGGTCGACGACAGGTAGTCGATGCCCTGGGCCTGTGCGATCGCCGCCTCGAGAGGCTGGGTGACGAAACCGGCGACGGTCTGTGCATCGGCGCCGAACCAGGTCGTGGTGATCGTGACGACCGCGTTTTCGGTCTTCGGAAACTGGCCCACCGGCAGCCCGAACAGCGACCTCAGCCCGAGAACCAGGATCAGCAGGCTGATCACGCCGGCGATGACCGGTTTGCGGATGAACAGATCGGTGAAGTGCATGGCGGCGCCGCCGTCACTCGTCGCGCGGCTGCGGGTCGGGGTCGTTGGCCGGGCGCACGGCGTTGTTCACGACCAGCGGCGTGCCGTTCTTCAGTTTGAGCTGGCCACTGGTGACCACGGTGGCGCCTGGCTCGAGCCCTTCGAGGATCGCGATCTGGTCGCCGCGCGTGGGCCCCGGCTTGACGAAGACCTGCCGCGCTTCGAGCACCGGGTTGCCCTGCGCGTCCTTGCGGCCGCCGTCCTGGGCCAGAAACACCGTCGCGCCATAGGGATTGAAGGTGATCGCCGTCTGCGGCACGGTGACGTGGCGCTGCGCTTCGCCGGTGTCGATGCGCACGTCGACGAACATGCCCGGCACCAGCGCGCGCTGCGGATTGGGTACGCTGGCCGCGATCATCAGGTTGCGCGTGGCGGGGTCGATGCGCGGATCGATGGCGGTGATGCGCCCGGGGAAAGGCTGCTGCGGATGCGCGTCGCTGGTGATGCTGATCGCCTGTCCGACGGCGATCTCGGCGGCCTGGCGCTGCGGCAGGCCGAAGTCGACGTACACCGGATCGAGTGCCTGCAGCGTGACGATCCGCGCGCCCGGATCGAGGTACTGCCCCGGGTTCACGGTGGTGATGCCGAGTTTGCCGGCGAACGGCGCACGGATCGACTTCTTCTCGACGACGGCCTGCTGCTGGGCCACCAGCGCGCGTTTGGCTGCGAAGTCGGCCACGTCGGCGTCCACCTGCGCCTGGCTGATGGTCTGGGCGGCGAGTTGCGCGCGATCGCGTTCGAGTACGCGCGCCGCCAGCTCGGCGGCGGCCTGCAGCGCGCGCAACTGGGCGGCGTCCGCATCGGCATTGAGCTGCACCAGCAGCTGTCCGGCCCTGGCCTCGTCGCCCGACCGGAAATGCAGGCTGCGCACCATGCCGGCGATCTCGGTAGTCACCTCGACGCCGCGTACCGCGCGCAGGCTGCCGATTGCGGCCAGCTGTGGCTGCCAGGGCTGCAGCCCGGCCACCATCGTGGTCACGGTGGCCGTCGGCGTGGCGTTGCTCGCCATGAACTGCCGGATCATGCGCGCCTTGAAAACGTTGAAGCCGACGATCGCGCCCGCCGCAACGGCCACCAGGACCAGCATGACGATCATCCGCTTCGTCACGGAGGGCTTCTTCTTCGCCGGGGTCGAGGTGTCGGGGTTCATGGCTTGCGGTCGATCACGGGTTCGTTCGGGTGACGCGCGTCGGAGACGTCCCGATCGAGTGCGATGTCGGCGCGATCGGGACGGTTCCACCAGCCGCCACCCATCGCCTGGAACAGGGCGGCGGTGTCGGCGTGGCGCGCCGCCTGCGCCCCCACCAGGGCGATGCGCGCCTGCTGGTACTGGCGCTGGGCGTCGAGTACCGCGAGCGAGCTCACGGCGCCGAGCTGGTATTGGCGCGTGGCGAGATCGAGGCTCGCGCGGGCACTCGCCTCGGCCTCGGCCTGCGCCTGCAGCGCGAGGGCGTCGGCCTGGAGCGCGCGCAAGGTGTCGGCGACGTTCTGGAAGGCCAGCAGCACGGTGGAGCGGTACTGCGCCGCGGCGGCGTCGTGTGCCGCCACGGCAGCGGCACGCTGCGCATCGAGCCTGCCGGCGTCGAACAGCGGTTGCAGCAATGATGCACCGGCACTCCACAGCAGCGAACGGCCGTTGAGCAGGCGGCCCGGGCTGGTCGCGGCAAAGCCGTAGCTGCCCGACAGCGTGATCTGCGGGTACAGGTTGGCGGTGGTCACGCCGACCAGCGCGTTGGCCGAGTGCAGCAGCGCCTCGGCGGCGCGGATGTCGGGGCGCTGGCGCACCAGCGCCGAGGGCACGCTCACCGGCAGTTGCACCGGCAGTTGCAGCGCTTCGAGCGTGAACTCGGGCAGGTCACCGGCGTCCGGCAGCCGTCCGGCGAGCACCGCCAGTCGATGGCGCGTACGCGCCAGGCCGAGGTCGAGTCCGGGCAGCGACGCGCGCGTCTGCGCGAGCAGCGCCTGTTGCGCGAGCACCTCGCCGCGTGCGATGCCGCCGAGTTGCCAGCGTCGCTCGAGCAGGTCGAACTGCCGTTGCTGGATGGCGACGAGTTCGAGCGTGGCGGCGCGCTGCGCGCGCAGCGCAGCCTCCTGCACGGCGGTGGTCACCAGGTTGGCGGTCAGCGCCAGGTGAGCGGCCTCGAGCTGCTCGGTGTGGAAGTCGACCTGGGCCTGCAGGGCTTCGATCTGCCTGCGTACGCCGCCGAAAGTGTCGAGCGTGTACGACACCTGTACCGACGCGTTGTAGAGGTCGTACACGGCCGTGGCGGACGGATCGGCGGCCGTGGGTGCGCGGGCGCGCTGGCGCGCGACGCCCGCGCCGACGTCGACGCGTGGCATCAGCGCGCCCGAGCCCGCGCGCAGGTCTTCCTGCGCCTGGCGCAGCGTCGCCTGGGCCGCCGCCAGCGTCGGGCTGTCGGCGAGCGCCTGCCGGATCAGCCGGTCGAGCGACCCGGAGCCAAACAGCGCCGACCACTGGGCGGGGATGTCCGCGCCGGTCACGAAGCGCTGCGCGTTGCCGGCCAGCACCGGCGCCGCGACCGTCTCGGCGTCCAGCGCTTCGGCGGTGTAGCGCTCGGTCCGGGGCCCCGGGGGCGCGTGGAAATCGGGCCCGCTCGCGCAGCCGGCCAGTGCTGCTGTCACAACGACGGCGGACAGCGCGCGGCGGGTCATGTACAGGTACAGGAGCGTCACGTTGTCGGATGGCGCGAGCGACGCGCCTCGTCGGGGAACGCCGGATGGTACACGCAGGCACCGGGTGGGCGGCCGGATACCGGTGATCTGCTGATAGACTCGATGCAGGAGCGCCAGCAACCGGTTTCGTTTCCCGATGACCGAATCCGTCCATCGCCTCGATTTCGGCCGGGTCTCGGTCTTCCTCGGGGAGAAGTCGGGCAAGTATCCCGACGGCAACCAGGTGATCGTGCGCGGCAGCGACACGCGTGCCGCGTTCGACACGCCACTGGTGGCCAATCGCATCGGCGCCGAACTCGACGATGCCGAACTGGTCGTGCTCGGGCACGCGCACGAAGACCACATGGCGGGGCTGCACCGGCTGCCCCGGGCGAGGGTGCAGGCGCACGAACGCGATCTCGAAGCGGTGCGCAGCTGGGAAGGCCTGCAGCGACACTACGGCCTGTCGCCATCCGCGGGTGCGTCGATGCTCGCGAAGATCCGGCGCGAGTTCTTCTATGTGCCACGGCCCGACGCCAGCGGCTATCGCGACGGTGCGCTCTGGGACCTGGGTGGCGCGCGGGTGCGCGCGATCCACATGCCGGGCCACACCTCGGGCCACAGCGTGCTGCTGGTCGAGTCCGAAGGCGTGGCCTTCCTCGGCGACATCGACCTGAGCGGTTTCGGCCCGTACTACGGCGACGCCACGTCGAGCCTGGCGGCGTTTCGCGACACGCTGGCGCGCGTGGCCGAGGTACCCGCTACCGTCTGGGTCACGTCGCACCATCGTGGCGTTTACACCGACCGCGCGGCGTTTCTGAAGGCGCTGGCCGCCTTCGCCGCAAAGCTCGACAAGCGCAGCGAGCGGCTGCTGTCGATGCTGGCCGATGGCCCGAAGACGCTCGACGAGCTGGTGGCGATGCGCCTGATCTATCCGTCCGACTACGAAGAGGTCTGGATCGACGATGCGGAGCGGCGCACGATCGGGCAGCACCTCGACGAACTGCTCGCCGCGAGGCGCGTGCACACCGACGGGCACGGGCGCTTCGCGCGCTGCTGACGGTGCGCGCCATGCTTCACCGATGAATTCCGACCGATGAACATTCCCATCCACTGCGCGCACGAAGACAGGCGTTGTGCGGCCGGCCTCTTGCGACGGTTCGCGCGCGGTGCGCTGCTCGCCGCCGCTGCACTGTGCGCCGCGCCCGCGTTTGCGTGGAGCAACCACGCGCTGGTCACCCGGCCTGCGCTGGAGGCCCTGCGCGAATTCGCCGGCCTGGCCCCGGTCAGGGTCGAGACGCTCGAATCGTTTCTCGCCGCGCAGGGTGCGAGCCTGGAGCAGTTGCTCGACGACGAGGAGCGCTGGGCGCGCGAGCACGTACCCATGTATCCGCCGCGGCCCGACGCGCTGCGCTTCGTGGCCGCCGGCAAGGCCGATGCCACCGATGCGGTCGACTTGCGGCGCCGCTTCGTCGCGGCGTTGCGCATTTCGCCCGACCTGCCGCTCAGCCTGTTCGTGCAGCGCGCCCCCGGAGCGCGCGCCGAAGACGGCCGCGCGCCGATGCCGGAGCGCGATGTGACCACGCTGCCGCGCGACGACGCGATCGAGGCAGTGAAGTTCGCAGCCCTGCGCGAGGGTGAGCCGGTGTCGCCGATCGAGGTGGTGGCGAGCGCGTCCGACGAGCCCGACTACGGCCTGGACATCGGCCTGTGGGAGGACAACGGCACCACGCAGGGCCGTGTCTACGGCTTCGGCAGGCAGCCGTTCGGCAACCCGGCGCTCGACTTCGGCACCCAGGCGCCGTTTCACATGGGGTTCTTCCACGAGTCGGCGATCGTCTACGCGGCGGCGGGTTTCCTGAAACGTACCTTCCCGGAGTACCGCATTCACCTCTGGCTGGCGCTGGCGCGGCACGCGCTGCGCACCGGCCACGACTACTGGGGCTGGCGCTTCGCGGGCTGGGCGATGCACTACCTGCAGGATCTCACGCAGCCGTACCACGCGCGCGTGCTGCCCGACGTGAGCACCGTGCGCATGTTGTGGATCAACACGCTGTACATGGCCGGCTGGCCGGACGCGCGCAACCGGGCGGTGACGCTGGTGTCGAACCGGCACCTCGCCTTCGAGAACTTCCAGCGCACCGCGATGCTCGCGGGCCTGCGCGAGCGCGCACGCGCAGCGATGCTGTTCGACGCGCTGGCGGGTACCGGCGCGGCGGCCGACCCGAACTACGACGACCGCACCCCGCGCGCGGCGGTGGCGATGCGTGCCTCGGGGGCTGCCGATGCGCTCGACCGCACGATCGCCGCGTCGCTGCCCGCACGCTACGTCAGCGACCCGTCGTTCGAGTTCGGCGCCTCCGGGCACGGCATCGACCTCTACGCGGCGCTGTCGCGCGACGATCCCGCCGGGCGCGACGCGCTGGCGCGTGCGCTCGCGCCGCGGCTGGCCGACTTCGGTGCGTTCACCCGCGCGTTGGTGCGCAGTCTGCTGACGGATCGCTGATCAGGTGTTCCCGTCGTAGCTGGCGAGCGTCACTTCGGCGGCGGCTTCACGGATCGGGATCAGACCCCTTTCAGATGTTCGAGCGGCAATTCGGTCGTCCGCTTGGTTTCCTGCAGCACGACGCTCGACTCGACGCTGCGCACGCCGGGCAGCCGCATCAGCCGGTGCATCATGAACTGGGCGAACGCCTCGAGGTCGGCGGCGACGATGCGCAGCTGGTAGTCGTAGGGACCGGTGACCGAGTAGCACTCGAGCACCTCGGGCATCGCCGCCACTGCACGGTCGAACGTGTCGTTGTGTGCTTCGCCGTGCCGCTGCAGCGACACGCGGGTGAAGGCCGTCACGGTGAGGCCGACCTTCGCGGGCCGCAGCAGCGTGACGCAACGGTCGATCAAGCCTGCGTCCTGCAGCCGCTGGATGCGGCGGCTGACCTGCGACGCCGACAGGTGCACGCGCTCGCCGAGTTGCGGGTTGGTGGTGTGGCCATCACGCTGCAGCGCAGCAAGCAGCTGAAGGTCGATTTTGTCGAGTTCGAGCACGATTCCGGTCCCGGTCTGGCCTGATGATGCACGAACCGTGCGCAAACTGCGAGATCGAACGCCAAAGTCGCGCGGACCTTGCGCGGTGTCGCGCCTAGCATGGGGCGCATCGAACCCGGCCCCGGCTCGACGCCGGCTCCCTGCCATGAATGCACCCGATCGGCTGCTCGTTCCGTCTGCGCCGCTGCGCGTCGATTACCGGCTCGAGGACAACCTGGCCGCGACCTCCGGGCCGATCTTCCTCACCGGCACGCAGGCACTGGTGCGCCTGCCGCTGATGCAGCGCGCGCTCGATGCGGCCCGCGGGCTGGACAGCGCCGGTTTCGTCAGCGGTTATCGGGGCTCGCCGCTGGGCGCCTACGACCAGCAGTTGTGGCGCGCCCGCGCGCAGCTCGACGCGGCGAACGTGCGTTTCCTGCCGGCGATCAACGAGGAGCTGGCGGCGACCGCAGTGCTCGGTTCGCAGCAGGTCGAGTGCGATGCGCAGCGCACGGCGGCCGCGGCCTTCGGGCTCTGGTACGGCAAGGGCCCGGGCGTCGATCGCGCGGCCGACGCGCTCAAGCACGGCCACGCGCGCGGCGCCTCGCCCAACGGCGGCGTGCTGGTGGTGGCCGGTGACGACCACGGCTGCGTGTCCTCGTCGATGGCGCACCAGAGCGACTTCACGATGGTCTCGTGGCGCATGCCGGTGCTCAGCCCGGCGAACATCGCCGAGCTGATCGAGTTCGGCCTGTACGGCTGGGCGCTGTCGCGCTGGTCCGGCGCCTGGGTGGGCATCAAGGCGATCTCGGAGGTGGTCGAGAGCGCGGCGACCGTCGATCTCGATGCGTTGCAGACGCACTTCGACCCGGTGGGCACGGCCGGCGCGACCGGGATCACGGGCGCGGCCGATGGTGCTGTCCGGGAGGCGCGGCGCACCCCGGCCCTGCACTATCGTCCCGACGACGTGCCGGGCGCGGCGATCGAGACGCGGATGGCGCAGCGGCTCGATGCGGTGCGCGAGTTCGCGCGTCTGCACTCGATCGACCGGACGATCTGCGCGCCACGCGATGCGCGACTGGGCATCGTCACCTGCGGCAAGGCGCACTTCGATCTGCTCGAGGCGCTGCGTCGCATCGACATCGACCTCGCCGACCTCGAGCGCGCCGGCGTCCGCTTCTACAAGGTCGGGCTCGCGTACCCGATCGAGCCGGCGCGGATGCTCGCGTTCGCGCGCGGGCTCGACGAGGTGCTGGTGGTCGAGGAGAAGGGGCCGGTGGTCGAGCAGCAGATGCAGGCGCTGCTGTACGGCGCGCCGGCCGACTGTCGCCCGCGCATCCTCGGCAAGCGCGGCCCCGACGGCGCGCCGCTGCTTGCCGAGGTGGGCGAAGTGCGCCCGTCGCGCGTGCTGCCGGTGCTGGCCGAGTGGCTGGCGCGCCACCGGCCGGCGCTCGACCGGCGCGATCGCGTGGTCGAGTTCGTCCGTCCGCCGCTGCCGTCGAACGCCGCCGACAAGGTGCGCCGCGTGCCGTACTTCTGTTCGGGCTGTCCGCACAACACGTCGACGGTGGTGCCGGCGGGCTCGCGCGCGCTGTCGGGCATCGGCTGCCACGCGATGGCGATGTGGATGGACCGCGACACGAGCGGGCTGATCCAGATGGGCGGCGAGGGCGTCGACTGGATCTCGCACGCGCAGTTCACGCGCGTGCCGCACGTGTTCCAGAACCTCGGCGACGGCACCTACTTCCACTCCGGCTATCTCGCGATCCGCCAGGCGATCGCCGCCGGCACGACGATCACCTACAAGATCCTGGTCAACGACGCGGTCGCGATGACCGGAGGCCAGCCGGCCGACGGCGTGGCCACCGTCGATTCGATCGCACGGCAGGTGCGCGCCGAGGGCGTGCAGCGGATCGCGCTGGTGTCGGACGACCCGCGCAGGCACGCCGGGCGCGAAGCGTCGTTTCCGCCGGCCACGAGCTTTCACGGTCGCGACGCGCTCGACGCGGTGCAGCGCGAGCTGCGCGAGACACCGGGCGTCACCGTGCTGCTGTACGACCAGGCCTGTGCCGCCGAGAAGCGGCGCCGGCGCAAGCGCGGCACGCTGGCCGATCCGCCGCGCCGGCTGTTCATCAACGAGGCGGTGTGCGATGGCTGCGGCGACTGCGCCGCGAAGTCGAACTGCCTGTCGGTGGTGCCGGTGGAGACGCCGCAGGGGCGCAAGCGGCAGATCGACCAGTCGTCGTGCAACAAGGACTACCGTTGCGCCGACGGCTTCTGTCCGAGCTTCGTGTCGGTGACGGGCGGAAGCCTGCGCCGGCCGGCGGCGACGCTCGACCCCGAGCGGCTCGCGCATGCGCTCGAGTCGGTGCCCGAGGTCGAGCCGGCGAACTGGCGCGGGCCGTACGACCTGCTGGTCACCGGCGTGGGCGGCACCGGCGTGGTCACCGTGGGCGCGGTGATCGCGATGGCCGCGCACCTGGAAGGCAAGCGCGCATCGGTGCTCGACTTCATGGGCTTCGCGCAAAAGGGCGGCAGCGTGCTCTCGCACGTGCGCCTGGCGGCGAGCGCCGATGCGCTGAACCAGGCGCGCATCGACACGCAGCAGGCCGACGCGATGCTCGCCTGCGACGCGGTGGTGGCCGCGAGCGACGACGCGCTGCAGTCGGTGAGCCACGGACGCACGCGTATCGTGGCCAACCGGCACGTGCTGCCGGTGGCGGCGCAGGTGACCGACCCCGACGCGCCGTTGCCGGTGGACGCGCTGCTGGAGAAGCTCGCCGCCGCGGCGGGCGAAGGCCGGCTCACGGTGTGCGACGCGCACGCGATCGCCGCGCGCGCGCTCGGCGACACGATGGCCACCAACATCGTGATGCTCGGTTGCGCGTGGCAGCAGGGCATCGTGCCCCTGTCGCGCGCGGCGATCGAGCGCGCGCTGGAACTGAACGGCGTGGCGGTCGAGGCGAACCTGCGGGCGTTCCGCATCGGGCGGCTGGCTGCGCACGATACGCGGGCGCTCGAAGTGGTTCTCGGCGGCGCGGCGGAAGCGGCGATCAACGCGACGGCTCGCGACGAACAGTCGCTCACCGAACTGGTCGATTGGCTGAGTGCCGAACTGACGGACTACCACGGGGCCGGACACGCGACGCGGCTGCGTCGACTGGTCGACGCCGTGGCGGTCGCCGAAAGCGCGCTGCGCCCGAGCGGAGCGCCGCCCGAGTTGGCCGCCACGGTGGCGCGCAATTACGCGAAGCTGCTGATGGTGAAGGACGAATACGAAGTGGCGCGCCTGTACTCGTTGCCACGGTTCCGGCGCGAGCTCGAGGCGCAGTTCGAGGGCGACTACGCATTGAGCGTCCTGCTCGCGCCGCCACTGCTGGCGCGCCGCGGGCCGGATGGACTGCCGCGCAAGATGCGCTTCGGCCGCTGGATCTTCCCGGTGCTGCGCGTGCTCGCCGCGGTGCGGCGCGTGCGCGGCACGCCGTTCGACGTTTTCGGCTATACGCGCGAGCGTCGCATCGAGCGCGCGCTGCCGGCCGACTATGCGGCGACGATCGAAGCGCTGTTGCCGAGGCTGGATGCGGGGCGCCTGGCGCTGGCTGTACAGCTCGCCGACGTGCCGTCCTCGATCCGCGGGTTCGGGCACGTGAAGCTGCGCAACCTGCGTGAAGCAAAGCGTCGCGAAGTGGCGCTGGCCGAACGGCTCGGGGTGGTGCCGGTGGTGTCGGAAGTGGTGCGCGGACTGCTGGCGCAGCAGGACTCGGGGGTGGGTGCGCCGCGGGACGTGGCGGCGGGCTCGCACCGCGCCTGATAGTGCGGTCGGCCGTGGAAGCAGCAGGCCCGCGCGGTGTCGCGGGCCGGGGCGATTCAAATGGCAGTCACCGGCTGCCCGGAGTCGCTGCAGGGTGACCGGGGGCCTCATCGCTCTGTCCGGAGTGTCAGGGCTGCTCGGTGCGGGGTTGACGTGCAGAGACCGGATGCGCTCGCGCTGAGGCCGATGTCGGCGGTGACCGCCGCGGCCGCGAGCGCGACTGGCTGCGCACCGGGAAACGATGCAGAATGAATCGACCGACGTGGACGGGTGTTTGCAGGCGACGGCCCAACACGCTCGTCCGAAGCCGATGGCGCCCGGCGCCGACAATGGGCCTTGTGGACGCTGCGTCTGCCGACACATCCGAGCCGACGACTCTGTGTTCAGGATATGTTCGACCCGAGGGAGTTCCGGCGGCGAAACCCGTGCGGAGACAAGCACATCCCGGCGCTGATGTGCACAGGTTGCACAGATGGGCTCGGAGTTACGCCGCTTCTTGATACGAACCAAATTACGTTAGTCATCCCCAACCCCACCCGTCATTGCCATGATCACCCTCGAATTCCTCATTACCTCGCTCGTTGTCGTCCTTGTTCCAGGCACGGGCGTCGTCTACACAGTGTCTACCGGCCTTACGGCTGGTCGCCGCGCGAGCATCTTTGCCGCCATTGGCTGCACGGCAGGAATCGTTCCTCACCTTCTGGCCACCGCCCTCGGCTTGGCCGCGGTCATGCACACCAGCGCATTGGCATTTCAGGTTCTTAAGTACGCCGGTGTTGCCTATATCTTCTACCTCGCCGTTGCCACTTGGCGTGACCGCTCGGCCTTCTCGGTCGATAGCAGCGTGGCCAAGGTATTGGCCACCGGGCTGGTGGTGAAGGCGTTCCTGCTGAACATCCTCAATCCCAAGCTGACAATTTTCTTCCTGGCGTTCTTGCCGCAGTTCGTCGATTCCGCGTCAAGCCAAGCGTTCGCCCACCTGCTCGTCTTGAGCGCAGTCTTCATGGCAATGACCTTCGTGGTGTTCGTCGCCTACGGGTTCCTCGCACACGCCTTTCGCCGTTTCGTCATCGAATCGGCGCGCGTGCAGAATGCGCTGCGCTATGGATTTACTGCTGCATTTGCTGCACTTGGGGCCCGGTTGGCGGCGAATGAACGGTGACGGCCAACCCTTCGTTGCACCCGACGCGCCACAGCCGCCTTCGGCGTCTGCGGCCAGCGGGTGAACTCGAGCGTTAGCCAGCCCAAGGAGCACTGTTCATGGTCGAGGTAACGTGGTTGGTGTTCATCGCGGCGTCGCTGCTTCTGATCGCAACACCCGGACAGGACATGGTGCTTGTCATGTCGCGCTCCATCTCCCAGGGCCCGGCTGCCGGGGTCGTCACAGCCGCAGGGGTTAGCGTTGGCCTGGTCGGCCACACAGCTCTGGCCACACTCGGCCTGGGCGCCCTGTTGCGAGCATCGGAGTGGCTGTTCCTTGGCTTCAAGCTCGTGGGCGCTGCTTATCTGGTTTACATCGGGGTGCAACTGCTGCGCACTCGCCACTCGGAACCCGCCGTCTCTACGGGCGCACCCAGGTCGCTGCTGCGGCTTTTCGCTGACGGAGCGCTGTCCAACATCTCCAACCCAAAGATCGCTGTTTTCTACTTCGCGTTCCTGCCGCAGTTCGTACTGCCCGGCGCTACGCACCCTACCCTGTCTGTGTTCGGCCTCGGGCTCGCTTTTGCCGGACTCACGTTCCTGGTCAAGGGGCCGGTTGGGCTCGCCGCGGGCGTTCTCTCTGTATGGCTTCGGGCTCATCCCAGGTTTCTGGTCTGGGTGTTCCGTACGAGCGGGGCTGTACTGGCAGGGCTCGGCGTCAAGCTGGCGTTCGAGCGCCGACCGTGAGCCGCTGAGTTGCACCGCGTGCCGGAAGCAGCAGGCATGGCCGCCAAACCTTCCGGGCCCGTACCAGGCCGGATCCTCGTGGCCGCCGGCGCCTACTTCGGCATCGTTTTCGGCATCGGGTTCGTCTTTGGCCTCGTCCGTGTGGCGCTCGTCGCGCCCGTCATCGGCGAGCGCTACGCCGAACTGGCCGAGATGCCCTTCATGTTCGTGGTGGTGACCCTGGCGGCGCGATTCGTCGTGCGCAGGTTCGCCGGCGTGCGCACCCGATGGCAGTGGGTGGCCGTCGGCGTTGCTGCGCTGGCGCTGCTCGTTGCGGCCGAACTGCTGCTCGCCGTGACGCTCGCCGGACGCAGCGTGGCGAGCTACCTTGCTGCGCGGGATCCGGTTTCCGGCCTGGTCTATCTCGCGATGCTCGTCGTCTTCGCTGCGATGCCGTGCCTGCTTCGGCGCGCGGGGGCGCGTTCAGGCGCACGCCAGTCTGCCAGGACTGCGTCTTGCGGCACACGTACGACGTAGTTATGCTCCACCAATGAGTGCTCCCGGGTTCGAGTGGGATGACGTCAAGGCCACGACGAACGCAAGGAAGCACGGCGTGATGTTCGAAGAGTTCGCGCTCGGCCCTCTTCGACGAACGAGCGCGACTGATCGACGATCCTGGTCACTCGGGTGATGAGGAGCGCTTCATCCTGTTGGCTCCGGGCAGCGCGCTGCGGTTGCTTGTCGTCTGTCACTGCCATCATGGCAAAGGTAACCTGATCCGCATCATTTCGGCGCGCCGGGCTACGGTGCGCGAATCGAGGTCTTACCCGCAGCAGGTGCGACATGCGTAAGAAATACGATTTCTCGAAGTCCCGCAGGAATCCCCATGTGTCTCAGCTGAAGAAGCAGGTCGAATGCGAACCGGGCTAGATCGCCCCATGGCTCGACTCCTTGCAGACTCGTGACGTGCTCTTCGCGTCATGGCCACTTCGACCCACTGGTTCGTCTGGGCAGCGCTGTCGGCGGTCTTCGCCGCGCTGACCGCGATCTTCGCCAAGGTCGGCATCCAGGGCGTCGATTCCGATCTCGCGACGCTCGTTCGCACGATCGTCATCCTGTTCGTGCTCGCGGCGTTCATCTGGCTTGCCGGAAAGTGGAGCAACCCGTTCGGGCTCCCGGCCAGGACGTGGCTCTTCCTCGGCCTGTCCGGCCTGGCCACCGGCGCCTCGTGGGTGTGCTATTTCCGCGCATTGCAGATCGGCGATGCTTCGAAGGTCGCGCCGGTGGACAAGTTCAGCGTGGTCCTGGTGGCGATCTTCGCGTTTGCGTTTCTCGACGAGCGGCCGACCGGGCGCGAATGGCTCGGCATTGCGATGGTGGCCGGCGGCGTGCTGGTCCTGGCCCTGAAGAGGTAGCCGATGAGCAACACCCTCACCAAACTGGCGCTGGGCATGATGGGTCGCCTGCGTCCGCGCCCGGCAACCGGCGATGCGGCCGCGACGATCGTGCTGCCGGCGCCCGAGGTGAGCGGCGGCATGCCGCTGATGGACGCGCTCGCGTTGCGCCGCTCGTCGCGCAAATTCGCGCGTGACGCGTTGCCACTGCCGTTGCTGTCGAACCTGCTGTGGGCCGCGTACGGCAGGAACCGCCCGGATGGCGGACGCACGGCACCTTCGGCGCTGAACGGGCAGGAGGTCGATGTCTACGCCGCACTGCCCGCCGGCGCCTGCCTGTACGATGCCGGGGAGCATGCGCTGCGCCTGGTCGCGCAGGCCGATCTGCGGCGCATCACCGGCTACCAGGATTTCGTCGACGAGGCGCCGCTCGATCTGGTCTACGTGGCCGACCACCGACGCATGCCGATGGTGCCGGCGGCGCAGCGCGAGAGCTACGCGTCGGCCGCGGCCGGCGCGATCGCCCAGAACGTCTATCTGTTCGCCGCCGGTAACGGGCTGGCGGCGGTGATCCGCGCGTGGATCGATCGCGAAGCGATCGCCGAAGCGCTCGGCCTGGCCCACGACCAGCAGGTGCTGCTGTCGCAGACGGTGGGCTATCCGGCGAAGGAATGACTTCGCGTCCGGGGCGGACGGTGGATGGGACCACAAGGCAACGATCGCGCCTGCTCAGCTTCCGCCCGTGCGCGTCGAGTGACGCCTGGGAGCAGCAGTGCGGCCGACCGGATCGTTCCTGCGCTCTTCGAGCCGCCCGGTGACGTACTGGTGAAGGGCGCTCGCGCTCAGGGTCTGACAGGGCATGTCTTCTTCCATCGCTTTGACCTTGATGTCCCGAAGGTCACCGGCAGTCAGGCGGATGTTGACCCGGCGATCCTTGACGACCGTAGCGCGGGCTGCGTCGCGCAGGCGATCGAGTTCGGCTTTGGTGGCGACCGACCTCAACTTGCCCGCTGCGCAGGCTTCGAGGATCTCGAGCCCGAGAGGGTCAGGCTGTTTCATCGGCTTCTCCGGGCTTCAGGTCGTCGCGGGTTGCCTTGCGGCCGGGGATGATCGTCTTCAGTAGAAGGGCTCGTTTTCCCCGACGCAGGGAACTGGATCAGATGGTCGGCAAGGCGCCGCTGCATACTGACGCGCGCCAGCCGGGTTTCCATCACAATCGCGCTGCCTGTGGCCCGAACACGCCGCACACCCACCACCCCATGCTCGTACAACGCATCCTCTCGATCATCCTGCCGGTGTTCATCACGATCGCGCTCGGCTACGGCTATGCCCGCTGGCGCGGCGAGAGCGTACGCATCGAGATGGCCGCCGTGAACCGCATCAGCATCGACGTGCTGTGCCCGCTGCTGGTGCTCACCGCCTTCGCGTCGAAGGACTTCGATCTCGCAGCCAACCTCAACCTGATCGTGGCCGGCATCCTGGTCTCGGTCGGTTCCGGCCTGCTGGCCTGGCCGGTTGCGCGCCTGCTGGGCTACGACGTGCGCAGCTTCGTGCCGCCGATGATGTACAACAACTGCGGCAACATGGGGCTACCGCTGGCTGCGCTCGCTTTCGGGCCGACTGGTCTGCCGGCTGCGGTGGCCCTGTTCATGGCCGGCAGCCTCGTCTATTTTTCCGTCGGCATCAAGATCATCGAGAGCAGGCGCGGTGGAGGTGGCACGACGTCGTGGAAGTTCCTCACCAGCCCGATGATGCTCGCGATGCTCGCAGGCCTCGTGTTCGCCGCCACGCGCACGTCGATCCCCGGCGGGCTGTTCAGGTCGATGCAGATGCTGGGCGAGGCCTGCATTCCGCTGATGCTCTTTGCGCTCGGCGTACGGATGCTCGACGCGACCTTCAGGAGCTGGCGGATCGGGTTGGTGGGCGCGGCCGTCTGCCCGCTGTCGGGCATCGCCGTCGCCTGGCTGCTCGACAGCGTCTTTGCGTTCAGTGCCGATCAGCGCGGGCAACTCTATCTCTTTGCCGCCCTGCCGCCGGCGGTGCTATGTTTTCTCATCGCCGAGCAGTTCGGCCAGGAGCCGGACAAGGTCGCCGCGATCGTGCTGCTCGGCAACCTCGCGGCCGTCGTCTTCGTGCCCCTTGGCTTGTGGCTGGGGTTGGCCGCCTGATCCCGATGCCCCGATTCCTGCGCGTTGCCCTGCAGAACCTGCGTGACCTGATGGTCACGGCCGGCCCGTTCGCGCTGCTCGCGGGCGCCCTGCTCATGGCCGCCTACTGGACGCTGCAGCCCACGCCGCCGAAAGTCGTGACGCTGGCCACCGGCCAGGAGCAGGGCGCCTACGCCGAGTTCGGCAAGCGTTACCGCGACTGGCTGGCCCGCTACGGCATCGAAGTGCGCTTGCGCACGACGCAGGGCGCGGCCGAGAACGTCGCATTGCTGCGCGACGGGGCGTCCGGCGTCCAGGTGGCGTTCGTGCAGGGCGGCGCCGACTCGCAGCCGACGCTGCCCGGGCAGCCGAAGGACGACGGGCTGGTCGCGCTCGGCAGCCTCTTCCACGAGCCGGTGTGGCTGTTCTACCGCGAGGACGTCGCGCGCAGGCGGTTGCGCCGCGACGCGATCGAGGGTCTGGCGGACCTGCGCGGCTGGCGGCTGAACGTCGGTGCCGCCGGCAGCGGCGTGCCGAACCTGGTGAACCGGTTGTTCGAGGCCAACCGCGTCGATGCGGCGAGCGTGCGGCTGCGCACGCTGGGCGAGACGCCGGCCGTCGCGGCGCTGCTCGACGGCGCGATGGACGCGGTGGCTTTCGCGTCGGCGCCCGAGTCGTTGCTGGTGCAGATGCTGCTGCAGACGCCCGGCATCCGTCTGCACGACTTCGCGCAGGCCGAGGCGTATTCGCGTCGCTATCCGTTTCTCGGCCCGGTGGTGCTGCCGCGCGGCGTCGTCGATCTCGCGCGCGATCTGCCGCCGCGCGACGTCCAGCTGATTGCGCCCACGGCGATGCTGGTCGCCCGTGACGACATCCATCCGGCGCTGGTCCAGCTCTTCGTGCAGGCGGCGCGCTCGATCCACGGCGAAGCGGGCTGGTTCCAGCGCCGTGCCGAGTTCCCGTCGGAGCGTTCGCTCGAGTGGCCGCTGGCACGCGAGGCCGAGCGCACGCTGCGCGGTGGCACGCCGTGGCTGCAGCGCTACCTGCCGTTCTGGCTGGCCAACCTGGTCGACCGGATGTGGGTGGTGCTGTTGTCGATCGTCGCGGTGCTGATTCCGCTGTCGCGGGTCGTGCCGCCGCTCTACGAGTTCAAGGTGCGTTCGCGCATCTTCCGCTGGTACGGCCAACTGCGCGACATCGAGGAGAGCGTCGATGACGGCGAGGGCGCCACGCAGCGGATGATCGAGCGGCTCGGCCAGCTCGAAGCGCGCGTCGAGCGGTTGACGGTGCCGCTTTCGTATGCCGACGAACTGTACGCGTTGCGCAGCCACATCCGGATGGTGCGCGACCGGATCGCGCGTGTCGCGCCGCAGCCTGCGCCTTCCGCGGCGATGACCGTTTTCGCCCAGACCCCCGCCTCCAGCGAGACATCGAGCCCATGACCGACCTGATCCAGGTGGTGCGCGACGGCGCGATCGCCACCGTCGTGCTGAACCGCGCCGACAAGCTCAACGCGATGACCCGGCCGATGTGGCAGGGGCTCGGCGACGCGCTGCGCGCGCTGTCGGCCGATGAGTCGTTGCGCTGCATCGTCGTGCGCGGCGCCGGCGAGAAGGCGTTTTCACCCGGCAACGACATCGCCGAGTTCGCGACCGACCGCTCGAACAAGCGGCAGGCGATCGAGTACGGCCACATCATGCACGCCACTGCGCAGGCGATGATCGAGTGCCGTCATCCGCTGGTGGCGCAGATCCACGGCATCTGCGTCGGTGGCGGGCTGGAGATCGCGTCGATGTGCGACATCCGCATCTGCGGCGAGTCGAGCCGCTTTGGCGCGCCGATCAAGAACCTCGGGCTGGTGATGGCGTATCCGGAGATGAGCCCGCTGGTGCGGCTGGCGGGCGCCGACGTCGCGCTCGAGATCCTGCTCGAAGGCCGCATCTTCGGCGCGCACGAGGCGAAGGACAAGCGGCTGGTCACGCGCGTGGTGCCCGACGACCGGGTGGCTGCCGAGGCGCGCGCCGCGGCCGAGCGCATCGCCGAAGGCGCACCGCTGGTCGCGCGCTGGCACAGGAAGTTCGCGCGGCGGCTGGCCGAGGGCCGGCCGCTCACCGAGGCCGAGTACGACGAATGCTTCGACTGCTTCGACACCGAGGACTTCCGGATCGGCTACTCGGCGTTCCTCGCCAAGGCGAAGCCGGCATTCGTGGGGCGCTGAAGATGAGCGCGCCCGCGACTCCACGCGCCGGCCAGCATCCCGCGTCGCAGCCCGGACCGCATCCGGGTCCGCTCGCCGGCGTGCGCGTGCTCGAACTCGCGCAGATCATGGCCGGGCCCACCGCCGGCATGATGCTCGCCGACCTCGGCGCCGAAGTGATCAAGGTCGAGAAGCTGCCCGGCGGCGACGACTCGCGCGGTTATCGCGAGCCGCGCGTGAACGGCGTGTCGGCGCCGTTCATGATCCTGAACCGCAACAAGCGCGGCATCGCGCTGAACCTCAAGGACGAGCGCGGCAAGGAGGTGCTGCGCCGCATGGTCGCGCGCGCCGACGTGCTCACCGAGAACTACCGGCGCGGCACGCTCGAGAAGCTCGGTCTCGGCTACGACGTGCTGTCGAAGATCAATCCCGGCCTGATCTACTGCGCGGTGTCCGGGTACGGTCGCGACGGGCCGTGGGCCGACAAGGGCGGCTTCGACCTGATCGCGCAGGGCTTCGCAGGATTGATGAGCATCACCGGCGAGCCCGGCCGGCCGCCGGTGAAGACCGGCAACTCGGTGGCCGACATCAACGGCGGCATCCTCGCCGCGGTCGGCATCCTCGCCGCCTACGTGCACAAGCTGAAGACCGGCCGCGGGCAGGTGGTCGACACCTCGCTGATGGAGGCCGCGCTGCAGCAGACCTACTGGCACGCGGCGATCTTCTTCGCCACCGGGGCGTCGCCGCAGGCGCTGGGTTCGAGCCACGTGCTCACCGCGCCGTACCAGGCGTTCCGCACCGCCGACGGCTACATCAACATCGGCGGCGCCAACCAGTCGAACTGGGAGCGCATCGCCGACGTGCTGGGCCCCCCCGAGTGGAAGACCGATCCGCGCTTCGCCACCAATGCCGACCGGATGCGCCACCTGCCCGAGCTGGTCGCGGCGATGGAGGCGGTGCTGGCGCGCCACGATCGCGCGCACTGGATCGAGGTGTTCGACGCCGCCGGCGTGCCGGTGGGGCCGGTGAATTCGATCGGCGAGGCCTTGTCGCATCCGCAGGTGCTGGCGCGCGGCATGGTGGTCGACCTGCAGCATCCGCAGGCGGGCGCGACGAAGGCGCTCGGCTGCCCGGTGCACCTGTCGGAGACGCCGGCGCGCATCGATCGGCCCGCGCCGCTGCTGGGCGAGCACACGCGCGAAGTGCTGCGCGAGCACGGCTACGACGATGCGCAGATCGGCGCGCTGGCCGCCGCCGGCGTGGTCGAGGAGGCCCGGGCGGGCCCATGATGACAGGCCGGCGCGCGCTGCCAGCGACCCGTGCGAATGCGGTGAAAGCCGGCGGACAGGTAGACTGCTCGCCCATGCCCGATCACGATTCCCGTCCCACCCTGACCACCCGGCTGGTCGATGCGGGCCGGCAGCTCGACGTTGCGGTGAGCACCGCCAACCTGCCGGTCCATCGCGCTTCGACAGTGCTGTTCGACACGCTCGCGCAGGCCGAGGCCGCCGGCGAAGCGGTCGGCAAGGCCGAGCGCCATGCGACCACCTACGGCACCGCCGGCACGCCGACCACGATGGCGCTGATGGACGCGCTCGCCGAATTGGAGGGCCCCGGTCATGACGTGCGTGCGGCGCTGATGCCGTCGGGGCTGGCGGCGATCACCACGGTGCTGCTCGCGGTGCTGGAGCCGGGCGACCACATCCTCGTCACCGATTCGGCGTACGGGCCGACGCGGATCTTCTGCGACGGGATGCTCGCCCGCCTGGGCGTGAAGACCACGTATTACGACCCCACGATCGGTGCCGGCATCGACGCGCTGATCCGCCCCGGGACGAAGCTGGTGTGGCTCGAGAGCCCGGGCAGCTACACCTTCGAGGTGCAGGACGTGCCGGCGATCTGCGCGGTCGCGCGCGAGCGCGGCGTGCTCACGATGATCGACAACACCTGGGCGTCGCCGGTGTTCGCGCGGCCGTTCGACTGGGGCGTCGACGTCTCGGTGCTCGCGCTCACCAAGTACTGGAGCGGCCACTCCGACCTGCTGATGGGTGCGGCCGTGGTGCGCGAGGCGCTGTGGCCGGGGCTCTGGAGCGCGGTGCGCCAGCTCGGCCAGTGCGTGAGCGGCGACGACTCGTACCTGGTGCTGCGCGGGCTGCGTACCGCCGACGTGCGCATGCAGCGCCACCAGGAGAACGCGCTGGCGGTTGCGCACTGGCTGCAGCGACGCGAGGAAGTCGAGGCGGTGCTGCACCCGGCGCTGTTCTCGCATCCGCAGCACGCGCTGTGGCGGCGCGACTTCTCGGGCGCGAGCGGCCTGTTCTCGTTCTCGCTGGAGCCGTCGCTGTTCGCCGGCGATGCGCGCAGGCGCGCCGCGATCGCCGCGCTGTGCGAGCACCGGCGGCACTTCGGGATCGGCTACTCGTGGGGCGGCTTCGAGAGCCTGATCATGCCGGCGCGCATCGAGCACCTGCGCAGCGCGCGGCCCTGGACCGGCGGCCCGCTGATCCGGCTGCACGTCGGCCTGGAGAACCCCGACGACCTGATCGCCGACCTCCAGGCCGGTTTCGAGACGATGCAGCACGCGCTCACCAGCTGAGCCGCACCGCCCGGCGCGTTACTGCGTGTTGCGCGCGTCCTGTTCCGGATCGTAGGGGCGCGCGCCGCGCTTGACTTCGACCATGTCGAGCTGGCGCACCTGCGACAGCACGTCCTCGAGCGCGCCCTTCGGCAGCGCGCCCGCCTGCTGGAACACGATCACCTGCTCGCGAAAGATCATCAGGGTCGGGATCGAGCGGATCGCGAAGTGGCCGGCCAGCGACTGCTCCTCGTCGGTGTTCACCTTGACGAACTTGACGTCGGCGTTGGCGTCGGCCACCTCCTCGAACACCGGTGCGAAGCCGCGGCACGGGCCGCACCACGGGGCCCAGAAGTCGATGACGACGATGTCGTTGCCGGCAATGGTGCTGTCGAACTGGTCGGAGGTGAGGGCTTCGGCGGGCATGGATCGCTCCGTGAGACGAATTGCGAAGGATACACCCTCAGGTATGTTTGTCCCTGGTCTACAATCGAGCCGGGCCGCCGCGGCGCCTGCGGGTGTCGCCCGCCTTCCCCCTTGGCCATTACGCAGGTCGTCGCCCATGCCAACCCACCCGAATCCCTACCGCCAGGATCTCGACCGCAATGCGGCCAACCACGTACCGCTGTCGCCGATCAGCCTGGTCGAATGGGCCGCCGACGTCTTCCCGGAGCGCTGTGCGGTGATCCACGGACCGCTGCGCTACAGCTGGTCGCAGATGTTCGCCCGCGCGCGCCGCCTGGCATCGGTGCTCGCCGCGCACGACATCGGGCCCGGCGACACGGTTTCGGTCGTGCTGCCCAACATCCCGGCGATGCTCGATGCGCACTTCGGCGTGCCGCTGACCGGCGCGGTGCTCAACACGATCAACACGCGGCTCGACGCGGCGACGGTCGCGTTCCAGCTGCGGCACTCGGGTGCGAAGGTCCTGATCACCGATCGCGAGTTCTCGCCGATGGTTGCGCAGGCGCTGGCGCAACTCGATGCGGCGGGCGTGGCGGCGCCGTTCGTGGTCGACGTCGACGACCCGGTGTACGACGGGCCCGGCGAGCGGATCGGCACCTTCGAGTACGAGGCGTGGATCGCCGGCGGCGACCCGCTGTATCGCTACGGGTTGCCGCAGGACGAGTGGGATGCGATCGGCCTGAACTACACCTCGGGCACCACGGGTGATCCGAAGGGCGTGGTCGTGCACCACCGTGGCGCCTACCTGAATGCGATCGGCAACGTGCTTGCCTGGAACCTGCCGCGGCATCCGGTGTACCTGTGGACGCTGCCGCTGTTCCACTGCAACGGCTGGTGCTTCCCGTGGACGCTGCCGGCGGTGGCCGGCACCAACGTGTGCCTGCGCCGGATCGACGCGGCGCTGATCCTCGGGCTCGTGCGCGAGCATCGGGTGACCCACTATTGCGGCGCACCGATCGTGCACGGCGCGCTGATCAGCGCGCCGGCCGCGCTGAAGACCGGAATCGACTGGACGGTCAGGGCGATGGTGGCCGGCGCGGCGCCGCCGGCCACGATGATCGAGGGCATGGAGCGCATGGGCTGGGAGGTGACGCACGTCTACGGCCTGACCGAGGTCTACGGCCCGGCGTCGGTGTGCGTGAAGCGCGACGAGTGGCAGGCGCTCGACCTGGCCGGACGCGTCGAGAAGAACGGGCGGCAGGGTGTGCGCTACCAGGTCCAGCAGGGGCTGACTGTCGTCGATCCGGAGACGATGCAGGAGGTGCCGCGCGACGGCGAGACGATGGGCGAAGTCGTGTTCCGCGGCAACATCGTGATGAAGGGCTACCTGAGGAACCCGAAGGCAGGCGTCGAGGCGTTTCGCGGCGGCTGGTTCCACACTGGCGACCTCGGCGTCGTGCACCCCGACGGCTATGTCAAGCTGAAGGATCGCGCCAAGGACATCATCATCTCCGGCGGCGAGAACATCAGCTCGATCGAGGTCGAGGACGCGCTGTACAAGCATCCCGCGGTGCTCGCCTGTGCGGTGGTGGCGCGTCCGGATCCGAAGTGGGGCGAGACACCGCTGGCGTTCGTCGAGCTCGAGGCCGACCGCGAGCCGGCCTCGCCCGAGGCCGCGAAGGCGCTGGCCGATGAGCTGATTGCGCACTGCCGCTCGTTGCTTGCGCACTTCAAGTGCCCGCGCGAGGTGCGCTTCGGCGTCGTGCCGAAGACCTCGACCGGCAAGATCCAGAAGCACCTGCTGCGCGCGCAGGCGCGCTCGGCGGCGGCGATCGACTGAGCGGCGCCCGTCAGCGCTGCAGCACGCCGCGTTGCAGCGCTGACGGGTGGCGTCAGTCGATCAGCCGCCAGCCCTGCGGCGTGGACAACTCGGCGCCGAGCGCGGGCGACGAAGCGTGCGCGATGATGACGCGCGAATCGGCGCCCAGCGCCGCGGAAAGGGCCGATTCCGCCGGCGCCTGTATGTGCAGTCGCAGCAACGTCACGCCGGAGGGTGCCAGCGCGTCGAGCGGATGCCGCTCAGGCTGCTCGCCACCCGACCACTCGATCAGCGTCGGCTGCAGCCGGCACGCGTGGCTCCAGCGGTGCGCCGCACTGCGCGCATCGCCCGGCATCGTGATTCGCCAGGACAGCATGCCGCGCGTCATCGACACGATCGCCCCGGGATCGTGGCCGTGCTCGCGGGCCGTCGCCTCGTCCAGGCGTGATACCCGGCACACGCAGTGCACGAGCCTCGGCCGTTGCGCGAGGCGACGGCGCAGTTCCGGGTCATCCAGTCCGAAGGGGCGCGGCAGCGCCGGCTCGGGCTGGGTCGGGTCCGGGGCGATCAATTCGAGGTAAGTGCGCGCGTCGAGGCGTAGCAATCGATTGTGCGTCCCCCAGCCCGGATGGCTGCCGCCGGGCGCGGAAGGCACGCCGGCCAGCTCGCGCAGCCACGCGTCGCCCTGCACGAGGGTGGCGCAGGCCACCACCAGGTGGTCGAGTTCGATCGCGCACTGGAGCTGCAGCGGCATGACGGGTCCGATGGGGAGCCGATTCCCCAAAGTACAATCCCGGGCCATGTTAGCGGAACAGAAATCCAGGCTGGCAGCGCTCTTCGATGCTGCGGCCGCGCAGCTGGCGGCTGCGGCGGGGGTACAGGTCGCGCTGCCGGCGGTCGAGCTCGAGCGGCCGAAGCAGGCCGGGCACGGCGACCTCGCCTGCAACCTCGCGCTGCAACTGGCGCGGCCGCTGAAAGGCAATCCGCGCCAGATCGCCGAGCGGCTGAAGGCTGCGGTCGAGGCGCTCGATCGCGAATCGGCCGCCGGCCCGATGCTCGAGGCACTCGAGATCGCCGGCCCCGGCTTCGTCAACCTGCGGCTGCGCGCCGACGCCAAGCGTGCCGTGATCGGCCGCGTGCTGCGTGACGGCGCGGCCTTCGGTCGCGGGGAGCGCGGCGCGCAGCAGCCGGTGATGGTCGAGTTCGTGTCGGCCAACCCGACCGGTCCGCTGCACGTGGGGCACGGGCGCCAGGGGGCGCTGGGCGATGCGCTCGCGGCGCTGCTCGAGGCCGATGGCTGGCGCGTGACGCGCGAGTTCTACTACAACGACGCCGGTGCGCAGATCGACAAGCTGGCGCTTTCGGTACAGGCGCGCGCGCGCGGCATCGCACCCGAGGATGAGGGCTTTCCGGCCGATGGCTATCGCGGCGAGTACATCCGCGACATCGCTGCCGACTACCTTGCGCGCAGATCCGTCGCCGCCGAGCGTATCGAAACGGTGACCGGCGCGGGCGACGCGGGCGACCTCGAAGCGATCCGGCGCTTCGCGGTGGCGTACCTGCGTCACGAGCAGGACATCGACCTGCGCGCTTTCGGCGTGCGCTTCGACAACTACTACCTCGAATCGTCGCTGTACACCGAAGGCCGCGTGCAGGCGACCGTCGACGCGCTGGTGCGCGCCGGCAAGACCTACGAGGAGGCGGGTGCGCTGTGGCTGCGCACCACCGGCTACGGCGACGACAAGGACCGCGTGATGCGCAAGTCCGACGGCGGCTACACCTACTTCGTGCCCGATGTCGCCTACCACGTCACCAAGTGGCAGCGTGGCTTCGTGCGTGCGATCAACGTGCAGGGGTCGGACCACCACGGCACCGTGGCGCGTGTGCGCGCCGGGCTGCGGGCGCTCGATGCGGGCATCCCGGCCGGCTATCCCGACTACGTGCTGCACAAGATGGTCACCGTGATGCGCGGCGGCGAGGAAGTGAAGATCTCCAAGCGCGCCGGCTCGTACGTGACGCTGCGCGACCTGATCAACTGGACCGGCGAGGTGCGCGACGGTGACGCAGTGCGCGTCGACGAGCAGCGCGGACGTGACGCAGTGCGTTACTTCCTCGTCTCGCGCAAGGCCGACAGCGAGTTCGTGTTCGACGTCGACCTGGCGCTGGCGCGCACCGACGAGAACCCGGTCTACTACATCCAGTACGCGCACGCACGCATCTGCTCGGTGCTGGCGCAGTGGGGCGGCGATGCCGGATCGCTGGCGGCCTCCGTGGCCGCCGGCAACGCAGCGCTCGACGCGTTGCAGGGGACGCGCGAGTTCGCGCTGGCGGCGCGGCTGGCAAGCTATCCCGAGACCGTGCAGTCCGCGGTCGATGAACTGGCGCCGCATGCCATCGCTTTCTATCTCAAAGACTTAGCGGCAGAACTTCACTCTTACTATAATGCGGAGCGCGTGCTCGTCGACGACGAGGCCGTGCGAACCGCCCGTCTGGCGCTGCTGCTTGCAACCCGCCAGGTGCTACGCAACGGGCTGGCACTGATCGGCGTGTCGGCCCCCGAGAGGATGTGATGGCCCACCCCGTCGTAACGACGCGATCGCGGCGCATGCGCGGCGGCACGCTGCTCGGTTTCATGATCGGCCTGGTCTTCGGCCTTTCGATCGCCGTGGTGGTCGCGATCATCGTCACCCGGGCGCCGGTGCCGTTCATGAACAAGGGCAACCGGGCCCCCGAAAAAGTGCTCGAGCCGAAGTCGCAGGCCGAAGCCCCCGACCCGAACGCGCCGCTCTATTCGAAGGTGCGCCCCGGAACCGAGCCGGGCGTGCCGCCGGTTCCCCCTGCAGCCGCGGTGGCCCCGCCCGCTGCGCCACCGGGCCTGGCGCCCGAGGCAGCGGGAGAGGCTCGTCCCAGCTACCTGCTGCAGGCGGGTGCATTCCGCTCGTCGTCCGACGCCGAAGCGATGAAGGCCAGGCTGGCGCTGATCGGTTTCGAGGCAAAGTTGCTCACCGCCGAGGTCAACGGCCAGACGATGTATCGTGTCCGCATCGGGCCGTACGCCCAACTGGACACCATGAACCGCGCGCGTGCCAGGCTGGCCGAGAACGGCATCGAGGCCTCGGTCGTGCGCCAGCGCTGACCTGCGCGCGCAGATCTGCCGGGAGAGACGATGATCGATGCACGCAGACGATGGATGTTCGCCACCGTGACCGCTGCCGCGGCCTGGTCGCTCGCGCTGCCGGCTGCCGCGCAGGACGCACCACGCGAGGGGCGCGATTACCGGCTGGTGCGCCCGCCGCAATCCACCGAAGCGCCCGCCGGGCGGATCGAAGTGATCGAATTCTTCTGGTACGGTTGCCCGCACTGCAATTCGCTCGAGCCGCTGCTGTCGGAGTGGAAGAAGAAGCTGCCGGACGACGTCGTGTTTCGGCGCGTTCACGTCGCCTTCGGCGATCGCCGCCACCAGCAGCTGTTCTACACGCTCGAGGCGATGGGCAAGGCCGACGCCCTTGGCGACAGGGTGTTTCACGCGATCCACGTCGACAACGACCGGCTCGACACCGTCGACAGGATGACCGCGCTGCTGTCGCGCCACGGTGTCGATCGCAAGCAGTTCGTCGACACCTGGGAGTCGTTCGCGGTGCGCACGAAGATGCGCCGTGCCGCGCAGGTTTCCGAGGCCTATGGCGTCGACGGAGTGCCGGCGATGGCGGTCAACGGCAGGTACTACACCTCGCCCAGCATGGTCGGCTCGAATCAGGGCGCGCTGCGCGTGATGGACTGGCTGATCGCGCAGGAGCGCCGGGCGGCGAAGTGACGCGCCGGCCGGCATGAAGGTGTTCGTCACCGGCGCATCGAGCGGAATCGGCGAGGCGCTGGCGCGCGAGTGTCACCGGCGTTACCCTGCATCGACGATCGGACTGGTCGCACGGCGCGCCGACGAACTGGGGCGCGTCGCGGCGACGCTGTCCGGGGCCAGCGTGCAATGCTATCCGCTCGACGTGACCGACCGCAGCGCGCTGGCACGCGCCGCCGCCGCCTTCATGGCCGTTGATGGCGCGCCGCCCGACGCGGTGATCGCCAACGCCGGAATCAGCGCCGGTACGGTCACCGGGGAGGCTGCCGACGCGGCGGTGTTTCGCCGGATCCTCGATGTGAACGTCACCGGCATGTTCGACACTTTTGCGCCGTTCGTGCCGGCGATGCGCGCGCGTGGCGCGGGTCGGCTCGTCGGCATTGCGAGCGTCGCGGGGATCCGCGGGCTGCCCGGGGCCGGTGGCTACAGCGCGTCGAAGGCCGCTGCGATCGCGTATCTCGAAAGCCTGCGCGTGGAGTTGCGCGGCAGCGGCGTGCGTGTGGTCACGATCGCGCCCGGCTACATCCGCACACCGATGACCGAGCGCAACCACTACCCGATGCCGTTCCTCACCGACGCCGATGCCTTCGCGCGGCGTGCGCTCGACGCGATCGCGCGCGGCGATTCGTACGTCGTCATTCCGTGGCCGATGCACGCGGTGGCGCTGGGCCTGCGCGTGCTGCCGAACTGGCTGTTCGACCGACTGTTCGCGCGCGCACCGCGCAAGCGGCGCGCCGTCGACGCGGGCGGGAACGACGCGGGCCGATGACGCCGCCGCGCATCGTCTCGCTGGTGCCGAGTCTCACCGAGATGCTGTGCGCGCTCGGCCTGCGCGAGCACCTGGTCGGTCGCACCGGCTTCTGCATCCACCCGCGCGAGGTGCTGCGCGACGTGCCGAAGGTCGGCGGCACCAGGGACGTCGACGTCGGGCGTGTGCGCGCGCTCGCGCCGACCCACCTGGTGGTGAACGTCGACGAGAACGAGCGCGACGCGGTCGAGCAGCTCGCCGCGTTCGTGCCTCACGTGATGGTCACGCACCCGCTCGTCGTCCAGGACAACCTCGAACTGTTCGAACGGTTCGGGGCCGAGTTCGCGCAGGTGCCCGGCGTGCGCGGCGCGGCGGCAGCGTTGTCGTCGCGTCTGCGCGCAGCGCTCGACCGGGCGCAGGCGCGGCGCTTCGAGCCGCTGCCCGTGCTCTACATGATCTGGAAGGATCCGTGGATGAGCGTCGGCAGCCAGACCTTCATCGCGAGCATGCTGGCGCACGCCGGACTGCGCTCGGTGATCGACGTGGCGCAGCCGCGCTATCCGGTGCTCACGCTCGCGCAGATCGCCGACAGTGGCGCGCGCGCCGTGCTGCTGTCGTCCGAGCCGTATCACTTCACGCAGCGGCACTGCGAGCCGTTGCGCGAGGCGCTGGCCGGGCGTTCGGACGCTCCCGTGCTGCACTGCGCGACGATCGACGGCGAGATGGCGTCGTGGTACGGCAGCCGCGCGATCGATGGGCTCGACTACCTGGCTGGCTATCGCGAACGCCTCGGTCGTGCGCTCGATCGGGCTGCCGCTCACGGAGGAATACGATGACGGACATCCGGATGCGTAGCGCGCGCCGCGCGGCGTGCGTCGCGGCCATCGTGTCGATGCTGGCTGCCTGCGCCGGCCCGCAGGGCGGGCGCGGCACGACTGCGCCGTCCGGCGACACGGCGGGCGTGCCGGCGACCTCTCCGGCCGCGCGGCGCGGCGGCTACTACCTGGACGACGGGCCCGGCGCAGATTCGCCGGTCGACCTCGCATCGATTCCCGACGCGGTGCCGCAACCCGAGCCGCTGCTGCCCCGGACGATGCGTCCGTACTCGGTGTTCGGCCGCCAATACACGCCGATGACGCAGATCGAGCCGTTTCGCGAGCGCGGGGTCGCCTCGTGGTACGGCAGGCGCTACCACGGCCAGCCGACTTCCAGCGGCGAGCGCTACGACATGTACGCGATGACCGCCGCGCATCCCACCCTGCCGATCCCCAGCTACGCGCGGGTCACGAGCGTGGCCAACGGCCGCAGCGTGGTGGTCCGGGTGAACGATCGCGGGCCGTTCCTGCAGAACCGCGTGATCGATCTCTCGTACACCGCGGCCGCGAAACTCGGCTACGTCGAGGCTGGCAGTGCCGAGGTCGACGTGGAACTGGTCACGCAGTTCGACGGCGCGGCGACAACGGCTGCGTCCGCGTCGGCCGGCGCCAACCGCGCCGCAACCGCGACGGCTGCGGCATCCACGGTGGCCCCGGCGCCGATGCCGACGGGTGCCGCGTCGCCGGCGCCGCCGTTGACGCTGACACTGGCGCCGCTTCCGGTGGTCAATGCGGCGCCGGCCGCCTCCGGCGACGTGGCGCGCCCGAGCGTCGAGACGATCTCCTCCACGCCAGAGGCATCGCGCGCCGAGGCGTTGTCGCCGTCGCGCATCGATCCGCCGGCGCCGCCGCGCTCGTTCTGGCTGCAGTTCGGCGCATTCAACTCGCTCGCGAATGCGCGCGGCGCAATGGCGCAACTCGCGCGCCGGCTCGACTTCCTCGGCGCTGTCTTCGACGTCCGGCAGGAGGAGGCGCTGTACAAGGTGCAGGCCGGGTCGTGGGAGCGCCGCGAGGAAGCGCTTGCCGCAGCGGCGCGCGTGCGCGCGCGCACCGGACTCAGGCCGTTCGCGACGCCGAGATAGGCGTCATTCGACGTCGGGCCGCGCGGCGACGGCTCGTCGCCGGCCGGCGTTCAGCGCGAGTGCGAGCCGGTAGAGCGTGCGATGCGGCAGGCCGGTGGCACGCACGGCCACCTTGACTGCGCGACTGACTGGCAACTCGTCGAGCAGCGCGACCAGCAGAGCCTGCACGTCGACGCTCGCGCCCGGCGTGCCCGGCGTCGCCGACCCGATCGGCGCGTCCGGTGTCGCCTCGCCTGCTTCGACCGGGGGCGCCCCGGAGGGGCGCGCACTGGCGGTACGGTCGCCGCTCCAAAGCGGATCATGCCCGGGTGCGGCCACTACCATTACGTATTCGCCACGCTCGCGGTGCGGGCCGGTCGCAAGCCAGCCCGGTGCCTCGCCGGCGCGGCAGACGTGGATTTCCTCGAAGCGCTTGGTCAGTTCGCGGCCGATCGCGATCCAGCGGTCAGCGCCGCATGCCGCTGCGATCGCCGGCAGCGTCTGCGCGATCCGGTGCGGTGCCTCGAACAGCACGAATGCGTGCGGCATCTGTGCCAACGCCGCCAGGCGCGCGGTGCGCGCCCTGGCGCGCGGCGGCAGGAACCCTTCGAAGTGAAAGGGGCCCTCGACCAATCCGCAGGCCGACAGCAACGCGACCGGCGCGCTGGGTCCGGGTATCGGCACCACGCGAAAGCCCGCGTGCAGTGCCATGGCGACGATGCGCGCCCCCGGGTCGCTGACCGCGGGCGTGCCGGCATCGCTCACCAGCGCGACACGGCGCCCCTCGGCGAGCAGGGCGACGATCTTCGTGCCGGCGTCACGCTCGTTGTGGCGATGCGCGGCCATCAGGCGCGCGTGCGCGCCGATCTGCCCGAGCAGCACCCTGGAAGTGCGCGTGTCCTCGGCTGCGACCACATCGACCGCGCGCAATACGTCGGCAGCGCGGGCGCCCAGATCGGACAGGTGACCGATCGGCGTGGCCACTACATATAATGTCCCGACCCCGCCGATGTCCGGCCGTTCTTCAGTCATCCGGTTCGTGATGCCCCTTCGCCGCAAGGTCCTGAGTGCGCTGGCCGGCACCGTGCTCGTTGCGGTGCCGGCATTGTCCGCGCTCGCCCAGTCGCCGACAAGCAGGCGCGCCGCCGGGAACCGCGGCAGCGGCGACTCGACGAGCCGCAGCACGAGCGAGCCGGCGAGCCGCAACACGAGTGACCCCGGGAGCCGTGGCGCGAGCGACTCGGGGAGTCGGGGAGCGATCGGCCCGGAGAGCCGTGGCGTGGCGTCCACGGAGCGCCAACGGTTCGGCAAGGGACCGATCGGCGTCGCGCTGCTCGTCCCCCCGGACAACGGTATCTACCGGCGCGCGGCGCAGGCGCTGATCGCCGGGGTGCGTGCCGCGCACGCGCGCGACGGCGCCAGGGTGACGCTCGAGATCATCGAGATCGACGAAGATGCGGCGAAGCTTCGGGCGCTGTACGACGAACTCGCGCAGCGCGGATTCTCGATGGTCATCGGCCCGTTGGCACGCAGTGCGGTCGACCTGGTGGCGGCCGCCGGGCCGCCACCGGTGTTCACGCTGGCGCTGAACCAGCCGGACCTGGGTGCAGTGCCGGCCAACATGGTCACTTTCGGACTGTCGATCGAATCCGAAGCGCGTCAGGCGGCGTCGATTGCCTGGGAGGAGGCGACGATCGCGAATGCCTCCCGACGGCCGCGTGCTGCGGCCGTGCAGGACGCCTCGCCGCTGGGCGCGCGTGCCGCGGCCGCCTTCGGTGCGCGCTGGCGCGAGCTTGGCGGTGACGTCCACCAGCCGGTGAGCATCGACACGGTGACCACCGGGCGGGTGCGCACCGCAGTGGCGCGGTTGCAGGCCGACGTGTTTTTCGTCGCGGCGCCGCCCGCGGTGGCGCGCGCGCTGCTCATCGCGCTGGGCGCACGCGCCACGATCTACGCCACCTCGCTGACGAATACCGGCGCGGTGGCGGGTTCGGAGGCCACGGCACTGGTGCGTTCGCCGGATCTCGACGGCGTGCGCCTGGTGGACATGCCGTGGCAGGTGCAGCCCGACCATCCCGTGGTGATGGCCTACCCGAAGCCCGCCGACATGCACCTGGAATTGCAGAAGCTGTACGCACTGGGGATCGACGCATTCCGCCTCGCGCTGCAACTGCTCGAGCGCGGTCCCGAGGTCGAGCTCGACGGCGTCACCGGCCGGTTGCGCCTGTCGGCGCTCGGCGGCCGAGCCGTCGAGCGCACCGGCGTGCTCGCGGAATACCGTGCCGGCGTGCTCGTGCCGTTGACGCTGCGATGACCCGTCGCTCGCCCACGCAGGCGAGCGGCGACGCCGCCGAGGCGCGGGCGCTCGAGTTCCTCGTCGAGCGCGGCCTGCGCCTCGTTGCGCGCAACGTTGCCAGCCGCCTGGGCGAAATCGACCTGGTGATGCGCGATGGCGACACGCTCGTGTTCGTCGAGGTACGCAGCCGCGCGCGCCGCGACTTCGGCGGTGCCGCCGCGTCGGTCGGCCCGGACAAGCAGCGCCGCCTGCGTCGCGAAGCGCAGCGCTACCTCGTCGCAAGCTTCGGGGATCGCTGGCCTGCCTGCCGGTTCGATGTCTGCGCGCTCGAAGGCACGTCGATCGACTGGATCCGCGACGCATTCTGACGGTGTCCGTGATGCACCGCGGCGGCCGGTATAATCGATGTGCAGCGTCACGCGATGGATGCCCGCGCCGCGGGCTTCGCTGACGCCGCGGTTCGCTCATGAGCCTCGTCGATCGCATCTGCCAGCATTTCGAAGACAGTGTCGAACTCGGGCGCGTCGCCGCCACGCAGCTGGCCGGCCCGATTGCGCAGGCGGTCGAGATGCTGACCAGCGCATTCGACGGCGACCGCAAGGTGCTCATCTGCGGCAATGGCGGGTCGGCGGCCGACAGCCAGCACATGGCCGCCGAACTGGTCGGCCGGTTCGAGCGCGAACGCCCCGAGCTTGCGGCCATCGCGCTGTCCACCGACACGTCGGCGCTCACCGCCGTGGCCAATGACTACGGTTTCGAGCAGGTGTTCGCACGGCAGGTGCGCGCGCTGGGTCGCGAAGGCGACGTGCTGGTGGCGATCTCCACCAGCGGCGAATCCGCCAACGTGCTGGCGGCGGTGCATGCCGCGCACGAACGCGGTCTCGCGGTGGTCGCGCTCACCGGTCGCGGCGGCGGCAGCGTGGGCGCGGCACTGCAGCGGCCGGACATACACCTGTGCGTGCCGCACGATCGCACCGCCCGCATCCAGGAATTGCATCAGCTCATCATCCACTGCCTGTGCGACGGCATCGACGCGTCGTTGCTCGGCGACTGAACCTGCACATCCGGGAGAAACGATGAAGACCCACGCGCGCCTGACCTTCGCCGCTGCCCTGCTCGCCACCGTGCTGGCCGCTCCCGGCTGCGTGCCGCTGGTCGCCACCGGTGCGGCCGTGGGCACGCTCGCGGCACTCGATCGGCGCACGCTCGGCGCGCAGACCGAAGACCAGGAGATCGAGTTGCGTGCCGCCAACCGGATGCGCGGTGCGCTCGCGCAACCGGGCGGTGTCAGCGTCACCAGCTACAACCGCAAGGTGCTGCTCACCGGCCAGGTGGCCAGCGAAGACGACAAGCGCGCCGCCGAGGCCGCGGTCGGCGCGTTGCCGAACGTGCGCTCGGTGCACAACGAACTGCAGGTGCTGGGCCGCCCTTCGCTCGCCACCAGCGCCGCCGACACTGCGATCACGGCGCGCGTGAAGGCGGCGCTGCTCGACGCCCAGGACCTGCACGCCAACGTCATCAAGGTGGTCACCGAATCGGGCACGGTCTACCTGATGGGCCTGGTGTCGCGCCGTGAAGCCGATCGGGCCGCGCAGGTCGCCAGCCGCGTGGCAGGCGTGCAGCGCGTGGTCACCGTGTTCGAATTCATCACCGAAGAAGAAGTGAAGCGCGCTTCGCAGCCCGGGCAGTAGGCGCTCGCGCAGCGGTTGCGGCGCGCCGCGCCGCAACCCATCGGCGTGTTTCGACCGCGCGCCGGCGGCGCCGACGGACGGGTGCCGGCGGTCCGACAGGCGGCGCGCGGGCGGACGTTCCCATCGACGGTTTCGACGGACAATTTCTCATCGTTCTCCGCGCCGCGCGCGCACCGGTGAGACTCATGTCGAGCGGACTGTTCCTGTCGATGATCGTGCTGCTGGCGGCCCTCGCCTGGTGCGTGCTGGTTTTCAACCGCTTCATCGTGCTGCGCAACCGGTACCAGAACGCCTACGCGCAGATCGACGTGCAACTGAAGCGGCGCTACGACCTGATTCCGAACCTGGTCGCCGCGACGAAGGCGTACCTGGCCCACGAGCGCGGGACGCTCGAAGCAGTGATCGCCGCGCGCCAGCGCGCCTCGGACGCGAACCAGGCGGCCAGGCAGCGCCCGCACGACGGCCACGCGCTGGTGGCGCTCGAGGCCGCCGAGACCGCGCTGGCTTCGCCGCTGGCGCGCCTGATGGCGCTCGTCGAGCAGTACCCGGCGCTGCAGGCCGACGACACCGTGCAGCGCCTGACCGAGGAACTGCGAACCACCGAGAACCGCATCGCCTTCGCCCGGCAGGCGTTCAACGATCAGGTGATGGGCTACAACATCGAGCTCGAATCCTTCCCCGCATCTCTGGTCGCCACGCTGTGCGGGTTCCGGCGCGCGAGCATGCTGCGCGCTACGGCTTCCGCACAGGAACGTCACGCGGTTCCGGTCGCCCTCTGACCCGGACTGTCCCGCCGATGGATTTCTACGCCCACCAGGACCGGGCGAGGTCAGCCTCGCGCAGGCTGAGCGCCCTGTTCGCGCTCTCGCTGGTGGTTGTCGTCGCAGCGGCCAACGGTGCGGCCGCGCTCGGCTGGTTGCTGCTCGCAGGTGGCCTGTACTGGCCGCCGTACTTCGTCGCGACCAATACGTCCGTCACGTTGCTGATCGTTTTCGGCGGCGCCTGGGTCGAGTGGCAGCGGCTTCGCGGCGGAGGTGCCGCCCTGGCCGAGCGACTGGGCGCGCGACCCATCGACGAGGCGCTGCCGCTGCATCGGCGCCTGCGTGATGTTGCCGAGGAAGTCGCGATCGGTGCGGGCGCCCCGGTACCCGCCCTGTACGTGCTCGGCGAGGAGTCGATCAACGCACTCGCGGCTGGCGAGCGCCCCGGCCTGGCTGCGGTGGTGGTGACGCGCGGTGCGCTCGAGCGGTTGGAGCGCGCCGAATTGCAGGGGGTCGTCGCCCACGAGACTGCGCACATCGTCGGCGGCGACGCCGAACTGAACGCACGGCTTGCCGCGGCGCTGTACGGTCTGTGCTCGTTGCGCCTTGCCGGCCTGCGGCTGCTCGGCAGCGCGGTGCGGCGGGAGGGCGGTCCGCTCGGGCGGCTCGGCGCGCCACGCATCGCGGCATTCGTCGTCGGCCTGCTGCTGTCGGCGGTCGGTATCCTCGGCGTGCTCGCCGGCCAGGTGCTGAAGGCCGGCATCAGCCGGCAGCGCGAATTCCTCGCCGATGCGCTGGCGGTGCAGATCACGCGCGACCGCGACGGGCTGGGTTGCGCACTGCGCCGGATCGCAGGCGAGGCGGACATGCCGCTGCGTTCGGGCTATGCCGCGCTGGTCAGTCACTTCCTGCTGGCGCAACCCGCTGGACTGCGTGACTGGTTCGACACGCATCCGCCGCTGGCCGAGCGCATCGCGCGGCTCTACGGCAGGCCCATGGCGCCCATCGCGCCCGTCGCCGCCGCCGCCGACGAGGCACGCGCGTCGGCGGCGGCGACGCCGCAGGCGAAACCGTTCCGATCCTCCGATGCGCCCGAACGGTCCGGCGCTTCGCTGCTGCCGGACACGATCCCTTTCGTCAGGGTGGCGCTGCCGTTGGCGGCGGCGCCGGCTGCAGCAGCTTCGGGCGGGCAAGCGGGCGACACGACCATCCCGCAGCCAGCGCTGCGGCGCGATCGTGCGTCGGCGAGCGCCGCCGCTGCGCTGATCACGCAGATCCGCTCGGCGTCGCTCGGCTTCGAGACGGCGGGCCGCTGGCTGGTCGCGCTGGTGGCCGGCCACACGGCCAGCGAGCCCGACGCGGCACTGCGCACGTCGCTCGACTGGCTGGTCTCGCCGGCGGGCGCGTCGCTGCGCGTGCCGTTGCTCGAGCTGCTGCTCGCGCGCGTCCGGCGCTGGAGCGGCAGTCGCCGCCGCGAGTTGCTCGATCGCTGCCGGCGCGCGATCGAGACCGATGGGCACGTTCATTCGGCCGAGTGGATCTACTACACGCTGGCGCGTCATCGCCTGTCGCCGAATGCATCCGGTGGCGCGCGGCAGCGCCGGGCGCCGACCACCCGGCAGGCGCAGAGCCGCGCGCTGGCCGCGTTGTTCGCGATGGCCGCCGCGGTGGGCGAGGCGTCGGCGCGCGCCACGCGCGACGCGCTGGCCGATGCGGCGGCGATGCTGGAGATCTCGCCGCCGGCTTCCACACCCGACGAGGTCGGCACGACCGAACTCGCGCTGGCACTCGATACGCTGCTGGGTCTGGCGCCGCTCGACAAGCCGATCCTGCTGAAGGTGTTGTTCACGCTGGCGCGTACGCCAGGCGACCCGAACTACGACGCCTTCGTTCGCGCCGTGGCCGCCGCGATCGACTGCCCGGTGCCGCGCGGGGCCGGCCAGCAGATCGGCGCGCGGCGCGACGAGCCGGTAGCGTCCGCGTAGGCCACGCCACGACGGGGTGCACACCCCGTGCGTGTGCGACGACGGATTGCGTGCACGGCTACAGTCTCCCCGGCGGCCGGCGGATCGGGTACCTTGTGCGCAGGTGCCGGCACGAGAGTCCCGTAGAGCAGATGGACGTCCCGCAACCACCGCCTCGAACGCATGGCCCGGTCAGGATCGGCGGCGCGTCGGGCTTCTGGGGTGACAGCGCCGTGGCTGCGCCGCAACTGGTTGCGAGCGGTGCGATCGACTATCTCGTGTTCGACTACCTGGCCGAACTCACGATGTCGATCCTCGCCGGCGCGCGCCTGAGGAATCCCGAGGCCGGCTACGCGGGTGACTTCGTCGACGTGGCGATGAAGGCGGTGTTGCACGAGGTGGTCGAGCGCGGCATCCGCGTGGTCAGCAACGCCGGCGGCGTCAACCCGCGGGGCTGCGCGCGCGCGCTCGCTGCGATGGCCGCCACGCAGGGCGTCGAACTCGCGATCGCGGTGGTCGAAGGCGACGACGTGATGCCGTTGTTGCCGGCGCTGCGCGGCGAGAGCGTGCACGAGATGCACACTGGCGCGCCGCTGCCGCAACGTGTGCTGAGCGCCAACGCCTACCTGGGCGCGCAGCCGATCCGCGCCGCGCTCGATGCCGGTGCGCAGGTGGTGATCACCGGACGCTGCGTCGATTCGGCGGTGACGCTGGGCGTGCTGATGCACGAGTTCGGTTGGGCGGACGATGACTACGACCGGCTCGCGGGTGGCAGCCTCGCCGGGCACATCATCGAGTGCGGTTGCCAGGCCACCGGCGGGCTGTACACCGACTGGGACACGGTACCCGACTGGCCCGGGATCGGCTACCCGATCGTCGAATGCGCGGCCGACGGCGGGTTCGTCGTCACGCGACCCGCCGGGACCGGCGGCAAGGTGAGCCCGGCGGTGGTGGCCGAACAGATGCTCTACGAGATCGGCGATCCCGCCGCCTACCTGCTGCCGGACGTGACCTGCGACTTCACCGCGGTCACGATGGCGGCGGACGGAGAAGAGCGCGTGCAGGTGCGCGGCGCGCGCGGGCGCCCACCGGGTGCGGCCTGCAAGGTCAGCGCCACCTGCGCCGAGGGCTTCCGCTGCAGCGCGCAGTTGACGATCATCGGCTTCGAGGCGGTCGCCAAGGCGCGGCGCACCGGCGAGGCGATCCTGGCGCGTACCCGTTCGATGTTCGCGCGGGCGGGCTGGCCCGACTACAGCGCGACGCTCGTCGAAGTGCTGGGCGCCGAGAGCTGCTACGGGCCGCACGCGCGCGATGGCGCGCGCGCCACGCGCGAGGCGGTGCTGCGCGTGAGCGCCACGCACCCGGTGCGCGAGGCGCTGGAACTGTTCGCCCGCGAGATCGCCCCGGCGGGCACGTCGTGGGCGCCCGGCACCACCGGCGCCGGCGGCCGGCCGTCGGTGTCGCCGTCGATACGGCAGTTCGCGTTCCTGCTCGACAAGGCGCGACTGGCGCCGGCGGTCGTGATCGGGGAGCGGCGGATCGCCGTCCCGACGGGCGCACACGGGGAAAACGGACACGCACAGCCCGGGCCACAGGCGCGGGCATTGTCGACGATGCAGCCGGCGCCGACGATCGATGCGGCGGTGACGGCGGCTGATGCAGCGGTGATCGTGAGCGCCGGGTCGATACCCGGGCAGCCTTGCGATGACGAGCGCATCGAGGTGCCGCTGATGCGCCTCGCGCACGCCCGCAGCGGCGACAAAGGCGACACCTGCAACATCGGATTGATCGCGCGCCGTCCCGAACTGCTGCCGGTGTTGCGCGAGCAGGTGAGTGCCGAGCGCGTGGCCGCCTTCCTTGCGCACCTGGTGCAGGGCCCCGTCACGCGCTACGACGTGCCGGGCATCCGGGCACTGAACTTCGTCTGCGAGCGCGCGCTCGGCGGTGGCGGGATGGCCTCGCTGCGCAACGATCCGCTCGGCAAGGGGTTGGCGCAGATCCTGCTTTCGATGCCGGTGCGCGTCGCTCCCCGATGGCTCGATGCCGATCTGCTCACGCCTGCAGGCCGAGTGTCGCGCGCAGTCGCCACTCGCTCGGCGTGACGCCGAAGCGCGCCTTGAACGCGCGGCTGAAGTGTGCCGGGTGGTTGAAGCCGCGGCGCAGCGCGATGTCGGTGATCGAGATTGCGTCCTGGCAGCGATCGTCGAAGTCGCGCCGGCAGGCCTCGAGGCGCTGCGCCAGCACGTAGCCGGCCACTCCGTCAGGTTCGTCGCTGAACGCATTGTACAGCTGGCGCCGGCTGCAATTGAGTTCGACCGCGATCGTGTCGACCGAGAGCCGCGCGTCGCCCAGGCGCCGGGCCACCAGCTGCTTGATCCGTTCGCCCAGCGCCTCACGTTGCGTCGGCGCACTGTCGCGTCCGGCCAGCTCGAGCAGTGACAGTTGCACCAGCTGCACGATCGATTCGCCGACGCCGCGCGCGGCCGACGGCGTGATCGAAGGGAGTTCCTGCCAGGCGCCGCGCATCGCCTGCAGTGCCAGTCGCGAGATGCCGCCGTGCGCGCCCAGCCGCTGCGCCATCAGCTTGTCCAGCGGCAGGCCGCGCTCCACCAGCGGCGCCCTGGGCACCATCACGATCAGGTGCTCGACGTGCACCGGGTTGGCCACCCGGTAGCGGTCGGTGGTGTCGTAGATGCACCATTCGCCCGGCGACACCCAGGCCTGCCGGCCCTGCTGCTCGACGCCGGCGGTGCCGCGATACGGCGCGACGATCTTCAGGTAACCGACGTCGCCACCGCGCACCTCGCGATCGCTCTTCAGCACTCGGTGGCGATCGGCCTCCAGTCGCGTGAGCACGACGTCGCCGGCCTGCTCGGTGGCCATGTGGCCGTCGAACGCCGTGTCGCCGTAGACGTCCGATTGCAGGCCGCAGAACAGCCGGTCGATCCATTCCGACCAGTACCCCACGCGCTCGCCTGGCGACACGAAGTCGGTGCTCATCGTTGGCGTGAAACTGGGCATGCGGCTCTCCGGACCGGGCGTCATCGATCGATTATCCGGATCGCCCTCGGCTGCGGGGGTGTGCGGGCGCGGCGCACGGGCCATACTAGGGAAAGTACGGGGGTCGGTCTGCACGAATCGTCAAGCCTTTCTGCACGACAGGAGAAGCGCGGTGCAGCGCGCCTTCGTATGATCGCCGGATGGCATCCATCCGGCTGCCCGTCCGGCCAACAAGAGCCCGAAGGAGACACACGATGAGCACTCCCGAGTCCGTCACCCGCCGCAATACCGTGCAGGCCCTCGGCGCCGGCGCGGCTGCGCTCGCCATGCCTGCAGTGGTACGGGCGCAGTCGGCGCCGGTGCGCATCGGCTACGCGATTGCACGCACCGGCCCCTGGGCCGGCGGCGCGCAAGTGAGCCAGGAGCCGAATTTCCTGATGTGGGCCGAACAGCAGAACGCGGCTGGCGGCCTCGACGTGAAAGGCGTGCGACGCAGGATCGAGCTGATCGGCTACGACGATCGCAGCGAGATCGAGACCTGCATCCGCACCTACGAGAAGCTGATGGGCAGCGACAAGGTCGACCTGATCCTGCCGCCGTGGGGATCCAACGCGAACTTCGCGCTGGCGCCGCTGGCCAACCGCTTCGGCTATCCGATGCTTGCGCCCACGGCGCTGTCGCGCAAGCTGATCGACATGCGCCTGCCGCACTTCTTTTCGCTGTTGCAGCAGCCCGACCGGATGATGGGCGCGCTGGTCGACATGCTGGTCGCCAGCGGCGTGAAGACGATCGCCATCCTGTACATGGATGACCTGTTCGGCCTGGAGAACTTCGCTGCGATCAACGGCGCACTGAAGAAGACCGGCATCCAGGTGGTCGAGCGCAAGGGCTACCCGCTGGGCGTGAAGGATCTCTCTCCGGTGCTGCGTGGCATCAAGGACCAGAACCCGGATGCGTTCATCGGCATCACCTATCCGCCCGACACCATTCTCGCCAGCAAGCAGGCGAAGGAGATCGGCTTCAATCCGAAGATCTTCTACGCATCGGTCGGCACTGCGTACCAGTTGTATCGCAACGTGATCGGCGCCGGCGCCGAGGGGGTGACGGGCATGGGTTCGTGGAACGCGAAGACCAGTCCCGCAGCGAAGGCCTATTTCGATGCGCACACCGCGAAGTTCGGCGGCAAGGAGCCCGATCGCTGGGCCAGCGGCCATTGCTGGGCCGGCCTGGAAATCCTGGCACAGGCGGTCGCGAAGGTCGGCCTCGAGCGCAAGGCGATCCGCGACTACGTCGCGCGCACCGAGCACAAGACGATCATCGGGCCGATCCGCTTCGAGGGCAGCGAGAACGTTTCGACGCCCGGCACCGTCGCGCAGTGGCAGAAGGGCGAGTTCGAGGTGGTCTGGCCGCGCAGCGTTGCCACCGCGCAACTGGTGATGCCCAAGCCTGCCTGGTAGGCAGGCCGGGGCGCACGGCCCGCCCGCCCGATGTCGCTGCAGGCATGGCTCGAACTGATCGCCTCCGGCCTGATCACCGGCGGCGTGTATGCGCTGATCGCGCTCGGGCTGAACCTGCAGTACGGGCTGATGCGCGTGCTGAACATCGCGCACGGCGAGTTCCTGATGCTGGGTGGGTTCGCGACCTGGTTCGCGTACACGCAGCTCGGGATCTCGCCGCTGCTGATGGCGCCGGTCGCATTCGCGATCATGACGGCGCTGGGGCTCGTCATTCACCGGCTGGTCATCAGGCGGTTGGCCGCGACCTCCCCCGACATCGACGTGTTCGAGGCGCGCGGGCTGATGGTGGCCTTCGGCCTGATGTTCCTGGTGCAGAACTTCGCGTCGCTGCTATGGGGCGGCGAACTGCGCGGCTATGACTACCTGACCGATCCGGTCGCGGTCGCGGGTACGCGCTTCGCCGGCAACAAGCTGGTGCTGCTCGCGGTGGCACTGGCCGCGAGCATCGCGCTGATCGTGCTGCTGCGGCGCACGCTGCTGGGCAAGGGGGTGCGCGCGCTGATGCAGTCGCCCACGGGCGCGCAACTGGTGGGCATCGACACCGAGCGGCTGCACCCGATGATGTTCGGCATCGGCCTGGGGCTGGCAGGGCTCGCAGGCAGCCTGCTGTCGATGGCCTACGCGGTCTCGCCGTCGATCGGCGAGCCCTACACCGTCACCGCGCTGATCGTCATCACGCTCGGTGGCTTCGGCAGCATGACCGGAAGCCTGCTCGCGGGCCTGGCGCTCGGCGTCATCGAGGCGCTGGGGATGCACTTCACCAGTCCGTCGCTGAAGTCGCTGCTGTCGTACGGCATCTTCATCGCGGTGCTGCTGTGGAAGCCCAACGGGCTGTTCAAGCGATGAGTCTCGGGCGCATTGCGGGCCGTGACGTGCCGATCCTGCTCGCGCTGGCCGCCGGGGCGGCCACGCTGCCCGCCTGGTCCAGCGACTTCGTGGTGTCGATGGCGCTCAGCTGCCTGATGTACGTGGCGCTGTCGTCGAGCTGGGCGCTGTTCTGCGGCCCGACCCGCTACATGTCGCTGGCCACTTCGGCGTTCTTCGGCGTCGGCGCCTACGTGGGCGCGCTTACGCTGGACCAGCTGCCGTGGGCGGGCGCGATCGCGCTCGGCGCGGCGATCGCCGTGCTGGTGGCGGCGGCGATGGGCAGCGCGGTGCTGCACCTGCGCGGCACCTACTTCGCGGTGCTCACCTTCGGCATGACCGAACTGATCCGCCTGGCGATCACCTATGCCGAGAAGGAGTACGCGGGCACGGTCGGCCGCGTGCTCGTCGTCGTGCCCGAGCCGGGCATCGTCTACCTGACGATGCTCGCGCTCGCGGTGCTCGCCGTGGCCACCGCGATCGTCGTGCGCAGCAGCCGGCTCGGGCTCGCGCTGGCCGGCATCGGCGGCGACGAGCAGCGCGCGCAGACGCTGGGCGTGAACACGCGCCGGGTCAAGGTGATCGGCTTCGCGATCACCGCCGCGTTCGCCGGCGCCACCGGCGCCGCGATGAGCGTGCGCTGGACCTACATCGACCCGATGACGGTGTTCAACCCGTTCATCGGCTTCCAGACCGTGCTGATTGCGCTGATCGGCGGCGCGGCCACGCTGTGGGGGCCGCTGATCGCCGCCGTCGTGTTCAGCCTGCTCGCGGAGGCGCTGCGCCTGCAGTTGCCGCAGGTCTACATGATGGCGCTCGGCCTGCTGCTGATCCTGTCGGTGCTCTACCTGCCCGACGGCCTGGCGTCGCTGCGTCCATCCACCTTCTCCGGCTGGCGCCGCGAGTTCGCCGCCTGGCGGCAGGCGCGGCGCGCTCGCGCGAGCGAGGCTCGCGATGCCTGAAGCCCGGGCGGAAGGCGCGGCATTGCTCGAGGCCCGCGCGGTCACGGTGCGCTTCGGCGGCCTGACCGCGGTCGACGAGGTGAGCGCGCGTTTCGGCGCCGGCGAGCTGGTGGGGATCATCGGTCCCAACGGCGCCGGCAAGACCACCTTCTTCAATGCGCTGTCGGGCGTCGCGGTGCCCACTTCCGGCGACCTGCTGGTCGAAGGCGTGAAGCTGACCGGCGCGCGGCCCGATCGCTTCGCACGCCGCGGCGTCGCGCGCACCTTCCAGACGCCACGCGTGTTCGCCGGCCTGTCGGTGGCGGACAACGTCGACTTCGGCTTGCAGTTCGCCGGACGCAAGCGCGAGGCGCCGCCGCTGCTGCGCGACGCGCCAGCGATCCTGGAAGTGATCGGGCTCGCCGGGCAGGCCGGGTTGCCGGCCGCGGCGATCACGCCGTCGCAGCAGCGGCTGCTCGAGATCGGCATGGCGCTGGCTACGCGGCCGAAGCTGCTGCTGCTCGACGAAGTGGCCGCAGGCCTCACCGAGAGCGAAGTGGGCGACATGGCGCGGCTCATCCGCGGGCTGCGCGACGAGTTCGGCCTTGCCGTGATCTGGATCGAGCACGCGGTCACCACGCTGATGCGCTACGTCGAGCGCGTGCTGGTGCTGCACCAGGGACGCAAGATCGCCGACGCGCCACCGCAGGAGGTGGTGCGCAGCGCCGAGGTGATCGAGGCCTACCTGGGCGACGAAATGGCCGAGGTCGCGCAATGACGAACGTTGCGCGCGGCGTGGTCGCCGCAATCCCGGCCCCCGCGCAACGCGCGCAGCCGGCACACCTGGAAGTGCGCGGCCTGAGCGCAGGCTACGGAGGGTTCCTCGTGCTGCGCGACCTCGCGCTCGAGGCGCGTCCCGGCGTGACCGTCATCCTCGGGCCGAACGGCGCCGGAAAGAGCACGCTGCTCGAAGCGATCGCCGGGCTGCTGTCGCGCGGTGGCCAGGTACTGCTCGACGGCGAACCGATCCCGGCTGCCGCCAGGCCGAGCGACGTCGTGCGCCGCGGCCTCGCGCTGGTGGCCGAAGGCCGGCAGTTGTTTCCGCAGATGACGGTGCGCGAGAACCTCGAACTCGGCGGCTGGCTGGTGTCGCCCGCCGAGCGCGCCGCGCGCATCGAGCAGGCGTTTCGCGACTTTCCGCGGCTGCGCGAGCGCGCCGGGCAGTACGCCGGAACGATGAGCGGCGGCGAGCAGCAGATGCTGGCGGTGGCGCGCGCGATGATGGGCGCGCCGCGCCTGCTGATGCTCGACGAACCTTCGCTCGGCCTGGCGCCGAAGATGGTCGACGAACTGCTCGCGATTGCGCGCCGCATCGCCGACCAGGGCACCACCGTGCTGATGGTCGAGCAGAACGTGCGCAAATCGCTCGCCGTCGCCGACCGCGGCTACGTGCTCGAGCGCGGCAAGCTGGTGGCCGGCGGCCCGGCCGGGCTGCTGGCGCGCTCGACGGTCATCCGCTCCGCCTATCTCGGCGCTCGCACCGGGGCGGCGCCTGGCTCCTCCTCATCCCCTTCGACTTCACCGGAGAAAGACATGTCCGACCTGTCCATGCTGATCAACGGCCTCGCCGTGAGCGCCGAGAAGGGTGCGACCTTCGAGCGGCGCAACCCGCTGGACGGCAGCGTGGCGACGCGCGCGCCGGCAGCCAGCGCGGCCGATGCGGTGTCCGCGGTCGACGCGGCTGCCGAGGCGTTCGGGTCGTGGAGCCAGACCGGCCCGGGCGAGCGCCGCGCGCTGCTGTCGAAGGCGGCCGACGCGCTGGAGGCGAAGACGCCGCAGTTCGTCGAGGCGATGGCCGCCGAGACCGGTGCGACCGCGATGTGGGTCGGCTTCAATGCGCACCTGGCCGCCGGCATGCTGCGCGAGGCGGCGGCGCTCACGACGCAGGTCGCCGGCGAGGTGATTCCCTCCGACGTGCCGGGGTCGCTCGCGATGGGCGTGCGCCAGCCCGCCGGCGTCGTGCTGGGCATCGCGCCGTGGAACGCGCCGATCATCCTCGGCGTGCGCGCGATCGCCACGCCGCTGGCCTGCGGCAACACGGTGGTGCTCAAGGGCAGCGAGAACTGCCCGCGCACGCACCAGCTGATCATCGAGTCGTTGCAGGACGCGGGTTTTCCGGCAGGCGTGGTCAACTACCTCACCAACGCGCCGGCCGACGCCGGCACGGTGGTCGAGGCGATGGTCGCGCACCCGGCAGTGCGGCGCGTCAACTTCACCGGCAGCACGAAGGTCGGCAGGATCATCGCGATGACCTGCGCGAAGTACCTCAAGCCGGTGCTGCTCGAGCTCGGCGGCAAGGCGCCGATGGTCGTGCTCGACGACGCGGACATCGACGCGGCGGTGAACGCGGCGGCCTTCGCCTGCTTCGCCAACTCGGGCCAGATCTGCATGAGTACCGAGCGGCTCGTCGTCGACCGGAAGGTCGCCGACGACTTCGTCGCGAAGTTCGTCGGCAAGGCCGGCAAGCTGCCGCTGGGCGACCCGCGCAAGCCCGAACCGGTGGTGCTCGGGTCGGTGATCGGCATGGGCACGGTCGAGCACTGCAACGCGCTGATCGACGACGCGCTCGCCAGGGGCGCGAAGCTGCTGTGCGGCGGCAAGGCCACCGACACGCTGATGCCGGCGACGGTGCTCGACGGCGTCACGCGCGAGATGCGCATCTACCACGAGGAGACGTTCGCGCCGGTGAAGTGCATCGTGCGCGTGAACGGCGTCGAGGAGGCCGTCGCCTGCGCCAACGACAACGAGTACGGGCTGAGCGCGTCGGTGTTCGGCCGCGACGTCGCGCGCGCGATGAACGTCGCGCGGCGCATCGAGTCGGGCATCTGCCACGTGAACGGACCGACGGTCCACGACGAGGCGCAGATGCCGTTCGGCGGCGTCAAGGGCAGCGGCATCGGCCGCTTCGGCGGCAAGGCCGGCATCCACGAGTTCACCGAGCTGCGCTGGATCACGGTGCAGACGACGCCGCGGCACTACCCGTTCTAGACACCATGGTCGCCCGCCAATGCGCGGGCGACCATGGTGTCCAGCGTCCTACAATCCGGGGATGCCCGACAGCGACGCCACGATCGTCATCGCGCGCAGCGACGCCGATTTCGCCGCCGCGCGCGCGCTGTTCGAGGAATACGCCGCGCAGCTCGGCATCGACCTGTGCTTCCAGGGCTTCGGCGCCGAGCTCCTCGACCTGTCCGCGATGTACGGCCCGCCGACGGGTCGCCTGCTGCTGGCCCGGGAAAGCGACGATTTCGTCGGTTGCGTCGGCGTGCGCGCGCTCGGCGACGGCGACTGCGAGATGAAGCGCCTGTACGCGCGCGAGCGCACGCGCGGCCGCGGGCTCGGGCGCGCGCTGGCGGCCGCCGCGATCTCGGCCGCGCGCGAACTCGGCTATTCGCGGATGCTGCTCGACACGCTCGGCACCATGACCGCGGCGCGCGCGCTGTACGCATCGCTCGGATTCCGCGACACTGCGCCCTACTACGACAACCCGAACGACGACGTGAAGTATCTCGAACTCGACCTCGGCAAGGCGCCATGAGCGAAGCGCCGATCACCTATCGCGGCACGGTCTATCCGTGGCACTGCGACCACATGGGCCACATGAACGTGATGTGGTACGTCGGAAAGTTCGACGAGGCGACCTGGCAGTTCTTCGCCGGGCTGGGGATGACGCCGTCGTTCCTGCGCGACTCGCACCGCGGCATGGCTGCCGTCGAGCAGCGCATCCTCTACAAGCGCGAGCTGCACGCCGGCGACACCGTCACGATCCGCACCGAGGTGCTCGAGGTCAGGGAGAAAGCGATCCGCTTCGTGCACGAGATGCGCCGCGACGAAGGCGGCGAGGTCGCCGCCGTCACCCTCCTGACCGGCGTGCACCTCGACACGATCGCCCGCAAGTCGGTGCCGCTGCCCGACGCGTTCAAGGCGAGGGCGCTGGCGCTGGCCTGCGCCGACCCGTCGCGCTGGGACTGAGCGCCCCGGGTTGCCCGGGTCTGCGTCAGCCCGCGCCTGCGCGCGCCGCCAGCCCCGCCGCGTGCGCCTGCTCGTCGGCGTGATACGACGAGCGCACCAGCGCGCCGACCGCGGCGTGCGAGAAGCCCATCCTGCGCGCCTCCGCGCCGAACATCCGGAAGGTGTCGGGACGCACGTAGCGACGCACCGGCAGGTGCGCGTCCGACGGGGCCAGGTACTGGCCGATGGTCAGCATGTCGATGTCGTGCGCGCGCATGTCGCGCATCACCGCGAGGATCTCGTCGTCGGTCTCGCCCAGCCCGACCATCAGCCCCGACTTCGTCGGCACGCCCGGCACGCGGCGCCGGAAGTCGGCGAGCAGCTTCAGCGAATGCGCGTAGTCGGACCCCGGGCGCGCTTCGCGATACAACCGCGGCACGGTCTCGAGGTTGTGGTTCATCACGTCCGGCGGGGCGAGCTCGAGGATCGCCAGCGCGCGGTCCATGCGCCCGCGGAAATCGGGCACCAGCACCTCGATGCGCGTGGCCGGCGACAGCTCGCGCACCTTGCGGATGCAGTCGACGAAGTGCTGCGCGCCGCCGTCGCGCAGGTCGTCGCGGTCCACGCTGGTGATGACGGCGTACGACAGCTTCAGCGCTGCGATCGTCTGCGCCAGGTTTTCGGGCTCGGCCGCGTCGAGCGGGGCCGGCCGGCCATGGCCGACGTCGCAGAACGGGCAACGCCGCGTGCAGGTGTCGCCCATGATCATGAAGGTGGCGGTGCCCCGGCCGAAGCACTCGCCGATGTTCGGGCACGCCGCTTCCTCGCAGACCGTGTGCAGCCGGTGCGCGCGCAGGATCTGCTTGATCTCGCGGAAGCGGGCGGGGTTCGGGCCGGCGCGAACACGGATCCAGTCAGGCTTCTTCAGGACTTCGGCCGGGCGCACGATCTTGACCGGGATGCGCGAGGTCTTGTCGGCGCCGCGCTGCTTGACCGGAACGGGGTGGCCGGCATCGGCCGGTGCGCGGGAATCCGTGGGCGATGTCATTGTCTGCTTTCGAGGGAGGTGGCCAGCTGGCGGCCGAAACGCGCCGCGACGTCAGCAAGATCGACGTCACCGACGCAGCTGCGAAGATCGGTCACCGCCAGTCCGGGATACCCGCAAGGGTCGATTCGGGAGAAGGGTTCGAGATCCATGGCCACGTTCAACGCTACACCATGGTAGCTGCAGCCGCGCGAGATCCGGATGCCGAGCGAGGCGATCTTGGCGCCGGCGCGGCCGGCGCTGTCGGCGACGTGGACGCCCGGTGCGCCCTCCTGGCGCGTGGCGCGCACGCCGCAGGCGGTCAGTAGCGCAATCGTCGCTTCCTCGATCAACGTGACGAAGTTGCGAACCGACAGCCTTCGACGGCGCAGATCAATCAGCAAGTAAGCAACCACTTGACCTGGGCCATGATAGGTCACCTGGCCACCGCGCTCGGTGCGCACGACCGGAATCCCGCCCGGCGCGTGCAGATGCCCGGGGCGCGACGCGTGGCCCAGCGTGAAGACCGGTGGATGTTCGACCAGCCAGATCTCGTCGCGGGTTTCGGGTGTGCGATCGAGCGTGAACGCCTGCATGTCCTGCACCGTCGGCAGGTAAGGGCGGCGCCGGAATGGCTCGAGCACGGGCGCGGGCGGCGCCAGGCTTCGGGGCGCCGCCGTCACAGTACGAGGCGCACCAACGGATGTGCGACCAGTGCCCGATACAGCCGCTCGAGCTGCTCGCGCGACTCCAGGCGCACCGTCACGGTGATACTGAGCCAGTTGCCCTGGCTCGAGGTGCGCAACTCCATCGTCGCCGGGTCGAACTGCGGTGCGTGCTCGCCCACGACCGAGGCGATCGATTGCGCGAACGAGTCGGCGCGCCGCCCCATCACCTTGAGCGGAAAGTCGACCGGGAAATCGAGCAGGCGCCCGAGTCGGTCGAAGACGGCGCCGAGTTCGCCCGGATCGCTCACGGGTTGGCCAGTCGGGCCTTGGCCTGCTGGTAGGCGGCGTGCAGTTTCGCGAACACGGGCCCCGGGCGGCCATCGCCCACCGCGCGGCCGTCGAGGTTGGTGATCGGCAGCACCTCTTTCGTGGCCGAACTGAGGATCAGTTCGTCGGCCACCTGCACCTCCTCGCGCAGCACGCGACGCAGTTGCAGCGGGATGTCCGCGCCGGCGCACAGTTCGTGGATCAGCCCGTAGCGCACGCCCTCGAGCACCAGATTGTCGGCCGGCGGTCCATGGAGCCGCCCGTCGCGCACGACCCAGATGTTGCTCGCCGATCCTTCGGTGAGGAAGCCGTCGCGGAACATCACGCACTCCACTGCGCCGGCTTGCACCGCGGCCTCGCGCGCCAGCACGTTGCCGAGCAGCGAGATCGACTTGATGTCGCAGTGCAGCCAGCGTTCGTCGGGCAGCGAGACTGCGGTCACACCCTGCTCGATCTGCTCGGCGGCAGGCAGCACCAGCGGGCTCGACATCGCGAATACCGTGGGTCGCACCGTGGGTCGCGGAAACGCGTGATCGCGGCGCGCGACGCCGCGTGTGACCTGCATGTAGACGAACTGGTCGGGCCACGGGTGGCGCGCAACCAGGTCGCTGACCAGCCCGGTCCAGCCGGCCTCGCTGTGCGGATCGTCGATGCCGACGGCCGCCAGGCTGCGCTTCAGGCGCGCCAGATGCTGCGGCCAGCGGAACGCACGACCTGCGTAGACCGGCACGACCTCGTAGATGCCGTCGCCGAAAATGAAGCCGCGATCGAGCACCGGGACGCGGGCCTCTTCGATCGGCATGTACTCGCCATTCAGGTACGCAACTTGCGTCATTGCCGTCTCCGCAGGCTCACTTCGAGAGCATCATCCGCAGGCCGTCCCAGGTGCGGCCGAACCAGCCCGCCGGTTCGACCGCCGCGAGCGCGCGCAGCGGCTGCTCGACCAGCAGCTTTTCGCCGAGCCTCACCCGTAGCGTGCCGATCCGCTGCCCCTGCGCGATCGGCGCCACCAGCGGCTGGACGCGCTCGACTTCCGCTTTCACCTTGTCGGCCTGGCCACGCGGGACCGTCACCACGAGGTCGGCATCGAGGCCGCCGGCAATCGCGTCGACCGTGCCCTTCCAGACCTGGTAGTTCCCCGCCGGTTGCCCTTTGGCGTAGATGCGCACCGCGTCGAAGTTCTGGAAGCCGAAGTTCAGCAGTTTCTGCGATTCGATCGCGCGCGACGACTCCGAGTTCGCGCCGATCACCACCGACACCAGCCGCCGTTCACCATCGAGCCCGGGCTGCTTGCGGTGCGCCGAGGCGATCAGGCAGTAGCCGGCTGCGTCGGTGTGGCCGGTCTTCATGCCGTCGACGCTGGGGTCGACCGCGAGCAGGCGGTTGCGGTTCGGCTGGCGGATGTTGTTGAAGGTGTACTCGCGCTTCGAGTAGAGCGGGTAGTACTCCGGGTAGTCCGCGATCAGCCGGGAAGCCAGCGTCGCGAGGTCGCGGGCGGTGCTGTAGTGCTCGGCATCGGGCAGTCCGGTCGCGTTGCGGAACTGCGTGTTGCGCAACCCCATCCGCTGCGCCTCGCGATTCATCTGCTGTGCGAAGGTTTCCTCGGTGCCGGCGATCGCTTCGGCGAGCACGATCGACGCATCGTTGCCCGACTGGACGATCATGCCGTTGAGCAGCTGCTCGACCGTCGCCGGTTCACGCGGATCGACGAACATGCGCGAGCCCCCCGCCTTGTAGGCGGCCTGCGACACCGCCGGGCGCTGGTCGGCGGCAAGCCGCTTCTCCTTCAGTGCGCCGAACGCGAGATAGGCGGTCATCACTTTGGTGAGCGAGGCCGGCTCGATCTTCATGTCGGGTTCGTACGTGGCCAGCACCTGTCCGGAAGTTGCGTCGAGCAGCAGCCACGAGCGCGCCGCGATCGTGGGCGGGGCAACCTGCGACAGCGCCTCTTGCGGCGCGACGAACGGCAACAGGGTGGCGAGGACGAGCAGGCTGCGGAGCGTGGATTGGAGCATTGGTGAACTCGTGGCGGGCGCGGCGCCGGCGCGTCGCGACCGCCGGCGCGCGGCCTGCGCCACGGGGCGCGCAGGGAGTGGTGGAAGGCGGGAATTATAGGCTGCGTGTCGGGCAGACCCCGGCCGCGGCGCGCTTGTGGCTCAGCGTGTGTCGCGTGCCTGTTCGAACACCGGGCGCACCGCGGCGACGATGCGTCGCGCGGCTGCCTCGCCACTGCGGTAATAGACGACGTCGACGGCCTCGCGCAGGACCCGGCGCAACACCTCCATGGTGACGCAGTCGGCGACGCGCGCCTCCCAGACGTGGCCGGCCGCACCGAGTTCGGCGCCGAACAGCCCACGCAGTCCGCGCTTGGCCTCGCCCAGCAGTGCCTGCTCGGCGCTGGCACGGGCGAGGCGCTCGACCTCGGTCGGCTCGTCGGCCAGGCCTGCGACCTCGACCAGGCGCTCGCCTTCGAGTTCGGCGAGGATCGCGGCGAGATCGCCGGGCCGCGCGAATTCCGGCAGGTCGCCGACGCAACGTTTGCCATCGATCGCCATCAGGATGCGGCGCACCCCCGGCGTCAATGCGCGTCGCGGCTCGGCGGCTTCGTCGTGCCCGTCGGCGGTGCGCGCGTAGATCAGGCGCGGATCCGGTTCGCCGCCCATTCCTGCATCAGATCGCGCCGCAGCGCTGCAGGAAGCCGTCGATTCCGGCGCGGCCGCGGCAAGCCTCGACGACCGACAGCACTGCGGGAAGCAGCGCCCGCAACTCGTCGATCGTGCGTACGCGCTCGATGCGGATTGCGAGGTCGTCGCCGTTCGGGCCGACGGTGTCGAGCAGCGCGCGCGTGACGCGCGCGCGCAGCGTGCTCAATGCCGCGGCAGCGCCAACCGTCGCCGTCGGCTCGGGCGCCGTGGAGGTGATCGCCGCAGCTTGTCCAGGGCCGGCATCGAACGGGCGTGCGATGAATCCGTCCTGTTCGAGCCGCGCCAGCTGTTCGTCGAAATCGGGGCCGGGCAGCATGCGCGACAGCTCGGCGATGTCGCGCCTGCCGTCGACCAGGATCAGCAACTGGCGCAGTCGCGGCCCGAGGCCGTGGCGGCGGGTGCGCAGTTCGTCCGCACCCTTGCCGGTCTTCCGGAACACGTTGCGCGCCGTGATCTCCATCATCATCGTTCCCCTGACGCAGGCGAATCGGGCGCCGTGCCGGCGTCGGCCGCGGCGGCTGCGCCGAGCGCGCCGAGCACGATGCGCTTGAGCAGGGTCAGTTTACGATGGAAGAAGTGATCGGCGCCGGGCAGGACGACGACCGGCAGTTCCTGCCGACGAGCCCAGTCGAACACCGCCTGCAGTGGGACCGTGTCGTCGACTTCGCCGTGCACGACCAGCGTATCGGCGGGCACCGACCCCACGTCGAAGCGCGAGACGGCGGCGCCCACCAGCACCAGACGGTCGGCGGGGTGGCCGCGTTCGCGCAACCGGGCTGCGACGCGTGTCTGCACGTAGCTGCCGAACGAGAATCCGGCCAGCACCAGCCGTGGCCGCGCCACGCCGATCGAGGCGGCATGCGCGCGCGCGTGCGCCACCACGGCCAGCAGGTCGTCGGTCTCGCCGACGCCTTCCTCGTGCACCCCCGCCGATTGGCCGACGCCGCGGAAGTTGGGGCGCCAGCTGGTGTAGCCCAGCGCCACCATGGCGCGGGCGAGCGTCTGGACGACCTTGTTGTCGCGCGTGCCGCCGAACAGCGGATGCGGGTGAGCGATGACCGCGGCGCCGACAGGGACACCCGTCGGCAGGTCGAGGGCCAGGTCGATCGCGCCGGCCGGACCGTCGATCAGCAGGGTCCGGGTGGCGGAATTCATTCGAGTCGCAGTCGCGCGACCGGCCTTCCGTCCCGAAGGTGCGACTCGATGATCTCGTCGATGTCGCTGCGGTCGACGTAGGTGTACCAGATGGCGTCGGGATAGACCACGGCCACCGGGCCTTCGTCGCAGCGGTCGAGGCAGCCGGCCTTGTTGACGCGCACCTTGTCACGGCCGGCCAGCCCGAGCGCCTTGATGCGCTCCTTTGCGTAAGCCTGCAGCGACTCGGCACCGTGCTCGGCGCAGCACGCCCGGCCGTCGGTGCGGCGATTGATGCAGAAGAAGATGTGGCGTGCGTAGTAGCTGCTCATGCGATCGATTATAGACCCCGTCTCGCGCCGGTTCGCAGGCGCCAGCCGCACCAGGCGATCGCCACGAATGGCCACGCAGTCGCCAGTGCGTGCAGCAGCCCGTGAAAGTTGGTCCAGACACCTCCGCCCCAATTCGTGCGCATCGACAGGTAGTAGGCGTTCGGCGGCGCGAGATTGAACAGCGCCGTCGCCAGCGCAAGCGCGGCCATCGCCAGCCAGAGTCGTGGGCGGCGTCCGACCCAGCCGAACAGCAGCAGCGCCGCGATGCCCGCGAGCAGTCCGCCCTGTGCCCCCGCATTGAGCCAGCCAAAGGCATTGACCTGGCCGAGGTAGGCCAGCGACGCGGCCGTCTTGATCGCGCTCGCCACGATGATCGGTGCGGCCACGGCCATTGCCGCGCCGCGTGCGCCGGCGCGCAGCAGATCGTGGGTCATGAGCCCGACCGCCAGCACGGTCAGCGAGACGCCCGCAGCTTCGGCGAAGGGTTCGAACTCGTGCGGCAGCAACCAGCGGGACAGCCATGGATGTGTCGGTTGCCCCGGCGTCGTCGTCCACAGCGATACCAGGTCGCCGGTGGCGAACACCAGCGGCTGCGGATAGAACTGCGCCACCAGCCAGCCGCACAGCAGCAGCAACCCGGGCGTCGAATGCGGCGCCAGCGGCAGGTTCGCCCGAGCCCACTGCGGCCATCGCTCGATGCGCCGCCGCCCGATCGACAGCGCGATCAGGGCGCCTGCCGCGCCACCCACCGCGTTCGCGAGCAGGTCCATTCGCGATGGCACGCGCGCCGGCAGCAGTGCCTGCGCACATTCGAGCGCCAGCGAAAGGCCTGCAGCGGCGACCGTCGAGAGTGCGGCGGCAAGCCCCATCGGCAGCGACAGCCGCCGTGCGAGCCAGGCCGCCAGCAACAGGCCGATCGGCAGGTATGCGACGAAGTTGACGGCCACGTCGAAGCCGGTCCACCAGCGCGGCCACGGTTCCGACAGGAACGAGAACATCCAGCGGCCGGGGGCGCGCCAGCCCGACCACGGATAGAGCGTGGCGTAGACGACCGCGACGAGCCAGGCGACGAGCCAGGCGCCCGTTGTGGCCACGGGTGGTGCGGTCACGGGAATCGGCGACGGAGTGGCAAGGCGCGGCACCAGCCAAGCTTAACGGCTGGGGAGGGTGAGTGGGCGCAGGCTCGGGCTATGATCGGGCGTCATGAGCCTGCTCGACGCCGCCTCCATCCGCGCAGCCGCTGGCCTCGAGGGGCTGCGGATCGACACGATCGACGAGATCGGATCGACGAACCAGGCGCTGATGGACACGCCGCCCGGACGTCGTCCGGCAGCGCCGCGGCTGCTGGCCGCGGCACGACAGACCGCCGGGCGCGGCCGGCGCGGGCGCAACTGGCTGAGCCTCCCGGGCTGCTCGATCGCCTTCTCGATCGCCATCGAGCGATGCGTGCGCGCGCAACAGCCCCCCGCGGCAGTCTCCCTGGTGGCGGGAGTCGCCGCGGCGGGCGCACTCGCCTGCTGGGCGCCGGACGTGCGCCTGAAGTGGCCCAATGACCTGTTGCGCGAGCGCCGTAAACTCGGTGGCATCCTGGTCGAGTGCCGACGCAGTCTGCCCGAAGCCCGGTCCGATGGCAGCACGACCGAGCGGATCGTGGTCGGCATCGGCCTGAACCTGCTCGCTCCGCCGCCGGCTTCGGTGGGGCAGCCGGCCTGCGGCCTGTTCGACGGCGAAGCGCCGCCGCCGCGCGCGGCCGAGGCGGTGATCGGCGCGCTCGCCGCGGCGATCGAGCCGGCAGTGCAGCGCTTCTTGCGCGACGGGCTCGACCCGTTCCTGCCGTCCTGGCGCCGTCTCGATGCGCTCGCCGGCGAAGAGGTGGCGCTCGTCGACGGCGATCGCGTCGTTGCCGCCGGGCGTTCGCTCGGCGTCGATGCCAGCGGCGGCCTGCGCGTGCAACTGGCCGGCGGCGTGCGGGTCGTGCACAGCGGCGAGGTGTCGCTGCGTGCGCTCGACACGCTGCGCTGACCCTGTCGAAGGCATTGCCCCGATGCGCTGGCTGCTGACATTGCTGGTCCTGGCGAACCTGTTCACCTTCGCGATGTTCCAGGGGTGGCTGTCGCCGTGGATTCGCGGTGACCGCGAGCCGCAGCGGCTCGCCGAACAGCGCAGCGCGGAACGGCTGCGGGTGGTGCCGCTGCAAAGACTCCGATCCGCGCCGCGGGGCGCGCCGGCATCACCCGCCAGCGCATCCGGCGCGTCGTCGCACGCCGCGTCTGCGCCGGGATCGCCGCCGGGCCCGCCCGCGCCAGTCGCCCCCGTTGTGCCGCCTGCTGCAGTCGTGTCCGAACCTTCGTCGGCCTTGCCGCAACGGCCGGGTGCCGCGTCGATGGCCGCTTCCACCGCGCTCGCGCAGGGCGTGGTCGAGGCCGCGCCCGCCGAGACCTGCGTTGCATTCGGCGCGCTCGACGAGCAGCGCGCCGGCCGATTGCGCGAAGCGCTGCAGGCCGCTGGCGCGCGCGTCGTCTCCACGCGCATCGAGCAGGCTTCGAGCTACCTCGTCTACGCGCCGCCCGCGCCGACCCGGGCCGACACGCTGCAACAGATGGCGGCGCTGCGTGCCGCCGGACAATCCGACATCTTCGTGATCCAGGACGGGCCGCTGCGCCAGGCCATCTCGGTCGGGTTGTTTCGCTCCGAGGAAACGGCGCGCGCGCTGGTGATGCAACTGCAGGAACGCGGTGAGACCGGCCTGCAGGTCGCGTCGCGCGGCCCGATCACGTCGCGGGTGCGGCTGCAGGCACGCTGGCCGGACGCGGCGGCAGCCGCTGCCGCGGCAGCCGTCGGCCGTCGCTTCGACGCGACGCCGCGCGACTGCGGCTGAGGGCGAACGCGCCCGAACCGCTCCACGGCCCAGGCTCGATCCGACTTCGGCCGATACTCAGGCTGCGTGTCCTGCGCCGCCGCGGATGCGTTCGACCAGATCGGTCGTCGAACGCTGGAAGCGGAAGGGGATCGCGTGCACCGAGCCACCCCAGCCGCGGACTTCACGCGCGCCGATGATCTGCTCGGGCGGCCAGTCGCCCCCCTTGACCAGCACGTCGGGCCGCAACGCGACGATCAGCTCCAGCGGCGTGTCGGCTTCGAACCAGGTGACCAGCGTGGTCGATTCGAGCGCTGCCACGACCGCCAGCCGGTCGGCCAGCGGATTGAGCGGCCGGTCGGGTCCCTTGCCCAGGCGCTTGACCGATCCGTCGCTGTTCAGCGCGACCACCAGCGAAGCGCCCAGTGCGCGCGCCTCGGCCAGGCACGTGACGTGGCCACGATGCAGCAGGTCGAACACGCCGTTGGTGAACACCATCGGCCGCGGCAACTGCGCAGCCTGCACCGCGGCGTGTGCCGGATCGATGACCTTGTGTTCGAAACCGACCAGTGCGTTGCTCACCCGGGCATTGCCTCGCGAGCCGGCGGGGCCCGACGGACCCCGATCGTGCGGATTCTAGCAATGCCGCCTGGCGAGCCCGGCGGCACCCTGCCCGACGCCACGTCGCGCCGACGGACGGCGGCGCCGCGCGGCACGATCAGGCGGCGCGGCTTTCGCGCGGCGCGACGAACAGTGTCAGCACCCCGGTGTAGCCGTAGACGCGATCACGCGCGATCTCGCCGCTGGCGAAGAAACCCACCAGCGGAACGTCGCCGAGGTTGTGCGCGACGATGCCAAGCTCGGCGCCCGGGGCGCCAAACAGGTGCTCGCCGCGGGCCACGCAGGACACGTAGTGCGCGCCCAGCACGCGCAGCGACTCACCCTCGAGTTCCTCGCGCAGCTCGGTGCACACGCGCACCAGGTCGGCGCGCGCGGCGTTGCGGTCGCGGGTGCAGAAGACCGCGCGGTCGCCCGGGCGCGGCGTGGCGGCGATCGCCAGCAACCGGTGCTGCGGATCGATGCCCAGCACGTTGCGCACCGCGTAGTCGGCAAAACCGATGCCGCGGTCGCGGCTGGCCGGCGCCAGGCCGATCATCAATCCGTTGGACAGGCGTTCGGACGGCAGCGCGCGCAGGATCTCGTCGCCGTCGCGCGATTCGCGCACTTCGGCGGCCACACCGAGGTCGGCGAGAAGCACGTCGAGCGCCGGCTCGCCGTCCAGCTGCTGGATGTAGTGCGACGAGCACCGGGAGATCACATGCTCGCGCGCCAGCGGCGCGCAACCCTGCGTGACGCGCGACAGCAGGCGCACCTCTGCGCCGAAGAGTGCTCCCGACAGTCCACCGCGAACCAGCCGGTCGGCCAGCTGGTGGCTGCCCGGCTGGCTGCCACCCACGAGCCCGCCGAACAGGAAGCCGGTGTCCAGGCGTGCAGCCAGCGCGGAGATCGATTCGATGAGCTCGGGCGTGGTGGGCTCCGCGTGGACGAGGGCGGTGAACCCCGCGGTCGCGCCGACCTGGGTCGCCGCCGCGTGCACTTCGTCGGGCGCGCTGTCGCGGCGGCTCGAAAACACGCGCCAGCTGTCGGCAGGCAATTCGCAGATCATCGCCACCAGCGCCGAGTCGCTGCTGTATTCCACGCCGGTCGAACAGACTCCGTGTGCGCTGGCGCCGATCCACTGCACGTCGGGGAAGCGCTCGCGCAGCAAGGTGGCGACGTCGCCGAGACGCTCAGCGAGCCTCTCGGTGACGTAGACGACGCCGAGTCCGGCGACCGGTGCGGCGCCGCCGGCGGCGAGCCGGGTCATCAGGGATTCAGCCGCCGTGCGCCAGTCCGGATGCGCCGCATGACCGTGCCTGAATGCCTGCATCTGGGCGATCCGACCTACGATGCCATCCGATCCGTCCGTCGCGCGCGTCGCTCACGCCTTGCGCGTGCGCGCCGCCGGCTTGCGTCCTGACGCCGGTGCGCCCGGGTGCGCGGTCCGGCGCGTGCCGACGCGTGCCGCGCGCGCCGCCGGCACCGCGGGGCGCTGCGCGGGCGCGGTGGCGTCGGACCCGGACAGGCCCGCCCCCGCCAATGCCGCGGCCGCGACCTGGTTGAACTGGCTCTGCAGCAGGTTCCACCAGGCGCCCGGGCTCAGCCCGGGATCGGAGATGCTGCCCGGCATCGCCGCGGCTGTGCCGCGCCGCTTGCGATCCGGGGCTTGCGCGCGCGCCGCACGGCCCTTCGGGCTCGACGCGGCGCCCGGCGTGTCGCTGTCTGCGCTTGCCGTGGCCTGGGCGGCGTCACCCAGAGCCGAGTCGGCCTGAGCGGAGTCGGCCTGGGCGTGCGACTGCGTCGCGCCCCCGAGCACCGACGCGATTGCCTGTGCCGCCGGTGCGGCCGCCCCGAGCGGTGCGCCGAACGCCTTCAGCGTGGCGATCGTGCCGCGCTGGATCTCCAGCGCCTGGATGGTTCCCTGCAGCATGTTCATGTTCAGTGTCAGCCACTGCTCGACCGCCTTCAGGTCGGCGATGCGCCGGTCGAGCTCGTCGAGATCGACGGTCGGCGTGAAGCCCGATGGCACTCCGAACGACGTCCACGCCTTCTTGACGAAATCGACCGTGTCGAGAACGTTGCCGACCTTCAGCGGGCCGATCCCGACGTTGCCGAGCCCCATTGCCGCCAGATCGCCGATTCCGAGCTTGCCTGCCATGTGAACGTCTCCCGATCCGGTGCCGCGAGCACCGCCTGCGGCTCGATGAACGACAATAGCAGGAAACGACCGTGTCGGAAGAACCGCAGGTGTGCCCATGATCGACATCGAAACGCTGCGCCGCATCCTGGCCACGCATCGCGTCATCGCGGTGGTGGGCCTGTCGGCCGAGTGGCATCGGCCGAGCTTCTTTGCCGCGAAGTACATGCAGGAGCACGGCTACCGCATCGTTCCGGTGAACCCGAAGTACGAGCGCATTCTCGGCGAGCGCTGCTACCCGTCGCTCGCCGACATCGACCACGAGGTCGACATGGTCGACGTGTTCCGCCGCGCCGAGGACGTGCTGCCGATCGCGCGTCAGGCGATCGGGATCGGCGCGAAGGCGCTCTGGCAACAACTCGGCGTGGCCAACCTCGAGGCCGACCGGTTGGCGCGCGGACACGGCCTCGACACGGTGATGGATCGCTGCGTGAAGATCGAGCACGCGCGACTGTTCGGCGGCCTGAACTGGGCAGGCGTGGACACGCAGGTGATCTCGGCCCGGCGACCGCGCTGGCTGCCCTGAACCGGAGGAACGAAACGAATGGCCGACCATCGCTACGGGATCGAGACGCTGTGCCTGCACGCGGGGCAGATCCCCGACGCGGTCACCGGCGCGCGCGCGGCGCCGATCTACCAGACGACCTCGTTCGTTTTCGACTCGGCCGAGCACGCGGCCAGCCTGTTCAACCTGCAGACCTTCGGCAACGTCTACTCCCGGCTGTCGAATCCGACGGTGGCGATGCTCGAGGAGCGCGTGGCCGCGCTCGAAGGCGGGCGCGCGGCGATTGCCGCCGCCAGCGGCATGGCCGCGTCGATGCTCGCGATGCTCACGCTGTGCGGCCACGGCGACCACATCGTCGCCGCCAACACGCTGTACGGCGGCACCTGGTCGCAGTTCGCGGTCACGTTCGCGAAGTTCGGCATCGAATGCACCTTCGTCGAGCCCGACGACCCCGGGAACTTCCGTCGCGCGCTGCGTCCGGCCACGAAGGCGCTGTTCGTCGAGACGATCGCCAACCCGCGCCTGAACGTGCCCGACATCGAGGCGGTCGCGGCGATCGCGCACGAGCACGGCGCACCGCTGGTGGTCGACAACACGCTGGCGTCGCCGTACCTCTGCCAGCCGATCCGCCACGGCGCCGACATCGTCGTGCACTCGGCGACCAAGTACCTCGGCGGGCACGGCACGACGATGGGCGGCGTGGTCGTCGAGTCGGGCAGGTTTCCATGGGACAACGGTCGCTTCCCGGAGATGACCGAGCCGTCGAAGGGCTACCACGGCGTGCGCTTTCACGAGACCTTCGGCGACTTCGGATTCACGATGAAGGCGCGCATGGAGACCGCGCGCACGCTCGGGCCGACGCTCGCGCCGTTGTCGGCCTGGCTGCTGCTGCAGGGCATCGAGACGCTGCCGGTGCGCATGGACCGGCACCTGCAGAACGCGCAGCGCGTCGCCGAACACCTGGCGGCGCACCCGCTGGTGGCGTGGGTCAACTACCCGGGACTCGCCTCGAGCCCTTATCACGCGCTGGCGCGCAGGTATCTGCCGCGCGGTGCCGGCGGGATTCTGGCATTCGGCGTGAAGGCGCCCGCCGGCGGCCCGCAGGCCGCGCAGCGCGCGGGTGAGCGCTTCATCGAGGCGGCGACGTTCATGAGCCACCTGGCCAACGTCGGCGATGCGCGCACGCTGGTCATTCACCCGGCATCGACCACCCACCGCCAGATGTCGCCCGACGAGCAGCGCGCCGCCGGCGTCCTGCCCGACATGGTGCGCCTGTCGGTCGGCATCGAATCGATCGACGACATCCTGTGGGACATCGACCAGGCACTGGAGAAGTCCCAGGGCTCCTGACAGGTGATTGCTGGCGTCAACGGCGTGCCCGCGGCAAGATGTTGCAGGTGCACATGCTTCGGAGAGCCTGATGGGCGCATCGAGGAAGGTTCCGGTCTACTGTTATCAGTGCGTCGCGGGCCCCGACCTGTTGAAGGTCGAGGTCGAGAACGGCGTGGCCACGCGGATCGAGTCGAATTACGACATCAGCGGCGAACACCCCGGCGGCGGGCGCGTGTGCGTGAAGGCCTACGGGCTGGTGCAGAAGGCGTACAACCCGAATCGCATCCGCCAGCCGATGAAGCGCACCAATGCGCGCAAGGGGCGCGGCGAAGATCCGGGCTTCGTGCCGATCGGCTGGGACGAGGCGCTCGACATCGTGGGCGCGAAGCTGCGCGAGATTCGCGCGAAGGGCCTGCTCAACGAGGAAGGCGTGCCGCGGGTCGCCAGCACCACCGGCGGCGGGGGCACGCCGGTGCAGTACATGGGCAGCTTCCCGGCGTTCATGGCCGCGTGGGGGCCGATCGACCAGGGCTACGGCGCCGGGCAGGGCGTCAAGTGCTATCACTCCGAACATCTCTACGGCGAACTGTGGCACCGCGCGTTCATCGTGTCGCCGGACACGCCGTACGTGAACTACATCATCAACTGCGGCAACAACGTCGAGGCGTCGGGCGGCGTGGTGGGCATCTGGCGCGAGGCCGACGCGCGGGTGCGCGGCGCCAAGCGGGTCCAGGTCGAGCCGCACCTGTCGATCACCGGCGCCTTGTCGGCGCAGTGGGTGCCGATCCGGCCCAAGACCGATGCGGCCTTCCTGTTCGGCCTGATCCACCGGATCGTGCACGAGCGTGACTGGCGCGAGGTCTGTGACCTGCCGTTCCTGAAGCATCGCACCAGTTCGCCGTACCTGGTGGGGCCGAACGGCTGGTACCTGCGCGAGGCAGGCAGCGGCAAGCCGCTGGTCTGGGATCTCTCCGACGCTCGCGCCAAGGCGCACGACGCGCCCGACCTGCGCGATCCGGCGCTCGACGGCGAGTTCGAGCTGGCCGGCGAGGAGCACGGTCCCGACGACGAGCGCATCGCGCACGAGCGCGCGCGCGTGCGCCCGGCGTTCCGCGCGATGCTCGACCACATGCAGGGTTACAGCGCCGACTGGGCCGCTGCCGAGTGTGACGTGCCCGCCGCGACGATCCGGAGCATCGCCGACGAATACCTGGCGCACGCCTGCGTGGGCCAGACGATCGAGATCGAGGGCAAGACGCTGCCGTTCCGGCCGGTGGCGGTGATGCTGGGCAAGACGGTGAACAACGGCTGGGGCGGCTATCACTGCTGCTGGGCGCGCACCATGCTGGCGGTGCTGGTGGGCGCGCTGGAAGTGCCCGGTGGCACGCTCGGCACGGCGGTGAAGCTGGTGCGACCGGCGGTCTCGCGGGTCGGCTCGGTGCTGCCCGGGCCCGACGGCCTGATGGCCTACCAGTTCAACGAGACGTCGCGCGAGGGGTGGATGCGCACGCCGCACATCCGCAACGCGTTCAAGACGCTGGTGCCGCTGGTATCGGACTCGCCGTGGTCGCCGGCGCTCGGGCCGGCGCACCTGCCGTGGCTGTTCCAGAAAAAGGCACCGGAGAACTGGCCGCGCACCCGCGCACCCGACCTCTGGTTCTGCTACCGCACGAACCCGGCGATCTCGTCCTGGAATGGGCCGGAGGTGGCCGAGCGGCTGGCCGAGTTTCCGTTCATCGTCGCGTTCGCGTACACCGAAGACGAGACCAATCACTTCGCCGACATCCTGTTGCCCGAGGCGCTCGATCTCGAGAGCCTGCAACTTATCCGGATCGGCAGCACCAAGTTCACCGAGCAGTTCTGGAAGCACGAAGGCTGGGCCATCCGTCAGCCGGCGATCGAGTCGCCCTGCGACACGATGGACTTCACCGACATCGCCACCGCGCTGGCCGAGCGCGCCGGCATTCTCGACAGGTACGTCGCGGCAATCAACCGCGGCGCGGCCGGGGTGAGTCTGCGCGATCGCGGCGGGCGCTTCGACTACGCGCTCGACGAGTCGCGCGCGCCCACCAGCGAGCAGGTCTGGGACGCCAGTGCGAAGGCGGCCAGCCACGAACTCACCGACGGCCGGGAGGTCCACGGCCTCGACTGGTTCAAGGAACACGGCTTCCTGCTGCGCCCGTTCCCGCAACTCGACTGGTACCTCTACCCGGCGCTCGAGCGCCAGGGGCTGAGGTTCGAGCTGCCCTACCAGGAGCGCGTCGTGCGCCACGGCCGGCAGCTCGCCAATCGCCTGCACGAAACCGGGGTCACCTGGTGGGAGCACCAGCTGGCCGAGTACGAATTCATGCCCACGTACGAACGCTTTCCCGAGATCTGGATCGAGTACGCGCGCGAGTACGGGCGCGACCCGCAGGAGTTCCCGTTCTGGGCGCTCACCGCGCGCTCGATGCAGTACAGCTGGGGCGCCAACGTCGGCCTGCCGCTGATCAACGAGGTCGCCAACAATATTGCCGGGCACCGCGGACTGATCATGAACCGCAGCGTCGCGCGCCGGCTCGGCATCGCCGAAGGCGAGCGTCTGCGGATCGAGTCGGTGTCGGGGCACACGGAGGGCGAGGCGGTGCTGCGCGAGGGCATCCGGCCCGATACGGTGCTGATGATCGGGCAGTTCGACCACTGGAAGACGCCATTCGCGAAAGACCTGAAGCTGCCGAGCCTGAACTCGCTCACCGATCTGTCGCTGACGCTCACCGACGGCACCGGCAGTGGTTCCGACGTGATGCGCGTGCGGCTGCGCCGTGCGGCCAGCGGCGAACTGCTGGGCGGGCCGCCCGGAGCGTCGGGCACCGCGCCGCCGCTGTCAGCGCGTCCGGGCGACGCGATGCCGCCCGCGGGGGCAGGGCGCGAGACGGTGGCGGCCGCACCGGGGGCACGCCGATGAATGCCGTCACTCGCGCATCGTCCGCCGACCATCCTTCGTCCGCCGCCCGCGCGGGCGCAACGCCCCGCTGGGGGATGGTGATCGACCTGAACCGCTGCGTCGGCTGCCAGACCTGCACGATCGCCTGCAAGCACGCCAACGACACCACCCCCGGGGTGCAGTGGCGGCGCGTGCTCGACGTCGAGGAGGGTACCTTCCCGGACGTCGAGCGGTTGTTCCTCGTCACCGGTTGCCAGCACTGCGCCGAGCCGCCCTGCGTGCCGGTCTGTCCGACCGGGGCGACGCGCCAGCGCGAGGACGGTCTGGTCACGATGAATTACGACGTCTGCATCGGCTGCGCGTATTGCGCGGTGTCGTGCCCCTACCAGGCGCGCACCATCGTGCACGAGCCGCGCGGTTACTATGGCCAGACGGCGACGCTGCAGGAACAGGCTACCGCGCATCCGGAGCGTGCCGGCGTGGCGCAGAAGTGCACGTTCTGCGTCGACCGCGTCGACCGCGGACTGGCGCGCGGACTGGTGCCCGGGATCGACCCCGAGGCCACGCCTGCGTGCTCGGCGGCGTGCATTTCGCAGGCGATCCGCTTCGGCGATTTCAACGATCCGCAGAGCGAGGTGTCGCGACTGGTGCGCGAACGACCCAGCGTGCAGCTCAACGCCGAGGTGGGCACCGATCCCCAGATCCGCTACCTGTACACCACTCCTGCGGTGCCGGGCCGCGAGGTGGACGCGCGCGGCGACGAGGCGCAGCAGCGGTTGTCCGACCCGGCCAACCCGCTGGTGGGCGCGCGCCAGACCTTCTGGGACTGGCGTGCGGCGATGAACTGGATGTTTGGCGGCGTCGGTACCGGGCTGGCGATCGCCACCGGGATCGCGGCGTGGGCGGGTGTGCTGCCTGCGTTGCAGGCGCCGATCCTGTACGCGGCATCGGCCCTGCTGGTGGCCATCGGCCTGTTCTTCGTGTTTCTGAAGATCGGGCGCCAGTTGCGCTTCTGGCGGGCGGCTACGCGCTGGCAGAGTTCGTGGATGACGCGCGAGCTCTACGCTGCGCTGGTGTTCTTCCCGTCGGTGCTGGTGTCGCTGCTGGCGCCGGGGCCACTGCCGTTCGCACTGGCCAGCATTGCGGCGGCGGCGTTCCTGGTCTGCCAGGCGAAGATCCTGCACCTCGCGCGCGGCATTCCGGTCTGGCGCGCGCCGCTCGTGCCGTGGATGATCGCGATCAGCGGGCTCTTCGAGGGCTGGGCTGGCCTGGTGCTCGGCACGGCCGCGCCGGGTACAGGGTTGCCGGTGACCGGGCCGGCGCTGGCGGCTGCAGGCGCCGTGCTGGCGGCGCTCAACGCACTGCTGTGGCGCACCTACGTCCGGGCGGCGCGCGCGCAGGGGGTGCCGCCGCTGGCGCGCCGGGTGCTCGACCGCTTCACGCCGTCGCTGCACCTGCTGGGCCACCTGGTGCCGTTCGCGCTGGCCGTGGCTGCCTGGCTCGCACCCGTCGCGGCGACGCCGCTGCTGGCGGTCGGCGCGGTCGCAGCCATTGCCGGCGGGGCCTCCTGGAAGTTCACGCTGATCGTGCGCGCCGGTTATACCCAGGGGTTCGACCTGCCGCGGATGCCGCAGCGCGGCTCCGGGCGGCGCGCTGCGCCGCCCCGACTCGATGCGGCGGCGGCACCCCCGCCCGCTCGAAATTGACAGTGACAGGGCGGCGGGCCATAATTCACGGTTCCCTGGAGGGGTGCCCGAGTGGCTAAAGGGGGCAGACTGTAAATCTGTTGGCTTACGCCTACGTTGGTTCGAATCCAACCTCCTCCACCAGGTTCGAGCGTCGCAACGAGCATCAGGAACGCGTCTGGCAGGGCGTCGGGGACGACGCCGGAGAGGGTGCCCGCAAGGGCGCCGGAGGGCCGGAGCGAGCCTCGGCGGGTGTAGCTCAATGGTAGAGCAGAAGCCTTCCAAGCTTATGACGAGGGTTCGATTCCCTTCACCCGCTCCAGCGATTTGCGGGCGGCGCAGGAATCCGGCGGGACGGCGGCAACAGGGTGTCCGCCCATGTGGCTCAGTGGTAGAGCACTCCCTTGGTAAGGGAGAGGTCGCGCGTTCGATCCGCGCCATGGGCACCACGAACAGGGCGGGCGCGCCGCGCGTGGCGCGACCGCTGCCAGCGGGCAGCATCGAAAAAAGAACCGGGAGTTCGACATGGCGAAAGGAAAGTTCGAGCGTACGAAGCCGCACGTGAACGTTGGGACGATTGGTCACGTGGATCACGGCAAGACGACGCTGACGGCGGCGATCACG
>JAANMY010000254.1_pt1 | contig 77892 bp, 80 predicted proteins | sample 7279691 | NCBI WGS metagenome assembly JAANMY01 (sample SAMN14094543, study PRJNA606508) | bioreactor metagenome | isolation source: A lab-scale SPAN reactor treating ammonium-rich wastewater day 388 | place: Ireland: Galway | collected 2018-02-07 | reverse complement strand
GGTAATGGTGGCTTCTTCCACCACCACCTTGGCCACGTTGTCCATGGTGGGCAAATCAAACATGACGCTGAGCAAGGACTGCTCCAGAATCGAGCGCAGCCCCCGTGCTCCTGTTTTGCGAGCTAGCGCCTTTTTAGCGATGGCCATAAGGGCCGCGGGACGCACCTCTAATTCAACGCCCTCCATCGCTAACAGCTTGCTGTATTGTTTGATCAAGGCATTTTTCGGCTCGGTCAGAATTTTCACCAAGGCCGACTCTTCCAGTTCCGCCAAGGCCGTAACCACGGGCAAACGCCCGACCAGCTCAGGAATCAAGCCAAATTTGATCAGGTCTTCCGGCTCAATTTCTTGGAAGGCCTCGGAGAGCGAGCGGTTTTGCTTGCTGCGCACGGCCGCGCCAAAGCCAATCCCCGAGGCCTCGGTGCGCCCTTCGATGACTTTTTCCAAGCCCTGGAAAGCGCCGCCACAAATAAACAAAATATTCGTGGTGTCCACCTGCAAAAAATCTTGGTTGGGGTGCTTGCGCCCACCTTGGGGCGGAATGCTGGCCATCGTGCCCTCAATCAGCTTGAGCAAGGCCTGCTGCACACCCTCGCCAGAGACGTCGCGCGTGATGCTGGGGTTGTCCGATTTGCGCGAGATTTTGTCGATCTCGTCGATGTAAATAATCCCGCGCTGGGCCCGCTCAATGTTGTATTCACAACTTTGCAGCAGCTTGCTGATGATGTTCTCGACATCCTCGCCCACATAACCGGCTTCGGTCAGGGTGGTGGCATCGGCCATCACAAAGGGTACATCGAGCTGGCGTGCCAAGGTTTGCGCCAGCAGCGTCTTGCCCGAGCCGGTCGGGCCAATCAGCAAGATATTGCTTTTGGCCAGCTCGACCTCGTCTTTGTCCGCCGCTTGCTGGTGATTGAGGCGTTTGTAGTGGTTGTACACCGCCACCGCCAAAGTGCGCTTGGCTTGCTCCTGGCCAATCACGTAGTTGTCGAGGTTGTCTTTAATCTGTGCCGGTGTTGGCAGCCCGGCCTTCTCGCCATCATGCCCGCCCAGCAAGGGGGCTTGCTCATGGATGATGTCGTTGCACTGCGCAATGCATTCATCACAAATGAAAACCGATGGGCCAGAGACCAACTTTTTCACCTCATGCTGGCTCTTGCCGCAAAAGGAGCAATACAAATTTTTCTCATTAGAGGAGCCTTTTTTCTCGGCCATAGGTCTTCGATGCCTTAAAACTCAAAAGGGAAGAATGATAGCAATAGAAAAAGCGGCGCTTCCCCTTAGGGACAACGCCGCAGTTGTGCCTATCAGTATTTACGGACGCTTGTCAAGCACCTGATCCACCAGGCCGTACTCCTTGGCCTCCAGGGCCGAAAGGAAGTAATCGCGCTCGGTATCGTGCTGGATTTTTTCCAGCGACTGGCCGGTGCGCTCGGCCAAGATCGTATTCAAACGCTCGCGGGTTTTCAAAATTTCGCGGGCGTGGATTTCAATCTCGGTCGCCTGGCCTTGGGTACCGCCCAGAGGCTGGTGAATCATCACCTGCGAATTGGGCAGGGCAAAGCGCTTGCCTTTGGCACCCGCCGCCAGCAAAAAGGCCCCCATGCTGGCAGCCATGCCGCAGCACAGCGTGGAGACATCGGGCTTGATGAAATTCATGGTGTCAAAAATGGCCATCCCGGCGCTCACCGAGCCGCCGGGGCTATTGATGTAGAAGGAAATATCTTTTTCAGGATTTTCGCTTTCCAGGAACAGCAACTGGGCCACCACCAAGTTGGCAGTTTGGTCATTGACCGGGCCCACCAGAAAAATGACCCGCTCTTTGAGCAAACGCGAATAAATATCGTAGGAGCGCTCACCACGGCCCGACTGTTCGATCACCATGGGAATCATGCCCAAACCCTGCGTATCCAATGCGTTCATAGCTACTCCAAATTTTTTGCTAATAAATGAAATGGGGGCTGTGCCGCAAAGCACAAGCCCCCAAATTTAGACGGAAACCGCTTGGTGCAAAGCCAAGACCACGCTTTAGGCTTGGCCCATCAGTTCCTCAAAAGAGACTTGCTTGTCAGTCACTTTGGCTTTGCCCAGCACAAACTCGGTCACGTTGTTTTCGATGACGATGGCCTCGACATCGGCCAAACGCTGGCGGTTGCCAAAATACCAACGCACCACTTCTTCGGGCTTTTCGTACGAGGCGGCCAGTTCATCCACGTGGGTTTTGAGCTGCTCGGGGGTGGCTTCCAGATTGTTGGCTTTCACCAGCTCAGCGACCACCAAGCCCAAACGCACCCGGCGCTCGGCCTGGGGCAAGAAAATGTCGTGGGGGATTTCTGCAGTTTCTGCATCCTTGATGCCGCGCTGTTTCAGGTCGGCACGCGCACCCTCGAGCAGGCGCTGCACTTCGGACTGCACCACGGCGTTGGGCAGGTCCAGCTCCGCCACCGACACCAGGGCATCCATCACGGCTTGCTTGTTGCGTGCTTGCAGGCGGAATTTCACTTCGCGCTCCAGATTTTTGCGGATATCGGCACGCAAAGCTTCGACGGTACCGGCCTCAATGCCCAAGGACTTGACCAAGGCTTCGTCCACTTCGGGCAGGTTGGCGGCTTCGATTTTTTTGACCGTCACCAAAAAGTCAGCAGTTTTGCCGGCCACGTCTTTGCCGTGGTAATCCTCAGGGAAGGCCAAGGGGAAGGTCTTGGACTCGCCCACTTTCATGCCGCGCACGGCATCTTCAAACTCCTTGAGCATCTGGCCTTCGCCCACCAGGAATTGGAAGTCATCGGCTTTGCCACCGGCAAAGGGTTCGCCGTCAATCTTGCCTTCAAAATCCACCGTGACGCGGTCGCCATCGACAGCGGCTTCGTCTGCGGCGCGTTGGGCAAATGTGCGGCGTTGCTTGCGCAGGATGTCCAGCGTCTTGTCAATCGCAGCATCGTCCACTTCGGCGGTCAGCTTTTCCACCTCGGCAGCGGCCAAATCGCCCAGCTTGACTTCAGGGAACACTTCAAAAATTGCCTCAAACTCTGCCTGACCTTCGGTTGCAGCGCCTTCTTTTTCGGCAATGCGCGGCTGACCGGCCACGCGCAGGCCAGCCTCTTGGACGGCCTGGGCAAAAGCTTCGCTGACTTTGTCGTTCAGCACTTCGTATTGCACCGAGTAGCCGTAGCGCTGGGCGACCACGTTCATGGGCACTTTGCCAGGACGGAAACCGTCCATCTTCACAGTGCGGGCCACTTTTTTCAGACGGGCATCGACTTCAGCTTGGATGCTCTGCAACGGCACGCTCAGCGTGATTTTGCGTTCCAGCTTTTCCAGGGTTTCAACAGTTACGGCCATGGTGGTTCCTAAATCTGGGAGGAATAAAACCATGCCGGCTGCAGGCTGTGGCCTGCACCGGCATCAACAAAGTCTTTATATGGTGCGCGGGGGCGCAGCGAATGTCGCGAAACATCAACACGTTGCAAGACAATCGCGCAAAATTCGCGGGCCGCAAAACGGCCACACCACTCAATTGAACTGCAAATTATATCCTTTTGAGTCCTGCAAAAAGCAGCGTCGCCAAGAACGACCACAATCGCGCACCGCCATGGCGTGCGCGGGGTGGGTGCGGCCAACGCGCCTGCGCTAAGAACGTGAACACGTTCTTAGCCCTTCAAGCGCATTTCTGCCGCCCGCGCGTGCCCTTGCAGGCCTTCGCCGTGGGCCAGCACACTGGCGATGCGGCCCAGGGTTTGGGCCCCTTGCTCGCTCACTTCGATCAGGCTGCTGCGTTTTTGGAAGTCGTACACGCCCAGCGGGGAGCTGAAACGCGCCGTGCCGCTGGTGGGCAGGACGTGGTTGGGGCCGGCGCAGTAGTCGCCCAGGCTCTCGCTGGTGTAGGCCCCCAAAAAGATGGCCCCGGCGTGTTTTAAGAGCGGCTCCCAGCGGTGCGGGTCGCGGCTGCTGACCTCCAGGTGCTCGGGGGCGATGCGGTTAGAGATGGCGCAGGCCTCTTCCATGCTGCGTGTGTGGATCAAAGCGCCTCGGTCGCTGAGCGATTTGGCGATGATGGCCGCGCGGGGCATGTCGGGCAGCAGGCAGTCGATTGCGCGCTGCACGGCGGCGATGTAGTCGGCATCGGGGCACAGCAGGATGGATTGGGCCAGCTCGTCGTGCTCGGCCTGGCTGAACAAATCCATGGCCACCCATTCAGCGGGGGTGGTGCCGTCGGCCAGCACCAAAATTTCAGACGGGCCGGCAATCATGTCGATGCCCACATGCCCAAACACGCGCTTTTTGGCGCTGGCCACGTAGGCATTGCCGGGGCCGGTGATTTTGTCCACCTTCGGAATCGTGGCGGTGCCGTAGGCCAGCGCGGCCACGGCCTGGGCTCCGCCAATGGTGAAGCCGCGTGTCACGCCAGCGATGTAGGCAGCGGCCAGCACCAGCGGGTTTTTTTCGCCTTTGGGGGTGGGCACGACCATGATGATTTCTGCCACTCCGGCCACCTGGGCGGGGATGGCGTTCATGAGCACGCTGCTGGGGTAGGCGGCTTTGCCGCCGGGCACGTAGATGCCCACGCGGTCCAGCGGGGTGACTTTTTGGCCCAGCAGGGTGCCGTCCGCATCGCGGTAGCTCCAGCTTTGGCCGGTGGCTTGCTTTTGCGCTTCGTGGTAGCTGCGCACGCGGGCGGCCGCTTCGGTGAGGGCGGTTTTTTGCCCCTCGGGCAGGCTGTCAAAGGCGGCTTGGAGTTCGGCCTGGGTCAGCTCCAGCGCCGCCAAATCGGGCGCATTCAGGCCATCAAAGCGGGCGGTGTACTCCAGCACGGCGGCATCGCCGCGTTGCTGCACATCGGCCAGGATGGCGGCCACGCGCTCTTCAATGGCCGCGTCTTGCTCCATCGACCAGTGCAGACGCTGCGAAAAATCTTGCTCAAAAGTACTTGAAACCGTTGATAGGTGGGCGGGAGTAGCTACTAAATTCATGATTCTTCCTGGCGGGATGGAGGCTGCGCGGGCTTAGTCTTTGCCAATGGCCCCGGCAAAGGCATCAATGATGGGGCGCAGGCGTTGCTGCTTGAGTTTGAGCGCGGCCTGATTGACGACCAGGCGCGAGCTGATGTCCATGATGCGCTCGACTTCGACCAAGTTGTTGGCCTTTAAGGTGCTGCCCGTCGAGACCAGATCGACGATGGCATCCGCCATGCCGGTCAGTGGGGCCAGCTCCATGCTGCCGTAGAGCTTGACCATATCGACGTGTACGCCTTTTTTGGCGAAGAACTCGCGCGCGATGGTGGTGTATTTGGTGGCGATTTTCAGCCGCCCACCTTGCTGCACCGCCGCTTCGTAATCAAAACCGGCACGCACCGCCACGCTGACGCGGCATTGGGCAATCTGCAAGTCCAGCGGCTGGTACAGGCCTTGGCCGCCGTGTTCGATGAGCGAATCCAGGCCCGACACTCCCAAGTCCGCCCCGCCGTATTGCACATACACCGGCACGTCCGAGGCGCGCACCAGCACCACGCGCACATCGGGCTGGTTGGTGGGGAAAATCAGCTTGCGCGATTTTTCCGGGTCTTCGGCCACGGTGATACCAGCGGCGGCCAGCAGCGGCAGGGTTTCTTCGTAAATGCGGCCCTTGGACAGGGCGATGGTGATGCTCATAGGGGCAGCAATCTGATTAGCGGGTGAAGGGAAATGCACAGGGCAAAGGGGCATCAGGCAAGGCGCTCGATGTCTGCCCCCAGGGCGCGCAGCTTGTCTTCCATGCGGTCGTAGCCCCGGTCAAGGTGGTAGATGCGCTCGACGGTGGTTTCGCCCTTGGCCACCAAGGCGGCAATCACCAAGCTGGCCGAGGCCCGCAGGTCGGTGGCCATGACGGTGGCCCCCGTCAGGCGCTGCCCGCCGGTGACGCTGGCCACGCGCCCGTCGGTGCTGATCTGCGCACCCAGGCGGCGCATTTCATTGACGTGCATAAAGCGGTTTTCAAAAATCGTTTCTGTCACCGTGCTGGGGCCTTCGGCCACCAAATTGAGCGCCATGAACTGCGCTTGCATGTCGGTGGGAAAGCCGGGGTATTCGGTGGTGCGAAAGCTTTGCGCCTTCAGGGGCCCTTCGCTGCGAATGCGCACGCCGCCCTCCTCGGCCAGCACCTGGGCCCCGGCCTCTTGCAGCTTGTCGATCACGGCCCCCAGGTGGTCAGCGCGGGCATTGCGCAAAAAGGCCTCGCCCCCGGTGGCGGCCACGGCGCACAAAAAGGTGCCCGCTTCAATGCGGTCGGCCACCACCTGGTGCTCGCAGCCGTGCAGTTGCTCCACCCCGTCGATGACGATGCGGCTGGTGCCGTGGCCAGTGATTTTTGCGCCCATGCGGATGAGCATTTCGGCCAGATCGGTGATTTCGGGCTCCATGGCGGCGTTTTCCAGCACCGTGCGCCCTTCGGCCAGGCAGGCGGCCATGAGGAAATTTTCGGTGCCGGTCACCGTCACCATGTCGGTGCTGATGTGCGCCCCGCGCAGGCGCTTTTGCCCCAGCGGCAAGCTGGCCAGCATGTAGCCGTGATCGACGGTGATTTCCGCACCCATGGCCTGCAGGCCTTTGATGTGCTGATCGACCGGGCGCGAGCCAATGGCGCAGCCGCCGGGCAGCGACACCTTGGCGCGGCCAAAGCGGGCCAGCAGCGGCCCCAGCACCAGCACCGAGGCACGCATGGTTTTCACCAGCTCATACGGCGCTTCGGGGTTCAGCGTATCGGGGGCGGTAAAGCTCATGCCGCCGCGTTCGCCGTGAGTTTCGGTGGCCACGCCCATGTGGTCGAGCAGGCGGCGCATGGTGGCCACGTCGTGCAAGCGCGGCACGTTCACCAGGTGCACCGGCTGCGCGGTGAGCAAGGTGGCACACATTTGCGGCAAGGCGGCGTTTTTGGCGCCAGAGATCAAGACTTCGCCCTGCAGGCTTTGCCCACCACGGATGAGGAGTTTGTCCATTTTTAAGAGATAAAAAGACTGCTAGCCCTTAACCAGTAAGCGATAGCAGCTATTAGTTTATGGATTTCATCGTTCTTAGAACGTGTTCACGTTCTTAGGCCTGCTGCTGGGCCCACTCGGCCGGGGTGAGGGTTTTCATCGACAAGGCGTGCAGTTCGCCCGAGGCGATTTTGTCATTCACGATGGCGTTGATGGCCCGCTGGCGCTGCACGCGGTTTTGCCCCTCGAAGGTGCTGGAGACAATCACGGCAAACCAATGGCGGCCATCGCCCTCGACTTCAACATGTTCACACTGCAAGTTTGCAGCAATTAGCGCTTGGATATCTTCAGAATTCATGTAAAACCTCTAATAAATGTTTATAAATAAGCGACTCTAGCTACGAATTTTGTATCCCGTGCGCAATAACTGCAAGGCCAACGCGCTGACCAGCAGCCACGCGCTCCCGGCAATGGCCAAGCTGAGCCACGGCGAGACATCGCTTTGGCCGAAAAAGCCGTAGCGAAAACCATCGATCAGGTAGAAAAACGGGTTGAAGTGGCTCACCTGCTGCCAGAACTGCGGCAGCGAGTGCAGCGAGTAAAACACGCCCGACAGAAAGGTCATGGGCATGATGAGGAAGTTCTGAAACGCGGCCATCTGGTCGAACTTGTCCGCCCACAGACCAGCAATCAGGCCCAGTGTGCCCATCAGGGCACTGCCCAAAATGGCAAAGACCACAATCCAGCCAGGTGCGGCAAACTCGGGCACGGCAAAAAACAGGGTGAACACAAACACGCCCGTGCCCACCAGCAGACCGCGCAGCACCGCAGCCCCCACATAGGCGCTGAACCAGGCCCAGTGCGACAGCGGCGTGAGCAGCACAAACACCAGCGAGCCCATGATCTTGCTTTGCACCAGGCTGGAGGCGCTGTTGGCAAAGGCGTTTTGCAGCATGCTCATCATCACCAGCCCGGGGATGAGGAAGGCGGTGTAGCTCAGGCGGTCATAGACCAGCACGCGCCCTTCCAGCACATGGCTGAACACCAGCAGGTACAGCACGGCGGTGAGCACCGGCGCGGCCACGGTCTGGAAGGACACCTTCCAGAAACGCTGCACTTCTTTGTGCAGCAGGGTTTGCCAGCCTAGATTCATTGCGCACCTTCCTTTTGCTGCTGCATGACGTGCAGGAACACATCCTCCAGATCGGCGCGGCGGATTTCCACCTCCTGCGGCTGCACACCGCCCTGGCGCAAAGCGGCCAGCAGCTGCTCCACGTCGCCAGCATCGTGGGCCGGAATTTGCACGATACGCCCCGTCACACGGGCGCGGGCAGCGATCGTTTCTGGCAAAGCATCATCGGTTTTGAACTGCAACACGGTGCTGGAGGCCGATTTGAGCAGATCGTCCATGCGCGAGAGGGTGACGATCTTGCCGCGCTTGAGCATGGCCACGCGACTGCACAGCGCCTCGGCCTCTTCCAGGTAGTGCGTGGTCAAAAGCACCGTGTGGCCCTGCTTGTTGAGCTGGGCGACAAACTGCCACAGCGTTTGGCGCAGCTCCACATCGACCCCGGCGGTGGGCTCGTCCAGCACGATCACCGGCGGCTTGTGTACCAGGGCTTGGGCCACCATCACGCGCCGCTTCATGCCGCCCGAGAGCTGGCGCATATTGGCTGTGGCCTTGTCGGCCAGGCCCAGGCTTTCCAGCAACTCGTCGATCCAGGCGTTGTTGTGCTTCAGGCCAAAGTAGCCCGATTGCAGCTGCAAGGTTTCGCGCACATTGAAAAACGGATCGAACACCAGCTCCTGCGGCACGATGCCCAGGCGCTGGCGGGCGGCAGCAAAGTCGGTGCGCACATCGTGCCCCAGCACCGAGACGCGGCCACTGCTGGCACGCGCCAGGCCAGCCAAGATGCTGATCAGCGTGGTTTTACCCGCCCCATTGGGGCCGAGCAGGCCAAAAAATTCACCCACTTCAATGTCCAGGCTGACATCTTGCAGCGCATGGAAATCGCCCCGGGGGGTGGTGTAGGTCTTGGAGATGGATTGAAAAGAAACAGCGGTCATAGAGGGCGCAATTCTACGGCGGCCCCTGTGTGCAGATGCTGCAGCGCAGCAATGGCCGCAAGGGGGAATGTCAAACCGCGCTGGCAGCAGCGTGGGAGAGGGTTTTGTCTTGGGGGGTGCTGAGCCACTCCAACACCCCATACACCTGGGCCAAGGACTGCAGCTTGGCCGGCCACTGCACCACGTGCAAGGTTTTGCCATGGGCCTGGGCATGGCGGCGGCAGGCCAGCAGCAGCGCCAAACCGGCGGAGTCAAAGCGCTGCACCCCGGCCGCGTTCAAACGGCACACACTGCCCCTGGGCAAGGCATCCAGGGCGCGGCACAGTGCGGCCAGCTGCGCCTTGGCAGCGCTGGCATCCAACTGGGGGGGTAAATCCACCGTGGTCATGGGGCCCGTGTGCGCCGGTGCGGGCTTAGGGTTTGGCGGCAGCGGTGGCATCAAAGCTGCGGGACGACAGGGCCTGAATCAAGCCGTCAATCCCGCCCTGGTTCAACTCTTGCGCGAACTGGGTGCGGTAGGTCTCGACCATCCAGATGCCCAGTACGTTGAGGTTGTAGATTTTCCAGCCCTCGCCAGGCTTTTTCTCCAGCCGAAAGTCCAGCGCCACGGGCTCGCCCTTGCCGCGCACTTCGGTGCGCACCAGCACATCGGTATCGCCCGCCGCGGCCCGCAGCGGCTTGACCACCACTTTTTGGTCGCTGACCTGGGCCAGCGCTCCGGCATAGGTGCGAATCAGCATGCCCTTGAAGGCCTGCTGCAGCTGCTCGCGCTGGGCTTCACTGGCTTGGCGCCATTGCGGGCCAACCGCCGCCGAGGTCATTTTGCGAAAGTTCACGTAGGGGATGACCTCGCGATCGACCACCTCGGAGATGCGGGCCAGGTCGCCTTTTTTCAGCGCTGGGTCTTTTTTAACCAGCTCCAGCAAATCGGTGGACAAGCGCTTAATCAGCGCATCGGGCGCTTCGTCCTTGCGCCCCGCTTGGGCCCAGGTGGGCAAAACTGCGCCCCCGGTCAAAGAGGCCAGCAGGGTGATCAGAGTCCTTCGTTGCATAAGTATTTTCTTCCTGCTTAATTGTCAAAGTCTTCCACTTGGCCAGCGTTTTCATCCTGCGCCCGGGGGTCGCGCCGCTGCAGGTAAAAATCACGCACCAAGCTGTAACGATCCAGGGCAACGGCATCCAGCGTGTCCGAGGCATCAAGCACATTGGCCCGCTTGTCGGTCCAGCGCAGCGCGGCCAAGCTGTTGCGCACAGAGACGGGGTAGATGTCATCCAGGACATAACCGCGCCAATCCACGGGCAAGGCCACGGTATCGCGCACAGTCGATGGGCCAAAGAAAGGCAGCACCAGGTAGGGCCCAGGCTTCATCCCCCAGTGCGCCAGGGTCAAGCCAAAGTCTTGCCTTTCACGGGCAATTTGTGCTTCGGTGGCAATGTCCAATACCCCCCCCAGGCCAAACACGGTGTTGGTGGTAAAGCGCACCAGGTGGTTGTAGGCCTGCTCGCCCCGGCCTTGCAGCACGTAGTTCACCATTGACCACAGGTCACCGACGTTGCCGAAAAAATTGGTCACTCCGGTGCGCATCGGCTGGGGTGTGACGGTTTTGTAGGCCGTCGCCACGGGTTTGAACACTGCGTCATCGGCCGTGTCGTTAAACGCCATCATCGAGCGGTTGTAGCCCTCCCACGGGTCTTGCGGATGGCGGGCCTGGCCCTCAGGCACCGCCGCACAACCGGCCAAAACTACGCAGGCCCCGATCACGCAGACAGGGGCCGTTTTCAGCCGGACAAATGAAATTATTTTTTTCAACATAAAAGTCACCTTGGTACTGAACGCCTGGGCTTATTCGGTTGTGCCGCCTTCTTGCGCCTTGCCATAAAGAAATTGGCCAATCAGATTTTCCAACACTACCGCCGACTGCGTGGACACAATGCGATCACCCTGGGCAAGGTTGTGCTCATCGGCCCCGGCCTCAATCCCCACATACTGGTCGCCCAATAATCCGCTGGTCAGGATTTTTAATGAGCTGTCCTTCGGAAAGGCATAGCGCTTTTCCATGGACAAATGCACCGTGGCCTGGAAGGTTTGGTCGTCAAAGGTGATGTCCTCGACCCGGCCCACCACCACCCCAGCGCTTTTGACGGCCGCCTTGGGCTTGAGCCCACCAATATTGTCAAAGCGGGCCGTCACCTGGTAGGTGGGCTGAAAGCTCAAACTCAGCAAATTGGCCGACTGCAGTGCCAAAAAGGCCAGGGCCAAGCCGCCGATCAACACAAACAAGCCGACCCAAACATCATTTTTTGAACTTGGCATGGATACCTCTTGAGCTATTTTCTTTAAATACTGAACATGGACGCGGTGAGCAAAAAGTCCAGCCCCAACACCGCCAGCGAGGCCACCACCACGGTGCGCGTCGTCGCGCGGGACACGCCCTCGGGCGTGGGCTTGGCGGTATAGCCCTGGTACAGCGCAATAAAACTGACCGCAAAGCCAAACACCAGGCTTTTGAGCACCCCATTGGCCAGGTCGTACCACCAATCCACGCCGCCTTGCATCTGCCCCCAGAACGCGCCGCCATCCACGCCAATCAACAGCACCCCCACAATCCAGCCGCCGATCACGCCCACGGCACTGAACACGGCGGCCAGCAGCGGCATGGTGATGACCCCGGCCCAAAAGCGCGGGGCCAGAATGCGGCGCACGGGGCTGACGGCCATCATTTCCATCGCAGCCAGCTGTTCACCAGCCTTCATTAAACCGATTTCAGCGGTCAAAGCCGTACCCGCGCGGCCGGCAAACAGCAAGGCCGTGACCACCGGCCCCAGCTCGCGCAGCAGCGACAGCGCCACCAGCAAGCCCAGCGCCTCGGCCGAGCCATAGCGCTGCAAGGTGTAGTAGCCCTGCAAACCCAGCACAAACCCCACAAACAGCCCCGAGACCCCAATGATGGCCAACGAGTAGTTGCCTAAAAAATGGATTTGCTCGCCCACCAGCCGAAACCGCGCCAAGGTGGCGGGCAGCAGCCCCAGCAATTGCCCCAACAAACGCGTGGCCTGCCCCAGGGCGGCCAGTTGCGCCCGGGTGCTGCGGCCCAGCCGTGCCAAGAAGTTCATGGCTGCCCCCCAAAATCCTGCGCCAAACTGGGCGCGGGGTAATGAAACGGTACCGGCCCGATGGGCTGGGCATGGACAAATTGCTGCACCAGCGGATCGGGATTGGCCATCACCTCGGCTGGCGTGCCCTGGGCGGCGACACCGCCCGCGCCCAAAATAATCACCTGGTCGGCCACGCGAAAGGTTTCTTCCAGGTCGTGCGACACCACGATGCTGGTCAGCCCCAGGGCATCGTTCAGGGTGCGAATCAAGCGGGCCGCCGTGCCCAAAGAAATCGGGTCCAGCCCGGCAAACGGCTCGTCGTACATGATGAGCTCCGGGTCCAGGGCAATGGCCCGTGCCAAGGCTACGCGCCGGGCCATGCCGCCCGAGACTTCGCTGGGCTGCAGCGCACGGGCCCCACGCAAGCCAACGGCGTGCAGCTTCATCAGCACGATGTCGCGGATCAATGCCTCGGGCAAATCGGTGTGCTCGCGCAAGGGAAACGCCACGTTGTCGAACACATCCATGTCGGTAAACAGCGCCCCAAACTGAAACAGCATGCCCATGCGCCGGCGCATGGTGTACAGCGCGGCCGTGTCCATCTGGCCCACGTCCTGCCCATCGAACAGCACCTGGCCCTGCTGCGCCCGGTTTTGCCCGCCAATCAGGCGCAGCACGGTGGTTTTGCCACCGCCCGAAGCGCCCATCAGCGCCGTCACCTTGCCCCGGGGCACGGTCAGCGACAGGTCGCGCAGCACCACCCGCTCGCCATAGCCAAAGGTCACGTTGTGCAGCTCAACCAAATTCAATGCGTCGGACATCCTGTGTTCACCCTTCTCTACAAGGTGTTGCACAAAAAGGCTTTGGTGCGTTCCTGCTGGGGGGCGCTAAAAAATTCTTTCGCCGGGGCTTCTTCGACAATTTCGCCCTTGTCCATAAAGATCACCCGGTTGGCCACATCGCGGGCAAAGCCCATTTCGTGGGTGACCACCAACATCGTCATATGTTCCTGCGCCAGTTCGCGCATGGTGCGCAGCACTTCGCCGGTCAGCTCGGGGTCCAGGGCCGAGGTGGGCTCGTCAAACAGCAAAATATCCGGCCCCATGGCCAGCGCCCGGGCAATGGCCACGCGCTGTTTTTGTCCGCCCGAGAGGCGGTTGGGGTAGGCATCGCGCTTGTCCAGCAGGCCCACTTTTTGCAGCAAAGCCTCGGCCTGGGGCACGATGGCGGCGCGGCTGAGTTTTTTCACCAGCATGGGCGCTTCGATGATGTTTTCCAGCACCGTCAAATGCGGAAACAGGTTGAACGACTGGAACACCATGCCCATTTTGCGGCCAATGCTCCGAATTTTAGAGTCGCTTGCGTACGCTGCACGGCCATTGGCATCGTTTTGCACCAGCACATCGCCTTCGACAGTGATGGTGCCGCTATCAATTGTTTCCAGATGGTTCAAACAGCGCAAAAAGGTGCTTTTGCCCGAGCCAGAGGGGCCAATGATGGCCACCACCTCACCGCGCTGCAGTTGCAGCGAGATGCCGCGCAGCACATTGGTCGCGCCAAAGCTTTTGTGAATCTGCTGGGCGCTGATCATGACCTCGGGGGCGGCGTGTGGGGTTTCAAGCGTCAAAGCGGGCATGGCGGCGCTCCAGGTATTGGAAGACCCAGGTCAGAATCAAGGTCATCCCCAGGTAGAAACAGCCCGCCACAATGAAGGGCGTGAAGGTGAAGTCGCGCTGCACCATGCCACGGGCCACGCGCAGCAGGTCGTTCAAGGCCAGCACATAAATCAAGCTGGTGTCTTTGACCAGGGTGATCGTCTCGTTGCTCACGGGCGGCAAAATGCGCGTCCACATTTGCGGCAGGATGATGCGGCGCATGGTCTGGCCATAGCTCAAGCCCAGCACCTTGGCCCCCTCATACTGCCCCCGGTCAATCGACTGGATCCCGGCGCGGAAAATCTCGGCAAAGTACGCCGCGTAATTGAGCGCAAACGCCACCACGGCCGACGGAAAATCGGGCAAGCGCACGCCAATCACCGGCACAAACGGCAGGGCAAAGTAGATAAACAGCAGCTGCAGCATCAGCGGCGTGCCACGCATCAGCCAGATGTAGGCCCCCACCGCAGCACTCAAACTGCGCAGGCGCGAGATGCGCACCAAGGCCAGCACCAACCCCAGCGGGATGGACAGCGCCATGGTGATCACAAACAGCTTGAGCGTGACCTGCGCCCCACTCCACATGGGGCCCAGCAAAGAAATTACATATTCCATAAAGGTCTTGGCTCGCCCCAGAATGATCGGCGCGGGCAAAGAAAAAGCCGACAAGGCCAAGCCTTGCCGGCTGCAGGGGCGTAGCCGCAGATTCTACAACGCGGCGGGGAAAACCCTGGGGCGTGCCTTACTTGATGATGTCTTTGCCAAACCACTGCTGGGCAATTTTGGCGGCCGTGCCGTCCTGCTTCATGGCGTTCATGGCCCCGTCGATTTTGGCCAGCAGCTCGGTATCTTCCTTGCGCAGGCCCACACCGTACTCTTCGGTGCCAAAGTTCTCGTCCAGCACGGCGTACAGCTCGGGCTTTTTGGCCACGTAGTAGCGGCCCACCACTTCATCGACCACCACGGCCTCCAAGCGGCCGGTGGTCAGGTCCATCAGGGCCGCCACGTTGTCGCCAAAGGTTTTGAGCTCTTTGAACGAATTGAAAACAGCTTCTTCTTTCTTGATGGCATCCACCGCGCTGGAGCCTTCTTGGGCACCGACCACTTTGCCCGCCAGATCGGCCTTGGTTTTGATTTCAGAATTGGCCGGCACCACGATGATTTGGTGGTTTTCCATGTAGGGCGCGGTAAAGGCAATGTTTTGCTTGCGCTCTTCGGTGATGGTCAGGCCATTCCACAGGGCATCGACGCGCTTGCCCGACAGTTCGGCCTCTTTGGCGCTCCAGTCGATGGGCTTGAATTCCACTTCCAGGCCCGCGCGCTTGGCGGCCTCACGGGCCATGTCGATGTCAAAGCCGACCAGCTCGTTTTTCTCGTCGCGAAACCCCATGGGCGGGAAGTTATCGTCCAGTCCTACCACCAGTTTCACCACCGCAGCCGGGGCGGGGGCGGGCGCCGCGGCCGGGGCCGTGCTGGCCGTCGGCTCGGTTTTACCGCAAGCGGCCAACAAAGCGGCCAAAGCGACGGAGGCAAGAAGGGTGCGTTTTTGCATGGGGACAATCTCCTGGGTAATAAAAAAAGGCAATTCAAAATTGCGTAATCCGCGATTGTGCCGGGAAACCCTGCCCCGCCACGGGCAGCGGCGGCACAATACGCCTCTCTTGCCCATTGACTATGACCGCTGCCGCCTCCTTTGAACCCGCCGCCCCCGCCACCGTGGGCAAACACCCCTGCCCGGAATGCGGCGGCAATCTGGAGTGGCACCCCCAGGCGCAAACCCTGCGCTGCCCCTATTGCGGCACCACCGCCCCCTGGTCACCCAGCGCCCACGCTGACGACCCCAGCGCGATTGCCGAGCAAGACCTGCTCCAAGCCCTGCGCAATCCGGCCAGCGGGCGCGGCTGGGGGCAAGAGCGCTACGAGGTCGAATGCCAAAACTGCCGCGCCATTTCGGTGTTTGATGCCCAGCGCACGGCGCAGCGCTGCGATTTTTGCGGCTCGCCCGCCATCGTGGCGCATACCGGCGGCGGCGAGGCGATCACGCCGCAAAGCATCTTGCCGTTCAAAATCAGCGACGGGCAGATTCGCGACCGCATCCGCCAGTGGTACGGCAGCCGCTGGTTTGCCCCGAACAAACTCAAAACCGCCGCGCTGACCGATACCCTGCACGGCATCTACCTGCCGTACTGGACGTTTGATGCCCACGCCAGCGCCCAGTGGCAAGCCCAGGCCGGTTATTACTACTACACCACCGAGACCTACCGCGACAACAACGGCAACGTGCAAACCCGCCAAGTGCAGCACACGCGCTGGGAGCCGGCAGCGGGCCAGCTGCAGCACTTTTTTGACGATGCCCTGGTGCCCGGCACGGCGGGCGTACACCGCGCCCTGCTGCGCCAGATCGAGCCCTTTCCCACCACCACCGATTTACAGCCCTACAGCCCCGAATTTGTGCGCGGCTGGACGGTAGAGCGCTACCAAATCAACCTGGGCCAAGCCGCCAAAATCAACGAAGAAGACATGGACCACACCCTGCGCAGCCTGTGCATCCGGCAGATTCCGGGCGACACCTGGCGCAACCTGTCCATGCAGCGCCAGTACCAGGGGCGCAGCTTCAAGCATGTGCTGGTGCCGGTGTGGCTGGTCAGCTACACCTACGGGGCAAAAACCTTCCAGATCGTCGCCAATGGCTACACCGGTGCCATCGCCGGCGAGCGCCCGTACAGCTGGGTGAAGATCAGTCTGGCCGTGCTGGCGGCCTTGCTCTTCCTGGGTTTGCTGCTGGCAGTGATACAAAATACATAGCTATTTGCGCTTATTTAATAAAGATTTGAATGCATAAAGCACCAAAATATCCATCAAAATCAGCGGCAACAGCTATTGTTAAAAAGGAAACCCCACCATGGCCCTGAACCAACTGCGCTTATCGCTGCAATTTGGCCGCAACCTCTTTGACGGTGACCGTGACCTGCTGGCCCGCCACCGCGCCGTGCTCACGCGCAGCCACGTCACGCGCTGGATTCGCCACGCCCTGGCGCTGGATGCGGAAATCACCGTGCGCATCGTCGGCCACAGCGAAGGCCAACAACTCAACCACCAATACCGCCACAAAGACTACGCCACCAATGTGCTGACCTTTGACTACCAGCAAGAGCCCGCCGTGGTGGCCGACCTGGTGCTGTGCGCCCCCGTGGTCGAACGCGAAGCGCTGGAGCAAGGCAAAACCCTGGAAGCGCACTACGCCCACCTGCTGGTACACGGCACCTTGCACGCCCAAGGCTGGGACCACGAAACCAGCGAGGAAGATGCGCAAGAGATGGAAGACTACGAAACCGCCATCCTGCAAGAACTGGGCTACCCCGACCCTTACGCCAAGGACTAAGCCTCCGCTGCCCCCGCGCGGGAAAGGTAAACAAAGAGGGCTAGCGGTCAATCCCCAGCAACAGCAGCACCAACAACAGCCCGGCGCTGACCAACCCCACGACCGGAAACAGGCCCACCAGCAGCATGGGCACACACCACATCATCAACCGCACCGAAGCCGCGTAATAGCGCCCGGCCCGGCGCAAACTGGTCTGGCCCACCTCCAGCCACTGCTGGCGCTGCGGGCTGGCCACCGGCATACCCACGACAAACCCGGCATGGTGCCATTGCCGTGCCGCCAGCATCGACGTGATAAACGCCAGCCCCAGCAGCAGCAACACCGCCAAAGCGTGCCAGTAAAGTATGTGCTGGCGCTCGACCTGCGCCAGCCCATCACCATGCAGCAATGTCACGCCGCCCATGAAGGCCAGGGTGGCCGTCGTGGCCGTCATGGTGCAGGACATGAGGGAGTTGCGAATCGTCTGCACCCCCAGCACCTCGGTCTGGGCCGTGGTGGTGAGCGATTGCAACCAGTCTAGGCGCAGCTGTTCGTGCTTGCGCGTGGCTGGCGCAGGCCAAAAAAACTGCTTCAGAAAATAGCCCGCAACCATGGCTATGGTGAGCACCAGCGGCCAGATCTGGGCGTACATGCCCACCACGCTCCCCATCAAACCGGGCAATAGAGGCGGTACATGGTTTGGATGAGCTGCAAAATGCGCGGATCATTCAACTGGTACCAAATGAACTTGCCATCGCGGCGCGTGCTCACCACGCCCTCGCGCCGCAAAATGCCCAGCTGCTGCGACAAGGTGGGCTGGGTCACCCCGGTGAGCTGTTCCAAATCGCCCACGGTGCGCTCTTGTTGGGCCAATTGGCACAGCAAGAGCAAACGATCGGCGTTGCCCAGCAGCTTGAGCGTTGTCACCACCTGCGTAGCGTGCTCGCGCATCACCTCCAAATCAATGGCGGCAGAAGGGGCTGGGGCATCAATCGTAGGCATCATGGCAAAAGGCAAGCAAAGTGAAAGTACGTACCTTAAAGCACAAGCCAAATAGGCGGCAAACGCAAGGCATTTGCATTGCGATCAAAAAATAAGCGCTCAATCGCGCTTGAGCGGACAGGTATTGATGCCCAGCAGCGGGTACGCGGGGCAAAACCGGAACAAGCCCGTGGCCAATGGCACCACGCCCAGCCACCCCCACCAGCCCACCTGGCCTGTCGCAGCCAGGGCAACCAGCACCACCCCCACCAAAATACGCAAGATGCGGTCGATACCGCCGACATTGACTTTCATGAAAGCACTCCTTTGGGTGAGTTACAAGCTTGTTGAGAGATCAACAATTGAAGAAAAAATATATTATACAAAAATATAAATTTTGCTTGCATTTTTTTAAGCGCAACACCGCCCTGTGCGCCCTGTGCGCCCTGTGCGCCCTGTGCGCCCTGTGCGCCCTGTGCGCCCTAGATGCCCTGCCCTGCCCCGCAGCCATCGCCGCGCGAACGCCTCGCACGGTAAAAACTGCTTAACCTGCTTGGCCCCCCTTGGCTTGGGGTGGCAGCCCCCGCAATCCCCCTAAGATCAGCCTTTCGTTCGTTTGCACCAAGGGGATAGCGATGGAGATGTTTGGGCCAATCGACCATGTGGCACTGCTGCTGGTAGCGGCATTTTTGGCAGGCGCTTTGAATGCCGTGGCCGGCGGCGGCAGTTTTTTGACCCTGCCCGCCCTGGTGTTTACCGGCGTACCGGCGGTCACGGCCAATGCCACCGGCACCGTGGCCTTGCTGCCCGGTTATGCGGCCAGCACCTGGGGGTTTCGTGAAGACATGGCAGCACCGCCTGGGCTGACGATGGGGCGCTCAATCGCCCTGTGTTTGATGGGCGGCGCGGCCGGGGCGGCGCTGCTGCTGGTCACCTCGGACGCTACGTTCAAAAAAGTTGTCCCCTGGCTGCTGCTGGGCGCAACCGCCTTGTTTGCTTTTGGCCCGCAAATCCGCGCCTGGGCGGCAGGGCAAAAGCACGGGGCTGCGTCCACGGTAAAGGCCGCCATCGGCATGTTCGCCGTGGCCTTTTATGGGGGCTACTTCAACGGGGGCTTGGGCATCTTGTGCCTGGCTTTGTTCAGCCTGCTGGGGCAAACCAATCTGAACGCCATGAATGGCATGAAAAATCTGGTCTCCACCCTGCTCACTGCCATTGCGGTGGCGGTGTACGCGGCCGGGGGCATCGTGCTGTGGCCCCAGGCCTTGCTGATGATGGTGGCCGCCACCGCCGGGGGCTATGGCGGGGCCCGCATCGCCCGCAAACTGCCCGCGCCTGTGCTGCGCTGGGGCATTGTGCTGACCGGGCTGGTCATGTCGATCCTGTTTTTTGCCAAGGCCTAAAAATTATGGGCATAAAACTGGTAAAACCACGCGCTTACCCGCCTGCCAGGATTTGCCATGGAGCACCCGCCGACCATCGCCGCCATTGACCTTGGATCGAACAGTTTCCGTCTGGAGATTGGCTTTTTCCGGGGCAGCGAATTTGTTCGCCAACACTACATTAAACGCACGCTGCGCCAGGGGGCGTGTCTGGAAAACGGCTGTTTGAGTGCCGCTGCCATGCAAGCGGGCTGGGCCTGCCTGGCCGAATTTGGCCAGCTGCTGCACCAGCACCAGGTTCAACACGCCCGTGCCGTGGCCACGCAAACCCTGCGCGAGGCACGCAACAGCGCCGACTTTGTGCGCGAAGGCAGCCGCCTGCTGGGGGGGCTGCCCATCGACATCATCAGTGGCGAGCAAGAAGCGGCGCTCATTTACCGGGGCGTGGCCAGCCAGCTGCCGCCGTCCACCGATCGGCGCTTGATCGTCGATCTGGGCGGGCGCTCGACCGAAATCACCCTGGGCCAAGGGCTGCAAGCCCAGCAGCTGGCCTCCTACCCGCTGGGCAGCGTGCTGTGGACGGGGCGGTTTTTTGGCGATGGCGTGCTGTCCGAAGCGGCTTTCGCCCAGGCAGAGGCGGCGGCCAGCACCGTGTTGGCGCAGGCGGCCACGCTGTTCCCCATTGGGGGCTGGGATTGTGCCTATGCCTCGGCGGGCACCGCCACGGCCGTCAGCGATGTGCTGGCCGCCCACGGCCACGGTGCCAGCCCCATCACCCGCGCAGAGGTGTACTGGCTGCGTGCGCAACTGCTGCGCTGCGGCCATATCGGGCAGCTGGCCCTGCCAGGTTTGCGGGCCGACAAGGCACCGGTGGTTGCCGGGGGGTTAAGTGTGCTGCTGGCCATTTTTCACACCCTGCAGCTACAGGCCATGGTGCCCGCCCAGGGTGCCCTGCGCATTGGGGTGCTGCACAGTCTGTGCAATCCGACCGCTTGATGCGGCGGCGCTGTTTCGTTGGCGCTGTTTATTTTGAGCGGTCGGTTTAGGCCGCTGCGCGGCGCTTGCCGTAGTTTTTGCTCCAGGCCTGCAGTTTGCCGTGGGGCAGCGAGGACAGGCGCTGCAGCAAGCGGCGGCAATAGCCTTTGATCCACAGGCACTTGTTGATTTCATCGACCGGAAACGGGCCGCTGATCACGATGATGTCGGCCGCCTCTTGCCACAGGCCAGCGGCCCGCAGGCGGCGGCGCTTGGTCGCGGCCCAAGATTGAATGCGCGCGGGGGTGCCGTGCTGGTGCAGCTCGCCGGTGTAGGCATCAAAGGCGATGGCCAGCAAGTCCGTTTTCAGCTTAAAGCGGCGCTCGCCTGTGACTGCGCTGGGTGTATCGCGCATGTCATACAGGTAGTAGCTGCCGGCCTTGAGCTGATATTGCAATTTCATGGGGAAACCTTGGGGCTGCATCTTAGGCCAAACCTGGGCGCAATAAAACCTAATCTACCGGCACGATCTGGGCTTGCTTGCCCTATTGCAAGCACACGCCACAGCGCCATGAACTATTTATTTAATAGCTGATTGCGCTTTTAAAAATGCATTTTCAAGTCAAATAATTACAAAATAATGACTCATTAAGCGCAACAAGCTATCATTTTTATAATTTCAGCCATTTAAAAGTCCAGCAAGCTCAGGCCGACACTCAAGGCGGTGCGTTTGTAGTTGTAGTCCAGCAGGCTGTCGCCGTAGCCGCTGAACAGCTGCACGTGCAGGCGCAGATTGCTCTTGCCACCGTTCCAGCCCTCGCCCAGGGTGCGCAGCCATTCCAGGCGGCCCGATCCCCGGCCTCGGCCCGGCGTGCCGCGCACGGTCAGGCCCAGGATGTGCTGGTCATTGACGTTCCACAGCAACCGGGCCTCGCCCCGGCCGACAAAGTCTTGGATGCCGGGGTTGTCGTCGTTCTCGGCGCTTTCGGCCACGCGCTTCCAGGCTTTCAGGTGCAGTTGCCAGCCGCTGCGCCATTCGGCCCCGGTCATCACATACCAACGGTTCCAGCTGCGCGACAGGGGGTTGCTCTCGCCGTTGGACTGGTGTACCAGCCCGATGCCGCTGTAGCGCCAGCGCCCGCCCCAGGGCAGCGGGGCATCGGTGGGATAGACGTAAAACACCTCCGGCTCATGGTCGGTCGAGCGAAAAGGCCGCGAAATGCCTCCGTTGAACAATTGCCAATACGACTGCTGGGTGTAGCCAAACCACAGCGAATCCTTGCCGCTGGAGCGCGGGCCGGTGAGCAGCCCTTGGGCGACTTTGGTGCGGGCCGAGACCTGGATGCGCATTTCATGGCGCTGGTAATTCTGGGCCAGCGCCGCCCCCCGGCTGGGCGAAAACGGCTGGCCATTGACCCGGCTGCCTTGCACCACGGAAACGCTCAACGGCCGGTAGCCGCGCAGGCTGAAGGTGCCGCAGTCCGAGCCGGGTTCCAGCTCGAAGTGGCGCGAAATTTCGCTGTACCGCGCATCGCGGCAGCCCCCGTTGGTGGGCGTGGCAGGCAGTGGCAGGGCCGGGGCCTGGGCTGTTACCAGGCCACCAGCGGCAGCGGCAGCGGCAGCGGCAGCGGCAGCGGTATCGGTAGGCATGGCGGCACTGGCCACCGCCTCGGTGGGAAGGCGACTCCATTGGGTGGCCGGGGGCGGCGTGAGGGGCTCTTGCTGCTGCGCCCAGGCATCAAAGCACGCCAGGCGGGCCTGGTTGTCGGTGGTGGCGGCGCACTGGCGCCAGGTGTCCAGCGCCAGCGGCGGCGGTGCGGTGACCGCCGCAGAAGTGGCCTGGGCAGAGGGCCAGGCGCTCAGGCCTGCAGCCCACACCAGGGTCGGAAGAAAAAAGCGGGAGGAACGGGAGGAGGTCATCAACACAGTTTTAGGGTTGCACAGGTTAGGTTGGATCCCCTTGGCGGGCCGCAAATTCAGCCCGCAGCTGGCGCAATTTGTCGCGGGGATTTTCGCGGCTGGTGGCCGGGTCAAGCTGCATTTCGGCAATGAAGCGGCTGGGCTGGCAGGGCACGGTATCACGGCCTTTTTTGCGGCGCTTGGTCCAGCTGACCACCAAGCTGCGCTGGGCGCGGGTGATGCCCACGTACATCAGGCGGCGCTCTTCCTGCAGGCGGGCGGCGGTTTCGTCGCTGACGTGCTGCTGCTTGCCATCGTCATCGTCCAGCTTGAAGGGCAGCATGCCTTCGGTCACGCCCACCAGTTGCACGTGCGGCCACTCCAGCCCCTTGCTGGCGTGCAGGGTGGAGAGCACGACCTGGTCCTGCTCGCTTTCGCGCTCAGAGATGGTCGAGAGCAGGGCAATGTTCTGCGCCACTTCCAGCAGGCTTTTGATTTCGGTGTGCGTGCTGGTGCCGGCCGCATCCTCAATCTGACCCCCGGCGCGCTGGGCCATCCAGTCGCAAAACTCCAGCACATTGCTCCAGCGGGCGGCGGCCACGCTTTCGCTGTCCTCGCTGTCGTACAGGTACTGCTCGTAGCCAATGTCGGTCAGCCAGTCGATTAAAAACGTGCGGCTGGCCTCGTGCCCCAGGCAGTGGCGGGCGCGGTATTCCCAGTCGTTCATGTTGCGGCCAAATTCGAGCAACCCCTCCAGCGCTTTTTTGCCCAAGACGGCTGGCAGCATGGCATTGAACAGGCTGCCGAACATGCTCAGTTTGTGCAGCGCAGCAAATTCGCCCAGCTTGCCCAGGGTGGTGTGGCCAATACCCCGGCGCGGCGTGGTGATGGCACGCAAAAACGCCGGATCGTCGTCGTTGTTGCTCCACAGGCGAAACCAGGCGCACAAATCCTTGATCTCGGCCCGGTCGAAAAAACTGGTGCCGCCCGAAACTTTGTACGGAATGCTCGCCTTGCGCAGCGCTTTCTCGAACGGCTTGGCCTGGTGGTTGGCGCGGTAGAGGATGGCAAAGTCCTTCCACGCCGGGGGCGGGTTGCTGGCCGCTTTCAGGGCCAGAATGCGGGCTACGGCGCGTTCGGCCTCGTGCTCTTCGGTGTCGCAGGCTTGCACGCGCACGGGTTCGCCCTCGCCCAGTTCGCTGAACAGGGTTTTCGGAAACAGCTTGGGATTGGGGCCAATCACATGGTTGGCCGCGCGCAGGATGGCGCTGGTGGAGCGGTAGTTTTGCTCCAGCTTGATGACTTGCAGCTGCGGGAAGTCTTGTGGCAGGCGTTTCAGGTTGTCCAGCGTGGCCCCGCGCCAGCCGTAAATGCTTTGGTCATCATCGCCCACGGCGGTAAAGCGGGCGGCCTCGCCCACCAGCAGCTTGAGCAGGGCGTACTGCGTGGCGTTGGTGTCCTGGTATTCATCCACCAGCACATGGCCCAGCAGCTTTTGCCATTTTTCGCGCACCTCGGGGTGGTTGTGCAACAGCCGCATGGGCATGCCAATGAGGTCGTCAAAATCGACGCTTTGGTAGGCGGTGAGGCGCTCTTCGTAGCGCTGCATGATGATGGCCAGGCTGCGCTCGTGGTCGTCCTTGGCCAGGGCCAGCGCCTGGCGGGCATTCAGGCCCTGGTTCTTCCACGCGCTGATGCCCCACTGCCACTGCCGCGCCGTGGCCGCATCGGTGGTGCCACCGGCGCAGTCTTTCAGGATGCTGGTGACATCGTCGGCATCCAGAATGCTGAAGTTGGGTTTGAGCCCCAGCACATGGCCATCTTCGCGCACCATGCGCACCCCCAGGGCGTGAAAGGTGCAGACCAGCACCTCTTTGGCTTTGCGGCCAATCAGCCCGCTGGCGCGTTCGCGCATCTCGGCGGCGGCCTTGTTGGTAAAGGTGATGGCGGCAATGCGCCGGGGGGCCAGGCCGGTGTCGATCAGGTGGGCAATCTTGTGCGTAATCACCCGCGTTTTGCCCGAGCCCGCCCCCGCCAGCACCAGGCTGGGGCCATCAATAAAGTGCACGGCTTGGAGTTGGGCGCGATTCAGACCAGACATAACAACAAAACCATCCCAAGAGAAAAACCAAACCGCGCATGGTAGCGAAAACAAAAAAGCGCCCCCAGGCAGGGGCGCTCTTGAAGCGAAGGGTGCACGGTGCAACGCGGGTTCAATACTCCCAGAACATGCGCTGCAGCGTCTTGGTATCGGCCCCGCTGGCCACCAGCGCCTGCACGGCTGTGGGCTGCACATTGCCACGAGAGTAAACAATGTCCACCTGCGGCAGGCTGCCGATGGTGTCGATATTGAATTCCGACGCGGTGGTGTGGCGCTTCACCGGGGCGCGGAACCAGTAGTTGCGCCTTTCCACCACCATACCCAGCAAGCCCCCCACCCCCTTGCAGGGCTGCGACAATGCGCGGCTGTGCTTGCCGTTCTGACTGTTACCTTTCCCTTCTTCGCCCTGGTGCTGTGTGGCTATATCGCTACGCAGGCACGGGTGTTGCCGCTGACGGCCATTGGCGGGCTCAATAGCTTTGTGCTGTTTTTTGCCCTGCCGTGCATGCTCTACCGCTTTGGTGCCAATACACCCATTGCCCAGTTGCTCGACCCGATCGTGGCCTTGATTTATTTGCTCTGCGGTCTGCTGGTAGTGGCCGGTGCCGTGGCCGCCACCGTGCGCCGCTGGGGCTGGAACGATGCGGCCTTTGGGGCCTTGGTCACCGCGTTTCCCAACTCGGGGTTTATGGGCGTGCCGCTGCTGGTGGCGCTGCTGGGGCCGGCCAGCGCTGGGCCGGTGATTATGACCATGGCGCTGGACATGGTGGTCACCACCTCGCTGTGCATTGCCTTGTCGCGCCTGGGCCTGGGCAATGGCAGCGCCGGGCGGGCACTGCGCCTGGCCCTGAAAGGGGTGCTGATCAACCCCCTGCCCTGGGCGATTGGCTTGGGGGCCCTGGCCTCGGCCACGCAGTTCCAACTGCCCGGGCCTGTAGATAAAACCATAGCTATGCTCGCAGACGCAGCATCGCCTGTGGCCCTTTTTACCATTGGTGCCGTGCTGGCCCGCTCGCAACTGAACCAGGCTGAGCACGTCGCCCCGCGCCACTATGTGCCGCTGGCCCTGGCCAAGTTGTTGCTGCACCCCGTGCTGGTCTGGGCCGCCTGCCAGGCCGCCCTCGCCCTGGGCGCACACCTGACCCCGCTGACCATCACCGCGCTGGTGCTGACGGCGGCGCTGCCCAGTGCCAGCAATGTCTCGCTGCTGGCCGAGCGCTTTGAAGCCCACGGCGGGCGCGTGGCACGGATTATTTTGGTTAGCACGGCGCTGGCGTTTGTCAGCTTCTCGGCCGCGGTGGCGTGGCTGACGGGGGGGCCGTAGTTGTGCCCTACTGCGGCAGGACGGCACGACCTTCGCGCAGGGCCTGGATGAGCAAGTCCGGCGTAGTGCGGATATGGGCCTCCAGCGCCAAGGCGGCACGGGCCTCTTGTCCTTGGAAGACATATTCCACAATTGCCGCATGCTCGGCATGCACGTCGCGCAGGTAGCCGGGCAAGGCCATGGCGTAGCAGCGGTAGCGCTCGGTGTGGCGCGAGAGAAGGCGCAGCACGCGCAGCGTCCACGGCGAGGGGTGGCCGCAGAGCAAGGCTTCATGAAAACGGATATTGAGCTGTTCCCAATGCGGTCGCCGCCCAGGCGCGATCGGCTCCTCAGCAGAAAGGGCCGCATACGCCTGCTCCACCTGCCGCCGCCACAGGTCATCGCCATGGCGCATGGACAGGCGCAGTGCCTCCGTCTCAATTTGCACGCGCAGGTGGGTGATGTCTTCCAAATCTTCAAGGGCAATGGGTGCCACACGAAAACCGCGCTGCCCTTCGGTGGTGACCAGCGCATCGCTGACCAGGCGGGTCAGCGCCTCGCGCAAGGTACCCGCACCCACAGCGTACTGGGTGCGCAGGTGCTCGATGCGCAGCTTGCTGCCCGGGGACAAGCGGCCCTCGATGATGTCGGTGCGCAGCGTTGCATAAGTGTGCTCAATCAAGGTGCGGTTGGCCTGCACCGACTCGACATCGGCAGGCAAGGCCCCGGAACGCTGAAGGGGGTGGAGGGGGTGGAGGGGGTGAGCAGCCAAGGTCGAGGAGCCGGACAGAGCGGAGAAAAAGCTGCGTTTAGCCATAAAGCGGATGGAGTAACTTGTTTATCTTGTTGAAGAAGGCGGCCTATCGGCCCGCTCTTGCAGGCGTTGCAAGCGGTAGCTCAGTTGCGGGCGGGTCAAACCCAGCGCCCGGGCGGCAGCGGCCAAATTGCCGCCGGCACGGGCCACCGCCTCGGTCAGCAGGGTATTTTCTAATACTTCCAGCGTCATGCCACTCGATTGCAGGTGGTCATACCACTGAGCGGAGCGCTTGCTGTCGCAGGCCGTGGCTTGCAATTGTCCTGCGGCCCCAACCGTGGCCCCCGCTGGCAAGTTCAGGTGAGGAAAGAGTGCCTCGACCTCCACCTCCTGCCCGTTGGCGGTGAGGATGATGCCGCGCTCAATCAGGTTCTCCAGCTCACGCACGTTGCCGGGCCACTGGTGGGCCTGCATGGCGGCCAGCGCCCGATCGGAAAAGCCCAGCAGGCGCTTACCGTGCTGGGTAGCAAACTTGTGCAGCAGATGCATAGCCAGTTGGCCGATGTCCTCCCCGCGCTCGCGCAGCGGCGGAATGTGAATGGGATAGATGTTCAGGCGGTACAGCAAATCCTGGCGGAAGCGCCCTTCGCGCACAGCCTGCTCCAGATCGACGTTGGTGGCCGCCACCACGCGCACATCGACTTTGCGCAGCTGGCTGGCACCCAAGCGGTCGATTTCGCCGCTTTGCAGCACGCGCAGCAGCTTGGCCTGGGCGGGCAGGGGCAGCTCGCCCAACTCGTCCAACAGCAGCGTGCCGCCGTGGGCACGCTCAAAACGCCCTATGCGCGGGGCGACCGCACCGGTGTAAGCCCCTTTTTCGGCACCGAAGAGTTCACTTTCGATCAACTCGGCGGGCAAAGCCGCGCAATTGACAGCGACAAACGGCTTGTCAGCCCGCGTACTCATGGCATGCAAAGCGCGGGCAAAGCGCTCCTTGCCCGTACCGGTTTCCCCAGTGAGCAGCACAGTCACCTGGGTTTCAGCGGCCTTGCGCAGCAGCTCTGCCGTGCGCTGAAAGGCGGGGGAACTGCCCACCAGCGGCCCCAACTCATCGGACGGCTGCAGCTGCGTGCGCAGGGTCTGCACCTGGGCTTGCAGCTCGTCAAGCTTGACGAGCATGGAGTCAGCATCGTAGTCGCGGGCCATGGCTGCGCCATCAGGCCACTCCTCAGCGTAGCGGCCCTCAATAACGCAATGATCACAGCCACAAGCGGCACATTGCACCTCTTTGTAAAGCACAGGGCGACGGAAAAAAGCGCTGGTAAAACCCGAGGCATAGCCCAGCAGCATCCAGCAAACAGGGTCATCCTGGGGGCCAAATTCCCGGGTATGGGCCTCGGCCTCCCAGCTGTGGTCCCAACGGAAGCGGCACAGAAAGTGACCCCGGGCCTCATCCACCTCGAACACCTGGGGAGTGACTTGCACCGCGCCTTCGAGCATGTGCAGTTGCGGACCAATGGCAAAGCCATCAAACAAGCTGGCATTCGGGCGCAGTTGGCCGGCCAGCAAGGCATCGCGCTCGCCAGCGGCATAGCCCGTGCGCATCAGCACCCGGCGTGTTTGCGCCCGGCCCAGGGTGGCCATGAGTTCGCGGCGCAATGCACTCAGGGCCGCCATGTGCAGCAACAGCATGCGCTGGTCGGCCAGCCAAATGCGGCCATCGGAGGTCGAAAAATGCACCAGCCGGCGCAAATCCTGATCGGGCGGCAAAGGAGGGAGCGGGGAGGCAGAAGGGGTAGGCATACCAAAAAGTATCGATAAAAAGATATTTTTCGCCTATGGGGCTAGTCCCAGGGGGAACTACCCAAAAAATTGATCATTTCATCAAATCTGCCTAACCAGATCGCGCATTTCATCATGCTGCAGCGCAATATTCAACGCATCCGGGCCAACTACCACCTTGCCAAAGATGCAAAAAATGGCCTCTAACGATGAATTTTTTTAGTACTTACCCTGAATTTGACGGGATTTATCGACATTTAAAAAAAGTTGGCACGGTCTGTGCGTAACCACCAGCACTACGCGACTTTGAGGAGCCTTTTATGGATACCAAGCCCCAGCCCGATGCGCAATGGGATGTCAGCCGCAAATACGTGCGGGAAGTGCAGCAGCACGACAACGGCATGGTGGAGTTCGAGTTTGCGGTCGGCGAGCCGGGCCTGTTTGTCGAAATGGTCATGCCCCGCGCAGAGTTTGAAGACTTCTGCGCTGTGCAGGGGGTGCAGCCCACCCAAGGCCGCTTGCCCGAGCACGCCGATGGCAGCACCGCGCACGAATGGGACTGGAGCCTGCGCGATGCCCGCGAGCAGCACTTTCGCACCACGCGCTAAGCCCGCACAGCCGCACGCTGTACCGCCTGCACCTTTTTCTTCCACTGCATAACAACTTTTCAGGAGACACACCCTATGCAAATCGACTTGCGCACTGTCAGCATCACCCCGCTGCGGCAGACCTACAACCACATTGCCGACCGACTGGGTGCGGACAAACCGGCCTCGCGCTACATCGAAGGCACGATGGACGTGCAGCCCGAGGCGAACTTTCACTACCGCCCCACCTGGGATCCCGAGCACGAGCTGTTTGACCCGCGCCGCACCCGCCTGGTGATGAAAGACTGGTACGCACTGAAAGACCCGCGCCAGTTCTACTACGGCACCTACACCCAGGCCCGCGCCCGGATGCAGGAGGTGGCCGAGGCCGACTTTGATCTGGTCGAAAGCCGGGGGCTGGCCGATCGCTATGACAACAACGCCCGCCGCAAGGCGCTGGACTTTTACGTGCCGCTGCGCCATGTTGCCTGGGGGGCCAACCTGAATGGCTCTTACCAATGCGCCTACGGCTATGGCACCGCCATTACCCAGCCCTGCTTGTACGCGGGCATGGACCAGTTGGGCATTGCCCAATACCTCACCCGCCTGGGTTTGCTGCTGGGTGACCAAGAGGCCCTAGAGGCAGGCAAACAAGCGTGGCTGCACGCCCCTGCCTGGCAAGGGCTGCGTCGCCTGGTGGAAGACACCTGGGTGACCAAGGACTGGATGGAGCTGTTCGTGGCGCAGAACGTGGTGCTGGACGGCGTACTGTTCACCCTGGCCTACCGCGAGGTGGATGAGGCGTTGAGCCAGCAGGCGGGCCCCGTGACCTCCATGCTCACGCGCTTTCAGGCCGAGTGGGCCCTGGATGCCAATAAATGGGTGGATGCCGTCATCAAAACCGCTGCAGCCGAAAGCAGCGACAACCAAGCCTTGCTCAATGGCTGGTACGCCCACTGGCGCAGCCGCGTGCAAGAAGCCCTGGCCCCCGTAGCTGCGCTGGCCTTGGGGGCCGATGCCCCGGCCGCCCTAGAGCGCAGCGTGGCCATGCTCGATGCCCGCATGGCCAAGGTCGGCTTGACCATTCCGGTCTAAACACCCTTTTTGCATTCAGGAGTATCGGAATGTCCAACGTATTCATTGCTTTTCAGAAAAACGAAGAGTCCCGCGCCATCGTCAATGCCATCCTGGCCGACAACCCGCAGGCCATCGTCAACGACCAGCCCGCCATGGTGAAGATTGATGTTCCCACCCGCCTGGTGGTGCGCAAAAGCACGATCGAAGAAGAAATCGGGCGCGATTTTGACCTGCAGGAAATGCAGATTCACCTGATCACCATGAGTGGCAACGTCGATGAAACCGACGATGAATTCACGCTCACCTGGCACCAATAACTGCTTATTCAACACTGCGCTCCTGGCGAGCGCACCAAGGAGACATACACCATGGATATGAAAGTCAAGAAAAAGCTCAACCTCAAAGAGCGCTACAACCTGATGACGCGCGATCTGGCATGGACCCCCACCTACCAAGGCGTGCGCGAAGTGTTCACCAATATGGAGTACGAGGGCATCAAAATCCACGACTGGGACAAGTTTGAAGACCCTTTCCGCATGACCATGGACTCGTACTGGAAGTACCAGGCCGAGAAGGAGCGCAAGCTCTACGCCATCATTGATGCCTTCACACAAAACAACGGCCACCTGGGCGTGACCGATGCACGCTACATCAACACGCTCAAACTGTTCCTCACCGGCATCAGCCCCGCCGAGTACATGGCGCACCGCGGCTTTGCCCGCATGGGCCGCGAATTCCCCGGTGCGGGGCCACGGGTCGCTTGCCAGATGCAGGCGCTCGATGAAATCCGCCACGCGCAAACGCAAATCCACAGCCTGTCGAACTACAACAAGCACTACAACGGCTTTCAGAACTGGCACCACCAGCACGACCGCGTGTGGTTCCTGTCGGTGCCCAAATCTTTCTTTGACGATGCACTGACCGCTGGCCCCTTCGAGTTCATGATCGCCATTGGCTTCGCGTTTGAATACGTGCTGACCAACCTGCTGTTCGTGCCCTTCATCAGCGGCGCGGCCTACAACGGCGACATGGGCGCCATGGCCTTTGGCTTCTCGGCGCAGTCCGACGAGTCGCGCCACATGACGCTGGGGCTGGAGATCATCAAGTTCATCTTGGAACAAGACCCGGACAACCTGCCCATCGTGCAGGCTTGGCTGGACAAGTGGTTCTGGCGCGGCTACCGCGTGCTCACCCTCGTGGCCATGATGATGGACTACATGCTGCCCAAGCGCGTGATGAGCTGGAAGGAGGCCTGGGAAATCTATGCCGAGCAAAACGGCGCTGCCCTGTTCAACGACCTGGCACGCTACGGTATCAAAGTGCCCAAAGGCTGGGAGCAGGCCTGCAAAGACAAAGACCACCTCAGCCACCAGGCCTGGAACGTGTTCTACAACTACGGCGCTGCCGCCCCCTTCCACACCTGGGCACCCAGCGAGAAGGACATGGAGTGGCTCTCGGCCAAGTACCCCGACAGCTTCGACAAGTACTACCGCCCGCTGTGGACGCACTACAACCAGCAACAGGCCGAAGGCAAGCGCTTCTACAACGGCACGCTGCCCATGCTGTGCCAAGTGTGCCAGGTGCCCATGTTCTACACCGAGCCGGACGACCCCACCAAGATTGCCTACCGCGAAACCGAGTACCAGGGCATGAAGTACCACTGCTGCTCGGACGGCTGCAAGCACATTTTCGACAACGAACCCGAGAAGTACATGCAAAGCTGGCTGCCCGTGCACCAGATCTACCAAGGCAACTGCTTCCCCGAGGACGTGGATCCGTCCAAACCCGACTTCAACCCGCTGGCCGAAGTGCTGCGCTGGTACAAGATCAATCAGGGACAGGACAACATGGACTACGCCGACTCACCCGACAAACGCAACTTCGAGATGTGGCGCACCCAGGCCACCGGCAACTAAGCGTCAGCAATCCAGAGAAAAAAAGGAGACACCCCATGGCTGTTAAATCCCTTGGCCCTTACACCTTTGCCGCCAAAGACACGGTGGACAAATTCCCCGCGCCGCTGCTGTACATCGGCTGGGACGACCACAAGCTGTTTTGCTCGCCCGTGTGCGTGCCCATGCCGCCCAGCGCCACCTTCCGTGAGCTGGTGCAAGGCACGCTGCCGGGCATCTACAGCGCCCACCCCGACTTTGCCAAGATCGACTGGGACAGCGCCGAATGGTTCTTGTCCGGCCAAGCCTTCCAGCCCGACATGGACAAAACCATGGCGGAAAACGGCATTGGCCACAAAAGCGCCATTCGCTTTCGCACCCCGGGGCTGACGGGGCTGCAAGGCTCATCGTTCTAGTCACGCAAGACTATTTAAGGAGCTTACTCCGCTGGATATAAAAGAAATATTTAAATAAAACCAATAAATATTTATATATATCCAGCGGAAAACGCTATTTATTTTAAAGAATTGAGATTCCTATGAGCCATCAACTCACGATAGAACCCCTCGGGCAAACCATCGACATTGAAGAAGGCCAAACCATTCTGGATGCTGCCCTGCGTGCCGGCATTTACTTGCCCCACGCCTGCGGCCATGGCCTGTGCGGCACCTGCAAAGTGCAGGTCAGCGACGGCGAGATCGAACACGGGGAGGCAAGTGGCTTTGCCCTGATGGACTACGAGCGCGAAGAAGGCCTGTGCCTGGCCTGCTGCGCCACGGTGGAATCCGATGTCGTGGTTGAAGCCGAGATCGACGAAGAGCCCGATGCCTTGAACCTGCTGGTGCAAGACTTTGCCGGTACCGTCTCGCGCATCGAAGACCTCACCCCCACCATCAAAGGCGTGTGGATTGCGCTGGATACGCCCCTGACCTTCCAGGCTGGGCAGTACATCAATTTGCACATCCCTGGCGAGGGCAGCACCCGCGCTTTTTCAATTGCCAGCGCCCCGGCGCAAAAAACCGAGATTGAGCTGAACATCCGCCGCGTACCCGGCGGCATGGGCACCGGTTGGGTGCATGACCAACTGCGTGCCGGTGAGCGCGTGAAAATTGTCGGCCCCTACGGGCGCTTCTTCCTGCGCGAAAGCGCCCACTTGGCACAAGACTTGGGCTATTTGTTTCTGGCGGGCGGCTCCGGCCTGTCCAGCCCGCGCTCCATGGTGCTGGACTTGCTGGCCAACGGCTGCACACGCCCCATCACCCTGGTCAATGGCGCACGCTGCCGCGCCGAGCTCTACCACCACGCTGAATTTGTGCAACTGGCACAGCAACACGCCAACTTCAACTACATCGCCGCCCTGTCCAATGAGCCAGAAGACAGCGATTGGGACGGCGCACGCGGCTTTGTCCACGAAGCAGCCAAAGCCCATTTCAACAACGACTTTCGCGGCCACAAAGCCTATTTGTGCGGCCCCCCGCTGATGATTGATGCCTGCATCACCACCCTGATGCAAGGGCGCTTGTTCGAGCGCGACATCTACACCGAAAAGTTCATCAGCGCCGCCGATGCGCAGCAGGTGCGCAGCCCCTTGTTTCGGAAAATCTGAGCGGAAATCTCAGCCATGGTCACGGTACGCCACTTCACCCCACAACCTGTCTGCGAGGGCATGGGCACGTTCTCAGCCTCATCCCACGGCACGTGGGCTGTGCGAGGCGGCGAAGCTGCGCACCACCTCCAAAAACGCTTGCAACGCCCGGGAGCGATCGTCCGTGCGGTACAGGCAGCTCAGCTCCAGCTCTTTGAGCTGGCTGCTGTGCAAGGGCCGAAACGCCACCCCCGGCAGGCGCAGGTTAGAGGCCGATTGCGTAGTGACCGCCATGCCAAAACCGGCCGACACCAGCGCGACGGCGGTCAGCACATCTTCCACCTCTTGCTCCACACGCAGCGGCACCCCTTCGGCATGGAAGGCATCGCTCACTTCCTGCGCCAGCCCCCGCATGGGCACATTCGGGTAGAGGATCAGAGGCACGTTCGCCAAATCGCGGATGCGCAGCGAGGGCAATACCGACAGCGGGTGCACAGCCGGAAGGGCCACCATCAGCGACTCGCGCAGCACCGTCATGGTGCTGATGTCCGGCGCAGCCGGCACCAAGCGGTTGAAGCCGACGGTAATGCGCCGCTCACGCAGCGCCTGCAACTGGGCATCCTTGGTCAGGTTGTGCAGGACGATCTTTACGTCTGGGCGGGCCTGGTGAAACTGCGCCAGGATGCGCGGAATCACATCCAGCACGCCCGAGCCGAACAACCCCACGTCCAGCCGCCCAATCCAGCCCTGCCCCGCCAGGCGTGTGCGTTCGGCCGCCTGCTGTGCCAGCTCCAACAAGTTGGGCACCTCTTGCAGCAGCGTCAATCCAGCCTCGGTCAGCGCCATGCCTTTGGGGGTGCGCAAAAACAGGGGCACGCCCAGCTTTTCCTCCAGCGCCTGGATATGGCGCGTCAGCGGCGGCTGCGACAAATGCAAGCGGTTGGCCGCCCGGCCCATGTGGCCTTCTTCGGCCACGGCAAGAAAGTAACGCATGTCACGCAGATCCACAGGACGCACTCCGACAAAAAAATTAAGAATACCAAAATGGTATCGGAATCAGAAATAAATAGTATTGGAAGGTATCAAGCATGCCGCCTATCGTTACGGGTATCCCCCATCGCTGCCCTGCGATACCCACTACGGAAAGACTGCCCCATGGACACTCCTGCCCGCACGCCCTCCCCAGCAACCACTGCCTTGCCACGTGCCGTTACGGTGCTGATCGCCCGCCGGGTTCTGCCCGCTGCCGTCCCCGAGTTTGAAGCCGCGATGCAAGGCATGCTGGCCGCCGCAGAACACTTCCCCGGCCATCTGGGCGGCCAAGTAGTCTCCCCCCAGGAGGTTGGGGACGCAGCCGAGCCGCTGCTTTACCACGTGGTGTTTGCATTTGACAACGAGGCCCACCTGGCCGCATGGCAGGAATCAAGCGAGCGGGCGCACTGGCTAGAGCAGGTGCTGCCGCACACTGTCGGCACGCAGCAACTGCACCGGGTATCGGGGTTGGACTATTGGTTCGCCGCACCCAACAGCACAACCCGAGCCGCACCGCCACGCTGGAAGGTAGCGACTGTGACCTGGCTGGGCATCTTCCCGACCGTGCTGTTTTTGTTCCTGACCGTCGCCCCCCTGCTAGCCGATTGGTGGCTGGCCCCGCGTGTGGCGGTGATTACGGTGCTGGTGGTGCTGCTCATGACCTGGGTGGTGGCTCCGCGCCTGACACGCTGGTTGCACCCCTGGTTGCACGCGAGCCGCCAATAGGCCCAGGCACTTCTCGATACCAAAACAGTATCAAACAAACGAAAAATTTGTATTGGACGGTAACGATATCTTTTTTTATCGTTGCCGCATCGGTTGCAGGAGCCCCATTCAAAGAGGGCTCCGCGAAGGAGACACAGTCATGCAGAAATTCGTTATTCACATTGAAGACACTGGTGAAAGCTACACCACCACCGAGACCCGCTCCGTCCTCGAAGGCATGGAAGCGCTGGGCAAAAAAGGCATTCCCGTAGGCTGCCGCCAGGGTGGCTGCGGTGTGTGCAAGGTGCAGGTGCTCGAAGGCCAATACACGCGCCGCATGATGAGCCGTGCCCACATCAGCGCCGAAGAAGAGTCCGCCGGCTGCGTGCTCTCTTGCCGCATTTATCCCAACAGCGATCTGCGCCTAAATGTGATCGGCACGATGAAAAAAAACGTCTGCCGCTCCAAATCGCTACCTCTTTCCCCCAACCCATGAACGACACACATTAAGGAGACAACTCATGGCATTAACTGGTGTTTTACGCCCTGGTCACGCCCAACTTCGGGTACTGGACTTGGAAGAATCGGTCAAGTGGTACACAGATGTCATGGGCCTCAAGCCCATGGGCCGCGATGCCCAAGGCCGCGCCTATTTCAAAACCCGCGCCGAGCGCGACCACAACAGCGTGGTACTGCGCCAAGCCGACCAAGCAGGCCTGGACTTCTTTGGTTTCAAAGTGCTGGACAAAGCCACTCTGGATGACTTGGAGCAAAAGCTGCAAGCCTTTGGTGTCAAAACCGAACGCATCCCCGCTGGCGAAATGCTGGAAACTGGTGAACGCGTGCGCTTCAACGTACCCACAGGCCACACTATTGAGCTGTATGCCGAAAAGACCAACGTAGGCAACGCCACCGGCTGTCTGAACCCTGAGGTGGATGTCATCGACACTCCCGGCATTACACCGATTCGCATGGACCACTGCCTGTTGTATGGCGGCGATCTGGATGGAACCAAAGAGCTGTTCGAGAAAGTGTTGGGCTTTAACCTGGTCGAGCGTGTCAAGCTCGAAGACGGCAAGACCGATCTGGGCATCTGGCTGACCTGCAGCGCCAAGGCACACGACATCGCCTTTGTGCGCCACGCAGAAGATAGCAAGCTGCACCACGTTTCCTTTCAGCTGAGCAGCTGGGAGCAGGTTCTGCGTGCTGCCGACATCATGAGCAAAAATCGTGTCTCCATCGACGTATCGCCCACCCGTCATGGCGTAACCAACGGCACCACGATTTACTTCTTTGACCCCAGCGGTAACCGTCTGGAGACGTTCTGCGGCGGCTACGACCACTATCCGGACATGGAGCCCATCACCTGGACGTGGGATGAAGTGGGTGCCGGCATCTTCTATCACAACCGTAAATTGAACGATGCGTTCTTGAGCGTAGTGACCTAAGGAGCCCACCACCATGGCACAACACAGTGTTGAAAAACGCGCCATCACCGCCGAGGCGGCCAACGCTGCTGTGGTGGCAGCGGTGGCCAAGGCCGGTGCGCTGGGCATCCGCATCAACGTTGCCGTAACCGATGCGTCGGGCGTACTGGCTGCTTTTTTGCGCATGCCTGGTGCCTTTCTGCATTCGGTGGACATCGCCATCGACAAGGCCTACACCAGCGCCGGCTTTGGCTTTGCCACGGCGCAGTGGGCGGGCATCCTGCAGGGCGATGAAGCCTTGCGCCTGGGGATGCCAGTGCGCCCGCGCAATGTGGTCTTCGGCGGTGGCCTGCCACTGCGCGAGGGCGGCGTGCTAATTGGCGGCATTGGCGTTTCGGGCGGCAGCGCAGAAGAAGACGAAATCTGTGCCCGCGCCGCGCTCACCGCCCTGGGCCTGGATAACGCCTAATCCGCACCCACAAAACAACAAAATTCCAAAAGGAGACAGCATGAAGATGACCTCCCTTGCCAGCGCAGCGGCCTTGGTACTGCTGGCAACCACCGGGGCGCACGCCGAAGGCCACTATGTGGCCGGCGTAGAAGGGCTGCAAGGCCCCAGCGTACCGCCCCCCGGGATGTATTACCTGGGCTACCTGGTGCATTACGACATCAACAGCCTGCGTGCCCCAGGATCTAGCGATGCCCTTCCTGGCCGCAACAAAGGCTCGGTCACCGCCGTGGCCAACCGCCTAGTATGGGTGACCAAACACAAATTCTTGGGCGCAGACTACGGCATGGAAACCATCATTCCGGTGATGCGCACCTCGCTGGACTTTGCCAACTCCAAGGATTCAGGCGTGGGCGACGTGTACGTCGGCCCCCTGGTGCTGGGCTGGCACGGCGCGCAGTGGGATGCGGTGGCCGCAGCAGGCATGTGGCTGGACACCGCCAGCACCAGCCAACCGGCCGCCCCTGGCAAGGGTTTCAAAAGCACCATGCTGACAGGTGGCTTGACTTACTACTTTGACGGGGCCAAAACCATCACCGGTTCTGCCCTGGCGCGTTACGAGTTCAATACCCGCAAAGACAACGGCATCCGCCCTGGCCAACAACTGACCGTGGAGTGGGGCCTAGGCAAATCCTTCGGCACTTTCTCCGCCGGCATGGTCGGCTACAGCCAGTTGCAGACCACCAGGGACAAGGGCGCAGGTGCCCGCAGCGACAAATCCTCCGTCCATGCGGTCGGGGCTGAGGTGGTGTATCCCATCCCCAGCGCAGGCGTTTTTTTGAAGGCAGCCGCCTACAAGGAAGTCCACGCCAAAGGCGGAACGAACCCTCAACCCAAGGGCTCGTTGGTTCGCTTCACGCTCGTGAAAGCGTTCTAAACGGCACTTTCTCCATATGAGGCGACAGCCTCTGGGTGGTGATCTGAACGGGCCACCACCCAGGCAGCATCCGCTGATTATTTTTTATTTCAACCAGAGCAGGCTATGCAAGAGTTTCTCAATTTCATCAATGGCGCGTATGTTCGCAATACCAGCGGCAAGACGTTTTCCGACATCAACCCCGTTAATGGTCAAGTCATCGGCCAAATTTACGAAGCCGGACAAGGCGAGGTAGATGCTGCGGTAGCGGCGGCCCAGGCTGCGCTAAAAGGTGATTGGGGCCGCCTGTCGGTGGCCGAGCGCTGCAAGCTGCTGGACGCCGTGGCCGGTGAGATCAACCGCCGCTTTGACGACTTCCTGCAGGCCGAAATTGCCGACACCGGCAAGCCGCACCACCTGGCCTCGCACGTGGACATTCCACGCGGCGCCGCCAACTTCCAAATCTTCATCGACACCATCAAGAGCACGGCCACCGAGTCGTTCAATATGCGCACGCCCGACGGCAAAACTGCGCTGAGCTACGGCGTGCGCGTGCCGCGTGGCGTCATCGCCGTGGTCTGCCCCTGGAACCTGCCGCTGCTGCTCATGACCTGGAAAGTGGGCCCCGCGCTGGCCTGCGGCAACACCGTGGTGGTCAAGCCCAGCGAAGAAACCCCCGCCACCGCCACGCTGCTGGGCGAGGTGATGAACGCTGTGGGCATGCCCAAGGGTGTGTACAACGTGGTGCATGGCTTTGGCCCCGGCTCGGCCGGTGAATTCCTGACCAAGCACCCCGGCGTGAACGGCATCACCTTCACCGGCGAAACCCGCACCGGCACCGCCATCATGAAGGCTGCCGCTGACGGTGTGCGCCCCGTGTCGCTGGAAATGGGTGGCAAGAACGCCGCCGTGGTGTTTGCCGACTGCGACTTCCAGGTGGCCATCGACACGCTCACCCGTTCGTGCTTCGAGAACGCCGGCCAAGTCTGCCTGGGCACCGAGCGCGTGTACGTGGAGCGCCCGATTTTTGAGAAAGTGGTCGCCGCCCTGAAAGAGCGCGCAGAAGCCATGAAGCCCGGCCTACCCTTCGACCACGACACCAAGATTGGCCCGCTGATCAGCAAAAAACACCAGGCCAAGGTGCTGGGCCTGTACAAAACCGCCAAGGACGAAGGCGCGACCATCGTCACCGGCGGCGGCATCCCTGATATGCCTGAGGCACTGCAAAACGGCTCCTGGGTGCAGCCCACCATCTGGACGGGCCTGCCCGAAACTGCCACGGTGGTGACCGAAGAAATCTTTGGCCCCTGCTGCCACATCAGCCCCTTTGACAGCGAAGAGGAAGTGCTGGGCAAGGTCAACGCCAACCGCTACGGCCTGGCCACCGCCATCTTCACGCAAGACATTGCGCGCGCCAACCGCCTGGCGCACCAGATCGAAGTGGGCCTGTGCTGGATCAACGCCTGGTTCCTGCGCGATCTGCGCACGCCGTTTGGTGGCTCCAAGCAGTCAGGCATTGGCCGTGAAGGCGGCGTGCACTCGCTGGAGTTCTACACCGAGCTGCGCAACGTGATGGTGAAGTTCTAAGCCATTTTTTGAGCCAAATTGGCCTCTCGCGCTTGTCTTACAAGCGCGAGCAGCTCTCATAAATATAGCAAGGAGACCACCCCAAATGAGCGCCACCCCCTCCAATCCCGAGATCGGCCAGAGCATCACCGCCGCAGGCATCCGCACCAACTACCACGACAGTGGTGGCGCTGGCGCCCCGGTGCTGCTCATCCACGGCTCGGGGCCAGGCGTGTCGGCCTGGGCCAACTGGCGCCTGGTCATGCCCGCGCTGGCGCAGCAAGCGCGCGTGATTGCGCCCGACATGGTGGGCTTTGGCTACACCGAGCGCCCGCAAGACTTTGTCTACAACATGGACGCCTGGGTGCGCCAGGCCGTGGGCCTGCTCGATGCCCTGGGCATTGAGCGCACCGACCTGGTGGGCAACTCGTTTGGCGGCGGCCTGTCGCTGGCGCTGGCCATTGCCCACCCCGAGCGCGTGCGCCGCCTGGTGCTGATGGGCAGCGCCGGTGTCTCCTTCCCCCTGACCGAGGGGCTGGACGCCGTGTGGGGCTACACCCCCTCGGTAGAGAACATGCGTGCCATCATGGACTACTTCGCCTTCGACCAAGGCCTGATGAGCGACGACCTGGCGCGCCTGCGCTTTGAGGCCAGCATCCGCCCCGGCTTTCAAGAATCGTTCGCCGCCATGTTCCCCGCCCCGCGCCAGCGCTGGATTGAAGCGCTGGCCAGCGCCGAGGCCGACATCCGCGCCCTGCCGCACGAAACCCTGGTGGTGCATGGCCGGGAAGACCGCGTGATCCCGCTGGCCACCTCACTGACCTTGTCCAGCTGGATTCAGCGCTCCCAACTGCATGTGTACGGCCAATGCGGCCACTGGACGCAAATTGAACACGCCGCGCGTTTTGCCCGCCTGGTGGGCGACTTCCTCACTGAAGCGCGCGCCAACGAGCCGCTGCCGCTGCAGCCTTGAACGATTTTTCTGAACACCCTCGCCAAAGGAATCCCCATGACCATGACCCCTGCCTTGATCGAACAACTGGGCGACGAGCTGTACCAGGCGCTGACGCAGCGCCAAACGCTGGAGCCGCTGACCAACCGCCATGCCGACATCACCATTGAAGACGCCTACGCCATCCAGCAACACATGCTGGCGCGCCGCTTGGCTGCCGGTGAAAAAGTGGTGGGCAAGAAAATTGGCGTGACCAGCCAGGCCGTGATGAACATGCTGGGCGTGTTCCAGCCCGATTTTGGCTGGCTGACCGATGGCATGGTCTTTAACGAAGGCGAATCCGTACCCGCCAATACCCTGATTCAGCCCAAGGCCGAAGGCGAAATCGCCTTTTTGCTGAAGAAGACCCTGCAAGGCCCTGGCGTCACTGCCGCCGATGTACTGGCCGCCACCGAAGGCGTGATGGCCTGCTTCGAGATTGTGGATTCGCGCATCCGCGACTGGAAAATCAAGATTCAAGATACCGTGGCCGACAACGCCAGTTGCGGCGTCCTGGTGCTGGGCGATCGCCTGGTGGATGTGCGCGATGTTGACCTGGCCACCTGCGGCATGGTGTTGGAAAAGAACGGCGAAATCGTCGCCACTGGCGCTGGCGCTGCGGCCCTGGGCCACCCGGCCAACGCCGTGGCCTGGCTGGCCAATACGCTGGGCCGCCTGGGCATCGCGCTGGAAGCGGGCGAAGTGGTGCTGTCGGGCTCACTGGGCATCATGGTGCCGGTGCAAGCGGGCGACAACCTGCGCGTGACCATTGGCGGCATCGGCGGCTGCTCGGTGCGCTTCGTTTAAGGAGCGCGGCATGGACTTACAACTCAGCGGCAAACGCGCCCTCATCACCGGCTCCACCGCAGGCATTGGCTTTGCCATTGCCACCGAGCTGGCGCGCGAAGGCGTGGCCGTGGTACTCAATGGCCGCAGCGAAGAGCGCGTGGCCCAGGCCGTGCAGCGCCTGCTGACTGCCGTGCCGCAAGCCCAGGTGCGCGGCGTGGCCGCCGATGTGGCCAGCGCCGCCGGTTGCGAGCTGCTGACCCAGGCCAGCGCGGGCGTGGACATTTTGGTGAACAACTTCGGCATCTTCGATCCGCAGCCCTTCGAGGCCATCGACGACGCCCAGTGGCAACGCTTTTTTGATGCCAACGTGATGAGCGGCGTGCGCCTGACGCGTGCGCTGCTGCCCGCCATGCAGGCCGCAGGCTGGGGCCGCGTGGTGTTCATCAACAGCGAGTCGGGCGTGAACCCGCCCACCGAAATGGTGCATTACGGCATGAGCAAAGCCGCGCAGCTGTCCGTCTCACGCGGGCTGGCGCAGCACTGCGCAGGCACGGGCGTGACGGTGAATGCCGTGCTGCCCGGCCCCACCAGTACCGAGGGCGTGGGTGACTTTTTCGCCAAGCTGGCCGCCGAGCAGGGCTTGGACCTGGCCGAGGCCGAGCGGCGCTTTTTCACCGATGCGCGCCCCACCTCGCTGCTGCGCCGCTTCATTGAACCTTCCGAGGTCGCCGCACTGGTGGCCTATGTGTGCAGCCCCCGTTCCGCCGCCACCAACGGTGCGGCGCTGCGGGTCGAGGGCGGCATCCTGTCTTCGATTTGCTGACCCTTTTTTCCAAAGGACTTCTTATGACCCAAAAAATCAAATGCGCCCTGATCGGCCCTGGCAACATTGGCACCGACCTGCTAGCCAAGCTGCAGCGCAGCCCCGTGCTCGAACCCGTGTGGATGGTGGGTATCGACCCCGAATCGGACGGCTTGAAGCGTGCCCGTGAGATGGGCATCAAAACCACCCATGAAGGCGTGGACGGCCTGATCCCCCACATGAAGGCCGATGGGGTGCAAATCGTGTTTGATGCCACCAGTGCCTACGTGCATGCGGAAAACAGCCGCAAGGTCAATGCCCAGGGGGCCATGATGATCGACCTGACCCCTGCGGCCATTGGCCCCTACTGCGTGCCGCCCGTGAACCTCAAGGAGCACGTCGGCAAAGCCGAGATGAACGTGAACATGGTCACCTGCGGCGGCCAAGCCACGATTCCCATGGTCGCTGCCATCAGCCGGGTACAGCCCGTGGAGTACGGCGAAATCATTGCCACCGTCTCCAGCAAATCCGCTGGCCCTGGCACGCGCAAGAACATTGATGAGTTCACCCGCACCACCGCAGGTGCTGTCGAGAAGGTGGGTGGTGCCAAAAAAGGCAAGGCCATCATCATCATCAACCCGGCCGAGCCGCCCATGATCATGCGCGACACCGTGCACTGCCTGGTCGAAGGCGAGCCGGACAAGGAAGCCATTACCGCCTCCATCCACGCCATGCTGGTCGAAGTACAAAAGTACGTCCCCGGCTACAAGCTGGTCAACGGCCCGGTGTTTGACGGCAACCGTGTTTCGGTTTTTCTGGAAGTTGAAGGCCTGGGCGACTACCTGCCCAAATACGCCGGCAACCTGGACATCATGACCGCCGCTGCCGCGCGCACCGCCGAAATGTTTGCCGAAGAAATTTTGGCCGGCACGCTCACCTTGCAAGCCACCTAAGGAGTTTTGACATGACACAAAAAATCACCCTGCACGACATGACGCTGCGCGACGGCATGCACCCCAAGCGTCACCTGATGTCCTTGGAGCAAATGAAGTCCGTGGCCCAGGGGCTGGACGCTGCAGGCATCCCACTCATCGAGGTCACCCACGGCGATGGCCTGGGCGGCGCTTCGGTGAACTACGGCTTTCCGGCGCACAGCGACGAAGAGTATTTGAGCACCGTCATCCCGCTAATGAAACAGGCCAAAGTCTCGGCCCTGCTGCTGCCGGGCATCGGTACCGTTGATCACCTCAAAATGGCCCATGGTCTGGGTGTGCACACCATCCGCGTGGCCACCCACTGCACCGAGGCCGATGTGAGCGAACAGCACATCACCATGGCCCGCAAACTGGATATGGACACCGTCGGCTTTCTGATGATGGCGCACATGAGCGATGCCGCCGCTCTCATCAAACAAGCCAAGCTGATGGAAGGCTACGGTGCTAACTGCATTTATGTGACCGACTCGGCCGGCTACCTGCTGCCCGACCAAGTGAAAGAGCGCATTGCCGCCGTGCGCGCCGCGCTCAAGCCCGAGACTGAACTGGGCTTCCACGGCCACCACAACCTGGCCATGGGCGTGGCCAACAGCGTGGCCGCCATCGAAGCCGGGGCCAACCGCATCGACGCCGCCGCTGCCGGGCTGGGCGCCGGGGCGGGCAACACCCCGATGGAAGTGCTGGTGGCCGTGCTCGACCGCATGGGCATCGACACGGGTGTGGATGTGTGGAAGATCCAAGACGTGGCGGAAGACCTGGTCGTACCCTTGATGGACTTCCCTATCCGCATCGACCGCGACGCGCTCACGCTGGGCTACGCCGGCGTGTACGGCAGCTTCTTGCTGTTTGCCAAACGGGCCGAAAAGAAATACGGCATCCCGGCGCGCGATCTGCTGGTCGAGCTGGGCCGTCGCGGCATGGTCGGTGGGCAGGAAGACATGATCGAAGACACCGCCCTGACCATGGCCCGCGAACGTGGCATTGCCCTGCCCGCGTAACTTGCGTGCAAAGCAACGTCAGCACTGCACCAGCGGTGCTGACCTGGGCCACCGCGCTCAACCCTTGATCGACCTTTGAACCAGGAGTGCTCCCGATGAACATCCTCGCATGGTGGAACCCCGCTACAGGGCTTGGCTTTGCGCTGGGCCTGCTGTGCGGGATGGCCTTGGTGGTCCTGGTGACCTGGTTCAGTCGAGGGAAACTTCGATGGCGCAAACGCCAAGGCGCTTCTCGACAGACCGTATTGGCACAGATCGACCAGCACGCGCTGGATGTGATTGTCAATAACGCGAGCATGCTGTCCTCCTTCACCCGGGTGGTGGCTTTTTCTCGCACGCAAGAGAGCAGTCTGCAGGCCCTGGATCAGAGCGTGCATGGCTTGTCTGAAAGCGTCGAGACGGTGGTGCAATCGGCCGACATCTCTCGCCAGCAAGTGCAATCCATGTACGAGCTGGCACTTGATGGCGACCGCTTGCTGCGCGAGACAACAGAGCAAATCACCGCCCTGGGCAGTTCTGCCCATGGCCTGGATGTCCGTTTTGGCGAAGTCCGCCAGCACACTGCCGCCATTGACGGCATCCTGTCCATGATTAAGAACGTAGCCATGCAAACGCACTTACTCTCCCTCAACGCCGCCGTGGAAGCCGCCCGAGCGGGCGAGCAGGGTCGGGGCTTTGCCGTGGTGGCCGACGAAGTGCGCAAACTGGCCGCCCGCACCAGCGAAGCAACCCAGCAAATTCAGCAGATGGTCGTCGGCATCACCCATAGCACGCAAGAGGCCGATCAATTTCTGCAAACCGTGCTGCAAGGCATGGATAGCGGTGTCGCCCGCACCCAACAAACGAGCAATGCCCTGGCCGACATCCGCGCCCGGGCTGAACAGGCGCTGACCGCTACCAGCAGCATGGCCCAGGCGGTGCAAACACAAACCCACTGGGGCGAACGCCTGCGCCAGCAAAGCGAAACTCTGTCACAAGCGGCCAAGGAATCGGTGGAATGGATTGGCAAAAGCAACACCCAAGTGCGCACCGTGCAAGCCATGGTGGGCCAGCTCAAACGCGAAACAGCCGCCCTGCAGCCCAAGCGCCAGGCGCTGGAAGTGATCAGCGATGGGGTGGAAGAAATGCGTGCCTGCAACATCCTTATCATGAATTCCGAAACATGGAACGATGTGGCCGCCGTAGTTCACCGCATTGGTGAACTCGACCAGCTCATCGACCAGGCATGGGCCCAGGCCGCCACCCTGCGCACCCGTGCTGCCGGCCAAGACTTTAACCGCTCCATGGCGCACTACCGCCAAGTGCGTGCCCGAATGCTGGAATGTGCCCGCCAGGGTGACTTTGACACTATCCGGCAACTGGTCCCCGAGCAGGTGCGCCCCGCTTACGACCGCGTCAAAAACGCCTTGAGCGCCCTAGGCGATAGCACAGGCCGCAACGTTCCGGCCACCGCCGCCGCTACACCCCAAAAAAACGCACCGGCACCCGCCGCACCCCAGCAACCGGGTGACCCCAGTTCTGCGCCAGGCAGGGGAGCCTTTCAGGCTATAGCCTATTAACCAACACGGCACTTGGGCCAACGATTTCCGACTTTTTATTCATCCCAACTTTTTTTGGAGTATTCACTATGGCACTCTCACCCCAAACCATCGCCCAACTTGCTGAACACCTGGAAACCTGCCAGCTTGAAGTTCGCGATACACCCAAAATCACCAACGACCACCCTGATATGGACTGGGACGATGCCTATGCGATTCAAGACGTCATCCTGCAGCGCAAGCTGGCACGCGGCGCGCGCGTTGTTGGCCTGAAGGCGGGCCTGACCTCACACGCCAAAATGAAACAAATGGGCGTGACCGACCCGGTGTTCGGCTTCCTGGTCGATGAATACGTGGTCTCCGAAGGGGCCACCGTGAACACCGCCGAACTGATTCACCCCAAAGTGGAGCCAGAAATCGCCTTCGTCCTCAAACACGCCCTAAAAGGCCCCGGCTGCCACATTGGCGCAGTGCTGGCAGCCACTGATTTTGTGATGCCTGGCATTGAAGTCATCGATAGCCGTTACCGCGACTTCAAATTCGACCTCAAGAGCGTGGTGGCCGACAACACCTCGGCCGCGCGCTTTGTCGTCGGTGGCCAGGCCATCCGACCCGAGCAGGTGGACTTGCGCACCGTGGGCGTGGTGCTGGAAAAGAACGGTGAGCCCGTCGCCCTGGGCGCGGGCGCGGCCGTGCTGGGCCACCCCGCCGCCGCCATTGCCATGCTGGCCAACCACCTGGGTCGCCGGGGCCAGGAAATTCCGGCCGGCAGCCTGATATTGTCCGGCGGTGTGACCGAGGCCGTCGCCGTAAACGCAGGGGACAACGTCACCTTGCGCGTGCAAGGCATGGGCAGCGTCTCGTTGTGCTTTGCCTAAACCGTTTACCTATCCACTTTTATCTGAGGAATCCTCCATGCCATTCGCACAAATTCACATACTCGAAGGCCGTACCGAAGAGCAGAAAAAAGCGGTGATTGAGAAAGTCTCGCAAGCCCTGGTCGAGGCCACGGGCGCACCCATCGCCAATGTGCGTGTGTGGATCACCGAAGTGCCTAAAGAAAACTGGGGCATTGCCGGTGTCAGTGCCAAAGAGCTGGGCCGCTAACACCTGCAGCCCTGCTGCCAAGGTTTGCGGTTACCGCCCCCTGTATTGTTTGAATTTTCCAAATAATGCAGGGGGCGGTTTTTTTATCGGGTGCGCTTTCTACAATCGGCAACTTTCTCGCACCCCACTCCCCCATGCCGCTTGCCTCCCTCCCTACTTCGCCAACCAACGCCTGGCGATCGATTGCCCCCTGGGCAGTCGTCTACCTGTTGGCGTGGTCCCTTTTTCCCCCCCTGCTGTCCAGCAGCTTTCCTCTGGACGTGGCCGAGAGCCTGTCTTGGGGGCGCGAGTGGCAGTGGGGCAATTACAAGCACCCGCCGCTGGCTCCGTGGGTGCTGCACAGCTTTTATTGGGCTTTTGGCAAGGCGGGGCCATTTCTTTTAAGCCAGCTGTGCATTGCCGCCACGCTGTGGCTGGTGTGGCGCAGCGCTGTGCGCCTGATGGAGCGCGACCGCGCCCTGCTGGCGGCCCTGCTGACCATGGCAGTGGTGTATTACACCCGCCCGGCGCTGGAGTTCAACCACAACATTGCGCAAATGCCGATCTGGGCCGGCCTGGGCCACAGCCTACTGGTGGCCCTGCAACAGGGGCGCAAGCGCGATTGGCTGCTGTGGGGGCTGTGGGCGGGCGTAGGCATGCTGACCAAATATTCGGTGGCGATTTTGCTCATCGTGCAAGGGGGGTATTTGCTCATCGCGCAGCGCCAGGTGCTGCGCCAGCCGGGGCCGTGGCTGGCGGTGCTGCTGGGGCTGGCGGTGTTCGCCCCCCACTTTGTCTGGCTGGTCCAGAACGAGTGGCTACCGCTGACCTACGCCAGCAGCCGCGCCAGCAGCCAGCCCACGCGGGCGGCGCTGGAGTTTTTGCTCACCCAGCTGCTCAACCACCTGCCCCTGCTGCTGATTGCGGGCATCACCGCCTGGCGGGTGCGCAACAGCGGCCCGGGGGGCTGGCGCTGGCACACCGCCCTGCCGGGCTATGTGCTGACGATGGCCCTGGGCAGCGGCCTGCTGGTGACGGTGCTGGGTTTGGTGCTGGGCCTGGGCGTACACGATATGTGGGGCATGCCCATGTGGTCGTTCAGCGGCTTGCTGCTGATGGCGCTGTGGCCACAGGCCCAATTGCACGCGGCCAGCAAGCCCTTGCTCAAAGGGCTGGCGGTGTGGTTGGTGCTGATCTCGGTGCTGAGCGGGGCCTTTTTGGCCTACGGTGCCCAGTGGCGCCAGCGCCCGGCCCGCACCGATTGGCCGCAAGCGGCCTTGGCCGCCCAGGCCTATGGCACGTGGGACACCCTGAGCACCTGCCCCCTGGATGTGGTGGCCGGAGATTATTGGCTGACCGCCTTGGTCACCACGGCCCGGGTGCCCGGGCCGTCGGTGCTGATTAACCACGACCCGCGTTTTTCGCCCTGGGTGAGCGCTGAGCGTCTGCAAAAAAATGGCGTGCTGTGGCTGTGGCAAGACGGCGAACACCCCACCCCACCGGCCCCCATGGAGGCCCTGCCCCCGCCAGAGACGGCCGCCCCCCAGTGGCACAGCGGCCAGTGGGCCTTGGCCTGGCCATTCAATAATGCCCCGTGGGTGCTGCATTGGCGCGCGTATGTGCCCGAGGGCTGCGCCCGCTCGCCATGACCCTCCATGCCCATCAGTGACAATGCCTGACCATGACGCAACCGACCTCGCCCTCCCCTGAGTTTTACGCCGAATACACCCCCGCCGCGCCCCCCGCCGCCTTGCCGCGCCCGCCGCTGCGCTTGTCCTGCGTGGTGCCAGCGTTTAACGAAGCGGTGAACCTGCCCCGCTTTATCCCGGCGCTGGCCGAAGCGGTGGCGCAGCTTACGCCCCACTTTGAAATCGTCATCGTCAATGACGGCAGCACCGATGCCACGCACACCGTGGCCATGGAGCTGGTGGCGCACAGTGGCCTGCCCCTGCGCTACCTGGCCCTGTCGCGCAATTTCGGCAAGGAGGCGGCCCTGTCGGCGGGCATCGACCACACCCGGGGCAATGCCGTGGTGCTGATTGATGGCGACTTTCAGCACCCGCTGGACCTGCTGCCCGAAATGCACGCTTTGTGGCAGCGCGGCTATGACATGGTGTACGGCGTGATTGCCGATCGCGGGGCCGAAAGCGGGGCCAAGCGGGTGGGCACCCATTTGTTCTACCGCATCATGAATGCCGGTAACAGCGTGAAAATGCCGCCCAACGCCGGGGACTACCGCTGGCTCGATCGCAAAGTGGCCGATGCCCTCAAAGCCCTGCCCGAGCGCCACCGCTTCATGAAAGGTCTGTACGCCTGGGTCGGCTTTAAAACCGCCGCCCTGCCGTTTGTGCCGCTGGACCGCGCGGCCGGTGCCTCCAGCTTCAACCTGCGCCGCCTGGGATCGCTGGCCTTGCTGGGGCTGACCTCGTTCACCACCTTGCCGCTGCGGGTGTGGAGCGTCATTGGTGCCCTGGTGGCCCTGGCCGCCTTGCTCTACGGCGGCTGGATCACGCTGGAGACCTTGCTCTTTGGGGCCGATCTGGCGGGCTGGCCCACGCTGGCGGCCAGCATCATGCTGTTCTCGGGCGTGCAACTGATGTCGATCGGCATCCTGGGCGAATACATTGGCCGCATCTACGACGAGGTCAAACAGCGCCCCAGCTATTTGCTCGCCCGCGATGAAGACCATAGCAGCTTGCGCAGCAATGACAACGTTTAAAGCACAAAACCTGCTCAATTCCTTATACAGCCTGCCGCAAGCACTGCGCTTTATTTTGGTAGGCGGGACTGCGGCAGCCACCCATCTCTTGGCCGTGGGCGTTTTGGTGGCGCTGTGGCAGGTGCCGCCGCTGCTGGCCAACGTACTGGCCTTTCTCATCGCCTTTGGCGTGAGTTACTGCGGCCACGCCTGGCTCAGTTTTGCCGAGCACCAGGCCCGCACCTGGGCCAGCGCCGCGCGGTTTTTTGCCGTGGCCAGCCTGTCGTTTGCCGTCAATGAAACGCTGTACGCCATCGCCCTGCAGCGCCTGCACTGGCATTATTTTTGGAGCCAAGCGGCCATCCTCGTGCTGGTGGCGGTGGGCACCTTCACCTTGAGCAAATTCTGGGCGTTTCAACCAGCCCCACCCCCATGAACCCTCCCAGCCACCCCATCGTGCTGTGCGTGGACGACTTCGCCCTGCACCCCTTGATTGACCAGGCGGTGCTGCAACTGGCCAGCAAAGGCCGCATCAGCGCCACCAGCTGCATGAGCACCGCCCCGCGCTGGCGGACGGCCGCGCACGATTTAAAACCCCTGCGCCCGCACCTGGCCGTGGGCCTGCATTTCAACCTGACCGAAAGCCACGGCGGGCTGTACCACGCCCTGACGCTCAAGCAGGCCATTGCCCAGGCCTACCTGGGCCGCTGGCGGGCCGCGCAATGGCAAGCCGTCTGGCGCGAACAGCTCGACGCGTTTGAGGCCGCCATGGGCACCGCGCCCGACTTTATCGACGGCCACCAACACGTCCACCAACTGCCCGGGGTGCGCCAAGCGCTGCTGGCAGAAATCACCGCCCGCTACGCCGCACACGAGCGGCCCTGGCTGCGCTCGACCGTGCCGGCCGGGCGGCTGTGGTCGTCCGCCAAGGCGCTGATCATCGCCACCCTGGGCGGCTACAGCGCCACCCGCCTGTGGCGCAGCGCCCAGCTGGCCACCAACCACGGCTTTGCCGGGGTGTACGGCTTTGATGCGCCCACCCCGGCGGCCTACCGCGCGCACATGCAATCGTGGTTGCGCCAGGTGCAACCGGGCAGCTTGCTCATGTGCCACCCGGCCGCAGGGGTGGTGCAAGGCGATGCCATTGGCACCCAGCGACCCAAGGAGTGTGCGTATTTGCTCAGTGATGAGTTTGTGGAGGATTTGCAGCGCTTTGGGCGGCATATTCACCAAGGGGGGCGCTTGCCTATAAATCCATAGCTTGTTGCGCTTGCCTTTTCAAGGTTTTAGATGTTTTTTTGACCTGAAAAGTCTTTTATATATCAGCGATTACAGCTCTTTGATAAAGAGCATTTTGGTGTGTGGGGGGATGCTGCGCTTTGCACGGTAGCGGGTAGCGGTTTTCATGTTGGAGGCTGCTGGCCGGGTCTCGCCCCGGCGGGCGACTAACTTTCTTGCGCGCGCAAGAAAGTCAGCAAAGAAGGCGTGCTGCGCAGCTTTTGCACCGTGGAACTCGCTTCGCGCCTGCGGCGCTGCGCTCAGACAACCACGGTGAGTCAGACGGGAAACGCTGTGTTGATTTAAGCCGTGGTGCCCTGACCGAGGCGTTTTCAAGCGGGGGGCGGCTTCGCTTGCTGCGCAGCTTCAGCCGGGCGGGCACGATCCCAGGGGGTATGCGTGTTTATAGATTTTGCGGATCCACATCCACCAGCCAGCGCACCACGGTTTTGTGCTGTTTTTTGAGGGGGTGCAGCACGGGTTGCCAGGCGTGCAAAAATTTTTGCAAGGCGCTGCGGCTGGCGGCCTCGATCAGCATTTGCGCCCGCTCGATATTCGCCACCCGTTGCACGGCCATGGGGATGGGCGGGTAGAGGAATACGTCGGCCAGTGCGGGCAGGCTTTGGGCGTGCTGGGCGGCGGCGTGCAAAAAATTTTGCGCTGCGTCCTGCGTTTTGGCATCGGCGCGCACCAGGGCCTGAAACACAAACGGGGGCATGCCCGCCTGCTGGCGCTCGTGCAGTTGCTGCTGGGCAAAGCCGGGGTAGTCGTGGTGCAGCAGGGCTTGGTAGAGCGGGTGCTCGGGCTGCTGGGTTTGAATCCACATCTGCGGCTGGCTGCCTTGCTGGCCCACAAAGGCGGCATCGCGCCCGGCGCGGCCTGCGGCTTGCATCAGCAGGGCAAACAAGCGCTCGGGGGCGCGAAAGCCGGTGCTCATCAGCGCCGCATCGGGGGCGATGGCCGCCACCAGGGTCATGCGCCGAAAGTCGTGGCCCTTGGCGATCATTTGCGTGCCGACCAGCACATCCACGCTGCCATCGTGAATGTGTGCCAACTGCGCCTGCAACTGGCCTGAGCCCTGGGTGGTGTCGGCATCCATGCGGCCAATGCGGGCGGGCTGGCCATCGGGGCGCTGCACGTTGCGCAGCACCTGCTCCAGCGCTTCTTGCAGCTGCTCGGTGCCGTGGCCCAGGGCCAAAATATCGGGGTTGCCGCAGTGCGGGCAGTGCCGGGGCACGGCCTGGCTGGCGCTGCAGTGGTGGCAGCGCAGCCGCCGCTCGCCTTTGTGAAAGACTTGGTGGGCGCTGCAATGGGGGCAGTCGCTTTTCCAGCCGCAATCGCCGCACCACAGCACCGGCGCAAAGCCCCGGCGGTTGAGCAGCACCAGGCTTTGCTCGCCGCGCTGAATGCGCTCGGTAATGGCCTGCAGCAGGGCCGGGGCAAACACGGTGGACTTGGGCTGCTGGCGCATATTCACCAGGTGCACGCTGGGCAGGGCGGCCGCAGCGATGCGGCTGGGCATGTCCAGCCGCTGGTAGCGGCCTTGCTGGCAGGCGTACCAACTCTCCAGCGAGGGGGTGGCACTGCCCAAAATCACTTTAGCCCCAGCATCGCGCCCGCGCCACAGGGCCAGGTCGCGGGCGGAGTACCGCGCCCCTTCTTCTTGTTTAAAGCTGGGGTCGTGCTCTTCATCGACGACGATGATTTTCAGCTGCGGCAAGCTGGCCAGCACCGCCATGCGCGTGCCCAGCACGATGCGGGCCTGCCCGGTGTGCGCGGCCAGCCAGTGCTGCAGGCGCTGCGCCTCGGTCAGGCCGCTGTGCAGGCTGGCCACGGCCTGGGGGCCCAGGGTGGGGGCAAAGCGCCGCTCAAACCGCGCCAGCAATTGGGGGGTGAGGTTGATCTCGGGCACCAGCACCAGGGCCTGGGCCTGCGGGTCGGCGGCCAAGGCGGCAGCGACGGTGTGCAAATACACCTCGGTCTTGCCGCTGCCGGTGCTGCCGTACAACAAAAACGGGCCAGAATTTTGCTCAATTTGGCTGATAACGCTTTGCTGCTCTGCGGTAAGTGCTACTAGTTTTTCTTGTTCCGGCACGGTCTGCGTCGCTTTCTTTTTGGCTTGCAAGCGCCGCAGCAGTTGCGCGTTGCTGAGTTTGCGCAGCGCCGGGGGCAAGGCGGTGGCGGCAATCTCGCCCAGGCTGCGCTGGTAGTAGCGGGCGGTAAACGCCACCAGCTGGCGCCACGGCGCGGCCAGGGGGGCCAGGGCATCGAGCACTTGGGCCAGCGGGCGCAGCGCCACCCCCGCAGGCAGGTCGGCGTGGGCGGCCGGCACCGAGGCCCACACCACCCCCAGCAGCTCGCGCTGCCCCAGGGGCACGCGCACCAGGGTGCCGGGGGGCAGCGCTTGCCCATGGGTGTAGCTGAGCAAACCACCCACATTGCTGTGCAGCGGGGTTTGCACCGCAATGTGGATAACAAACGCGTGGCACGCTATAGACACGGCTGGAAGGCCCTTTTCTGTGGATAACTTTGTGGGGCGTTTTTGATCAATGCTAAAAAATACGCCTGTGCTATTTTTTCAGCCACCTGACACCCGCCTAAATCATTAAAAATAAATTTATATAAATCAAATAGTTAAATGAATTTTCAAGGCTTTCGCGCTATCGAGTTTATGGCTTAAAAAGCCCCCACAGCAAGGTTTGGATATGTGCATAAGTAGAGCACTGGATACTGGCCAATACCGCGATTTTTAGCGACAAATAGCCGTCGATTGGCCCTTGGACGCTATGGATTAAGGATTGATTCAGGATTTTGCAGCACCCGCAAAGACAACAAAGGCGGGAAAAGGTGGCCCCTTTCCCGCCCTGGAAAAGCTGAAAACTTAGCCCTGCTGGCGCAGCTGGCGTGAGTAGTTGTGCACCGTTTCGACCAGCGCCGCCACGTGCTCTGGCGGGGTGAACTGGCTGATGCCGTGGCCCAGGTTGAAGATGTGGGTGGGGCCGGTGCTGTGGCGGTCGGTGTGCGGCTTGCCAAAGCTGTCCAGCACGGCACGGGCTTGCGCGGCCACCATATCGGGCGGGGCAAACAGCACGTTGGGGTCGATATTGCCTTGCAGGGCCTTGCGGTCGCCCACCAGGGCGCGGGCCTTGCCCAGGTTGGCCGTCCAGTCCAGGCCCAGCACTTCGCAATCGAGGTCGTGCATATCGGGCAGCCAGATGCCACCGCCTTTGGTGAAGACGATGCGCGGCACATCCTGCCCATCCACCCCGGTGCGCTTCAATTGCGCCAGCACGCGCTTGGTGTAGGCCAGGCTAAATTCTTGGAAAGCACCATCGGCCAGCACCCCGCCCCAGCTGTCAAACACCATCACGGCCTGGGCCCCGGCATCAATTTGCGCATTCAGGTACTGGGCCACGCTGTCGGCGTTCACCGCCAGGATGCGGTGCATCAGGTCGGGGCGGGCGTACATCAGGCTTTTGACCAGGCGGTAGTCGTCGCTGCCCTTGCCCTCGACCATGTAGCAGGCCAGCGTCCAGGGGCTGCCCGAAAAACCAATCAGCGGCACACGGCCATTGAGCGCCTTGCGGATGCTGGTGACGGCATCGAACACGTAGCGCAGCGTGTCCATGTCGGGCACGGCCAGCTGGGCCACGTCGGCCTCGGTGCGCACGGTTTTGGCAAAGCGGGGGCCTTCGCCCTCGGCAAACGAGAGGCCCAGGCCCATGGCATCGGGCACGGTCAGGATGTCGCTGAACAAGATGGCGGCATCCAGCGGGAAGCGCTCCAGGGGCTGCAGCGTCACTTCGGTGGCGTACTCCACGTTGGTGGCCAGCCCCATAAAGCTGCCAGCCTGGGCGCGGGTGGCTTTGTACTCCGGCAGGTAACGCCCGGCCTGGCGCATCAGCCACAGCGGGGTGTAATCGGTGGCTTGGCGGCGGCAGGCACGCAAAAAAGTGTCGTTGGTCAGAGGGGCAAAAGAAGTAGTCATGGAGGGCGATTGTCGCAGCCTTGGCAGGCCGCGCAGTAGTGAAGAGGGGCAAGCGGGAGCGAGGGGTGCCGTGGGCCAGCGGGCGGCGGCGGCTTCACAGCGCCAGGCGCTGGGCTTGCATACGGCGGTGTTCGGTTTTGGTGCAACGGTCTTGCACCACCAGCAGCCCGGCGGCCTCGGCACGGCGGGCGGCATCGGGGTTGGTGATGCCGATTTGCATCCACAAAAAGCGGGCCCCAATGGCAACGGCATCTTCGGCAATGGCGGCGATTTCTTCGCTTTGCCGAAAGCAATCAACCAGGTCAATCTGCACGCCTTTGGGGGCCAACGCGCCTGCGGCTTCGCGCAGGCTGGCAAAGCACATCTCGCCCAGCAGCAGCTTGCCGTGCATGCCCGGGTTCACCGGCACGATGCGGTAGCCCTGGGCTTGCAGGTAGCAGGCGACCTCGTGGCTGGGACGCTCGGGTTTGGGCGAGAGGCCCACCACCGCGATGGTTTTGGTTTCACGCAGAATGTGAAAAGAAACGTCATTCATGGCCATAAACCTTATAAATAAAGCGCAAACAGCTATAGTTTTAGATGTTTTCCAGCGCTTGTAAAACTTCGTCGGTGCTGATCAGCTCGGTCAGCACCACGGGGGCTTGGCCCGGTGCCAGCAACACGTACACCGGTACGCCGCTGCGCCCTAATGCGTTCAGGGATTGGGTGATCCGGGGGTCTTGGCGCGTCCAATCGGCCCGCAGCAACTGTACTTCATGGCGGGAAAAGGCCTGCAAAACCTGGGGGTTCGACAAGGTGGTGCGCTTGTTGAACTGGCAGGTCACGCACCAGGCGGCGGTGTAATCGACAAACACCGGGCGGCCTTGGGCCAGCAGCTGGGCCTGGGCCTCGGGGCTCCAGGGCTGCCAAAGATCGCCCACCACTGCGTTGTTGGCGGTGGCACTGGCCACGGGAGCGGCTTGCAAATACGGCCACATACTGGGGGCCATCCAGGCCAGAAAAGCCAGCAGCGCGGCCCCCAGTGCCCAACGGGTCAGGCCCCGCAAGGTCAGCGCCCAAATCAGGGCCGACAGCGTTAAAAGCAAGGCCAGCAGCGCGGCAATGCCATCGGCCCCGGTTTGCTGGCCCAGCACCCAGGCCAGCCAGACCACGGTGGCCAGCATGGGAAAAGCCATGGCGCGGCGGAAGGTGGCCATCCACGGCCCAGGGCGCGGCAGCCAGCGCAGCAGGCCCGGGGCCCAGCTCAGCAGCACATACGGCAAGGCCATGCCCAGCCCCAAGGCGGCAAAAATGCCCAGCGCCTGCGCCGCTGGCAAGCCCACGGCAAAGCCCAGCGAGGCCCCCATGAACGGGGCCGTGCATGGCGAGGCAATGGCCACGGCCAGCACGCCCGATAAAAAAGCATCGGCCACCGGGTGGCGCAAATGCAGCCCGGCCACACCGCTGGGCAGGAATTGGCCAAACTCAAACACCCCCGCCAGATTCAGCCCCAGCACGGTAAACAGCACGGCCAGGCCACTGATGACCAGCGGGCTTTGCAGCTGAAAGCCCCAGCCCAGTTGCTCCCCGGCGGCCCGCAGCCCCAACAGCAGCGCCCCCAGCGCCACAAAGCTGAGCACCGCCCCGGCGGTATAGGCCAAGCCGCCCAGGCGCTGGGCGCGTACATCGCTGCCATGGCGGGCAAAGCCCAGCAGCTTGATGGCCAACACCGGAAACACACAGGGCATTAAATTGAGCAACAACCCACCGATCAAGCCGCCCCCCACGGCCAGCCACCAGCTGCTGGCACCGGCGTTGCTGCTGGGCGGCAGGGGGTTGTTGGCCTGGTTGGCGGCCAAGGCGGCGGCCAGGGCGGGCGAAATTTCGGCCAGCTGCGCCGCCTGCCATTGGCCTTGCACCGGGGCACTGACCCGCCACGCCGCCGCCGGGGCCTGCGTGGCCACGTTGCTGCCGGCCACCGGCAGCCCCAGCACCACCTCCAGCCGGGGGGGCGTGGCCCCCCGCATATCGGATAAGGGCAGGCTGGCGTGCCAGACCCCATCCGCCCAGCGCTGCTGCCAGTCTTGGCCCAACACCGCCGCATGGCGGAAGGTGTCGGCGGCCTCGGGGTAAAAGGCCAGTTCTTGGCCGTGGGCTTCAGCGGGCAGGCCTTTGACTACAAAATCAAGGCGGTCACCGCTTGTATTTACAGTAAATTCACCATGAATAGACTCTAAATGCTTTGGTTCTTTGGCGCTTGCAGCTACAAAGTTTGATGCAAACGCCACATGGCTTTGCGCCACGGGCAGGCGGATTTGCAGCTGCACCTCTTCGGGAATGCACTCCACCCGGCACACCAGCCAGCTGGCGCGCACGCCCAGGCGCACCATGCCATCGCTGTCGGGCGCGAAATCGGCCCCCACGGTGGTGGGCACGGGCAGCAGCACCTGCCCTTCGTAGCCGTAGTTGAGCAAATCGCCCACGCGAATTTGCTGGGGCACGGGCCAGGCGATCTCGCCCGCTTGCAGGCCAGGGGGCAGATCCCAATCAAGCTGGGTGGGCAGGCCCGAATCGCCAGCGTTTTTCCAATAGGTGTGCCAATCGGGCTGGTGCGTCAGCAGCAAGCCCAGCGCCAGCGGCTGGCCAGGGGCAATCCCTTGCGGCGCGTGCACGACCAGCTGGGCTTGCACATGGGGGGTGGCGGCCCGGTCGCTGGGCTTGGCAGATGCGCCCAACACCAGCTGGGCCTGTGCGGGCAAGGTCAGCAACAACGACAGCGCCAACACCAGCCACAGCCAGCAGCGCCACAAAAAAGAAACCGGGGGCAAGGGGAGCACAGAAGACATCTGGTTTTCGAGTCAAGGCAAGAGGGGGTGGTTCCCCAGATCAATAATGCGGGGACTATGTCCACCGATTGTTCTGCGGATTTTTCCGCCCATTTTCCCGCTGAATCTACCCTGCCCCGCTGGCCCAGCCGCTATTGGGCCGAGGTAACGGCCCACGACTTTGCGCTGGCGCAAACCCAGGGCCTGGCCGCCCAGACCATTGCCGTGCTGCCCTTGGGGGCCACCGAGCAGCATGGCCCGCACTTGCCCTTGCGCGTCGATACCGCGCTGGCCGAGGGCATTGTGGCCGCCGCCCTGGCGCAGCTGCCCGCCCACGTTCCAGCCCTGGCCCTGCCCACCCAGGCCATTGGCCTGAGTGGTGAGCACCAGGCCTTTGCCGGCACCTTGAGCCTGCAACCGGCCACCTTGCTGGCGCTGTGGAGCGACATTGGCGCGGGTGTGGCCCGCGCCGGGGTGAAAAAACTGCTGCTTTTTAACGCCCACGGCGGCAATGTCAGCAGCATGGACATCGTGGCGCGGCAATTGCGCCAGCAGCATGGCCTGCTGGTGGTCCACTGCAGCTGGTTCAATCTGCCGCTGCCGCAAGAGGTACACGCAGCCTTCAGCGCCCATGAGCACCGCTTTGGTGTCCACGCGGGCGAGGTCGAAACCTCCATGCTGCTGCATTTGGCCCCTGAGCAAGTGCAGATGGCGCGGGCGCAAAATTTTGCCTCCACCTCGGCCACGCGGGCCCAGCGTTTTGCCATTTTGGGCAACGGCAAAAGCGCCAAACTGGGCTGGGCCATGCAGGACTACAACCCCGCCGGGGCAGCGGGCAATGCCGCCCAGGCCGATGCCCAGCGCGGGCAGGCGCTGGTCGAAGCTGCGGCGCAAGGCTTGGCGCAGTTGCTCCAAGAAATGCACCAACTGCCGCTGGATACCGTGGGCCCAGCGTATTAAGCCGCCGCCGGCCCCAGCTGCGCCATCAGGTCGCGGGTGGAGGCATCCACGCCTTGCCAATCGCCCTGCTCCTCGCGTTGGCGCAGTTGCTGGGCCAGTTGCTTGCCCAGCTCCACGCCCCATTGGTCAAAGCTGTTGATGCCCCAAATCGCCCCGGCGCTGAACACGCGGTGCTCGTACAAAGCGATCAAGGCCCCGACCGAGGCCGGATTGAACTGCTGCAACAGCAAAAAGCTGCTGGGCCGGTTGCCCGGGCAATCTTGGTGGGCGCTCACGCCGTGGCGGCCCAGCATCAGCGCCTGGGCCTGGGCGATGGCATTGATGACCAGGCTGTGCTGGTGCGCCCCCAGGTATTTGCCGCCGCCCCGGGCCACAATAAATTCCACGGGCACCACATCCTGCCCCTGGTGCAGCAGCTGAAAAAAGGCGTGCTGGCCATTGGTGCCCGGCTCGCCCCAGACGATGGGGGCCGTGGGCGTGGTCAGGCACTGGCCTGCGTGGGTGACGCGCTTGCCGTTGCTCTCCATCTCCAGCTGCTGCAAATACGCTGCCAAGCGCCGCAGGCCATGGCTGTAGGGGGCAATGCAGCGGCTGCCCAAATGGCAAAAATTGCGGTACCAAATGTCCAGCAGCGCCAGGCGCAACGGCAAATTGTGCCCAATGGGGGCATTGAAAAAGTGCGCATCCATGGCGTGCGCCCCGGCCAGCAGGTCGCGAAACTGCTCTTGCCCAATGGCAATGGCAATCGGCAGGCCAATGGCCGACCACAGCGAAAAGCGCCCCCCCACCCAGTCCGAAAACTCCAGGCAGCGGGTGATGCCAAACGCCTGCGCTGCCGCCACATTGGTGGTCAGCGCCACAAAGTGCTGGGCAATCGACACCGCGGCCGAGGGCTGGACGCAGCCGCCCTGGCGCAAAAACCATTCGCGGGCCGAGTGGGCGTTGAGCATGGTCTCGGCCGTGGTGAAGGATTTGGAGGCGATCAAAAACAGCGTCGATTCAGGCCGCACTTGGCGCAGCACATGGCCCAGCTCATGCCCATCGACGTTCGAGACAAAGTGAACGCGCTTGCCCGCATCCACCCAATCCTCCAGCCCCTGCACCACCACCTCGGGCCCCAGGTGCGAGCCGCCAATGCCAATGTTCACAATGTCGGTAATCTGGCGATCGGCGCGCACCTGCTCGGCCAGCGCCAGCATGGCATTCAAGGTGTCGTGCGCGGCGGCCAGGGTGTCCCACTGCGCCTGGGGCCAGGCCTGCACCACCGGGTGCTGGCGCAGCTGCCCACCATCGCGCGGCATGCGCAGCAGCCAGTGCATGGCGGCGCGCCCCTCGGTGGTGTTGATCGGCTCGCCCGCCAGCATGGCATCGCGCCGCGCTTGCCAGCCGCAGTCGTGCGCCAAGGCCTGCAGCAAGGATTCGGTCTGGGTGGTGCAAAAGTTTTTGGACAAATCGGCGTACACGTGCGGCGCTTGCTGGCTGTGCTGGGCCAGGCGCTGCGGGTTGCTGGCAAACGCCTGGGCCAGATTGAATTGCGCCATGTCGTCTTGGTAATGGGCCGCCAAGGCCGCCCAGGCGGGGGAGGCGCTGCAACTCATGCGCCGGCCCCGGCTTGGCGCAGCAAATCCTCCAGCTTGCGCGTATCGACGGCAAAGGCGCGAATGCCTTCGGCCAGCTTTTCGGTGGCCATGGCATCTTCATTCAGGGCAAAGCGGAAACTGGCCTCGTCGTAGTGCACGGGGGCGATGTCCAGCTGCCGCGCGGCCTGGGCATCCAGGGCGGGCAGCACCGGCGAGGTGCTGGCTTCTAACTGGCCCAGCAGCTCGGGCGCGATGGTGAGCAAATCGCACCCGGCCAGCGCCACGATTTGCCCCACGTTGCGAAAGCTCGCGCCCATGACCTCGGTGGCAATGCCAAAGTGCTTGTAGTACTGGTAAATCTCGCGCACCGAGCGCACGCCGGGGTCGTTGGCCCCGGCCATGGCGGCCTCGTCCCACTGGCTGCCCGCCTGTTTTTTAAACCAGTCGTAAATGCGCCCGACAAAGGGCGAGATCAGCTGCACCTTGGCCTGGGCGCAGGCAATGGCCTGCACTTTGGAGAACAGCAGCGTCAGATTGGTGTGAATGCCTTGCTGCTCCAGCAGGCGGGCCGCTTCGATGCCCTCCCAGGTGGCGGCGATTTTGATCAGCACCCGGTCAATGGGCACGCCTGCGCCCTGGTACAGCTCGATCAGGCGCTGGGCGCGGGTGACGGTGGCGTTGGTGTCAAACGACAGGCGGGCATCCACCTCGGTCGAAACGCGCCCCGGCACCACGGCCAAAATCTCGCAGCCAAAGCGCACCAGCAGGCGGTCCATCAGGTCGTCCAGGGGCGCATCGGCAAAGCGCTGCACCACCTCGTGCAACAGCGGCGCGTACTGTGGCTGCTGCACGGCTTTCAAAATCAGCGAGGGGTTGGTGGTGGCATCCTGGGGCCGGTACTGCGCCAGTTGCTGAAAATTGCCGGTGTCGGCCACCACGGTGGTGACTTGTTTTAACGCGTTCAGTTGGTTCATAAGGGGTTCCCAAAAAGCGATGAATAAATCTTAAAAAAATAGCTGATTGCGCTTTTATTTCAATGTTTTTTTGCCGTTTAAAGCATTAAATCCATGATATTCAAGCGCAAACAGCTCTTTTTATTGCAGTACCACCAAGCGCCCATGCGCAAACAAATGGATGCGCCCTTTCTCAAACGGGGTCCAGGTTTCGTTCTTCGTCAGCGGGGCGGTCACGATCACGGCCACGCGGTCGTCCGGGGTGGTGCAGGTGGAAAAATCCAGGCTCACATCCTCATCGCTCAAATGCGCTGTGGCAAAGGGGTGGCGGCGCTCGATAAAGCACAGATCGGTGGTGGCATGCGCCCACAGCGCCTGGCCGTTGGAGAGCAAAAAATTAAACGTACCGTGCGGGCTGATGCGCCGCGCCAGGTCGGCCAGGGTGATGCTCAACTCGTGCAGCGTGGGCATGCCGGCGTGGGACTTGGCCAGCTCTTGCATGATCCAGCAAAAGGCCAGCTCGCTGTCCGTGGTGCCGACGGGGTAAAAATGGCTGTGCAGCTTGGGCGCAAAGTCCACCAAATTGCCGTTGTGGGCAAACACCCAATTGAAGCCCCACAGCTCGCGCACAAAGGGGTGGCAATTTTCCAGCGCTACCTGACCTTGGGTGGCCTTGCGGATGTGGGCGATGACGTTCTCGCTTTTGATCGCGTAGTTGCGAATCAGCTGCGCAATGGGCGAGGTGCTGGCCCGCTCGCGATCGACAAACTGGCGCAGCCCTTTGCCCTCAAAAAAGGCGATGCCCCAGCCATCGGTGTGGTCGCCGGTGTTGCCCGCGCGCTGGCTGAAGCCCGAAAAACTAAAGCGCACATCGGTGGGCGTGTTGCAATTCATTCCAAGCAGTTGGCACATAGCTTTTGACTTCTTCCTCGTTGCGGCAAACCCTGTGAAACTGCCAGTGTAGGTAAAAAAACAAGGCACCCAGCGCATTGTCTGGGTGCCTTGGGCATTTTGGCGGTGGCCGTTTAGAACGTGTTCACGATCTCGAATGAACACGTTCTTAAGCGTTGTTATGCCTTCACTGGGCGGCCGCTTTCACTTTCAAGCGCCAGGCGTGCAGCAGCGGCTCGGTGTAGCCGCTGGGCTGCTCCACGCCTTTGAAGACCAGATCGCACGCGGCCTGGTAGGCGGCGGACTGGGCAAAGCGCCCGGCCATTTTTTGGTACAGCGCATCGCCCGCGTTTTGCTGGTCCACCTTGGCGGCCATGCGCTCAAAGGTGGCGCGCACTTGCTGCTCGGTGACGATGCCGTGCAGCAGCCAGTTGGCCACGTGCTGGCTGGAGATGCGCAGCGTGGCGCGGTCTTCCATCAGGCCGATGTCGTTGATGTCCGGCACCTTGGAGCAGCCCACGCCCTGATCGACCCAGCGCACCACGTAGCCCAGGATGCCCTGGATGTTGTTGTCCAGCTCCTGCTGCTTCTCGGCCTCGCTCCACTGGGGATTTTTGGCCACGGGCACTTGCAACAGGTCGGCCAGGATGTTGGCGCGTTCGGTATCGGCGCTGATTTTTTCCAGCTCGGCCTGCACGCTGGCCACTTTCACTTGGTGGTAGTGCAGCGCGTGCAGCGTGGCCCCGGTGGGCGAGGGCACCCAGGCGGTGTTGGCCCCGGCTTTGGGGTGGCCGATTTTTTGCTCCAGCATGGCCTTCATCAGGTCGGGCATGGCCCACATGCCCTTGCCGATCTGGGCGCGGCCGCGCAGGCCCATGGTCAGGCCCACCAGCACGTTGTTCTTTTCGTAGGCGGCCAGCCAGGCGCTGGTTTTCATGTCGCCCTTGCGGATCATGGGGCCCGCGTGCATGGCGGTGTGCATCTCGTCGCCGGTGCGGTCCAGGAAGCCGGTGTTGATAAAGGCCACGCGGGCCGGGGCGGCGGCGATACAGGCTTTGAGGTTCACCGAGGTGCGGCGCTCCTCGTCCATGATGCCCAGCTTGACCGTGTTTTGCGGCAGGCCCAGCAGCTGCTCGACGCGGCCAAACAGCTCGTTGGCAAAGGCCACTTCCGCCGGGCCGTGCATCTTGGGCTTGACGATGTACACGCTGCCGGTGCGGCTGTTGCGAATGCCGTTGGCCCCGTGGCCCTTCAGGTCGTGGATAGCGATGGCGGTGGTGACGACGGCATCCAAAATGCCTTCGGGGATTTCTTTGCTCTCAGCGCCCCACAGGATGGCGGGGTTGGTCATCAGGTGGCCGACGTTGCGCACAAACATCAGCGAGCGGCCATGGAGTTTGAGGGGCTGGCCGTTGGCGCCGGTGTATTCGCGGTCGCCGTTCAGGCCACGGGTGACGGTCTTGCCGCCTTTGTCAAAGGATTCGGTCAGTGTGCCTTTGAGGATGCCCAGCCAGTTGCTGTAGCCCAGGACTTTGTCTTCAGCGTCCACTGCGGCCACAGAATCTTCCAGGTCGAGGATGGTGGAGACGGCAGCTTCCACCACCACGTCGGCCACGCCGGCCGCATCGGCCTGGCCAATGGGGGTGGCGCGGTTGATGAGGATGTCAATGTGCAGGCCGTTGTTCACCAGCAACACGCTGGTGGGGGCGGCCGCCTCGCCCTGGTGGCCGACGAACTGGGCGGCATCTTGCAAACCGGTGGTGCTGCCGTTTTGCAGCGCCACCACCAACTGGCCGCCTTCCACGCGGTAGCCGCAGGCATCCCGGTGCGAGCCTTGGGCCAGGGGCACGGCCTGATCCAAGAAGTTGCGGGCAAAGGCCACCACCTTGGCACCGCGCAGCGGGTTGTAGCCCGGGCCTTTTTGCGCCCCGTCCTCGTCGCTGATCACATCGGTACCGTACAGCGCGTCGTACAGCGAGCCCCAGCGGGCATTGGCGGCGTTCAGGGCGTAGCGGGCGTTCAGGATGGGGACCACCAGCTGGGGGCCAGCCATGGTGGCCAGCTCGGCATCCACGTTTTCGGTGGTGGCCTGCACACCCTGGGGGGGCTGAACCATGTAGCCAATCTGGGTCAAAAACTGCTGGTAAGCCGCCATGTCAGCAATCGGGCCGGGGTGGGCCTGGTGCCAGGTGTCCAGCTCTTTTTGCAGGCGGTCGCGCTCGGCCAGCAAGGCCGCGTTTTTCGGCGCCAAATCACGCACCAGGGCATCAAACCCCTGCCAGAAAGCGGCCGACTCCACCCCAGTGCCGGGCAGCACCTGGGTGTTGATAAATTGGTGCAGAACTTCAGCCACTTGCAGGCTGTGCGCAGGAATACGAGCAGTCATGGAAATCCCTTGTCAAAAAAACCAAAAATCCGCGAGGGCGACCCTGGCCAGCGCAGCGCTGGGCAGCGCCAGGGCATGGGCAGAGCGCTTCACAGCGCACTGTATTAGAAATGCGAAAAGGAATAAACCGCCTGAATATCCTGAAACTCATGACTTTTATGCAAAGAAGGCCGACACTGCCCCCCTTGGAAATACCCTGTTCCAGGGGGCCAAAATATTGCGCTTTTAATAGCTGGTACCGCTTTCTGGTATTGCGTTTTAGCTATATTTCACTCTCATTTTTTGCACATTTGCGTGCTGTTTATGGATAAATTAAAAGCTTTTGAGTCGTTTGTCTCGGTCGCCACCAAAGGCAGCCTGACCGCTGCCGCCAAGGCCGAGGGGGTGGCCCCAGCCATCATGGGGCGGCGCTTGGATGCGCTGGAGGAGCACCTGGGCGTGAAACTCATGGTGCGCACCACCCGGCGCATCAGCCTGACGCACGAAGGCAGTGCTTTTTTGGAAGACTGCCAGCGCCTGCTCACCGATGTCAGCAATGCCGAGGCCAGCGTTTCCGCCGGGGGCGTGAAAGCCGCCGGGCATTTGCGCATTACCGCTCCGGCCGGCTTTGGCCGCCGCCACGTGGCCCCGCTGGTGCCCAAGTTTTACGCCCTGCACCCCGAGGTAAAAATCTCGCTCAACCTCTCTGACCGGGTGGTGGATTTGGCCGCCGAGGGCTACGACTGCGCCGTGCGCGTGGGTGATTTGCCCGATTCGTCCCTGATCAGCGTGCGCCTGGCCGACAACCGCCGCCTGTGCGTGGCCGCCCCGGACTATCTGGCCCGGCGTGGGACCCCGCAACACCCCCAAGAGCTGGCGCAGCACGCTTGCCTGACCCTGTCCAGCGATGCCTCCCAAATCCGGGGCTGGGCCTTTCGCCTGCCGCGCCCCGAAGGCGGCAGCGATGTGGCCTACATCAAGCCCAGCGGCCCCCTGGACTGCACCGACGGCCAAGTCCTGTACGACTGGTGCCTGGACGGCTGGGGCATTGCCTGGCGCAGCACCTGGGAGGTGGATGCCGACATCGCCGCCGGGCGCTTGGTGCCGCTGCTGGAAGCGTTTGCCGCCCCGCCCAATGGGATTTACATGGTGTTTCCGCAGCGCAAGCACATGCCGCTGCGGGTGCGGCTGTGGATTGATTTTTTAAAAATGCACTATGAGCGCCCCGAATTTTGGCGCCAAGGAGTAAACGCATGATGTTGGAATCTGTACTGGCCAGCCTGCACCTGGTGGCGATTTTGGCGATGGTGGTGTTCTCCTCCAGCCAAGCGGCGCTGTGCCGGCAAGAATGGCTGAACGCTGCCGTGGTGCGCCGCCTGCTGCGCCTGGACTGGATTTTCCTGGCCTCGGTCACCGTGCTGCTGCTATCGGGCGTGGCCCGGGTGGTCTGGGGCATCAAAGGCTGGCCGTGGTATGTTGGCCAGCCGCTGTTTCACATCAAGATGACCTTGGTGCTCATCACCCTGGTGATTGTGGCGCGGCCCAGTTTTACCATCCGCCGCTGGGTGCGCACCTTGGATGCTGACGGCACACTGCCCAGCAGCCACGAGATCAACCGCCTGCGCAGCGCCATCATGCTGCACACGCACATCATGCCCTTCATCGCCGTGCTGGCCGTATTTTGGGCACGCGGCTGGTGAGCAGGCACCGACCCAGACACACGTAAAATTGCGCCCCTATGCTTTTAGTCAAACAGCAATTGCTCGCAGCCCTGGCTGGCGAGCTAGAAACCCTCTCCCCCGGTGCGGGCACCCGCGCCGCCTTTGAAAACCCCAAGGTAGCCGCCCACGGCGACTATGCCTGCACGGCCGCCATGCAACTGGCCAAGCCGCTCAAGCTCAACCCGCGCGCCCTGGGCGAGCAGCTCAAGGCCGCGCTGGAGGCCACGCCCGCCTTTCAGCAGTGGGTGGATGCCATTGAAATCGCTGGCCCCGGCTTTCTGAACATTCGCTTGAAACCTGCCGCCAAGCAGGAAGTGATCCGCGAAGTGCTGGGCCAAGGCGCTCAGTTTGGCCAGCAGCCCCAGCGGGGCGAAAAAATTCTGGTGGAATTTGTCTCGGCCAACCCCACCGGCCCGCTGCACGTGGGCCATGGCCGCCAGGCGGCGCTGGGCGATGCGATTTGCAACCTGTACGCCAGCCAGGGCTGGAACGTACACCGCGAGTTCTATTACAACGACGCGGGCGTGCAGATCGACACGCTGACCAAATCCACCCAGCTGCGCGCCAAGGGCTTCAAGCCCGGCGACGACTGCTGGCCCACCGATGCCGACAACCCGCTGGCCAAGAATTTCTACAACGGCGACTACATTGCCGACATCGCCCAGGCCTTCCTGAACAAGGAAACCGTGCAGGCCGATGACCGCGCGTTCACCGCCAATGGCGACGTTGAAGACTACGACAACATCCGCCAGTTCGCCGTCGCCTACCTGCGCAACGAGCAAGACAAAGACCTGCAGGCGTTCAACCTGAAGTTCGACGAGTACTACCTCGAATCCAGCCTGTACACCAACGGCCACGTGGAAGCCACCGTGCAGCGCCTGATCGCCAACGGCAAGACCTACGAACAAGACGGCGCGCTGTGGCTGAAATCCACCGACTACGGCGACGACAAAGACCGCGTGATGCGCAAAAGCGATGGTGGCTACACCTACTTTGTGCCCGACGTGGCCTACCACATTCAAAAATTTAAACGCGGCTTTACCAAGGTGGTGAACATTCAGGGCACCGACCACCACGGCACCATCGCCCGCGTGCGCGCGGGCTTGCAGGCGGCCGATGTGGGCATTCCTGCGGGCTACCCCGACTACGTGCTGCACACCATGGTGCGCGTGGTGCGCAATGGTGAAGAGGTGAAAATCAGCAAACGCGCGGGCAGCTACGTGACGCTGCGCGACCTGATCGAGTGGACGAGCAAGGATGCCGTGCGCTTCTTCCTTTTGAGCCGCAAGCCCGATACCGAATACACCTTCGATGTGGACTTGGCCGTGGCCAAGAACAACGACAACCCGGTGTACTACGTGCAATACGCCCACGCCCGCATCTGCTCGGTGCTGCGCGGTTGGCGTGAAGACTACGACCTGGCAGCGCTGCGCGAGGTGGACTTGAGCCCCCTGCACGGCGAGCAGGCCCAGGCACTGATGCTGCTGCTGGCCAAGTACCCCGAAATGCTCACCGCCGCAGCCCAGGGCAATGCGCCGCACGATGTGACCTTTTATCTGCGCGAGCTGGCTTCGGCCTACCACAGCTACTACGATGCCGAGCGCATTTTGGTCGATGACGAGGCCATCAAGCTCGCCCGCCTGGCCCTGGTGGCGGCCACCGCCCAGGTGCTGGCCAATGGGCTGGCCATGCTGGGGGTGTCTGCGCCCCAGCGCATGTAAAGCTACAACATCAAGGAGCGCTGCATGCGACAACAACAACGAGGCGGCACCATCCTGGGCTTTATCCTGGGGCTGCTGGTGGGCTTGGGCGCCGCCTTTGCCGTGGCGGTGTACGTCAGCAAAATTCCGGTGCCGTTTCTCACCATGGATGGGGACAAGTCCGCCCCCCCCCGGATGCCGCAAGCCGATTGGAATCCCAATACCGCCTTGGGCGGCAAGGTCACGCCTCCACCGGTCGCGCCCGTGGAGGTCAAGCCCGAAGGGGTCGCCCCCACCGAAACCCCTGCCGCCCAGGCCACAGCGTCGAATGATCCTTTAGGGGATTTGGCCAAGGCCCAAATTGCCAAGGCCGAAAAAGCCGAAGCGGCTGAAAAAGCCAAAGCGGCCGCCTCGGACGGCTTTGTGTACTTTGTGCAGGTGGGGGCCTTTCGCAGCCAGGCCGATGCCGATGCCCAACGCGCCAAACTGGGCCTGATCGGCCAGCAAGCCCGCGTGAGCGAACGCGAACAAAATGGCCGCCCCGTGTACCGCGTGCGCATTGGCCCCATGGCCCAGCGCAGCGAGGCTGAAGCGTTAAAACAGCAACTGGCCAGCACCGGCATCGATGCCGCCTTGGTGCGCATTCACCAGTAACCACGCCACGCGGGCGGGAACCGATTGCCCGCCTCCCACTCTTAGCGGGGCACTATTTTGGAGAAACCTTGAATGAAACGTCGTGAATTTGCCCAACTGGCCCTGCTGGGCGCGGTCCCCAGTGTTTTTTCTTTCGCCGCCCAGGCCAATAGCGGTTACGCCACGCTGAAGCAGCCCGCCTCGGTGCTGGCCCCGAAAGGCCAGATCGAGGTGGTGCAGTTCTTCTCTTACGGCTGCTCGCACTGCAAAAATTTTGACCCGGTCTTTGAAGCGTGGCGCAAGACCGCCGCCAAAGATGTCAGCGTGCGTTTGGTACACGTCGGTTTCAACAAAAATTTTGAGCCCCTGCAGCGCATTTACTACGCCCTGGAAAGCCTGGGCCAGGCCCAAGCCTTGAACGGCAAAGTCTTCAAAGCCTTTCAGGATGAGAAAAAGCGCCTCGACCAACCCGAGGTTCTCTTCCCCTGGGTGGCCGAGCAAGGCGTGGACCGCGCCAAGTTTGAAGCCGCCTACCAATCCTTTAGCGTGGCCACCCAGGTGCGCCAGGCCATACAACTGCAAGACCAGTACCAAGTGGAGGGCACCCCGGCCATGGGCATTGCTGGGCGTTACTACACCGATGGCTCGATGGCCGGTGGCTTTGAGCGCATGATTCAAATCACCAACCAATTGATTGAGCAAGAGCGCAAACGCACGTAAAGCGTGCTCAACCCCATCGTCACGGCTGCCCAAGCCCGCTTCGGCGGGCTTTGTTGTTGCTGCAGGGTGACTACAATCACACGCAAAAACCATGCCTAATTTATGAAGCGCCTGCCCACCCTCCTCTCTTTCTTGCCGCTGACCTTTGCGGCGGCCATGGTGCTGCCCGCCCACGCCGAGCGGGCCGACCGTGACCAGCCCATGCACATCGAATCGGATGCCCTGCGCCATGACGAGCTGCAGCAAACCAGCGTGTTCACCGGCAATGTGGTGATGACCAAAGGCTCCATCGTGCTGCGCGGGGCACAACTCGATGTGCGCCAAGACCCGCAGGGCTACCAATATGGTGTGGTCACCGCCGCCAAGGGCCAGCGCGCCTTTTTTCGCCAAAAGCGCGATACCGCCCCCGGTGCGCCAGAGGAGTTTGTCGAGGGCGAGGCCGAAGTCATTGAATACGATGGCCGCAAAGACGATGTGCGCCTGATTCGCCGCGCCCAGCTGCGCCGCTATACCGGCGGCAAGTTGAGCGATGACATTACCGGCCAGCAAATCACGTACAACAACCTGACCGATGTTTTCACCGTGGACAGCCAAACACCCCAAGCGGGCAACAAGCCCGGCAGCAACAGCGGTGGCCGGGTGCGGGCGGTATTGGCCCCCAAAGCACCCCCTTCAACCAGCCCGGCCGGCACGCCCGCAGCGGGCGCAAGGCTGCAATCCACCCCGCAACTGACCGCTCCGCAAGAACCATGACGCAGCCGCAAGAACCCTCTTTGGCTGCGCACAGCAGCGCCACCAGCTGCCTGCAAGCGCGCCACCTGGCCAAAACCTATGGCAAGCGCCAGGTGGTCAAAGATGTCTCGCTCACCGTTAAAAGTGGCGAAGTGGTCGGCCTGCTCGGCCCCAACGGTGCGGGCAAAACCACCTCGTTTTACATGCTTGTCGGCCTGGTGCGCAGCGATGGCGGCGATGTGCTGATTGATGGCCAATCGGTCGCCCGCAGCCCCATGCACCAGCGCGCGCGCCTGGGCCTGTCCTACCTGCCGCAAGAGGCTTCGATTTTTCGCAAACTCAATGTGCAGGACAACATCCGCGCCGTGCTGCAGCTGCAAAAAGATGCCGCTGGCAAGCCCCTGACCAAAGACGAGATCGAGCGGCAGCTGACCAACCTGCTGCAAGAGCTGCACGTCGAGCACCTGCGCGATGCCCCGGCGCTGGCCCTGTCCGGCGGCGAGCGCCGGCGCGTGGAAATTGCCCGCGCCCTGGCCACGCACCCGCGCTTTATTCTGCTGGACGAGCCCTTTGCCGGCATCGACCCGATTGCCGTGATCGAGATCCAGCGCATCATCGGCTTTCTCAAAGCGCGCGGCATCGGTGTGCTCATTACCGACCACAACGTGCGCGAAACGCTGGGCATTTGCGACCACGCCTGCATCATCAGCGAGGGCACGGTGCTCACCCACGGCACGCCGCAAGCCATCGTGGACAACCCCGAAGTGCGCCGGGTGTACCTGGGCGACAACTTCCGCATGTAAGCCATGGTCGGGGCCGCACCGCATCTCTCGATTCGCCCCGGCATCCAGCTGCAGCTGACCCCGCAATTGCAGCAAGCCCTGCGCCTGCTGCAGCTGTCCAGCCTGGAGCTGCAGCAAGAAGTGCAGCAACGGGTCTTGGACAACCCTTTTTTAGAATTGGAAGAGGCCGAGGCCACCGCCCCATCCACTCCTGAAAAAGAAGCTGTAAGCGCTGATATATCAAGCGATTCAGAATTTAATACCCCTGATAACCAATCAGAAACAGCGCAAGAAGCTCCTGAATTAGAAGCCCTCAGTTGGGAGGGCGACTTCCTCTCCGCCTTCGATTGGGACGATGCCCCCCCCGGCCCCGCGCCCGCCAACGCCGACAGCGAACAGGCCCTGCCCCACGACTTCACCGCCAGCGCCCCCAGCTTGCAAGCGCACTTGCAAGAACAAGCCAGCAACCTGCGCCTGGCCCCGGCCGAACGGGCCGCGCTCGAGTTTTTGATCGGCAACCTGCTGGACAACGGCTACCTCGATGGCGACCTGCCCGAACTGGCGCACACCCTGCTGCCCGAGGTAGCCACAGAAGCCGAAACCCCCAGCGCGGCAGAAACCCGCCAAGCCCTCATGCACCACCTGCAGCTGGCCTTGGGCCTGCTGCAAAGCATGGAGCCCGCCGGCATCGGTGCCCGCAACGTGGCCGAATGCCTGCGCCTGCAACTGCGCCACGCCTGGGCGCAAGAAGCGCAACCAGCCCATGCCGACCACGCCCTGTACCAGCTGGCCCTGGCACTGTGCGAGCAGCCACTGCCCCTGCTGGCCCGCAAAGATGTGCGCACCCTGGCCCAGCACTGCGCCGCCCCCCCGGAGCGCATCGCCCTGGCCCTGCGCTGGATTGGCCAACTCGAACCCAACCCCGCCCGGCGCTTTGCCGCCATTGCCCCATCCCGCCTCATCCCCGACGTGCTGGTGCGCCCCAGCGGCCAGGGCCTACAGGTGCAGCTCAACCCCGAAGTGCTGCCGCGCCTGAACGTCCACGCCCTCTACGCCCAGGCCCTGCGCGGGCAGCGCAGCCATGCCAGCTACGCCGGCCTGCACAGCCAGCTGCAAGAGGCGCGCTGGTACGTGAAAAACCTCGCCCAACGCTTTGACACCATCTTGCGCGTCGCCCAGGCCATCGTGCAGGAGCAAGCGGGGTTTTTCAAACACGGCCCCGTCGCCATGCGCCCCTTGGTGCTGCGCGAAGTGGCGCAGGCCCTGGACTTGCACACCTCCACCATCAGCCGCACCGTCAATGGCAAATACATGGCCACGCCGCAAGGCACCTTTGAATTCAGCTACTTTTTTAGCTCGGGCGTGCAAACCGATACCGGCGGCAGCACCTCCAGCACCGCAGTGCAAACCGTCATTGCCCAGCTCATTGCGGCAGAAAACCCCAAAAAACCCCTGTCTGATGCCAAAATCGCCGACCTTCTGGCCGCCCAAGGCATCGAATGCGCCCGCCGCACCGTCGCCAAGTACCGCGAGGCGCTGAACATCCCGGCCACCAGTTTGCGCAAAACGGTTTAAAGCCCGCCAACGCTCTTGCCAACGACGCGGCGCTATCCTTCGCACCACTTATGAACCAACTGCATTTATTTTTGCCCTGCGCCGCTGGCGTGGAAGATTTTTTGGCCGATGAGGTCCACACCATTACCGGTGCCAGCGGGCAGGATTTGCTCGTGGGCCGGGGCGGTGTCATGGTGCGCGGTGCCTGGCGCGATGTGCTGCAGCTCAATCTGCACAGCCGCCTGGCCCAGCGCGTGCTGATTGAGCTGGCGCTGCAGGACTACCGCAACGAAAACGACCTGTACCGCGCCGCCAGCCAAGTGTCCTGGGAAGTGTGGTTTGACCCGCAGCGCACCTTCAAAGTCGAGGTCACCGCCCAGCACAGCCCGCTGACCAGCCTGAACTTTGCCGCCCTGCGCGTGAAAGATGCCGTGGCCGACCGCTTTCGCGCCAAGCGCGGTGGCGTGCGTCCCAGCGTGGAAACGCACCACCCGGACGTGCGCATCCACCTGCACCTGACCACCGACACGGCCACGCTGTACATCGACACCTCGGGTGAAGCCCTGTTCAAACGCGGTTGGCGCGAAGACACGGGCGATGCCCCCCTGAAAGAAACCCTGGCCGCCGCCATGATCGCCGCCACCGGCTGGAACCCGCACGGCGACCATCCCCAGCCGCTGTACGACCCCTGCTGCGGCAGCGGCACGGTGGTGATCGAGGCAGCGCAGATCGCCCGGCGCATTCCGGCCGGCATCCTGCGCCGCTTTGCGTTTGAAAAGCTCATCCCCTTTCAGCGCCATGTCTGGGAAGGCATGCTCGACGAGGCCGAGGCGCAGATTCTGGACACCAGCCCGGTGCCCATCTATGGCTCTGACATCTCGCACCGCATGGTGGACTTTGCCCAGCGCAATGCCGAACGCGCCGGCGTGCTGGACACCATTGAGCTGCGCGGCGGCGATGCCCTGCAACGCATGCCCCCCTGCGCGCAACCCGGCGTTTTGTTGATGAACCCGCCCTATGGCGAGCGCATTGCCGCCGCCGGCAGCTTTGGCCGCAATGCCGCGCAGCGCATGGACGCGGTAGAACGCATGGGCCGCGAAAGCGCCCAGACCGAAGATGGCGTGGAATTTTTCAGCCAACTGGCCAGCCACTGGAAGAAAAACTTCAGCGGCTGGAGCGCCTGGATGCTCACCCCCGACCTGAAGCTGCCCGGCAAAATGCGCTTCAAAGAATCGCGCCGCACGCCGCTGTGGAACGGCCCGATCGAATGCCGCCTGTTCCGCTTTGACGTGGTGGCCGGCACGCACAAGCCCCGCAAAGACGCGCCAGGCGACAGCAGCGTGCAGGGCAGCGGCACATGAAAATTCTTTTGCGCTGGCCGCACTGCAATGCCGACTACCCCGGCCCCCAGCCGCGCCCGGTGGTGCTGGACACCAATGTGGTGCTCGATTTATTGGTGTTTGACGACCCGCTGGTGCCCCCCATCCGCCAATTGCTGGCCCAAGGCCAGCTGCGCTGGATTACCGACGAAGCCCAACGCATCGAGCTGGGCCGCGTGCTCAGTTACAGCAAGGTCGCCCCGCGCGTGGCCTTTTACGAAAAAACAGCCGCGGGCGTGCTGGCCGCTTTCGATGCCGCCGTGCAGTGCGTGCCCACCGCACCCAAGGTGCGCTTTACCTGCACCGACCCGGACGACCAGCACTTTCTGGATTTAGCGGCCCAGCACCGGGCGCTGCTCATCAGCAAAGACAAGGCTGTTTTGAAGCAGCGTCGGCGCTTGGCCACTCACTATGAGACCACAATAGGCAATCAACTCGTTATAGAGTAAGCGCAAGCAGCTATTGTTTTTGCGGATGATCGCGGTAAAACAGCGCCCACTCGTCCATCACCACGCCGTCGGCAAGATGGCACACCCCATATTCCCCGCCCGCCCCACGCACGATTTCCAGCGTGCCGCCTTGGGCGATGCAGTATTGCGCTGCAGGGTTGGCCATGCCAGCGGTGGGCGGGCTGGGCTGCGCGGCGGGGGCGGCTGCGGGCTGGATGGTACAGCCGCCCAAAGCGGTCAGCATAAGAAGCAGGGCCATTTCACAAAACAGAATGCGGCGCATAAGAATGAGGTGTTGAAAGCGGTATCAGAGGGGATGGGACTTCTTTTGAATCATGGCGTTGCGAGCAGATGTACGGCCATCACGGTGATGTCGTCTGACTGCTCAGCCCCAGCGGAAAAGCTACGCACCGCGCCAGAGAGCGCCGCAGTGGTTTGTGCGGCACTGCCATGTTTGAAGTTTTCCAAGGTCGCCAACAAGCGCTGCTCACCATAAAAATCACCCGCGTTATTTTGGGCTTCGGTCACACCGTCGGTATAAAGCAGCAGCCGGTCGCCCGGGCTCAGTTGGGTGGTTTCAGTGTGATAAACACACTCTTGCACCGCGCCTACCACCAGTTGCCTGCGCCCTTGCAGAAAATAAGCGGCCGCATTTTCAGGCACCAATACCGGGGGGTTGTGCCCCGCATTGGCCCACGCCATGCGACGCGTTTCTACGTCAATCACTGCGTAAAAAATAGTGACGAACATATTTTGTTCGTTGTCTGCGGCCAACTGGGCATTCAATCGCCCCAGGGTATGGGCCGGGTCGAGGGCTTCAAAGACCAGCGATTTAAGCAAAGTGCGGCTCATGGCCATAAAAAGCGCTGCAGGCACCCCCTTGCCAGATACATCGGCCACCACCAGCCCCAGGTGGCGTGCGTCCAGCCAGAACCAGTCGTAAAAATCACCCCCCACTTCTTTGGCGGGCTCCAGGGTGGCCCACAGGTCAATGCAGCCCTTGCCAGGAAAAGGCTGCGGGACTTTGGGGACCAAGGTCATCTGAATGGCATGGGCAACGCTCAACTCGCTTTCGATGCGCTCGCGGGCAGAGTTTGCGGCCAGCAGTGCCCCAATATGGGATTGCAAGTCGGTTTGCATTTTGACCAGCGTGCGGCTGAGATGCCCCACCTCATCTTGGGCCTGCGCTGCGGGCAGCAGGGTATTGAAATCACCGGTGCTAATGTGCTGCGCGGCCGTCGCCAGATCACGCAGCGGCTGGGTAATGGTGCGCGAGACAACAACAATAATGAGCACAATCAGCAAGATGCCCAGCACGCCAATGATGGCGGCCACCAAGGTGAGTTGGTTGGCACCACGAAACAGCTCATTTTCTGGAAACACAATGCCCAACGACCAGCCTGCGCTCGATACCGGGCCATAGTAAAGCCGCACTTTGGCACCGCTGGGGGTAGTGTGTGCAATGAATCCCGTCTCTCCTTGCACCACGCGTTGCCCAAGTTGGATAAGCCCAGGGTCCACCCCCTGGGCGTGGACTGCAGCTTCAGCGGCCGGTGTTTTCGTAATGTGTCGCAGCACATGCTCACGGCTCGGGTGGTAAATCACCTGCCCTTCTTGGGTCAGTAAAAACATGTACCCCGTATCCAAAACCTTGATGCTGGTGAGCGCTTTGTCCAACCAGCCAAGCTCTAGGTCAGCCGTCACCACACCGGCCAGTTTGCGCACTCCCCCCTGCATCCGATAAAAGGGCACCGAATAGGTGGTCATCAGGCTATCGCCACCACCGTCATCAAAATACGGCTCACTCCAGCGCGGCTGTGCTTGGTGCAGGGGCGCTTGAAACCAATTTTTCTCTAGGTAGTTGTAGCTTTCGCCCAAGTCACGAAAGGCGATTGTGTCCTGTTGCCGCCAGGCATAAGGGGCATACAGCGCCGGTGCCTCCTGATCGGGTTGAAAGGCCACCGCACTGCCATAAATTTGCGGGTGGTTGTCCAAAACACCTTGCTGCAGGCGCTGCAGGGCCGAGGCGCTCAACGGTGCTTCTTCCAGATGCACGGCCGCCTTTTCAATCACCCAGGTTGTGTCATCCAATAGGGAGGCAATTTGATTGGAGGCCGACCGGATGATGTTCTTGGCATCAGCGATGGCATCTTGCTCCAGCATGTGCCGTGCATACCATTGGATGGAGGCCAGCAACAAAGCAAAGACCAGTGTCGTACCCAGGCCGATGGCCAGGACAAGGCGTGTGGCAACACTGTGTCTGGGGTGCATGGTTAAGATTTAGCCTGGCTGGATTTTGTAAATTGAAGAGGATTTTTGCCATGGACATGGTTCCAACAACAATGGCCAACGCCACCATTATTCCACTGCAGGGGCAGATCAACAGTATGAATGCCCAGGCCCTGGAAGCCCAGTTGCTGGCCCTGGTTCATGGCGGGGCACGGCAAATCGTGCTCGATTGCAAAGGGTTGGAATACATCTCCAGCGCAGGCCTGCGCGTGGTACTGGTATTGGCCAAGCGCCTCAAGCAAGAGGGCGGGAGATTGGTGGTGTGCGCCCTGCAACCGGCGGTGCATGAGGTGTTTGATATCAGCGGTTTTCTGTCTATTTTGGAGGTAGAAAACACCTGTGAGGATGCACTTGCAAGGCTTTAGCCATGGATGCGCACCCCACTCCAACGCCTTGGCCCCATTGGCAAACGGCCCCTCTGCAACTTGCGCCTGGCAGCGCAGCCCAGGCGGGGCCCCCTGCACTGGCCTGGCTTCAAGCGCTGTGCGTGCAATGGGCCGTGCCGCACAAGCTCATACTGACCATCCGCCTGTGCACAGAGGAAATTCTGACCAATATCGCCACCCACGCCCATCGTGGTGATGGCGTGGCAGCAGAGGTTACGTTGCGCTGCGGCCAGCTCACCAACGGGGTGGGGGTGGTCATTTGTGATGATGGCATTGCCTTTGATCCCATCGCACAAACCAGCCCCTTGCTGGCCAACACACTGGACGATGCCATGCCGGGAGGGCATGGGTTGCGGCTGGTGCGCCACTACACCCACTCTTGGCATTACCGCAGGAAGGCGGGGCTTAATGAGCTGCTGCTGGTCTTTGCCTATCCTTGGCCGATCCCTGTTCCGCCCCATCCCAAGTGATCACGGCCTGCGGGCAAAAGCCAACCATTAACGGCTTGCTTGCCCGTGACTTGCTTACTGCCCACGCGCTGCCTGGTATTGCTGCGCAATAGCCTGCAGGAGCCCCTGCGCATGGGGTGAATGGGCATACACCCGGCTGGCATCAAACGCGATATGGTTCAGGTACTGCAGGCGCAGAACATCGCCCGCCTCTTCCCCCTCCCACTGCTCAGGCAACACGCCCGCAAATAAAAACCCTTTTCCTGCCAACACCCCCGCCAATGCCATGGCAGCAGGACTGGCCATGGGCAAGTCCATGTACACCACATCGACTTTTTTCTCACACAGCTGCTGAAGATGGTGGGTTACCAGTGCTTGTGCATCCTTGCCGGTACGGTGCACAGTGATGACAGCATCGTTAAACAGTTCGCTGCGCACCCGCAAGGTGAGCGCGCTGGCACCTTGGCATTCTTGCAGCGCAGCCACTGGTGCCGGCTGCAATTGCCGCCGCAAACCTGTTTGAACATGAATGCGCTCGATCAGCGGCAGATAGACGGCAGGCGCAAACACGCAGCGCAAGGGCTCAGGATTGAGGCGTGTGTAAAAGTACACGGCCGATTGCCGCTGGCCTTGCAGCTTGTCATCAATCTTATTGAATACCACATGGCTGGGAATGTAGGACAGCAGCACCCCGGTTTCGCGGGCACCCAAGCTTAAATTGCCTTTTTGCGTGTAAGGGTGAATGGTGACCGCCTCACTGACCAGTCCGTAAAGCCCCTGGGCTTGGCCATGCGCTATCAAAAACTGCTTGAGTTGTTTAAACAGATTCAACCCTCGGTACC
>JAANMY010000249.1_pt1 | contig 78325 bp, 76 predicted proteins | sample 7279691 | NCBI WGS metagenome assembly JAANMY01 (sample SAMN14094543, study PRJNA606508) | bioreactor metagenome | isolation source: A lab-scale SPAN reactor treating ammonium-rich wastewater day 388 | place: Ireland: Galway | collected 2018-02-07 | reverse complement strand
CCGGAGGGGCCCCTGCCGTTGGATTGACGGTGGTGCGCGCGGTTACGAGCGCTTGCGCTGGCCGATGGCCATCAGGCCGAGGCCGCTGCTGATGATGATGAGGCCTGCCACTGCCAGGGCCAGGTTCATGGCCGTCCCGCCACCGGCGAGGCCGCTACCGGCGCTCGGCGCGATGGGCGTGGCCTTTGAGCCGGCCGGCTCTGTCGGGCCAGGGGTTTTCTCGCCAGCGACCGTTTCCGTTACCGTGGGCGGCGGAGGTGGCGGAGGTGGCGGAGGCGGAGGAGGTGGTGGCGGAGGAGGCGGAGGAGGCGGCGGCGGTTCGCAGCCGATGGTGCACTCCGGGATGTTCGTCTGCTTGTAGTTCGTGAACGCGACCTCGTATGTCTCGCCGGCGGTGGTGGCGTTCACCTGCTGCGAGGTGGGGCCACCGGGGAAGAAGCCGGGCTTGGAGTTCGGGTCCTCGCTCACGGTGTAGTTGCAGAGCGGCAGCTTGTTCCAGGTGTAGGTTCCATCGGCGCCGGTCTGCTTGCTATCGCTAAAGCCGCAGCCGTTGATGGAAACCGTCCAACCCTGGCCAGGCTGGCTGCTGACGAGCAGGACCTCGGTCTTGCTCACCTTCACGCTCACGAGTGGCTGGTTGTAGAAGTCGACCAGCGCGGTCTGGGCGTAGGGGACCGTGGCCGTGGTCGACGTGACCCCCGCCTGCAGGGCGCCGTTGTTCACGCGCGCCCCGACGGAGGCGTAGCCGGACTGCATGGTCTCGGTGATGGTGTAGACGCCTTCATCGACGCCGACGAAGCCGTAGACGCCGCTGGCATCGGTGGAGACCACCGTTCCGCCCGGGTACTCCGGACCGGTGACCGTGAACTGCCAGTTCGCGATTCCCTGTTCGCCCGCGTCCTGGACGCCGTTGCCGTTCAGGTCATTGAACTTGCGGATGATGAGCCCGCCCTTGCCAAGCTGCGTGGGGCAGGGGCTGTTGGTAAAGACCCACTCCAGCGTCTCGCCCAGGGCGAGCGTGGTGTTCGCCGGTGGCGTGACGGTCGTGAAGTAGCCCTGGCCGTTAGGGTTCGATTCCGGGCAGGCGGTGGACGATGCAAGCCCGGCATCGGTCTCCGTAATAGTGTAGTTGCCTGCAGGCTGGTTCGGGATGGTGACCGTGGTGGTCTTTACGGCCCCGCTGTTCAGCGGGCCCACCACGGCGGAGGGGGTGGAGCCGGATGGACCGGCAATTGCGAAGTCCCAGTCGCCGTCGGCAGGGCGCGTGAGGTCCGTGGGCACCGTGTAGTCGAACTTGGTGATCTTGATGGTGCCCGGCTTATCGTCGTTGGTGATGGTGCAGGTCTTGACATCGCCGGGGGCGAGGGTGATTGAGCCGTTCGCAGCGCAATCGCCGCCCCAGGCCGACGCGGTGTAGCCGGGATCGGCCGTCTCCGACGCCGTGTGCGCACCAGAGAGCAGCTCGTAAGGCGTTCCGCTCGTGGCCGGGTTTCCATCGATGAAGAGCGGGAAGTCCGCGACGACCCTGGTTCCGCCGTTGTCGTTGACGACAGTCTTGACCAGGGTGAGCTTCGGCTTCGGCTTCACCTCTACGGTGTTGGAGCAGGTGTTGTTATTCTCGTTCGACTCGAGGACATAGCCATTGCTCAACACATAGGCCACATAGGCCGGGTCGACTTTGCAGACGGCCGTCCCCGGGTTCGCCAGGGAGCCGGTGGCGGATGGGGTGACGGTTATCTGTATGTCAAACCCTGCGCCGACCGGGATCTTTACGTTCGACCTGCCGTCAGCAACGCGGCAACTGATGGTGTTGCCGACGAGGCTGCAAGCCATGTCATCAAAGTCGTCACCCATGCCGGCATCGGTGACCGTGAGGTTGGTGTAGGTGGCCCCTGCGGGAAGGTTGTCGGTGAATATCACCGGGTAAGGCCACCCCCACCACCGGTTGAACTCGGCCTCTGCCGAGCCCTGGTTCCGGACCTGGATGGTCCACGTGAAGCTCTCGCCTTCCGCGACTACGGACTTGGAGCTGGTCTTGGTCGCGGTGAGGTCGGGCCTGGCGCAGCCGCCCCCGCAGGCGTCTGCCGTCTCCGGCTCCCGGAGAATCACGCCCGCCACGATGGCCACGAACACGGCGAGCAGCCCCGCTAGCAGCAGGCCGCCCTGGCGTCTCCTTGATTTCCCATATAACGCAAGTGTCACCTGGTTCTCCTTCTTCCCCCGGGGGAGCCGCTTGCTCCCCTGGCGCTTCTGCGCCCGGCCCGCTCGCCCCGCTGACCCGGGGCGCCCGGCTGGCGCCTGGTGTTCCTCCCCTCCCGGGGAGGGCTGGCCGGCCGCTGTCCCCCGTGCGGCCGCGCTGTTTACTGTTCGTTCACCGTCTCCCCGTCCTGGTGGATGGGGGGACCACTCATGGTGAACGATAGGGGTAAACCCTGAGGTCTTCAATGCTTTTTGCGGCTGTCCCCCATTAGAAGCTCGTTAGAAGCCGGCCGTGAGGGCCCTTCGGCCCCGTGCGGCGGGACCACCCGTCCGCAACGTGGCGTACACGGTGGTGTCCGAACGGTGAAAGATACGCTTCCGAGGGATCGATTGCAATAGCACAGGGATTGGTATTTTATTAGAAATTCGTAAGAAGGGAGGAGGGGGTGGCGCGGAGTCGCTGCCCACCGTGGCCGCTGGATGTACGGCGAATGGCCAGGTTCGGGCAGGGGCGGGCGTACCAGGTGGGGGAGGGGGGTGTGTTGGTTCCAGAGGCATGAGGCATGAGGGATGAGGGATAAGGGAGGAGGCCAAGCCGAAAGGAGCGATTGGGTGGAACAGGGAGCGGCCACAGGGGGCCGCGACTCCGGGGGTTGCTATTGGGCGACTGAGGAGGCCGGCGGGAACCGCACGCCGGAGCGGAGTGCAGGCGTAGGCCGGGGTTGGCGCCAGGGGGCGGCGGTGTGTTGGTTCCAGAGGCATGAGGCATGAGGGATGAGGGATAAGGGAGGAGGCCAACCCGAAAGGAGCGATTGGGTGGAACAGGGAGCGGCCACGGGGGGCCGCGACTCCGGGGGTGTGTGCGGCCTTATACTTCGATCACCAAAGCCAGCGGGGCACTGATGTTGAACACTGCCGAATCTTCCCGGGGCCGGCGAGCGGGGGTTTGCCGGGGATGCTGAACGCCGCCATCTTCGATATCGGCGGGGTGCTGACGCACTCGCCGGTGACGGCCATCATCGATTTCTGCCGCACGCACGGCATCCCCGATGAGACGCGCATCGCCGTGTTCGGTCCGGAAGACGGGCCGTGGTCGCGCTTCGAACGCAGCGAGCTGACGCCGGCGGAGTTCGCGGCCGTGTTCGAAGAGCACGCGCGCGGGGCGGGGAGCGCGGTGAGCGGCGATGAGTTCCTGCGCTGGTTCTTCCGGGGCTTTGGCCCGCGGCCGGAGATGATCGCGGTGGTGCAGCACCTGCGCGGCCGCGTGCGGCTCGGGGCGATCACGAACAACGTGGCGCGCGATGAGCCCCCGGAGCGGCGCACGGCGGGGGTGGCCATCCACGACCTGTTCGAAGTGGTGGTCGAATCGGCGATTGTGGGGGCGCGCAAGCCGGAGCCGCGCATCTACCACATCGCCTGCGAGCAGCTTGGCGTGGCGCCGCACGAGGCGGTGTTCCTGGATGACATGGGGGCGAACCTGAAGGGGGCGAAGGCGCTGGGCATGACGACCATCAAGGTGGACCACACCCTCCGCGCCATCGACGAGCTCGAAGCGGCCCTCGGGATACCGCTGCCGCGGCCGTAGGGGCGGGCTGGTATTTCAGCCCAGGCCGGCGAAGGCGCCCACCTCGCCCAGCCGGTAGCGCTGCCAGAGCTCCGAAACAAAGCGCTCCGCATCGGCCTCGACCCCGTAACGCGCGAAGTGGCGGCAGATGTTGCGGGCGTCGCGTTCGAGCAGGGAGCGGGCGTTCGGGTTCTTGCGCGGGTCCACGGCCTGGGGAAAGTCGATGACCAGTGGGCGCCCATCGGCCACGAGCACGTTGAAGGGCGAAAGGTCGGCGTGGACGAGGTGGTGGTCGAGGAAGGTCTCGATGTTCCAGAGCAGGCGGTCGAGGAGGGGGCCGGCCTCGTGGTGGGCGAGGCGTACGTGCTGGAGCTGGGGGGCGGCGGCCTCGCCCCCGGCGAAGCTCATCAGGATGGCGCGATCGGTGGCGAAGAACGGCTCGGGGACGTCGGCGCCGCCGGAATGGAGCTCGGAGAGGACGTCGAACTCGCGGTTCACCCACATGGAGGCGGCAATCTCGCGCCCGGCGGACGTCTTCTTCTCGACAGCGCGGCGGGCGTGGCCGTTGCCGATGACCTGGCCTTCGAGGTAGACGGCGCTGTTCTTGAAGTCGCGGAAGCCTGCGCTGCGATAGACCTTTACGGCGGCGATGGGCGGGCCGCCGGGGAAGCGGGCAGCGCAGCGGTAGACGGTCGCTTCCTTCCCGGCCTTGACGACGCCGAGGACGCGCGTGAGCACGCCCTCGTCGATGAACTCCTGGAGGGCGTCGAGGTCTTCCTGGTCAACGAGACGGGCCGCCGGGGCGGGGGTGTTCTCGGAGGGCGAGGGCAAAGCGGGGCTCCTTCGTGCGGCAGGCGACAGCAAACGGGGCGAAGCGCCGCGAGGAAGGAGAAGGCTGTTGGGGAAAGGGTGCTAGCGGTCCAGTTCCCGGCGGCGCGGAGATGCAGCGGCGAGCGTCGATCGAACAGTCATCCCTGGGCCTCCTGCGGGAGTGGTGGAATCAGCGTGCGGCGGGACTGCCGGGGCTGTCAAGGGGAGGGGGCTTCCCGGCACTCAGACCGGGAGCCAGTAGAGGTGCTTGCCCCTCATGACCTTGGAGAGCTGGCCCAGCTCGAACATGTACTCCAGGTGCGCGAGGGTCTCGCCGACGGCGGCGCGCTGCATCCAGGGCTCGAAGTCGGCGAGCATGCCGGTGGCCCACTTCACGCGGCCGGCGACGTCCCAGGCGGTTGAGCCGCCGCGGTCGACACAGCGCAGCATCTCGGCCAGGCGCACCTCGTGGTGCTCTTCGATCTCGACGATGCGCTTCTTAAGGTCGCGGATGTCGAACTCGTGAGCGGGAAGGACGTGTTTGACGTCCAGGTCCACGAGCTTTTCGAGGGAGCGCATGTAGTCGCCCAGGGGGCTGCCGTGGGTCTGGGTGTGGATGGAGACGTTGGGGGTGATAGTCGGCAGGATGTGGTCGCCGGTCATGAGGATCTTGCGGTTGGGCTCGTAGAGGCAGATGTGTCCGGGCGAATGGCCGGGGGTCCAGATGATCTCGAAGTCGAAGTCGCCCACCTTGAAGGTTTCGCCGCCCTTCACCTCTGTATCGGGGGGCACGGGCGAAACCTTGTCGAGCATGCCGAAGGAGCCCATGGACATGCCGGGTGCGGAAACGGTGGGGACGCCGTTCAGCTCCATGAAGAGCGACATCTCATCGGCGAGGGGCTTGGGCGCGAAGTAGCGGGCGGCGATGAACTCGGCGTCCTTTTCGTGGAGCACAACCTCGCAGCTGGAGAGCTGCTTGAGGCGCCCGGACATGCCGTAGTGGTCGGGGTGAACGTGGGTGATGAAGAGCTTTTCGATCTCGGTGGGGTGTGAGCCGTGCTCCTGCATCCCGATTTCGAGGGCCTTGTAGGCGTTGTCGGTGTTCCAGCCGCAGTCGACGAGGGCAATCTCGCCGCCGCTCTTGATGAGGTAGGGGAGCACGTAGGGGAGGCCCTTGGTGACGCGCGGGTGCTCTTCGAGCTGGCGGCGGAGCGTCTTCGCGTCGTCGTACGAAAACTCGGGGAAGGGGGTCAGGAGCTGGTAGATACCCTCGATAATCTCGGCCATGGGGCCATCCTACCGGCCCGGTAGGGGCGAGGCAAAAGGAGCGCGCCTCGGTGCAGCTCAGCCGCGATCGAGGAGACCGGCGACCTCCCGGGCGAGCGTGGGCAGGTTCGATTCGGCAACGCCCCAGACGATCCGCGGATCTACGTCCGCGTAGCCGTGAATGAGGATGTTGCGGAACGCGATGATCCGGCGAACCTCTGAGATCTGCGAGACGACCGTGGGGTCCAGCTTCGCGAGCCGGGACATTGCCTCGCCCATGATCTCGAACTGACGCTCGACGGCGCTACGGAGCATCGGGTCCGCCTCGAAATCGGCGAAGTTCCGGTCGGCAACAAAGGCGGTGACCAGGGCTGCCGCCTGCTGGATGTCGTAGAGGTACTTCTTGACCTCAAGCTGCATAGACAGCCGAAGCAGTCTCTTCGACAGACGCGCGGAAGTACGGATTGCGGACCGCCGCCTCCACAACCAGGTCGATTGGCCTCCGCAGGAGGCCCTCCAGGGCCGCCAGCAGGCCGAAGTAGCATTCAGCGAAGGCTGCTGGCGGAAGCTGTTCAAACTCGACGAGGAAGTCGACGTCGCTCTCACCCGGCTGAAGCTCGGCAAGCGCTGCAGACCCAAATAGCCGCAGTTTCCGAACGTGGAAAAGGCGGCAGAGACGTTCGATTTCGGAGCGATTCTGCTCGATGAGAGCGTTCACGGGGACGCGTCCTCCCGCTTGAGGATAGCAGACCTCCGGGCCGGGAACGCGATGGCGATGGCGATGGCCAGGACGGCTACATCTGCGAATGCGTCCCAGGGCGCTCCGGGGTCGTGGCAGGCGCGGACTCGCCGGCCGAGGTCGCCGGGAGCGAACAAGCCCGCAGCAGGCCGAGCGCCACGGTGATAGTGCAGTGCCTGCCTTCGAGGAGGACGCCTCCCAACGCCCATGCTGTCCCACCGGGGACAAGATCGGGGGCCGCGTTGCGGCCCCCGCCCGGGGTGAGCCTCGGGCCCGCTGCTACGAGCGCGTGGCAGCGACCTTCCCCGCCGTCACCATGCGGTTGAGCGCGCCCATGTAGGCCCTGGCGCTGGCGACGATGATGTCGGTATCGGCAGCACGGCCGGTGTAGGTCTTGCCGTCCTGCTCGATGCGGATGGTGACCTCGCCCTGCGCGTCGATGCCTTCGGTCACGCTCTTGACGCTGAACTCGGTGAGCTCTGGCGCGAGGCCGGTGATGCGGTTCATGGCCCGGTAGACGGCATCCACGGGCCCGGTGCCCGTTGCCGCGTCGATGCGCACGTTCCCTTCGGGGTCAATGAGCCGCAGCGTCGCCGTTGGGGTCGAATGGTCCCCTGCCGCGACCTGGACGAGGTCCATCCGCCAGGCGGCATCCTCCATGCCGCGCATGTTGTCGGTGACGATTGCCTCGAGATCGCGGTCGTCGACCTCCATCTTCTTATCGGCCAGCTCCTTGAAGGCTGCGAAGGCGCGGTTGAGCTCCTCGTCGGTGAGCTCGTAGCCGAGCTCTTCCATGTGGATCTTGAAGGCGTGCCGGCCGGAGAGCTTGCCGAGCACCAGCTGGGTGCCCTGGGGGATGCCGAGCTCCTTGGGGTCCATGATCTCCCAGGTCTCGCGCAGCTTGAGGATGCCGTCCTGGTGGATGCCGGAGCCGTGACGGAAGGCGTTCTTGCCGACGATGGCCTTGTTCCACTGGACAGGCATGCCGGAGTACTTCTCGACGAGCTTGCTCGCGCGGTAGATCTCGCGCGTATTGATGCCGCACTCAAAGCCGAAGAAGTCCTGGCGAGTCTTCAGGGCCATGACGACCTCTTCGAGCGAGGTGTTGCCGGCGCGTTCGCCAATGCCGTTAATGGTGACCTCCACCTGGCGGGCGCCGTTCTGGATGGCGGTCAGGGTGTTGGCAGTGCAGAGGCCAAGGTCGTTCTGGCCGTGGAAGCTCACGCGCGCCTTGTGGATGTTGGACACGTTTTCGAAGATCGAGCGGAAGAGGCCCGCCAGCTCTTCGGGGATGGCATAGCCCACCGAATCGGGGATGTTGATGGTGGTGGCGCCTGCGTCGATGCAGCGCTGGACGATGGCGAACACGAAGTGGGGGTCTGCCCGGGTCGCGTCCATAGGGCTGAACTCCACATTGCTGGTGTACTTTGCTGCGTGGCGGACCATCGCCTCGGCCTGGGTGAGCACCTGCTCGCGGTCCTTATGGAGCTGGTGCGCCATCTGGATATCGCTGGTGTTAATGAAGACGTGGATGCGCGGGTCGGCGGCGTTCTTGACGGCATCCCAGGCGGTATCGATGTCGGCCGGGACAGCGCGGGCGAGCGCGGCGATGGTGCAGCCGCGAACCTCACGCGCGACGCCCTGGACGGCCTCGAGATCGCCCGGGGTGGAGCAGGGGAAGCCTGCCTCGATGATGTCGACGCCGAGCTTTTCGAGCTGCTTTGCGATCTCGATCTTTTCGTAGGGGGTGAAGGCGACGCCGGCGGACTGTTCGCCGTCGCGCAGGGTGGTATCGAAAACGTAGATCTTCTCTGCCATGGAGTGCTCCTCGTCGATGGAATCAGGATGCCCGGCGGGCGCAGGCAAAGGCGGCCGCGGGGAGGTGTCTCGGGTGGGGTTGGGGCCGGGGGTGGCGGGCAGGCCGCCCGCCGAAGCAGCGCTAAAGGGCCCGCCCCGGCGAGTCCGGGGCGAAAGCTGCTTCCTTTCGTGAAGATGGCGCGGGGACGTATGTGCGCATCACTTGCAACAGTGTTATCGACAACGGCCCTTTTCGGCAAGAGGATTCAGGCCGCGTTTTGGGGCAAAGCGGCCCCTGGTCATCGCCCGGGGCCGCTTCTGGTTGGAGGTTCTACCTGCTAGCGGGTGGTAATCGCCGCGTTCGAAATCACGTTCAGCCCGCGCTCCTTGACCTTGGCGTCGATCAGGATGGTGTTCCCTTCCTTCCACATGGCCGTGACGATGGTCTCGCCGGGGAACACAACCCCTGCGAAGCGCGCCTGGTAGCGGGCGACCTTCCCCGTATCGCCGCCGAGCAGGTTGTCGACCACCGCCTTGCAGACGACGCCGTAGGAGCAGAGACCGTGAAGGATGGGCACGTCGAAGCCGCCTAGCTTCGAGAATTCCGGGTCGGCGTGGAGGGGGTTCTTGTCGCCCGAGAGCCGGTAGAGGAGCGCCTGCTGGGGGAGGGTCCGCGATTCAACTACGAGGTCCGGGTCGCGCTCGGGCTTCTCGTTGCCAGGCTTTGGACCGCTTTCACCGCCCCAGCCGCCTTCGCCGCGGATGAAGAGCGAGAACCGGTTGGTGAAGAGAGGATTGCCGGCCTCATCCTTCGAAGTCATTTCGAGCACGACCAGGGCGGCCTTGCCCTTGTCGTAGATGCCCGCCACCTTTCCGGATGTGTTGACCGTGGCAGCGACGGGGATGGCCCTGTGGATCTCCAGGTCCTGTTCGCCGTGGAGGAGTAAGGCAGGGTTGAACTGCATGCCAGGGAGCGAGCCGAGGTTACCCATGGCGCCAAAGGCCGGGATCACACCCCAGCTCGGCAGAACCTTCAGATTCTTCTCGTAGGTGTAGGCAAGCTCGTTCGCGTCGGTCTGGGGGTTGCCGGCGCCCAGCCCCAGGTGATAGAGGATGATGCGGTCGCGGTCCCAGGTGAAGCTGCCGCCGGCAATGGCGGCGCCTACAGCGTTCGGGTCAATAGGCATGGTGCAGTCCTGCTTTCGAAGTGTTGCGCCGCAATCCTACCCTTTTCGGTGCGTGCGATCAGCGGCCGTGGCCGGCAACGGCCGGGGCAGGAGCAGGGTCAGTCTCCACCACGGCGACCTCGGAGCGGATGCGCAGCACTCGCCGGCCGGCAAGGAAGAAGGCGAGTGAAGCCATCACGAGCACGAGCGCGCCCATCGTGAAGATGGCCCGCCGGGTGCCCAGGCTGGATGCGAGCACACCGGCGAGGATCGCGCCCAGGGGAATGAGCCCCCGGTCCAGGCTCAACAGCGACATCACGCGCCCGTGCATTTCCGGGGTGCTGTTCTCGAGCAGGATGGTGTTCGTAAGGGCCATGTAGGTCACCGTCATGCTGCCGGCCACAGCCAGCAGCAGCGCCGTTCCGAGGACGGTGGCCTGGAGGGAAATGGCGGCCAGCGCAGCGCCGAAAACAAAGAGGTTGATGAACAGCTGCAGGCCCGGTCGCGCGATGTGGGGGCGCGAAGCGATAAAGAGGGTGCCCGCCACGGCCCCCACCCCGGTAGCCCCGGCGAGGAACCCGACGCCTGAATTCCCCATCTCCAGAACGCCGGTGGCGAGCAGGGGCACGAACACCTGCTGATAGGGGAAGCCGAAGACAAACAACACCAGGGAGAGCCCCGCGATCACGCCCAGGTTTGGGTTCCGGGCCACGTAGGCGAACCCCTCGCCGAGGTCGGCGAACAGGCCGGGGCGCTCGCCTGAGGGCGCTTCCCGCGGTGGCAACCGGATGGCCGAAGTGCTCAGGATCACGAGTGCATAGATGCACGCATTGACCAGGTAGACGCCGCCAGTTGAAAGGAAGATGAGCAGCGCCCCCGCCAGGCTCCCTCCGCCGACGCGCATGACGCTCAGGGCCAGCGAATTGAGCGCGACCGCGTTGGCGAGGTCTTCGCGTGGCACGGTCATGGGAATGAGCGACTGGCGAACGGGCTGGTTGAAGGCCATCGCGGTTCCCGCCGCAAGCGCGGTCACAAAGACGTGCCACGCTTCAATGAGGCCCGCGGTGACCATGACGCCAAGGAACAGGTGGGTGGCGAAGGTGACCATCTGCGTGGTGAACAGGACCCGTTTCCGATCGGAACGGTCGGCGACGGCCCCGGCGATCAGACCGAAGAGAAGGATGGGCACCAGCCGGGCTGCGATGACGAGCGAGAGCATCAGGGCCGAGCCGGTCAGTTCGAGGATGAGCACGGCGCGAGCGACCTGGTCCATCCAGAGAGAGGCCGAGTGCCCCGTCTGGCCCAGCCAGAGCAGGCGGTAGTTCCGGTGCCGAAGCGCCCGAAACGTTTGCGGGGTCGACCACTTCCTCTTCACCAGTCGCACAGGATGCGAATCTACCTTTACGCAAAGGTAAGGTCGACAGCGCTCGCTCGCTGTCCACAGGTTCTGTAACCTGCGCCCCGTGGAGATCTGGTCCCATGCCGACGGCCACTGGCAGCGAGGCGACCTTCCCGGCGCCACAGTGCGCTGGTTCGATGTCTGTGGCGCAGAGAGCGGCGAGCTTGAGTCCCTGCAGGAGCGCTTCGGCCTGCATGAGCTTTCGATCGAGGACTGCCTTTCGCGCCTGGTGCACGCACCCAAGATCGACGAGTTCACGGACCATCTCTTCATCGTGCTCCACGCACTGGTGCCCGGCTCCCAGGGGCCCGAGACGGAGGAGCTTGACGTTTTCCTGGGCCGGGACTTCCTGATCACGTACCAGGATGAGCGCGTGCCCGCGACGGAGGCTGTCGGGCGCATCCTGGCACAGGGGATCACTGTCCGGCCGGGCGCCGATGGCCTTCTCTATGAGATCTCTGACCGCGCTGTCGACGCGATCCTGCCCCAGGTGAACGACCTGGGCGAGGAGCTCGACAGGCTGCAGGAGGTGGTGGTGCGCGGGCGCCTCAACGAGGACCCGAACGCAGCGATCCTCGCAATCAGGGCGGGCGCCGGACGGATTCGCCGGCTGCTGCTGCCCCAGCTCACGGTGGTCCAGCGCCTCAGCCGCGGCGAGTTTGCCGTGGTTGCGGAGGGGAACCGCATCTACTTCCGGGACATCTACGACCACCTGGTACGCATTGACCTCGCGCTCGAGGGCCTTCGCGAGGATGCGGAAGTGGCTCTCAGCACCTACCTCGCTGCTATCAACAACCGCATGGGCGAGGTAATGAAGGTGCTCTCGATCGTGGGCGCACTGGCACTCCCGGCGGTGGTCATCGCCGGGATCTTCGGCACGAACTTCGATAACGTCCCCGGCCTTCACAGCAACTGGGGATTCGCCACCATGATCGCGACGATGGGCGGTCTGGGCGGGGGGATGGCCTACTACTTCTACCGGCGGGGGTGGTTCTAACAGCCGGGCCCGGGTGTCAGAGAGGGGGCGGGCTCAGGCAGACCTTCTTCATCGCCAGGTACATGCCTGCCCTTGCGAACGCCTGCAGGCGCCGCTTGCCGGCCGGGCTTGCGAACGAATCGGGGGAGCTGCAAAAGTGCGCCAGGGGTGCTGCGGCAATGTCCCACGACATGGTCGGGGCGACCCGCTCCAGGTTCACGCGGCAGGCCGCGGCGAAATCATGGTCATCAAGTAGCCGTTCAATGCCGGCGACGACGGCGTTCACATCGCCCTGGGGCACCGTGATTCCGAGTTGCTCTTCGCCCACGCGCTCGGCGAGGACGTCGCCACGCGTGCAGAGGAGGGGCACGCGCGCCCGGAACAGATCGACATAGCGCGTGCGGAAGGCGAAGCGGCTTTCGAGGTTCTCATAGCCAAGGCAAACGCTGGCGTCGGCCTCGGCCAGGTAGTCGTCGATACGCTCATAGGGGACCCAGCCATCGAGGAAGTGGACCGTGCGCTGATGGAGCCCCAGGTCCTTGGCCAGCGCGATGGCCCGCGCAAAGACGCCGGCGTTGGGCCCAAAGACGTAGTCCGGGTGATTGGACCCCATGAAAACGAGGTGAACATCCCTTCGACGCTGGGTGATCTCGTCCATCGCCTTCAGGAGGGTGAACGGGTCGTTCCATTCGGTGACGCCCCCGTTCCAGAGGAGCACCCGGTCGCCCGGGTTGATGCCCGGCACGACACCTCTGAGGACGGGGCCGCGGGCGTCGAGTGGGCGCTGGGGCACCCCGTAGGGCACGAGGTCGATGAGCCTGCGCAGCGAAGGGTCGCGTTCATAGACGGCGGGGGGGACCAGGGCAAGCGCCATGAGCATCCCGATCCACATGTCGCGCTGCCGCTCGTCGGCACAGAAGATGAAGTCGGCCAGGGTGAGCTGGAGGTTGACGTACCAGCGGTTCCCCGACATCCACGTCCGCCGCCAGCGTGGCTGGATGTCGCGCTTGGAGAGCTCCATCCATTCGATGTAGAGGGGCGTGAAGGCATCGAGGGCGAAGCGTGTCTGTCCGAGCAGGCGGGCGAACTGGGGCGGGAAGTTGCGAGCGATAGCGATGTCGTGTGCCCGCGCCAGGGCCGTGGCGTCTGCGTTGCCTTCCCACACCCGGAGGCGGACGTTCGGCGCGGGGAGGTCCACACCGCCCTTGTCGCCGGGGATGGCGAGGGTGATCTCCGCCCCGGGGATGGCGCGCCCCAGGGCCCCGGCCAGCTGGTAGGCACGGATACCCGGCGAGGCCATCTTTGGGCCGACAACAGCACGCGAAAGCACCAGGATCTTCGTCATCTCGGTGGCGCCGCTCCCTCAACCACGGGGCTTCGCCAGCTGGAAGATGGTTCGCCTCGCGCCATATGCCGCCACGCGCTGCACCAGGCCGGGGAAACGCTCCCACTTCGGAGCAACGGGCGGGCGGTTGTCCTTGCAGAAGTCGACGAGCCCCTTGAGGGTCACTTCCCACTGGAGCTCGGGCCTGGAAGCCGCAAGGTTACGCCGGCACCGGGCGTGAAATTCACCGTCGTCGAGCAGCCTGGCGATGGCTGCGGCGACGGCTTCCGCATCGCCCTCCGGGACGACCAGCCCCCAACCGTTCCGCTCCACCTCCTCGGCGAGCACGTCGCCATGAGTGCAAATGAAGGGCAGCTCGGCCCAGATCAGGTCCACAAAGCGGGTGCGGTGGCTGTAGCGCGTCTCAAGGTTGTCGAAGTAGGTGCAGACACTGATGTCGGCCTCCAGCACATAGCGTTTCGCCGATTCGTGCGAGACCCAGCCTTCCTCAAAGAACACTGTCCGGCCCAGCTGGCCGTTCCTTTCGGCGATTGCCTTCGCGTCCTGGAAGCGGATGCCGAAGCCGAGCTCGCGGATGCCGGGGTAGGCGGCCCCAAGGAACAGCAGCTTCACGTCGTCGCGGTTGAGGATGCGCAGCGCTTCGAGGAGGGTAGCGGGGTCGTACCACTGGATGATGCCGCCGTTCCAGACGATGATGCGGTCGTTCTCCTTGAACCCGGGATGCACCCCGCGGAGGACATGCCTGCCGGAAACGGCCGGCTCGGGCCGCAGGCCGTGGGGAGCCACGTCGATGTACTTCCGCAGCGTCGGGTCGTTGTCGTAGGCGGCCGGTGAGATGAGCCCGAGCGAGGTCATCATGCCGATGTAGCTGTCGCGCTGGCGTTCATTGCAGCAGAGGACGAAGTCGGCGAGCGTGAGCTGCATGGCGAGGATGGTCCGTGTGCGTTCGACCCAGGCGCGCCGCTTGAACCCCTCGAAGTGCTGCATCCCCACTTCCATCCACTCCATGGCGTACTGGGTGAAAAGGTCCACCACGAAGCGCTTGAAGGGGAAGAAGGCGGCGACGTGGGGCGGCATGCCCGACGAGATGATGATGTCGTGGTCACGCACCAGGCTGAGGGCGTTGCCGAGCGTCCAGTGCACGTAGCGGTAGGGCAGACCTTCCGGCAGTTCGCCGGCAGCGTCGTTTGGCCCCGCGAGGGTGACCTGCGCACCCGGCACGTACTTTGCGAGCACAGCCGCCATGGCCGAGGCCCTTATCCCCGGGCTCGACATGTGCGTTCCCACATGACCGCGGCAGAGGATGATGATTCGCGGGCCCACGCGCGCAAGTTACCGGCCCTGTGCGCAACGCGGAAGGAGCGGCCCCCGCAGGAGAGAGCTCCTGTATCATCCCGGGCAGCAACCTGTGGAGTCTGCCATGCCTCAACTCGAACGAGCCACTGTATCGCTGCACTATCGAGACGAGGGCCAGGGCGACCCGCCCCTTCTTCTCCTGCACGGCTGGTGCGATTCTTCCGCCACCTGGGACAGCACGCTGGCGGCCTTCCGCGGTGAGCACCGCTGCATAGCGCCCGACATGCGCGGTCACGGGCAGTCGGGGCGCCCGATCGACCACAGCTACTCCCTGGATGCGCTCTCAGGCGACGCGGTCGCGATCTGCGAAGCCGCAGGCGTAAGCCGCCCTGTGGTAATTGGCCACAGCTTTGGCGGGGTCCTTGCCGCCGAGATCGCCAGGCGTTTCCCCGCTTTCCCGCGGGGCGTAATCGTGGTCGACCAGCCCCTCGACATCGGTGCGTTCTCGGAAAGCCTGCGTCCGGCCGAGGCGATTGTGCGCTCGCTGGAAACGCACATGGCCTTCCGCGAGCAGGTGTACCGGGAGATCTGCGGGCCTACCGCGCCACCGGCGCTTGCCGATGCGATTGTCGCCCGCGGCCTGCAAACCCCGGCCGATATCGGCATGGCTCTCTGGGCGCCTCTCTTCGAGATGACCGACGCTGAGCTGGCGGAGCGGGGAGCGGCCCTCATCGCCGCTCTCTCGAAACTCCCCTCGCTCTCCATCGAACATGACGACCCGGCCGGCTATCACGCCGCCCTGAACGCTTCGGCGCCGTCAATCGGCACGGAATTGCTTCCCGCCGGCCACTGGATACACGAGGAACGCCCCGCCGAGTTCCAGGCCGTGATACGCCGGTTCCTCGCCTCGGTGTGACGCAGCCGGGCAGCGGAGCGGCGGCATTTGCCGGAAAAGGACACTGCTCAGCTGCGGCGTTCGGCGTGGGGGAGCGCTGCCGGAGCGGCGCCCCGGCACCCGGTGAGGTCGTGTCATGCCAAAGGACAGGACGGGCCACTGTGCCCCCGCGGAGTCGTTCCGGCGTACGGCCCGCTATATCCGGCCAGTCGCCTTGAGCCAGTTGAGGACGGAGCAGGCATCCTCCGGGCTGAGCGCCCGCGCCGCAAGCGGTTCGGCAGCGAGGTTCTTGACGGCTTCAACGAGCCGGAATCCGAATCTGTGGGCGGATACGATCGCGGGAAGAAGGGCCGGCTGTTCAACCCAGAGCTCATACTCCTCATTCGACATCCCGAGGAATGCATCGAGCTCCATGCCCGGACCTGCTCCCTCGTGCCAGGCGCCAACGAAGTCGCCAATGTCATCCAGGTCAGCGTCGCCGGCGAGGCACCTGTCCATGAACGTTGCAGTGCTCACAACTCGATCTTACGTCCGCGGACGGCCTTTTTCACAGTCTTTCCCGTTGTTGCATTGGCTGCGCCAAGATGGCGTCCCTGCGAATCCCAGACTTCGACTTCGCCGTGGAGCCCGTCCCAGGTGTAGTAACGGTCGCCCGCGGGACTTTTCCACAGCGCGTACCCTTTCCGGCGGACTCTCACCTGCCGGTCCAGAAACCCCGGCCGAGGACGAGGCACCGCCATCGAGCGCGGAGCTTAGCCCAACGCGGACCGCGAACCAACCCCGCGCGCATTTGTTGCCCTGTGTGACGCAGCCCCCCTTGCCCCCGATAATCGCTCTGACCGACGAATGACCAGCGATTCCAGCGCAACCGGCCGGCGCTTTGTGGCCATCGATCTCGGATGCGGCTACCGCAAGCACCCGGGCGCCATCGGCATCGACATCGCCCGCATCCCCCAGGTCGATGTGCTCGCCGACGTCACGCGCCCGCTCCCCATCCGCGACAACTCCGTCGACGCGGTCTACGCTTCCCACCTTGTCGAGCACCTCGACGACCTCATGGCCTTCATGGGCGAGGTCTGGCGGGTCTGCAAACCCGACGCCCTGGTCTACCTCCGCTTCCCCCACGCCTCAACGAACTACGTCATCTGGAAGGACCCGACCCATCGCCGCGGCGTGTTGCTCGACACCTTCGAGTACTTCGACCCCTCGACCTTCGATGGCCAGGCCTTCGGCTACTACCACCCGGCCAAGTTCCGCATGGTCCGGCAGCGCCTCACCTTCAACATGAACACTCCCGAAGGCGTGCCGGGCCGGGCGCGCCGCGTCTTCGGCCGGATAGTCGACGCCCTGGCCAACCGCAGCGAGCGCACGCAGTACTACTGCGAGCGGTTCTGGGGCCCACTCATCGGTATGGAAGAGGCCCACATCTGGATGCGCGCCATCAAGCCCTGGCCCCCGGAAGGCGATCCGCCAGCCGGTCCTCCCGCAGGGTAGAATTCATGGCGAGTCCCCCGGCTTGCCGGGTCGAAAAGGGCACGCCATGCGCCTGCAGAGCATCGAGATCCCCGTCGCCGACGTGCCTCGCGCCGCCCGCTTCTACGGAGATGTCCTCGGCCTGCCCCCCGTGGTCCGCATGGGCGACCAGGCCGCCACTTTCTTCCTCGGCGATGTCCACGGCGGCATGGTGACACTCGTCCGCTCGGCGAAGCCCATCACCGGCGAGGGCCCCGCCATCGTCTTCCAGGCGGACGGCGGGATGGATGCCGCCCGCACCCGCCTCGAAGCCGCGGGCGTCCAATTCAGCGGCGCCGAGCATAGCCCCCTCGGCCTCACCGCCTACTTCGCCGACTCCGAAGGCAACCGTCTGGCGATCTTCGACGGGGCCATGGCCGCCCGGTTCCGGGAGCAGGCGCGTGCCCCGCTCGCCGAGCTCGAATCCCGCCTGGGCGAGGCCGAGGCCCGCACCTGGGCCGTGCTCGATGGCCTCACCGAGGCCCAGGCCGGCTTCGTCCCGGCTCCCGGCGAGTGGCCCATCCTCGGCCATGTGGGGCACATCGTCGATTCTCTCGACTCCTGCGGCCGCCTTGCCAACGACCTCGCCGCCGGGCGCCAGCCCCCGCGAGACCGTCTCTGGCAGAAGGAGTACCCCAGCCTTTCGCTCGCGGCTGCCCTCAAAGACCTTCGCCGCGCCTTCGCCGGCGCCCACCTGTGGCTGCCGGCTCTCCCCGAGGCTGCCAGCGATGCCAACCTCGCCCACGGCGTCTTCGGCCCGCTCAACCACCGCGAGTGGGTCGCCTTCATGATCTTCCACGTCGGGATGCACGCCGGCCAGGTGAAGGAGATGCGGGCGGCGCCCGGCTTCCCGGCGTCGTAGCGCCCTGCCAGTGGGCGGAGCGCATGTGTCAGGAGCGCAGGCCTGCGTCCTCCAGCCTCTCGAATGCAACGGCGGCCGCTCCGAGGAGGCCGGCGTCGTCGCCAAGCTCGCTCAGGAGCACCTTTGTCCCCGAGGCGGGGCCATAGGCGAGCGACGACAGGGCGTCGCGCATCGGCCCCAGGAGCATCTCGCCCATGCCCAGCAGGCCGCCGCTGAGCGTCACCGCGTCGGGATTGAGCACGTTGACCAGGCTCCCCAGGCCGAGGCCGAGCACATGGCCGCCGTTCCTGATCTCCGCTTCCGCGGCCGTGTCCCCCTCCTGCGCCGCCACGAGGAGGTCGCGCCCGTTGGGCTCGCGTCCCGCGGCTATCGCTGCCAGCCGCGGCGACTTGCCCTTCGCCAGCAGGCGCCGGGCCCTCTGCGCGAAGGCCACGCCGCTCACCAGCGCTTCGAGGCAACCGCGCGAGCCACAGTTGCAGCGCGGCCCCGAAGGATCGATGACGATGTGCCCGATCTCCCCCGCCAGTCCCTTCGCTCCCCGGTAAAGCCGCCGGTCTATCACGAGCCCGCCGCCGATGCCCGTTCCCAGCGTTGCGTGGAGCAGATGGCGCATCCCGCGCCCGGCGCCGAACCGGAACTCGCCGAGAGCGGCGGCGCTCGCGTCGTTCTCGATGAAAGCGGGCATCCCCAGCGCTGCCGCGACCGGCTCGGTGAGTGGCAGGTTGCGAAACCCGGGGATGTTGGGCGCCAGGATCACCCGGCCCGCATCCGCGTCGACGAGCCCCGCGGTCGCGATGCAGACGGCGCTGGGCGCGGCGCCCGGCCCCGGGGCAACCGACCGCAACAGGCTGACAATCTCGGCCGTCACCGATGCGGCCGTCGCCTCGGCGGGTGTGGGGCGCTCGTCGCGCGCCAGTATGCGGCCGTTCTCGTCGACTACCGCCGCGCGCAGATGCGTCCCGCCGAAGTCCGCTGCCAGCACCGTCCGTGTCATGCCCCGACTCTATCAGGGCGCGGACCGCTGGGGGTAGGCTGGGTGGGGGGCTACCGGAAGAGCCAGCCGCCGTCGGCGAAGCCATCCTCCGCCGTCGGGCAGATCAGGCCGCCTCCCGTGCGCCGGACTGTGTAATGGAGATGAGGGGCCTCGCTGTAGCCGCTGTCGCCCGAAAAGCCGATGACGTCGCCCCGCCGGACGGACCACGTTGCAATGGCGGTCGCATCGAGGTAGCTCCGCATCGGCGCGAACCGCTCAACAAGGGGCGCGCCGCTTTTGAACCCGGGCAAGAACGCATCTTCGGGAACGACCGTGAGTGTCGGGGCCAGGGAGAGGTGTGCCGACTCCGTCACGAACGCCTGGTTCCGCACCTCGACGTAGACTCCCTTTCCACCGCCGGGCCCCGGGAACGGCGACACTGATGCCGCTGGCATCGGAAAGCCAACGTAGGGCGCCCGTGGCCTGTCGTAGTAGTCGAATGCGTTGGCCGTGGTGATGGCAAAGAGCGTGGCGGCGCCGTCCATGGTCGAGCGGATGGGCGTTCCCACCGGGATGTACCAGTCGACCGCGGGGCGCCCCTCGAATGCGACGTGGACATGGCAGTTCCACCCGCCCGCATTGGCCAGGAGCTTGTCCTCGCCGGTCTGGAAGTCCCGGCTGTAAGCTGCTGCACCAGGACCGGCGTTCCACTTGATGGTCCGGGTCTCGTCGCCATAGTCCACCCATCCAACTGGCTGGGCCGGGTCTATCGGCAACCCCCGTGGCTCCTCGAGGCGCCCGGCGGCCGTTGGCGTTGGCACCGGAGGCGAGGCCGCGGTCGGCGATGGCGCAGGAATCGCTGATGAGGCAGTCGCAGTCGACGTGCCTGTGGCCGCAGGTGCAGGTTCCAGGCGGCCGCCGCCACTGCAGGCCGCGCCCATGAGACAGAAGACCGAAGCACCGGCGAGGGACCATCGCCGCACATGGCGATCGATGCACCGTCCAGGCAGCGTCAATCGCGCCCACCGGGCATCTGGAAGGGCAACGGGCCAGGAGCCTTCGGCCACGTCCACGCAGAGGAGATGACGGCCAGGAGCAGCACGATCTCCACGACGCTGCCGAGGATGTAATAGTTCCATTCTCCTGCTGCGCTCCCGGCGATTGTAGGTATGTAAAGGGCCGCGACGATGATGTTCGCCAGTCGCGCGGCTCGCGCCGGCAGAAGCACCGCCAGAGAGAGCATCAGGCTAGGGATGGCGATGTACAGGGTGGTGAACAACAGGAATCCCTGCCCAATCGTGAAGCCTCCGAGTTCACCCGCTTCGATGTCGGTGCGCACGTCGGCACGGTAGAGGCTGAAAAGGTCGACGTAGGCGAAGATGAACAGCATTGATGCCCACAGCGCGGCCATTTTCAGGCGCGGATTGATCCATGGGTCAAGGTAGCCCTGGTTGGGGGGCATGGGGTCCTCCGGATGAATGTAAAGTGAAGTTGGAGTCCCGTTCTGATACGATACGTATCGTATCGTATCAGAACATGAACAGTCCAGTCGAGCGCGAGGTGCATCGGCGCGGGCTGATAAGATGCCGGAAGATGGGACGACCACGCAGCGAGGATGCCCGTGCGGCACTGCTGAAGGCGGCGGGCGAAATCCTGGCAGAAGCGGGGGCGTCTGCCCTGACCGTGGATGAGGTGGTGCGCCGGTCAGGTGTGGCCAAGACCACTCTCTATCGCCACTTCGGCAGCGCCGATGGGCTCGTCTTCGCACTCACCGCCTCGCGTGTGGCGGCCGCGGAAAGCCCCGACACTGGTTCGCTCCGCGGCGACCTCCGGGAGATCCTGCTCGGCTATGGCGAGATGTTCGAAGAGCCGCTCAGCCGCGAGCTCTTCGTGTGGATGCTCATCAAGGCGATGCAGAGCGCGCAGGGGGCAGCCCTGTTCGCCGCAGCACGCATTCAGCCCGGTGGCCCGACCGTAATCGCCTTGAAGCGGGCAATCGAGCGCGGGGAGATCCCCGCAACCACGAACATCGAGATGGCCATGCACGTCATCCAGGGGCCGCTCATCTCCAAGCGCGTCATCGGCAACTCCCGGCTGACGCCGGAAGAATTCGACTTTCTTCTCGACATGACCATACGCGCGCTGGCAGGCGGGAATCCGCGCGCCGTGAATGGCTAACGCCTCATCCCCATCCCTTTCTCCGCCCCCTACCCTTCATCCACTTCGTAGTACTCCACCCCGAGGTGGGTGATCTGCTCCTCGCCCATGAGCCAGCGGAGGGTGTTCTTCAGCTTCGTCTGCTGGATGAAGAGGTCGTGTTCGGGATAGAGGCCGGGGGCGTGCTGGGGGCTCTTGAAGTAGAACGAGAGCCATTCCTGAATGCCCTTCAGCCCGGCGCGGCGGGCGAGGTCGAGGAAGAGCGCCAGGTCGAGCACCAGCGGCGCCGCCAGGATCGAATCGCGGCAGAGGAAGTCGACCTTGATCTGCATCGGGTAGCCCAGCCACCCGAAGATGTCGATGTTGTCCCACCCCTCCTTGTTGTCGCCGCGGGGCGGGTAGTAGTTGATGCGAACCTTGTGGTAGAGGTCGCCGTAGAGCTCCGGATAAAGGTCGGGCTGCAGGATGTACTCCAACACCCCCAGCTTCGATTCCTCTTTCGTCTTGAAGCTCTCCGGGTCGTCCAGCACCTCGCCATCGCGGTTGCCCAGGATGTTGGTCGAATACCAGCCGGCCACGCCGAGCATGCGCGCCTTGAACATGGGCGAAAGGACCGTCTTGATGAGCGTCTGGCCCGTCTTGAAGTCCTTCCCGCAGATGGGCACGCCGCGGTCGATGGCTAGCTTGAGGAGGGCGGGGATATCGGCCGTCAGGTTCGGTGCGCCGTTGGCGAAGGGCACCCCCTCCATGATCGCCGCGTAGCCGTAGAGCATCGAAGGCGCGATGCGCTCGTCGTTCGCCTCCATGGCCGCTTCGAAGGCTTCCAGGTTCTGGTGGGGCTCCGACTCCTCCATGAAGATCTCGGTGGAAGCGCACCAGACCATCACCAGGCGGTCGCAGCCGTTCTTCGCCTTGAAGTCGCGGATGTCCTGGCGGATCTGCTCGGCCAGCTCGAGCTTTGTGCGGCCCTTCTTCACGTTTTCGCCGTGCAGCCGCTTCACATAGAACTGGTCGAAAACGGCCGGCATTGGCTTTATCGACTTCAGGTAATTGGCGATGGGCTCGACGTGCTCGTACTTGTCGAGCACGCCGCACTTGAGCGCCGCTTCGTAGGCGTTGTCGGGGATGGGGTCCCAGGCGCCGAACACCAGGTCGTTGAGCCCGGCCAGGGGCACGAACTCCTTCACCAGGGGCATGCGGTGCTCGGTGCGCTTGCCCAGGCGGATGGTGCCCATCTGGGTCATGGAGCCGATTGGACGGGCGGCGTTACGGCGGGAGTTCTCAACCCCGGCGATGAAGGTGGTGGCGACCGCTCCCAGCCCGACCAGGAGGACGCCCAGCTTGCCCTTCGCGGGCTCGATTTCGCGGGGGGTGGCGGATACGAAGTCCTTCGGTTCCAAGACGACACCTCTTTGCCTGGCGAGCGCGATGAGGGGCTGGTGCCACTGGGCGGGGATGCGTCCCACCCGGGCCCAGTGCTGGACGGTGCTCTGGCGCTTGCCGAGGAGCGCGGCCAGCGCCGACTGCCCCCCGAAGCGCTTGATTATCCGTTCCGCGGAGTTCACGTCGCCCACCAGGTCTGCGTGATGCCCTCACCGTAACGATATTTTCGTTAGGGGACAAGGGAGAGGGATGGGGACGGGGCCTACCCCACCTCGATCCGCAGGAGGAGCTGGCCTTCGTCGATGCGGGCGGAGGGGGCGATGAGCACTTCGGAGACGGTCCCCGTGGCGGGGCTTTCGACGGGGATCTCCATCTTCATCGATTCCAGGACGATGATCTCCTGCCCCTCGGCCACGCGGTCGCCCGCCGCAACCAGCACTTCCTTGATCGAGCCCGCCATGGGCGCGGGAACGTCCAACGACGCCATCTATCTCTCCTTGTGCACATCACCCTGCCGGGCAGTGGGCAGATAGTAGTGCCATCGCCCGCCAACGGTCACCCGCCGGCGGGCCGGCTCAGCCGTTCTTCCTGACGGCCAGCGTGACCCGTAGCCCTTCGAGGTCGTGCTCCGAAGCGTGCGCGTCAGCCGGGGGCGCATCCGCCACGAGCGCGGTCGAAAGCGTTTCCCCCTGCACGTAGGCGGCGTGGGCCGCCATCACGCGCGCGATGTCGCCGTCGCCGCCCGAGTACCAGGTGGTGATGCGGTCGGCGAGGTCGAAGCCGGCCTCGCGGCGCATGTCCTGGATGCGGCGCACGATCTCGCGGGCAAGGCCCTCATCGGCGAGGTCGGAGGTGATGGCCGTTGTTACAGCCACCACGTACCCGGCTTCCGCGGCGGCCGCGTAGCCATCGTTCTCCTTCGTTTCGAGGATGATGTCCTCGGGTTCGAGCTCGAAACCCTCGACCGGCACGCGCTCGCCACGGCGCACCATGGCGGCCACGGCTGCCGGGGACATGGCCGCCAGTCCCTGGCGGATGACCGCCACACCTGCGGCGTACTTGCGGCCGAGAACGGGCAGGTTCGGCTTCACTTCGAAGCGCACAACCTCGGACTCGTCTTCGAGAAGGCGCAGCGACTTCGCGTTCAGCTCTTCGAGCACGAGCTGCTCGTTCTTTCGCAGGGCCGCTCCCTCCTCCGGCGTGCGCACCTTCACGACCACCTCGGCGACGGGCAGGCGGACCTTGAGCTGGGCCTTCGCCCGCGCCGACCGGCCCATGGAGCAGACGCGCTTCACCAGCCGCGTCTCTTCGTTCAGGCGGCGGTCGATGCGGTGGTGCTCAGCTTCCGGCCACAGGGCCAGGTGGACGCTCAGCGGGGCCGAGGGGTCGATGGAGCCCACCAGGTTCTGCCAGAGCTCTTCCGCGACGAAGGGGGTGAACGGCGCCAGCAGCTTCGCGAGCGTGACGAGCGCCGTGTAGAGGGTGTGGTAGGCGCTCTGCTTGTCGTCGTCGGACTCGGAAGCGCCGCGCCAGAAGCGCCGCCGCGATCGCCGCACGTACCAGTTCGAAAGGTCGTCCACGAACGCTTCGATGGCGCGTGCCGCATCGGTGGGGTCGTACTCCTCCAGGTCGTCTGTGACTTCCTGGACGAGGGCGTTGAGCTCGCTCAGCAGCCAGCGGTCGAGCTCTGGCGCGGGTCCCGCCGGGGCGCGCCGCGGGTCGGCCTGGTCGATGTTGGCGTAGCTCACGAAGAAGCTGTAGGTGTTCCAGAGGGTGAGCAGGAAACGGCGCAGCCCCTCCTCAACGAGGGCGGGGCCGAAACGGCCCGAGGTGCGCGCGAAACCCGCCGTGTACATGTACCAGCGCGTGGCGTCGGCCCCGAAACGGTCGACCACAGACCACGGCTCGACGACGTTGCCGCGGCTCTTGGACATCTTCTGGCCTTTTTCATCCTGAATGTGACCCAGGCAGATGACGTTGCGGAAGGCGATGCCCTCCGGGACTGCCTCGGTGGCGCGCAGGAGGGTGGCCTCGGCATGGAGCGTGTAGAACCAGCCCCGCGTCTGGTCCATCGCCTCGCAGATGAAGTCCGCGGGGAAGTGGCGTTCGAACTCGGCCTGGTTTTCGAAGGGGTAGTGCCACTGCGCGTAGGGCATGGCGCCGCTGTCGAACCAGGCGTCGGCCACCTCGGGGACGCGGCGCATGCGCCCATCGCACTTCGCGCAGAGGAGGGTGACCTCGTCGATGTAGGGCCTGTGCAGGTCGGTTAGCCCCTCCGCCTGGTCGCGGCTGGCGGCGCGTTCGGTGAGCTCGGCGCGCGAACCGATGCAGGTGGCCTCGCCACAGGCCTCGCACTTCCAGATCGGCAGGGGCGTGCCCCAGTACCGCTCGCGGCTGACCGCCCAGTCGATGTTGTTTTCGAGCCAGTTGCCGAAGCGCCCGTGCTTGATGTGGCCCGGGTACCAGTTGATCGACTCGTTCCCGGCCAGCAGTTCCTTGCCCTGGCGGGTGGTGCGGATGTACCAGCTGGGCTTGGCGTAGTAGAGCAGCGGTGTCTTGCAGCGCCAGCAGAACGGGTAGGTGTGGCGGATGGTGCCCTTCTTCAGCATCAGGCCCCGCTCTTCAAGGTCGCATTCCACATCGCGGTCAGCGTCCTTGGCGAACTTGCCGGCGCCGGGGAGCCCGTCGGCCATGATGCCGCGCAGGTCGATGGGCTGGGCAAAGAGCAGCTGGAAGACCTTGCCTTCCTCGAAGTCCTCGCCGCCGAAAGCGGGGGCGATGTGGACAATGCCCGTGCCATCGTCGAGCGAAACGTAGCCGGCGCCGATGACGCGGCGGGAACCCTCGGTCGAAAGGACCTCCTTGACCGGGCGCAGCCGTCCCGCCCCGTCAAAGCGCATAACCTGGTGCCCCAGCAGCTCGGGCCGGTAGAGCGGCTCATAGCGGAGGGCGAAGAGGGCCTCGCCCTGGAAGGCTGCCAGGAGCGAGGCCCCGTCGCCGAGAACCTGCTTTGCAAGCGCCGTGGCGACGATGTAGATCTCGCCCCCGGCTTCGTAGAGCCCGTACTCGGCGCCCGGCTTCACGGCGAGGGCGACATTGCCGGGGAGCGTCCACGGGGTGGTCGTCCACGCCACCAGCGAAACGGGCCCGTGTCCTTCGGGCAGGAGCCGCGCCAGCAGCTCGTGCCGCCCTGCCTCCTTCTGGGGCACGCGGAACTTGATGAACACGCTCGGGTCGGGCACGTCGTCCTCGTACCCCTGCGAGACCTCGTGGTCGGAGAGCGAGGTGCCGCAACGCGGGCAATGGGGGGTGCTGCGGTAGTCCTGGTAGACGAGGCCGTGGTCCCAGAGCCGTTTGAAGATCCACCAGCACGTCTCGATGTACTCGTTGTGCCAGGTGACGTAGGGGTTCTCCATATCGACCCAGAAGCCGATGCGGTCGCTCAGCCGCGTCCACTCCTCCACGTAGCGGCTCACGCTGGCCTTGCACTTCTCGTTGAAGGCGGCGATTCCGTACGCTTCGATATCGGGCTTGGAGCTGAGGCCGAGCTCCTTTTCGATTTCGAGCTCCACCGGGAGACCATGGGTGTCCCAGCCGCCCTTGCGGGGCACGCGGTAGCCGCGCATGGTCTTGTAACGCGGGATGAGGTCCTTGAAGACGCGGGCGAGGACGTGATGGATGCCGGGCCGGGCGTTGGCGGTGGGGGGCCCTTCATAGAAGACGAACAGGCGGCCCGCGGGGCGCTCTTCGACGCTGCGGTAGAAGATGGCGTTCTCCCGCCAGAAGCGGATGATCGCCTCTTCCATGTGGGGGAAGCTGACTTTCGGGTCGACCGGTCTAAACGCCATGACATCTACCTCGCGGGGGCGGCAACCGCGGCGCCCGTGCAACCAGCAGAGCCCGGGCGGCGTACCACCAGAGTAGTGAGTGCACCTGGCGAACCGGCGTCCAACAAAAAACGCCCGTCCCCCATCCAGGGACGAGCGTGCACGCCCGCGGTACCACCCTGCTTCCCGCCAGAGGCGGGCACTTGCCGGGACGCCATCACGTCCCTGCCCCTGGTAACGGTGGGCGGCCCGCAGCGAGCGGGCGCGTTCCGTCCGGGTCTACTGGCTCGCCGGGAAGGCGGCGGGTTTTCGGCCGGAAGCTCGGGAGTGATCTTCGCGCCTGCCTGCTGTACCCCCTCGCACCGGCCGGGGCTCGCTGGACAGGAGGGCGGGCGCTACTCGTCTCCGTCTTTGCCTGTAGGCTCAAGTGAAGCAAGGTGATAGGCGGCATGTCAACAGGCGGGCGAGAGCGAGAGAGAGTGCGCAGGGTGCGAGCGGCCCTGGCGGCGGTGCTTGGGGGGATCGTGATCGGGCTGGCCGCCAGCGCCTGCGGCGTCAACGACTCGCCCGAGAACCCGCCACCGACCGCCACCCACACGCCTCCGGCATCGGCCACGCCGGCCAGCACGCTCCTGGCAGAACCGGCGGAGACACCAACACAGCTGAAGGTCGCCTTCATCAACCTGCTCAGCCCGCTTTCGCTTGATGCCAACAACCCGGTTGCGGCCGATACGTTCGCGCACAGGCTGGACATCATCATTGAGGAGCTGCGCGCCTTCAATCCCGACATTGTCGGGTTCAACGAGGCCTCGTGGACGAGAGCGACGGGCAGCGCCGCCGAGAAGCTCGCGAAGGCGCTCAAGCTGGAGTTCCAGTACGCGCGCGCCAACCCCTGGTTCCCGGGACAAACGCAGGAGCAGAGCGACGAAACGGTGAAGCTCATCGGGTTCGAGGAGGGGGAGCTGATCCTCTCCCGCTACCCGATCCTCCGCTACGAACGGAAGGCGCTGAACCCGCGCACGTCTGAGACCGGGGAGGGCCGGGCGGCACTGCACGCAGTGGTGCGGGTTCCCGGGCTGCCACAGGAGCTGGACGTCTACATCACCCATCTGACGGGCGCAGACGAGAAGGTCCGGGCCGCGCAGGGGGCCGACTTCATGACCTTCATCAGCGCGACCCGGGGCATCGGCCCGCTGCTCGTGATGGGCGACCTCGGCGAAATCCCGGGCGGCAGTGTTGCTAAGGCGCTGGTCGCCACGGGGCTCGAAGATGTCGCCGCCGCATTCCCCGGGACAGTCCCGGTGGTGACCTGCTGCCGGGCGGGGATCATCGGCGAGCAGCCAGCACTGACCACGAGAACGGACTACATCTTCGCCTCCGGGCTCCCGATCGAATCGGTAGGGATGTTCGGTCTGACACCACGCAAGCGCGCCGACAACACTCTCGTCTACGCCAGCGACCATAACGGCATCGAGGCAGTCCTGCGGCTGCCGGCGCCATCCCGCTGAGGCAAGAGCGGGGAGCGGCGGAGAACTGCTCCAGGGCCTACCGTTCGGCAGCCGTTTGCAGTTGCGTGGCGATGGTGGCGGCGGGGTGGAGGGCACCGGGCCCGGTCTGAAGGGCGTATTCAACCCCGTTGCGCGTGAACCGGTGAACCGTTTCGGCCGGTGTTGAGGGCACGGCCTTCGCGAGCGCACCCGCGCCGATGGTGAAGAGCCGTTCAACGACCCGTGCCTGGGGGTCGGCGCTGCCTCCCTTGAAGGGCGGCCGGTCGGCAAGGTAGTACTGCATGAGGTAGCCGCGACCCTCACCCCCCGGGTTAGCGTCAGCAAGGACAACGGTGTGGAGCACGATACGGTTCTGGTAGGTATCGCGGAGTGCCAGGCTCGGCTGGAGCAGGACCAGCGCCTCGCCGGCGCCACCAATACCAAGCGCGGCCTCGATGGAGGCATCGGGGAAGAGCGCGAGTGTGCCGGACTGCCGGAGGGGAATGGCGAGTGGCTGGCCTTCCTGCGGCTCGCCGGAAAGCTGGTTGAGTGCCTTCAAGGCATCGGTGAACGTGGCCGGTGGGGGCCCGGCCTGCCCGTCGAAGGTGTTGGCGATGGTGGCGAGAGTGTCTCCAGCGGCGACGATGTAGATGAAGTACTGGGGGTTGCGGGCGATGACGTCGGCCAGCGAGGGCGTTGGCTGGGCCGAAGGCGAAGGGGAAGCCGCGGCCGATGCTGCGGTCGGCGCCGGCGTGACGTCGTCATCATCGCCACCGCAAGCCCAAGCGGCTCCGGTGAGCACGGCAAGCAGCGCGGCAAGGAGTGTGAACTTGCGTTTCACGGGCGTGGCTCTCCCCCGCCCGGCACTCTCGTGCAGGGCGCTCCCGCCGTGCTTCAGGTTGCCACAGCGGACTGCGGGGCGCCAATGCGAGGGGTCCTACCACTCCTGCATCGACCAGCTGGCGGTCGAAAGGGCGGCGCCCATACCCATGATGGCGAGAGCCAGCAGCAGCCCTGTGCCGCTGAGCGCGCGCGAGTGGCGCCGGGCGCGGGCAAGGCGTGCCGCCGCCCCCGGCTCGCCCCTTCCCTCCGCCGCCATGGCGTCGAGCTGCCGCGGCCCCACGACGAACATGTGCAGTGCCGTGACGGCGAGCATGACCGCCAGGGAGGCCATCTTGACGGTGAACACCACCCCGTAGCGCAGCTCCCAGAAGCCCACCTCGCCGGGCTGAGCGTAGTAGTCGCGCCAGGTCCAGATGAGGTACGTCCCCGCACCGGCGAGCAAGAGGAGACCAAACCCGCCAAGGTAGGCGAAACGCAGGGTGAGAACGCGGATGACTTCCACCTTCGTTGCGGCATCCGCTATCTGGCGCGCGGCGCCGGGCCAGCCGGTAGCAAGAAATACCTGCGGCCCGACCCAGAGGGCGGCGCCGATGACGTGAATCCAGGTAAGAAGGGCGTGCTGCCAGTACAACGAGACGCCGTCCGAGAGGTGAGGTCCTGTCTTCGATTGTGTCGGCGCCGGGCGGTAGGGGACAGGCTACAGGTCGTCGAAGGCGGTGTGATACCGGGCCATGCCCCGCACGCCATCGAGCGCCCCCGGGACCAGTTCGAGCACCATGAACGCCTCAGGCGGGACAGGCCATCGGCAGGTGATGCCGCGCGGGGGCGCGGGCCGGAAGCCGAAGCGGCGGTAGTACTTCGGGTGGCCGAGGACGACCGTCAGCCGGTGGCCGGAGCGCGCCGCCCGGGCAAGCGCGTGCCGCATGAGCTTCGTTCCCGTGTGCAGGTGCTCGTAGCCGGGGGAAACCGCGAGCGGCGCCAGTGCAAGGCAGGGAACCGCTCCTGAAGCCGTCTCGATTGAGGCATGCGAGATGAGCAGGTGGCCGATGATGCGGCCGTCCGCCTCGGCCACGACCGAGAGCTCGGGCGGGAAGGCGGCGGCGGCCCGGAGGGCATCCACAAGGTTCGCCTCGGCAGTGCCCTGTTGCCCATCGTGGGCGAACGCGGCGAGGTGAACGGAGCGGATGCCCGCTTCGTCGCCGGTGCGTTCGGTGCGGATAAGGAGATGCAAAATGCCGGTCACGATCCGATCATGACACCAGGGCTGCTTAGCGGGGCGCGAGCAGGAACGTGGGGCTCGGGCCCCCCATGTAGGCGACGAGTCCCCCGGGCGGGCTGAGGCAGCCACTCACGATGGCTGTGATCGCGCCATCGGCCACGAGCAGCGAACGTCCCCAGGTTGTTCCGCCCGGCGTGCGGAAGTTGAACACGACCGCGTAGGCCGGGGCGGGGGTGCTACTGCGGGGCACGGCCACAACGGCGTAGATCTCATCAGCGCTCCATGCACCGAGCTCGTGGTTGGCCTCGTAATGTTCGCGGGGCCAGTAGCCACCTTCGCAGGAGGAGGTGGGGAGCGCATCGACGGGCGTCCCCTCGGGCACGCCTTCGGGGCACGGTGGCGGGCTGCCGATACCCTGCTGAGTCGTGGTGCAAGGGACGGCACTGAAGCGAGTGACCGCGTTGATGCGCTCGCGGTCGCCCGAGGCGATGGCGGCGATGACCGGGTCAACAGCGGGGTTGCCCGTCCGCGTCCCCGGTGCGTGGCCGAGTGGCCGCAGGGTCATGTCCCGTCCCGAGGTCTCAAGGAATGCGGAACTTGCCCACCCAAGGCCGCCTTCAGGCCGGGCGACCAGGACCCAGGTGATACCCTCGGACTCCTGCGTCTGCCCCTCGTCGGCGAGAAGCACGCCATCGCGATAGCACCCCATGGAAGGCGCCGAACGGCTCATGCGCTCCCGGACGTGAAGGCAGTCACCAGTCCCCTGGACTTTCACGACTGGACCCCTTCCCACGGCGAGCACACGGTTCCGGTCGGACCTGGCCGCGCGGTCCGCGAAGGGCCCGGTGATCGGTCGTATCACCCCGGCAGTGAGGTCAATCAGCGCTGGGAGAAGAATGGCGCCGCTGCCGGGGCCCGTGCCCACCACCCGAGCGGGGACGGCAACGGTGACGACAGGAAGCTCGCCTACCGACCCCCCGAACCACCCGTAGAAGCCAACATCGGGTGGGAAGCGGAAGATGGTCGCGGGCGTCCCTTCGCGTTCCTGCATGACGCCGAGGTAGCTCCCCGGAGGCGCCTCGCCGCCGGGCTCCTGGTCCCACGCGGCGAGCGCAAGGGGCCCCTCTCGCCCGGGCTGCGCCGACCGCAGCACTGCCCCGGCGGGGAGCTTCGGCCAGAGGAACGGATTGCTGCCTCCCGCCAGCCACTCGAGCCGGTTGCCGGCGCCGGCCAGGAGCGGCGCCCTGCCGAACGGGATCACCTGCACAGTCTGCGGGTCGAAGCCGTCCGCGAGTGGTGGCCGCGCCTTCGAAGGCCACGTGAGCAGCTCCCATTCCCAATCCCTGCCCGGCAGCCGGTAGACGTGCCGCACGAGGCCCCCGGACCTCCCGTCAGGGGCTATCAATGCCCAGGCGCCGCCGCTGAGCGTTCCAGTATCGCTCCAGCTGACGCCGCCATCATGGGAAAGGTAGAACGTGACCGAGGCCCCCTGCTGCACTTCGCCAACGCCGCCGCAGTACGCCCCCGGGTTGCAGACCCCGATGAGGATGGTGTAGCCATCCTCGCTCACGGCAACAGACGTGATGTAGTGGTCTTCCAGCGTGACCGTGTGCCCGTAGGAATCGGTGAACCTCGGCAGCTGCCGCTCGAAGAGGCGGTCCGTGTGTACGACCCCGGCCTGGTCGCGGTAGACACGGTCGAGCGCCGTGGCGGGCCCATCGCAGAACGAGCAGCCGCCTTCGAGGTAGAACACGGCGCCGGGAGGGAACTCCGTTGCATCCCCGAGCGCGAGGCCGCGCACCTCGCGGCCATCGATGACGACCGGGACGGAGGACGGGGCGGGCGTAGCGGTCACGGGCGCGGGCGACTGCGTGGTTGCCGTTGCCGGCGTAGTGGAAGTTGGGGCCGCGGGCTGCTTCGCCCCCCCGGAACAGGCGCCAGCGGCAGCCGCAATCAGCACGGCGACGCAGCCGAGGCGAAGCATCGACCTCATGATGACTAGAACGCCTGCCGGGGCGAAGCGGTTCCCGCTACTTCACCTTCTCGATGGCGACGCGGGTGCCGCGCATGATGGCCGAGGGCTGCCACTCGGTTATCCAGTACTTCAGGTGACCGTAGCCACCGGCAAGGTGGAGCCACTTGATCATCCCCGGCTCGGCATCGTTCGGGCCTTCCCAGTTGGGGAACTGGTAGGGCTCAAACCCGTTGTACATCATCACCTGACCGGGGGCGCCGCCGGGGGCAACGCGCACCGGTACCTGGAACTGCCCCTGGTCGTTGTGGACGCGCACCATGTCGTCGTCTGTGATACCAAGCGATTCAGCGTCAGCCGGGTTCATGACGAGATGCGGCGTGCCCCGGTGGGTGTCGAGCATCAGGTCGTTCGCGATATTGAGGGCATGTATGCTCCAGCGGTTGTGGCCGCTGGTGACGCGGAAGGGGTAGTCGCCCCCGGCGCGTGGGGGAGCCTTGTGGGTGGGCAGGTGTTCGTCGGCCTCGATGAACCACTCGTGCTCGATGAGGAACTGGGCCCGCCGCGTGAGGGTGGGGTAAGGCTCGCCCTTCTCGACGTGGTTGCGGAAGGGCGCGAAGGTCTCGTCGGGCCTGGGTTCGGTGGCCTGCGCCATCGCCTTCGGCGAGATGCCCGTGCCGTGGAAGCGGTAATAGCCGACCCTGCGGATGTCTTCGAGGCTGGCCTCGGGCGGTAGCGAACCCGTGAGAGCGCTGTCGCGCAGCATCTCGTCGGCCATGATCTCGGTGTCGTTGAACAGACCGCCGCGCGTGTAGGCGGTGTAGGCGTTGGCCAGGTCGTGCGTGCCGCCGCGGGCATCGGTGAAGGGCTCCAGCCCGCGGGCCTTTGCGCGCTCCTCGATCTTCTCCGCGATGCGCCCGAATGCATCCCATTCGTTCACAGCCTCGCCCGGCGGGTCGGCTGCCTTGTCGCAGAAGGTCACGTGCATGACGTGGGTGGTCGCGGTTCCGAAGGCGACCTTCTCGTACTGCTGGGCCAGCGGCAGGATGTAGTCGGAGTGGAGCGCAGTAGCGCTCATGCGGACGTCCATGGTGACGACGGCCTTGAGCTGGGGCCAGAGCTCCTTGAGGAGGCGACGCCCGCCCCCGCGCGCGCGGCGGATGACGTTGCCCCCGCACTCAAAGAGGACGCGCGGCGGCTGGCCGGGGCGGGGGTAGTCGCAACCGGCCCACCAGCCCTTCTCGACCGCCTCATCGAAGTACTCTTCGAAGGGGCGTTTCATGCTGGGGTCGTTCCAGCCGGGGTTACGCCAGGCATTGCGGTAGCCGGCGTGCCAGTACCAGAAGAAGACGGGCGGGAACATGACGCCGCGGCCGGTCGCGGAGGATGCCTTCGCCCCTTCGATGGCGATCATTGCCGGGGTGAGGGTGGGGTCGTCTGCCAGGCGCATCTGTGTGGCGCGCTCGCGGCCGTCCATCATCGCCACCACGTCGGCGGGGCCGCGCCTGGTCTTGGCGCCAATGGTGATGCTGCCATCGAAGAAGCCGCTCATCCAGCCACGTACGCCCGCGCCGTGCTTTCCCCAGTTGCCGGTCAGAGCGAGGAGCAGGATCTCGGCGCGCTCCTGGAGATCGCCGTGATAGTACTTGCCGTTGCCGAGCGACCCGATGATGTTGGTGCGCTTGCGGGCGACCCTGCGGGCGAGGCTGCGGACGGTGCCGGGGTGGACGCCGGTGGTCTCGGCCGTGAGCTCGGGGGTGAACTGCTGCAGGCGTTCCCGCATGAGCGCGAAGACCGTGGTGACGGCGATGGGGCCGTCCTTGCCCTCTACCTGCCACTCTCCTTCGAGCGCGGGTGCCGCATCGCCCCAGAAGAGCGTGCCTTTCGGCGCCGGCACGGCCGAGCTCGAAACGCCGTCCCAGGCGTAGAACTGGTCGTCGGCGCCACCTTCTTCCAGGTCGGACTGGCGCAGGAAGCGCTTCGTGGCCGGGTTCACGAGCAGCGGCAGGTCGGTCTGCTCGCGGACGAACTGCTCGTTGACCAGCCCCTCTTCGATCACCACCTGGCACATCGAGAGGCAGAAGGCCGGGTCGGATTCAGGTTTCACCGGAACGAACAGGTCGGCATGCAGGGTTGAGGGCGAGACGTCGGGGGCGATGGTCACGATCTCGGCCCCGTTGTAGCGCGCTTCATGCATGTAGTGGATGAAGGGGATACGCGTGTAGACGGGGTTCCCGTACCAGATGAGGAAGAGCTCGCTGTGAAACCAGTCATCGACGCTGCTGACCGGGTCGAAGGTCCCGTAGGTGAGGTAGTGGCCCGGGGCGAAGTCGTTGATCTCGCCATTGACGTCGGTGACGATGCCGCCAACGATGCCCATGAACCGCCCGCGGCCGGCGGCGCCCCAGGTGCTCACGCTGCCACCTGAAGGGGCGATGATGGACTCGGGCCCCACCTCGTTGATGGCATCAAGCACGGCATCGGCGATTTCGGTACAGGCCTGGTCCCAGCTGACACGTTCCCACTGGCCGGAGCCCCTTTCCCCCACCCGCTTCAGCGGGTAGAGGATGCGCTCCTCCGATTCGAGCATGCGGGACCAGCCGGCGCCCTTCTGGCAGCCCATGGGGTTCATGTCGGGCACGCCGGGCATGACCGGCTTGAAGGTCGCGGCCACCTCCTCGCGCACGATCTTCCCGTCCTTCAGGTAGACGCGTTCGGGGCAGTTGCCCGGGTAGCAGTTGATGCAGTGGGAGGCCCATACGACCTTGTCCCAGGTCCATCGCTCGCGGTAGAGGTCGCCAGCGATATCGCCGGTGCTGATCGTTGGAACCTGTTCGCCGGGCATGAGCATCTCCTCGGGTACATGATGAAACGGCGCCGCCGGGCGCCGCCCGTTACCGGGTTCTTAGGCTGTGCGGGCTCGTGGCGAAATGATCGGGATCACAGGAACCGATCAGGGCCCGCCTTCCAGCTCCACCTCGCCGTCGCTGATGGCAATGGCGGTGAGCCTCACCTTGAGGTCGAGCGACTTCCAGTCATCACCGAGGGCGGACTCCACCACGCGCGTGCCGATGAAGGCGGGCAGGTTCCCTATCTCGATGTCCTGGATGTCGATGTACGGCTTCGGCCCGGAAAGGTCGAGCGTCCCGCGCACGAGCACGTCTGCATCGGGCCCGGGGATGTCGACCGTCCCCGTCGCCTCGGCGTACCCCTGGGGGCAGAAGTAAACCTGGAGGTCCTTCACGGGGATGCTCTTCTCGTCGATGTAGTCCACACCGCGCGAGGTGACGTCCTCTTCTGTATAGACGATGGTCGCGGGAGAGGTGGCCGCCAGCCGTTCGAACTCCTTCCAGCGCGCGCGCATCGCGTTGCTGACCGCCGTCGAGCTGGGCACATCGCGGTCGACGCAGGGCTTCGGTGTGCCGGTGAAGATGAGCGCTGCTCCGACGAGGATCGCCCCCAGTCCCGCGCCAATGAGCACTGCGATGGCGATGAGGATGACCTTGATGATGCCGCCCAGGGTGACGCCAGTGGCGGCTGCTCCGGCTGCTGCACCAGCACCGGTTGCGACCCCGCTCCTGACGGGCGGGCGGATACCCGCAGGGCCGCCGGGAGTGACGCCCGGCTGGCCCACCGTGCGGGGCGGAATCCCACCGGGCTGCCCGGGGAATCCCTGTGCCCCGCCAGGCTGACCCACTGTGCGCGGCGGTATCCCACCCGGCTGCCCGGGGAATCCCTGTGCCCCGCCGGGCTGTCCGGTGATTCCCGGCTGACCCGCGCCTGCACCCGGCTGGCCTGCTCCTGCACCCGGCTGACCCGCGCCTGCACCCGGCTGGCCTGCGCCTGCACCTGGCTGGCCCGCACCCGCACCCGGCTGGCCTGCGCCTACACCTGGCTGGCCCGCACCTGGCTGACCCGCGCCTGCACCCGGCTGGCCCGCACCCGCACCCGGCTGGCCTGCGCCTGCACCCGGCTGACCTGCGCCTGCACCTGGCTGGCCCGCACCCGCACCCGGCTGACCGGCCCCCGGCTGGCCTGCGCCCGCACCTGGCTGGCCCGCACCCGCACCCGGCTGGCCTGTTCCTGCACCCGGCTGGCCCGCACCCGCTCCTGGCTGGCCTGCGCCTGCACCCGGCTGGCCTGCGCCCGCGCCCGGCTGGCCGGCTCCCGGCTGGCCTGCGCCTGCACCTGGCTGGCCTGTGCCCGCGCCCGGCTGGCCGGCTCCCGGCTGACCTGCGCCTGCCCCCGGCTGACCGGCGCCTGCTCCTGGCTGACCTGCACCGGCACCGGCTCCCGGTTCAGCGGCGCCCATGCCCGGCTGCGCGGCTCCCGTGCCGGACTGGCCCACGCCGGCGCCTGGCTCGGCCGCGCCCATGCCCGGCTGGGCCCCGCCCGGGCCCGTCGGGCCACCCGCGGAGCCGGCCTGTCCCGTCCCTGCTCCGGACTGGCTGGCGCCCGAACCTGCACGAGTAGCCCCGCTCCCGGCCTGTCCTGCCGAGGCGCCGGCGTCGGCCGCTGCCGCGGTTTCGCCACCTCCCAGCCGGGTGGCTGCGGCAAGGCCGGAGCCCCCGATTACGGCCCCCCCGCCCGCTGCTTTGCCAGCCGTCGCCAGGAATCCCGGCTTGCGCCCGCCGGACTGCGCCCCGGAGGGGATCGGTGAGCCGCACTCCTCGCAGAAGCTCGATCCAACGGCGTTGGCGCACCCGCAGTTTGGGCAGGCGACCGTTGGGTACGCCTCGGCCGCAGGCGTGTCGAGCTTGGCGCCGCAGCCTTCACAGAAGATCGCCTCCTCCGTGGTGGGCGTTCCGCAAGATTCACAGTAGATGGTCATCGGTTGTCTCCTGAGCCCGGGGGGGAGCGCTCGTTCCCCACCACCCCGAGGGACTCTGCGCGGGAGCATAGCAAGCGGGCGCAAGGGTAGCGATAGGCCCTTACGGCCGCATCTGCAGGGGCGAGTGGGCGAGAGTGTGAAGGCAAGAGCCGCGGGTAATCCCCGACTTATCTCAGGGCGCGATCATGCCGATTGAGATGAACAGGATGAGGTGATGCGGCAGATGAGGCCGTTTCCGGCAGGTGATCGACGTCCGGCGCTGGTCCTTGGGGGCGGCGGCGCGTACGGAGTGATACAGGCTGCGTACATCCAGGCAGCCTATGAGGCTGGCTTCCGGCCGTCGATCATCGTCGGAACGAGCGTCGGGTCCCTGAATGGGGCATGGCTGGCGCTGCACCCCGACCACCCGGACGAGCTGCTACGAATCTGGCTGGGCATGGACCGCCTCCGCCTGGTCGAGCTGAGGCCCTGGCGCCTTGCGACCAGGCTGGTCCGCCGCCCGCTCGGCCTTGTCGCCAACGACATCGTCCCGCGCCTCGTTCGCGAACACCTGCACGGGCTCAACTTCAGCGACGCGCGGCTTCCGCTGGGGGTGGTCGCCACCAACCTCACGCGCGGCGAGAAGCGCGTGTTCTCGGAGGGCGACCTGGGGACGGCGATCATGGCCTCGACGGCCATTCCCGGGGTCTTCGAGCCCGTTGACATCGACGGGGACCTCTATGTGGACGGCTGCCTGACAGCCTCGGTGGACCTCGCCACGGCGCTCACCATGGGGGCAAGCGAGATCCTCGCGATCGACCTCACTCCACCGCCATCACTGGCGCGGCCACGCACGGTGCTGGGAGTCCTGCGCCAATCGCTGGGCATCATGGCGCACGCGACCACGGAGGCCATGGAGGCCTGCGTCTCGCACTCCATGCCGGTCCGGGTCATTCGACCGGACCTGAGCAAGAGCTCGCCCTGGCGGCTTGACGACAGCGCCGGGGCAATCGCGCACAACCTCCTGGTCGCGCGCAAGGAGATGTCGGACGTGTTGCAGGGTGATGGTTCCGTGCGCGCGCACGATGGGGCGCCAGCTTGCGCCCTGCCGGAGGCGCCGGCCGAGCCGGTGACTCTCCGCCGGTACTTCCACCTGCGCGCCAGGAAGCAGGCCGGCTAGCGCGGCACTTCGACCGGCGAGCAGGGACCGCCTGGATGGCGGCTGCACGCTGGCCAAAACGGGCGATCGGCGGCCACCGGCGCCGCTATGCAGACATGCGCAGGACTATCTCGTACATGAGCTCGCAGCCCATGTTCAGGTTCTCGATGGTGAGGAACTCGTTGTTGCCGTGGAAACCGGCCCGTTCCTCGGGGCTGAGCAGGCAGGGGATGAAGCCATAGGCGGGGATGCCGCGCTCGCGCAGGAAGCGGTTGTCGGTGCCGCCGATGGTCATGCCGGGGACGACGATGGCGTCCTCCATCGCCTCCTTTATCACCGAGTTGATGGTCCGGAAGAGCTCCGTGTCCCAGGGAACGGAGGCCGGCTCGCCCTGGTCGGGTGAGTAAAGCGAGACCGTGACCCGCTCGTCGGCGATTCGCTCCCGCACCTGGCGGGCCCAGTCCTCCTTTGACTGCCCGGGAAGCAGGCGGCAGTCGATGACGGCTTCGCTCTTCGCGGGGATGACGTTTGCCTTGATGCCGGCGTTAAGCATAGTCAGGTTGAGCGTGTTCACGAACTGGGCGTAGAGCTCGGGCGAGCGGCGGATCCGTTCCTCCAGATCGGCTTTCTGTGAGCGCGGAGGCATCAGCCCCGCTTCGGCGAGGCGGTCGAGGTAGGCGATCGTGTCGGGCGTATAGGTGATGCCGCGGTCCCATTCGGTGAGCCGGTTGAGGGCACGGATGAGGTGCACGGCCGAGTTGTCTTCGTGCGGACGGCTGCCGTGCCCGGGCGTGCCCACGCTGGTGAGCCGCAGCCAGCAGATATCCTTCTCGTTCGTCGCCACGTTGAAGAGCTTCGCCTCCACGCGGTTGAAGCGTGAGACGCCCCCTCCCCCTTCGCTTAGCTCGAACTCAACATCCACCACGTCGGGGCGGTGCTTGCAGAGCCACTCCATGCCGAACTCGCTCCCGGCCTCCTCATCGGGCACCGCGCAGAACACGACGTCGCGCTTGAGCGCCGCCCCCTGCCGCTTGAGCAGCAGGAAGGCGATGAGCTGCATGACCCCGCAGCCCTTCATGTCGACGGCGCCCCGCCCGTAGACCCGCCCATCCTTCACAACGCCTTCGAAAGCGGGCACCTCCCAGTAGCGCTCCTCGACGGGCACGACGTCGGTGTGGTTGCAGAGCATGAGCGGGCGCTTCGAGCCATCGCCCTTCAGAGTGGCGACGAGCGCTTCGCGGTTGGGGGCGGTCTCGATGTACTCGCACTCGATGCCCTCGGCCGCAAGGAGCGAACCCAGGTAGCGGGCGGCGGGTTTCTCGTTGCCCGGCGGGTTCGATGTGTCGATCTGCAGGTAGCGGACGAATATGTCGAGCGCTTCGCGGTGGATGGCGGGCCAATCGATGGTCATGGCGGCTCCGGGTGTGGGGGTGGCGGGGCCAAGGGTACATGGGAGGAGGGATGCGGTGCCAGCCGTCCACTGGCGAGGGCGGCATGGCAAATTGTGTTGCCATGTGCCCGCGGATTGCTTAGAGTCCGCGCCAGATTTCACCGGGTAGGCGAAATGAACTTCGCGATCAGCCTTTCGATCACCGCTGCCGCGTGCCCTGGGAGCGCTGCTGGTGAAAGAGGGTGTGGAGGCAGTTCGAACCGGGGAATAGCGAAAGGAGACCCCATGGACCCCGAGAAGAACCTGGCAACCATCCGCAAGGCGGCGGACCTCGTCAACCGGAGGGAACTGGCGGAACTTGTCGCTCTCTTTGCGCCGGGCGGCGCGCGTCACGACCTTGCCGGCGCCTATGCCGACTTCGGCCTCGAACAAGCGTCCGACTTCCTCGGAGAGCTACTTCGCGGCTCCCCGGACATGAAGATCGTCCTCCACGATGCCTTCGCAGCGGGCGACCGGGTGGCGACGCGCATCACCGTCGAGGGCACCCACGAAGGTCCGCTGTTCGGGCGCCCGGGGACCGGCAAACGCTTCGTGGTCAATCAGCTCAACATCTACCGCTTCACCGGCGACGGCCGAATCATCGAGAGCTGGCAACTCGCCGACCTCGCCGGCTTCGATGCCCAGATACGGTGACACAAATGACTCACCGGTGACGGACCCGAACCAGAGGAGCAGACATGAGCATCGATGAAACCCGGGCAGTGTGGGAACGGTTCAAGGCCGCCGACCAGGGCCACGACGCTGACGGCATGGCCGCGGCCTACGCCGAGGATGTGGTCTTCGTGGGGACGCCGTTGAAGGGCCGCGAGGCGCTCGTCAAGTTCGACGCGAGCTTCTTCTCAGCCTTCCCCGACTACCGCCGGGACATCCTTCAGGAGGTCGTAACCGAGGAGCGGATTGCCTTCACGTACCACTACAAGGCTACGCAAACGATGGACTGGTCTGGCATCCCCGCGACAGGACTGATGCTGGATGTCACCGGTTGCTCGGTCGTGAGCGTGCGGGACGGCCACTTCGCCGAAGTGCAGGCCTTCGGGCCGGATGTGTTGGGCCAGCTCCGTCGCGAAGCGAACGTCCAGCTCGTCCGCCGCCTCGTCGACGCCGAGAACGCGGGCGATCTCGACGCCTACGCCGCCTGCCTGGCGCCCGATGTCGAAATCTGGGTGAACGGCCAGCTCACGCAGTCGTCCCGCGGCGCTCAGCGCGAATCGATCCGCGCGACGCTGGCGGCCTTCCCCGATTGGCGGCGCGAGACGCTCTCGCTGACCTGCGACGGCGAGCTGGCGGTCCTGCGCTGGCGCGGCGCGGGCACGCAGTCCGCGGCATGGGCGGGCATGCCAGCCTCGGGCAACCGTGTGGAGTTCCACGGCACCAGCACCGTCGAAGTGAAGGACGGCCTGATGCGGCGCATCTGGATCGATATGGACATGGCCGGTCCGCTCGCACATATGGCCGGGAAGGAGCAACTCGGATGACCACTTCCATCCGCATCGACCACGACGTCCCCTACCCCTCGTACCTCGATCTGCCCGTCATCCCTGCGGGCGCCTGAGCAGCCAACAGGAAAGGAGGAACTCGTGTCATCGGCGGAGAACATCGACCTGGTCCGCAACACACTCGGCGCTCTGAACAGCCGCCAGTTCGAGCGCATCCCCGAATTCATTGGTCCCGGCTTCGTGCGGCACGACCTCGTGGGCGCATACCCGGGTGTCGCCGGGACCGAAGGCGTCGCCGACCTCCTTGCGACGCTGCTCAAGGGCGCGCCTGACCTCCGGGTCGTCATCCAGGATATCTTCGGGTCCGGCGACCGCGTGGCTGCGCGGGTCACGGTCGAGGGGACGCACACGGGCGAGTTCTTCGGCCAGCCCGGCAGCGGGCGGCGCTTCGCCGTGAACGAAATCCTCATCTACCGCATCCGGGACGGGAAGATCGCCGAGACCTGGCAGCTCCTCGACGTGGCGGGCCTCAGGAGCCAGGTGGGGGGTTGAACGAGAGTCCTCCGTGACCCGTCCGGACTACGACAGGTAGGGGCCACTCTCGACCTTGCCGATGAAGCCGCCGCGCTTGCCTGGCCGCCTGATACAGGAATATGGTAACCTGTACAGGTGAAGACCACGATCGACCTCCCGGATGCGCTCTATCGCAGGGTGAAGGCGCGCGCCGCCATCGAGCGCCGCTCGGTACGCGATATCACCATCGACCTGTTTCGACGATGGCTTGGCGAAGAGGCGAGGGCTGACGGCCCCGAACATGCCGGGGAGTGGTTGGAGAGCTGGCTGGAGCGCGCCGACGAGGCAGTCGCGAACGCTCCGCCGGGCGCGACTGCCCGTGACCAGCTAAGCCGCGACCGTTCCCGCCTTGAACGCTGACCCACTCGTGGTCGATGCAAGCGTCTGGGTGGCTGCTGCAGACGCAGCCGACCCGGCCTGTACCGCGAGCAGGTCGTTCCTCCGCCACGCCGGGGCGAGGGGGAGAACAATCATCCTCCCTGCATACGCGCGGATTGAGATCGCGTGCGCCCTGGCCCGGCGGCTGGGCGACTCCGGGGCAGGGCTTGGCCTCGCCAGCGAGATCATGCAGGCCCCACAGGTCCGGGTGGAGGCCCTTTCCGCGGGCCTGATTGCGGAGGCAGCGCGCCTCGGCACCGCAGCCTTCCTGCGCGCCGGTGACGCCCTGTATGCGGCGGTGGCGCAACGCCACTCCGCCACCCTGGTCGCCTGGGATGCGGAGCTGGTTAGCCGGGCCGGTGCGATAGCACCCGACTCGTGGCTCGAACGACAGGCTTAGCGGCGAGGGACGTTGACTGTCACACGCGGGCGCCCCGCCGATGTGCGTCCGGCGCCGCACCGCACCTGACAGCTGACCGTTCATCCGCCAGATACTCTGCACACCCGGCCCGGTGACGAGGGAGCGGCCTTCAGCGTCACTCCAGCCTCCCGGAACCGCCCATCGCCCCCGTGGCGAAGGACAGGGCGACGCCGGGCGCGTACCCTGGCGCGGAATGAACATGCCCCACCCGAACTACCGGATTGTGGAGCACGACCCGTCCTGTACGAGCAGCGACGCGACCCGGGCAACACCATCCACGAAGTCGTTGCCGAAGGCGACACCGTCGTGGTCGCCTATACCTACAGCAGCACCGTTACCGCAGATACTCCCGGGTTCGCCGCTGGCTCCCGCCGAAGCTTTGAATGCGTGAACTTCTACACGGTCAGCGACGGGCTCATTGTCCGCTATGTGCAGTACAGCGGCCCAGCGCTGCTCACCGCGCCGGCCACGGAGGATGAGTGAGAGTGAACCTGGAAGAAGACACTCGAGTTACCCGGTGCCACGAAGACACCTACAACAACGGCTTCGAGCGTTACGGCGATCTGTACGCGGACGATTGCATGATCTATCGCCCCGCGCAGGGCGTCACAAACGACAAGGCGACGATGCTCGCGCTCGAACAGCGAGCCACGGCCGCCTGTCCCGACCGTAGGACGAAGGTGTTGAGCGTTCTCGCCGCGGACGGCGACGTGTTCGGCAAGGAGGAGCTCTGGGAGGGCGCCAACACCGGGGGGTGACGCAATGTTCGGTCCGCCCGGGCGAAGGTCGCTGTCTACGCCTTCTCGCTCTGCGAAGTGCGCGACGGGAAGTTCACCCGCATGACGGCCTGGACCGGCCGCCCGCAACCGAAGGAGGCACGCCGAAATGATGGTCCAGGGAACCGGTAGACAAACGCCAGTAGCCGCCAATTCCTGCCTCGCAACCCCGCGCGCCACAAATGGATTGCAACGATATCGATATCATTGTAATCTCCAGGCATGGGCCAGATGGTCATCCGGAACATCGATGATGCCGTGCTGCAGGCGCTCCGCAGCCGCGCGGCCGCGGCCGGCCGGTCAGTGGAGGAAGAGGCGCGCCGGGCGCTCGCGAGCGCCGTGGGGGCTGATCGTGAGGCGGCCCGGGCGCGCCTGGCCGCTGTTCGCGCCCTGCTCGCTGGCCACAAGGACCGCGACGCAGCGGACCTGGTCCGTGAGATGCGCGACGAGCGGACGCGCGGGCTTTCGGGCTAGCCGATGGCCCGCCGGAGCGTCGTGGTCGACGCCAGCACGGCGCTGAAATGGGCCATCGCCGAGCACGGTTCAGAGGCTGCGTTGGACCTGCTCGAATGGGACGTGATCCACGCGCCCGACTTCATCCTGGTAGAGGTGGCGAACGTCCTCTGGTCGAAAGTCCGCCGCCAGGTGGTGGGGCGAAGCGAAGCGGACGCCGCCTTCGAGGCGATCGCTTCGGTGCCGATTGCCCTCACGCCGATTGGCGAGCTTGCCCTGGCAGCCCGCGGCCTGGCGTTCGCCCTCGACGTCACCGTCTACGATGCGCTCTACGCCGCCCTCGCCCGGCGCTACAACTGCCCGCTCGCGACGGCGGACCGCTCGCTCGCCGCCGCGCTGAATGCCTCCGGCGGACCCGGGGCCGGCTTGCTCATTGAGTGACGCGCTATTTGTGCCAGCAGGCCGCCATCGCCGGGTCGATGGGCGAAATAGAAGGCCTCGTGCGGCGCGCGTAGGGCCAGGGCTCCATGCGCGCCGTGTTCGTCCCCTGGAGCCTCGCCGCCGGCTCCGGGCCGTCTTCGAAGAGCTCCGCGACTACCTGCGGAATGAGTCCATCATCCGCTCACCCAGGGACAGGGCGACGCCCGGCGCGTACCCTGACGCGGTATGAACACGCCCCATCCGAACTACCGGATTGTGGAGCACGACCCGGCCTGGGGCTCCGTGTTTGTCGCTGAGCGGGAGCGGATCGCGGCGGTACTCGGCTTGCCTCAAGGGCGCATCGAGCACATTGGAAGCACGGCCGTGCCCGGGCTGGGGGCAAAGCCAATCGTCGACATCATGGCCGGGGCCGAGTGCGAGGCTCACTACGCCATGCACGGGGCCCGGCTGAAGGGTCTCGGATACGAAGACCGGGGCGAGACCGTGCCCGGGACGCGCTACATCCGCAAGGCTGGGCCGCCGCGGGTGAACCTGCACCTCACTGTTCTTGGAGGGGAGTTCTGGGTTGAGCATCTGCTCTTCCGCGACTTCCTTCGGGAGCACGGCGAGACGGCGCGCGAGTACGAGCGGCTGAAGCGGCAGGCGCTCGCCGGCCTGGGCCCCGACCCACCCGCCTACAACGCCGCCAAGTCAGGGTTCATCAACGCCGTGCTCGCCCGGGCGAGAGCCGGCCGGGGCGACGAACGGCGGTAGACCCATAGCTGAGAAAGGGGCGTGGCCACGCCCTGGCATGGCGAACACCCGGGCCCCGGCAACCCGGCGGCCACCCAGTTCCAGTCATGCGTAATAGGTCTGCAACGAACGAAGAGCGGGGCATCGCCGCTGGGAGAAGCGCTGGATTCTCGGCCCGGCCTCGTGAGGTGATTGGCAACGGCGTGCCTGAGACCAGCAAGCTGGTTTTCTGCTATTCTGGACAAGTGAAGACGACACTCGACCTTCCCGATGACCTCGTGCGGACCATCAAGCTTCGCGCCGTCCGCGAAGATCGCAAGCTCAAAGACCTGATCGCTGAACTCCTGCGTCGCGGGCTCGAGGGAGATCCCGGGCAACCGGCAAGCCCTCCTCATCGCGTCCAGCTTCCCCTTATTCGAGGAGGCCATCCGGCAGTGCCCGAAGAGGAGATGACCCCAGACCGGGTGGCTGCTGTGCTCCTGGATGAGGAGGTCCGGGGCCTCATCCGGTGACCACCTACCTCTGCGATTTGAACGTTTGGGTTGCTCTGGCGCTTGCTCCGCACAGCCATCATCAAGCTGCGCGGGCCTGGCTCGATACGGTAGGCAACCGCGAGAGCGTCCTCTTCTGTCGCGCGACACAGCAGGGCTTCCTCCGGTTGATGACCACCGCCTCCGTGCTCGCGCCGTACGGCCTGCCGCCTCTCACCAACGCGGCTGCCTGGAATGCATACGAGGCGTTCATCGCGGACAGCCGGATCACCTTTCAGGCGGAGCCTGGCGGCGTGGCCCGGCTTTGGCGAGCCTTCACATTCAGCGGGGCCACCTCGCCAAAGCTCTGGATGGATGCCTACCTGGCCGCCTTCGCGATCGCGGACGGGTGCCGGATGGTCACGATCGACGAGGCGTTCCGCCAGTTCGAAGGGCTCGATCTCCTTGTGCTGGGTCGGCAAGGCACCTGAACGGTAGTCCGGTTTCAACGGCTTTGACGTCCGTGTGCTCCCCGGCGCGCCGGCGAGCTTCACGCGGGAGACGTGGGAGTTTCCCCGATGCGCCAGTTCTCGACCGCGAGGCGCGGCACTCGCGCAAACTCACTTTCGTTTGCGGTGACCACGGTCAGGCCCGAGGACAGCGCATGGGCGGCGATCAACATGTCGTTGGGCCCGATTGGCGTCCCGCGAGACTCGAACTGTTCCCGCAGCTCAGCGTAGTGCCGGTCGGCTGGCTCCTCGAAAGGCAGGACCTCGATGGCCCCGAGAATGACATCGACTCGCTCCTGGAGGCGCGCCGACCCTCTCCGCAGTGCCCCGAACCGCAGTTCGGCAGCCACCACGATGCTGGTGCAGACGCTCTCCTCACCCACGCGTCTGATCGCCTCGGAGATGACCCCCTGGGGTCGGCGGATGAGGTCTGAGAGGATGTTCGTGTCAAGGAGATAGCGGGCCGTCATGCACCAAGCTGGGAGTATCTAGCGGCGCCAGCCCGGCATCGGTGTCCGGAAACTCATCCCCGATGGGTTCAAGGCGCGACAGGGCAGCCAGCAGGCCGCCTCTACGGCAAGGCTCGACGCTGAGCCGCTCGCTCTCCCTGCGAATGATCGCCTCACTTGTGTCGAGCTCGAAACCGCGCGGAATCCGGAAGGCCTGGTTGCGCCCATTCCGGAAGAGCCTGACGCGCCGGGTCCCGGCGCCTCTCGTTTCAAGTTGTTCAGCATAGGCCCAAGCATAGGCCGCCAATTTCGGGTCCGCACTGCCCTGGTGCGGCGGGCATTCCCGCGAAAGGGGGCGCGGGCGGCGTATACTCATGCCCAATGCGCGCCGTGCTCGTCCTGTGGGACCTCTCCACCGGCTCCAGGGTCACTTTCGAAGAGCTCCGGGACTACTTGCGGAATGAGTCCATCGCCCGCTTCAGCGCCATGCCCGGCCTGCGCCAGAAGACATGGCTTTCCAACCCGGGTACAGGCCTGTGGGGAGCGATGTACCTCTTTGATAAGGCCGAGCAGGCGCAGGAGCTTGTCTCGCATATCGCAACGGGGCGCGTGGCGCAGCTCACGGGACTGGCGCCGGCCATAGTCGAGCAGTTCGACGTCGAGGCCGTCACCGAAGGCCAGCATGCGGGCGATGACCTGCTGGCGGTGGGACTGGCGCGGGAGGGAGAGGGCGCGTGACCGGGGGCGGCCCGGCCCGGCGCGTGACGAGGGCGGTGACACCGGAGGACCTGCGCCCGCTGCTGGAGCATCCGCGCCGGGCGACGATGGCCTGCGTCGCTGATGGCTCGATCCAGGTGATGCCGGTGGCCTTCCACTTTGATGAGGGCCGCTACCTGGTGGGGCTGCCTGCGGGATTCGAGCCCCCGGCCCGGCGCGTGAAGGTGCTGGTGGACGATGGGCCATGGTACTTCGACCTGCGCGGGGTGTGGGCGAAGGGGCCGCTCGTGCCCTGCGACGCTCCGGACGGGGTCAGCGCCGGTCACGCCTGGTTCGAACTCGTCCCCGAAAAGGCGGTGGCCTGGCACTACGGCCGCATGCGAGAGACCCCGTGATCTCGCCCCGTCATCGCGCCGTGAAGCGGTTCCTCCGCGGGGCGAAGGTGGTGCACATCGCCACGCTTTCGCCCGCGGGTAACGCCGACCTGGTCCCCCTCTGGTTCGTGTTCTTCCGGGGCTGCGTCTACATGGGCACAAGGGCGGAAAGCGCGGTGGTGCGCGACCTTATCCAGAACCCCGAGGTGGCACTGCTCTTCCATGACGAGTCCGGCGGGGCGGGCCGGGTGCTGCGCGTTCGCGGGAGGGCGAGCTTCCGCAGGGACGGGCGGTTCCGCTTCGCGGTCTACCCGTTGGCCGTCTTCCGCTACTTCCTTGCGCCGGGGGGCATGCGCAATGCACTGGCCAACCGGCGCAAGCTCGCCCTTCGCGGCCTCTACTACCGGGAGCGCGGGGGAGAAGGCGGCTTCATCGAGGTTGTCCCGGACACGGCGGAGTTCGTGAAGCTGCCCTCCTGAACAGACGTTGTTCGATCCTGGGCGCCCTTCCATGCTCTGCTAACATCGGGCAATGAGGCGGATCGACGCCCACACGCACCTCTTCGCGCCAGCGCAAATCGCCGGCCGCGGCCAACTGGCCGCGCACGACCGCACGTTCGCCGAGATGTACGGAGACACTGCTTCGAAGATGTCTGCCGCCCCCGGCCTGCTCTCCGCGCTCGACCGGGCCGGGCTTGACGCGGCAGTCGCGGCCGGTTTCGCCTTTGCCAGCGAGCCTGCCATCGAGGAGCAGAATCGCTACCTGCTCGCGTCCGCGTCCGAAGCAGGCGGGCGCATCATCCCCCTGGCGACCGTGAACCTGTCCCTGCCGGGCTGGCGCGGGTCTGCAGAATACGCCCTTGCGCAGGGCGCGCGCGGAATCGGCGAATTGCGTCCCCACAACCAGGGCTGGGACCCGCTCGGCACCGCCGCCCACGACCTGTGTGACCTTGCCGCCGGCCTGGCTGCGCCCCTTCTCTGGCACGTGTCCGAGCCTGTCGGGCACGATTACCCCGGCAAGCGAGGAGGCATCACGCCGGAAGAGCTCTGGCGGCTCGCCAGCGCCCACCCGCAGACTGTGATGATCGCCGCTCACTTTGGCGGAGGTTTGCCTTTCTATTTGCAGATGCCAGAGGTTCGAACAGCGTTGTCAATGACGTACTTCGATACCTCAGCCGCATCTCTGCTGTATGATGATGTGAGCGTCGCGCGCCTTGTTGACCTTGCCGGTCCTGCGCGCGTGCTTTTCGGCTCGGATTACCCGCTGCTTTCGCCCTTGCGCCAGCTTCAACGCATCACCGCGCTTCTTCCCGGCGACATCGCGCAGGCAGTGTGTGGCGGAAACGCCGATACCCTGTTTTCGGATAGACCTGACACATGACCGCTCCCGAAACTGAACACGTAAGGCTGTTCGTGGCCTGCGAGGTTCCCGATGAAGTGAAACAGGCCATCGGAGAGATAATTGAAACTCTCCGTGGCCGTAGTGGCAGTGCCGTGCGCTGGATCCGCCCCGAAGGCGTGCATGTTACGCTCAAATTCCTGGGGGAAGTGCCCGTAAAGAAGCTTCCCGCCATCAAGCTCGCGATCCAGGAAGCCACCGTGGGCCACTCTCCCTTCGAGCTGGAGTTTTCGAACATCGGCACGTTTGGTGGTCGCGAAGGGCTGCGCATCATGTGGGTTGGCATCGCCGGCGATGTCCTCCGCCTCGAAGCACTGGTACGGGCGGTGAATGCGGCGCTCGCCGTTGTCGGTTTCGAACCGGAGCGCCGTCCCTTCCGCCCGCACCTCACGCTGGGCCGGGTTCGCGACGAGATCTCTACTCGCCAGCGGGCGGAGATAGAGGTCGCCGTGGGCAAGATGGACGTCCCTCCCAGCGGCTGGCGCACCACGCAGGTCTCTCTCATGCGCAGCCGGCTCACCCCCCAGGGCGCCCATTACGACGTGATCGCCACCTTCCCGCTCAAGGTCCTCCAGTAGCTCCTACTTCGGCAGTCGGTCCAGGGCCTTCTGGGCGAGTGACTTGAGGATATCGGTGCTCAGGTCGGCCGGCTGCGTCCCCTTGACGAGCGCGCTCACCGACATGAGCGTCCCGCCCGAAAGCAGTGTCAGCGTGGCCCCTTCGCGATAGGCAGCATCGCCGATGCCGGGAACGTCCCGCACCTTCCCTGCCTCGTAGAGCGCCTTCCCCTCCGTGTACAGCTTCTTCGCGGACTGACCGCTCTTGCGAAGCGCCTCCATGATGTCCTTTTCGCGAATGATGGAGAGCTGGACGTAAGCGAACGAGTTCTCGGCGGCAGCACTGTACATGCAGAGCGTCTGCCCCAGGGGGTTGCCCGTGATCGACGTCTCCGGCGCTTCAATGGCCTCGCCAAGCACTGCCTCGACCTCTTCCCTGGTGAGCAGGTCACAGGGCTTGTAGCCGCTGCCGCCGCTGCCATCGCCAGCTCTTGTGCTGGTGGCCGTGGTCCCGGTCTCGCCATTGCCGCCGTTCGATCCGGCGTCGTCGTCGCCACTGCAGGCAGCGGCAAGGATGAGCACCCCCGCGGTGGCGGCAAGCAGGGCCATGAGTGGGCGTTTTGTGCGCATCGATTGCTCCTTCCCGGGTGTCTGATGCCAGTTCGACAGCCGGCCGGGGCAATTGTTACACCGGGGCGACAGGGTTGCAGCAGTGGCCGGTCCCAGACGCCGCCGCCTGCTAACCTAGTTCCATGGCCTACGTTGAGCGCGACCATCCGCTACTTGAGCGCCTGCGCCAGCAGGTGCTTTACGCTGCCGGACCGATCGGGTCGTCCATTCTCGCTCTCAAGCCGGCGTCCGAGGACTACGGCGGGCTGGACGGCTGCAGCGAGTTCCTCACGGTATCGCGGCCGGAGATGATTGCCGGCATCCAGCGCGGGCTCTATGCGGCGGGCTGTGATGCAGTCGACAGCGCCACGTTCGGGGCCAACCGCATCGTCTTTGCCGAATACGGCATTGAGGACCGCGTGCGGGAGATAAACCGGCTGGCGGCGCAACAGCTCAACCGCGTGCGTGACGAATTCAGCACACGGGAGTGGCCGCGCTACAGCTTCGGAACCATTGGCCCCGGTACGCGTCTTCCCTCGCTGGGGCACGTCACCTTCGATGAGCTCCTCGCGAGCTACCGTGAACAGACGCTGGGGCTGCTCGAAGGCGGAATCGACGTCCTCAAGGTCGAGACCTGCCAGGACCTGCTCCAGACCAAGGCCGCCCTCGCCGCAATCAGCGACGTCTTCGCGGAGACCGGTCTCTTTGCCCCGGTCATCGCCAGCGTCACCATCGAGACGACGGGCACGATGCTCCTCGGCTCCGATATCGCTTGCGCTCTGACGGCACTTGAGGCGCTCGATGTGGTCGACATCATCGGCATCAACTGCGCCACCGGGCCGGAGCAGATGGTGGAGCACGTGCGCTACCTGGCCGAGCATTCACGGCGGCCGGTGTTCGTGGCGCCCAATGCCGGCCTGCCCGAGATTGTCGACGGCGAGGCATGCTACCGGCTTTCGCCGCAGGAATTCGCCCGCTACCAGCGCATCTTTGTTGAGGAGTTCGGGACGAACATAGTCGGCGGGTGCTGTGGCACGCGCCCGGCCGACTTTGAGGCTGCGATCGCCGCCATCGGCCGCCGCCCGCCGAAAGCCCGCCGCGCCGCGTACGAACCGGCGTGCAGCTCCACCTACACGAGCGTTCCCTTCGAGCAGCAGACCTCGTTCCTGGTGGTGGGAGAACGGCTGAACGCGACCGGGTCACGGGCGTTCCGCGACCTGCTGCTGGCGGAAGATACCGATGGCATGGTCAACCTGGCCCGCGAACAGGCGGCCGAAGGGGCACATGTCCTGGATGTGATGGTCGATTACGTGGGACGGCCCGGCGTGCCAGATATGGAACGGCTGGCTTCGGTGCTGAGGACGCAGTCGACCCTGCCGCTGATGTTCGATTCCACCGAACCGCCGGTGATCGAGACTGCGCTCAAGCTCTATGGCGGCAAGGCGATCGTCAATTCCATCAACCTGGAAGACGGCGAACGGAAGATCACCCGGCTGCTGCCCCTGCTCAAGCGTTTCGGCGCCGCCGCGGTGGCACTGACGATCGATGAAGAAGGGCAGGCCCGCACCGCCGAGTGGAAGCTGCGCGTTGCCCATCGCATTCATGAGATCGCCGTGGATCGCTACGGGCTGGAGCCCGGGGACCTGCTCTTCGACATGCTCACCTTCCCGCTCAGCGGCGGGCAGGAGGACCTGCGGCGCGATGCCATGGAGACGCTCGCTGCCATCCGGCAGGTGAAGGCGGAGCTGCCGGGGGTGCACACCATCCTCGGCGTTTCGAACGTCTCCTTCGGCCTCAAGCCCGCTGCCCGGCGCGTCCTGAACTCGGTCTTCCTTTTCGAAGCCATCGACCATGGCCTCGATGCCGCCATCGTCAACGCGCGCCAGATCGTCCCCCTGAACCGTATCCCGGAGGAGCAGCTCAAAGCCGCGCGGGACCTCATCTACGACCGGCGCAGCGAGGGCTACGACCCGCTCACGCACTTCATCGGCCTCTTCGAAGGGGCAGAGGAAGTGCGTAGGGCCAAACCCGATCGTTCTGCGCTGCCCGTGGATGAGCGGCTTCGCCAGCGCATCATTGATGGCGACCGGCGCGGCATCGACGCCGACCTCGACGAAGCGCTGGCTGTTCGCAGCGCGCTCAGCATCATCAACGAAACCCTGCTCGAGGGCATGAAGGTGGTCGGCGAGCTCTTTGGCTCCGGGAAGATGCAGCTTCCCTTTGTGCTCCAGAGCGCCGAGACGATGAAGTCAGCCGTCGCACACCTCGAGCCCCATATGGAGCGTGCGGCCGGTTCGACCAGGGGGAGAATCGTGCTCGCGACGGTGCGGGGAGATGTCCACGACATCGGCAAGAACCTGGTCGACATCATCCTCACCAACAACGGCTATTCGGTGCACAACCTGGGCATCAAGCAGCCCATCCAGAACATCATCGAGAAGGCGCTCGAAGTGGATGCCGACGCCATCGGCCTGAGCGGCCTGCTCGTGAAGAGCACGGTCGTCATGCGCGAGGACCTGGAGGAGCTGAACGAGCGCGAGCTTTCGCACTTCCCCGTTCTCCTTGGCGGCGCCGCGCTCACCCGGCGCTACGTCGAGGAGGAGTTGCGCGCTATCTACCGTGGCCGCGTGTTCTACTGCCAGGACGCTTTCGAAGGGCTGGCCATGCTCAACAGCCTGATGGCCGGGGATGCCGCTCCCGCCGCTTCCCCCCGGGGGAAGGAGGGAGGAGGGAGGCGGGAGGCGGCGAATTCGGCAGTAGCCCCGGCCGTCCGCAGCGATGTGCGCAAAGACGTGCCCGTACCGCAGCCGCCATTCTGGGGCTCGCGCGTGGTGCGCGGGCTGCCGCTGCGCGACATCTATCCCTTCGTCAACGAGGTGGCGCTCTTCCGCGGGCAGTGGCAGTACCAGAAGGGCCAGCGCAGCGACCGCGAATACGAGGCTTTCGTGGACCAGGAGGTGCGCCCGGTCTTCCGGCGCTGGCAGGAACGGGCGATAGCCGAGCAACTCCTCGTGCCGCAGGCCATCTACGGCTACTACCCCTGCCAGTCCGAAGGTAACGGCCTGCTGGTCTGGCCGGAGATCAGCGATGGCGCCCCCATGGGCGAACCCGTGCGCTTCGAGTTCCCTCGCCAGTCGAGCGGCCGCCACCTCTGTATCGCCGACTTCTTTCGCTCCGTCGAGAGCGGCGAATACGACACCGTGGCATTCTCGCTCGTGACCATGGGCTCGCGCGCCACCGGCTTCGCCCAGGAGCTCTTCCGGGCCAACGAGTACCGCGATTACCTGCATTTTCACGGCTTCGCCGTGGAATGCGCGGAGGCGCTGGCCGAGTTCTGGCACAGGCGCATCCGCGAGGAGCTTGGCATCGCCGGCGACGATGCCCCGACCATGCGCGAGATCTTCGCCCAGGGTTACCGGGGGTCACGCTACTCCTTCGGCTACCCCGCCTGCCCGGACCTGGAACAGCAGAAAGGTATTGCGGAGCTACTCAACCCCTCCCGCATCGGCGTGGAGCTTGGCGAGACCTTCCAGTGGCACCCCGAGCAGTCCACAAGCGCCATCATTGTCCACCACCCCGAAGCGCGTTACTTCGTAATCCGCTGAGCCAGGCGATGGCCGGGTTCGCCTGTCCGGGGCACATCCCGTGTCTTGCCGCCCGTGCTGTACGCTTGGCCAAACTCCAGGCTGATTGGCCTGATCCGGAGCAGCGCAGTGTCGGTAACCAACTATGAAGAGGTCTCCATCTACCCCCTCGATGACGAGACCCGGGAAAGGCTCCTCCACACCCAGAACGAGTGCACCTTCATCTGGTCGACCCGCGATGGGTGGCCCGTGGGCGTCGTGATGAGCTACGTGTGGCGCGATGGCCGCGTTTGGCTCACGGCCTCGGCGCAGCGAAAGCGCATCCCCGCTGTCCGCCGTGATGGGCGCGTCTCCGTCGTGGTGACGAGCACGGGATCGAAGATGGCAGCCGGCCGTACGGTTACCATCAAGGGCCGCTGCATCGTGCACGAAGACGAAGAGACGAAGGCCTGGTACTACCCGGCGCTGGCGGCGGCACTGATCCCGGGGAACGCTGCCCAGGCAGCCGGGTTCGCGAAGATGCTCGACTCGCCACGCCGGGTTGTCCTGGAGGTCGTGCCGGAGAAATTCATCACGTTTGACGGCGCCAGGATGGCCGCCGACTCCATGGGCGGGCTGGGCCGCCCGGCGATGGAATGACCGGGCGGCCCGGCCCGGGGGCCCTTCCGCGCGACCGGAGGGCCTCCGCAGTGCTACATTCCGTCCGTTCTTACGGAGGAAGTCGATATGGAAACACTGCTGGTCGAACACGACCGTGATCTTCCCGGCCTGGTCACAATCACGCTCAACAGGCCCGAAAAGCTCAACGCCATCAGCTTCAAGATGCACGATGAGCTGCAAGAAGCCTGCTACACGTTGCAGCGCGATGCCTCGGCGCGGGTGATCATCATGACCGGCGCCGGCCGGGCCTTCTCGGCCGGCGCCGATCGAGGGGCATTCAAGAAGGCCGCCGACCAGCTCCTTTCGTTGCCCAGCGCCCCGGGCGCCTCGCCGCTCGAAGACCGGCTCTGGGCCGGCACCGGCACGCGCACAACGGCTGCCCTCGAAGCGCTCGACCAGGTCACCATCGGCGCCATCAACGGGCTCGCCGTGGGCGGGGCCCTCGCCTTCGCGGCCTGCCTGGACCTGCGCATCGCCGGTGAATCGGCGTGGTTCTCCATCCCCGAAATCGACCTGAACATCCCGCTCTCATGGGCAGCGTTGTCGCGGCTGATGCGCGAAGTTGGGCCCGCGCGCACGAAGGAGCTCGTGATGACGTGCGACCGCTTCTCCTCAGCAGACGCGCTCCGCTTCGGGCTCCTGAACCAGGTTGTGCCCGATGCCGAGGTTTTGCCCGCTGCCCGCGCCCTCGCAGCCAAACTCCTCGCAAAGGACCCGCTGGCCATCGCCATGACCAAGTCCACCACACGCGCGCTCGCCAATGCGATGGTCCCCGACTACGTGAACCACAGCGACGCGGATTACCTGCTTGCCGCACGCGCCCTCGCACGGGGAAGGGATGCGGCCGGGACCTGAGCTCTACCGTAGTCCTGCGACGAAACTCTCGATGGCGGCGGCGACTGCCTTTGGCATATCGAGGTGGAGCTGGTGTGTTGCCCCGAACACCGTCTCACCGCGCACATTCGGCAGCCGTTCGATCAGATCGCGGTAGCCTTCGTCCGACATGACTGTCGAATCGCCACCGCGCAGCACCAGCGCGGGGATGGTAACCCCGGGGAGGAGCTCGCGCGCATCCCAGGTCCGCACCGAGCGCAGGAACGCCTGGTCGAACTTCTGGGTATAGCCCGCATCGGTCAGGCGGTAGCCGTGCAGGGCGAGGTGGGATTGCACGGCCGGCGAGGCTGCCGGCGCGATGCGCGCTTCGCGGGCCGCCGCCAGCGCCATGCTCGGGTAGCTCCGCGGCGGAGACCGGCCCACGTCGTTCAGGTGCTGCGGCTGGCGATCGGGTGGGCGCGGATCGATGTCCATGAGCACGGCGCCGGAGAGCAGACCGGGGAATGCCGCGCCGCAGAGCATCGCCAGCGCGCTACCAACCGAATGCCCGGCGAGCACTGGCTTGCCGCCAATGAGCTCCACAACGCAGCGGATGTCCTCAACCAGGTGTTCGAAGGCGTAGCGCTCTTCGTGCGGGGCGTGTGAGGGATCGCCGTGCCCGGGCAGGTCCATCGCCACCGCCCGGCGCTGCGGGGGAAGGTATGACACGACGAAGTCCCAGACGCGGGCGTGGCCGAACGAGCCGTGGATGAAGAGCAGCGGTGGGCCCTCGTCTCCGCCGAAGCTGGCGATATGAAGCCGGAGCCCATCGGCGGCCTGCAGGAAACGATCGGTGACGGCGCGCACGAGGGGATCTTAGCGGAGCGGCGGGGTCAGCGTGCAGAGACGTCTATACAGGCGAGGCGAGAGAGAGAAACTCCACCACCGCCGAGGAGTAGGCGGGCCCGCGGACGACCGAGAGGTGATCACCCGGGACGATCATGAGCTGCGCGCCCGGCACCGTTGCCGCCAGCTGCTGCGCCGATGGCATCACCGGGTCGCCGCTGCCTGCAAGGACGAGCACGGGGTTCGTGACGTGAGCAAGGCCTGCACTGCCAGCGCCGGTCCGATTGGACCGCTGGATGGCAGCGAGCGCGAGGAGGTCGTTGCCGTTCCTTTCGGCGAAAGCGCGCAGCCCGCGGGCCATGGGGTCCGTCAGCTGGCCGGGATCGCGCGCTTCGAGCGCCTCAGCAATGGGGTTGAAGCGGGCTGCGCGTTCGCCTCCGCCGCCGCCGAAGTAGCCGGCGCCTCCGATGATGACAGCATTGAACCTCGAAGGGTGTGACAACATGAGGGTGGTCGCGATTCCGCCGCCCATGGAATACCCCATCAGGTCAGTCTTTGCGATTTGCAGGTGGTCCATCAGGGCGATTACGTCCCCGGGCATCTTCGCGCCGGAGTACGCTTCCGGGTCGTGGGGCTTTCCGCTCTGGCCGTGGCCCCTGCAGTCGAGGGCTATCACCCGGCGGCCGGACCCGACCAGAGCGTCGATGATGCCCGGGGCGCGCCAGTTCGATTCGATGCTGCCGGCAAACCCATGGACGAGCACGATGGGCGGCCCCTGGCCCTCGTCCACGAAGTGGATGTTCACGCCGTCCGAGTCAAAGCCGGGCATCGCTTCCCTCCTGGTGGCCGTATCCGGTTCTGCGGATTATCACCTTACCCGGCCGTCGCTACACCCACGCAGGTTCGCCGCTACCCGGGGGCGCCGACGGCAGCTCCCACCGTGGAGGCGTCTCCGACATCACCAGTGTGGGGCGGAGATACTTCATTCTCCCATAAGGCGTGGCTCTCTCATCGAGGAACGCCGCAACATCCCCTGTGCCGGTGGCGCGGGCAGGGTCCAGGTCGTGGCCAAGCCGGTAGTACCACATGCTCGTCTGCGATAGGGACACCGTGACCATCCAGGAGCCACCCTCAGCGGCGCGCCGGCGCAGCGCCATCATCGTCCCAAGGGCTGCGAAGTACCCGGTCGTGTAGTCGTTCATCGCCGCCGGGGCAAGCACCGGGCGGCCGTCCCCACCCTGCCTTGTGGCCACGCCCGTGGTGGACTGGGCGAGCTGCTCCCATCCGGGCCGCAGGCGCCACGGCCCTTCGTGCCCGAAGGCGTTCTCCGAGACGTAGATGATCCCCGGCCGAAGCGCCGCCACCTGCCCGGGACCGAAGCCCCGGCGCGCGAGCGTTCCCACCTGGAAACCCTGGGAAAAAACGTCCGCCCCACGAACCAGCTCCCGGAGCGTCTCTGCCTGGGCGGGGTCGTTCAGGTCGATATACGCCTGCCGCTTGCCGTGCCCGGTATCCATCTCAAAGAGGGCGCTCGTGGGCAGGTTGGGCGAGGCGATGTGCAGCACATCGGCGCCGTGCTCGGCGAGCGTGCGCGCGCACGTGGGCCCCGCCAGCACGCGCGTCAGGTCCAGCACCCTAACGCCGCTCAGGGGCCGCTCGCCGGCTCCTGGCAGCTCCGGCGGCGAATCGCCGATTCTCGTAACTTCCACCACCGGCTTTGTTGCGAGGAGCGCCCCCTGGGGGTGTTTGGCCCACTCTCCCGCAGTCCGGCAGACGGCCGAGCAGAGGCCCTTCGCCGCGAGAGCGTCCTCAAGCTCGAACGCCCCCCGGCCCTTCACTGCGGCTGCGATCTCCTCTGCCGGGGCATCGGCGCCCACTCCCAGCTCGGCGAGGATTCCCGGCGCATCGGTGAAACTGCCGTGGAGGTGGATGAAGCGCCTGTCGCCACATTCCCAGATGGCCGTGATGTGGGACCCGGGGCGGGCGCGCGTGGGCGTGGGGGCGTCCATGAGTTCCAGGTGGACACTGCTGCGCAGTGAGGCTGCCGCGTGCCGGATATCGATCGAGAGAGATTGCTGACGCCCGCCGCGCATCCGCCAGGTGCGGTCCGCCTCCTGCCCGACGAGGGCCAGGGCCGTGGCTGCCCCCTCGCCGAGGTGGAACGGCGTTTCGAGGATGGGATCGTTGCCAGTCACGGTAACGTCCGTACCCGGTGCGAGCTCTAGCCCCGCCAGCCGTGCGGCGCGCTCAATCTGTTTCCGTTCCATCGAAAAGACCCCCAGGATTCGGCCGGCCGATTGCGAATCATACGCTCCGCGGCGCGCGAACAGGGGAGGGCTAATCCCCGTAACGGGAAAGGAACCCGGCCTCATCGAGCCGGGCGCCGCGGTGGCGTTCGCTGACCTCGATCTCCATCAGCGTGAGCCTGGCGAGCCCCTTGCGTGTGTCGCTGGCAACGCGCGCCTTATCCTGGCGGCGCATGCGCAGCCGAAAGAGCCAGTACGTGAAGTCGAGCCAATCGGAATAGGCAACGCGAGAGCGGAGAAGGCTGCCGGTCTCTTCGAAGTACTGCGCGGACAGCTCGTCCCTGGACTTGCCGTAGACGCGCTCGAACATCGATTCATCATCGCGGTGGTCGTGGCCCCAGGCGCGGGCGCGGCTCTCCTTCTGGATCTCCTCTTCAACAGAGAGCTGGAGAGCCTGCTCGACGAGGACGCCATACTGGAAGTTCAGGTGGGCGCTGTGCTTGGCGGCGCCGAGCCTGCGTTCGAATTCCTCCTCGGGCAGGTCGAGCGGCCAGCGCCCCTGGAAAAGGAGGGCGTCACGCGCGGCCGGGGGCACAATGTCGGCGGCCTCAAGAAGGAGCCGTTCGGCCAGCAGGAGCCAGTCAAAGGCCTCTGCGCCGACCAGGTAGCGGTATTCCCGGCCGCGAACCGTCTCGACTGGCAGGCGCCACCGGCCGATGGCATCAAGAAGCGCCTCGAACCAGTGCGCGCCGGAGAGGATCTCCTGGCGCATGCGGAGGATGGTCTCCTCGGGCGCGGGGAGACCCGGGGGCTCTTCGTCCGGGCCTGCCCCGAACTCGGGCGCATGCGCTTGCTGGCTGTTCGCAGACATACGTTACGTATGGTACCAAACCGGCGGCTGCTCCCCGCGCCCGCGGGTAGACCCTCGCAGGAGGTTCGGCCATGCCGCCGTTGCCGCGGGCGCTGTGCCCGCCCGGGCCTACGCCCTCGGCATCCCCAGTCCGCGAGTGGCGATGATGTTGCGCTGGATTTCGCTTGTGCCCCCGCCGATGGGGCTGGTGGTACTGTGCATGTAGAAGCGCGGGAGACGGCCATCGAGCACGCGCGCTTCGTCGTGGCTCGAAAGCTGGCCCCATAGCCCGGCTACGTGCATGCCAGTGACGGCCAGCCGCACATCGAGCTCGCTCGAATACAGCTTGGCAATCGAGGATTCCTTGTTCGGGATCTCTCCCCGCTCCTGCATGGAGATGATGCGGTAGCAGATGAGCGATTCGACCTGCGCTTCGATCGCACGGTCGGCGAGCTCGGCGCGAAGTCCGGGGTTGCGGGCAAGGGAACCGCGCCCAACGTCGGAGTCGCGGGCGAATGCGGCGATGTCCTGGGCGATGAGCTGGTGCGCCACGCTTGTGGCGATGCCGCTACGCTCGAAGTCGAGCGTGGTGGTGCCAACGTACCAGCCGCGGTTCTCCTCGCCGAGCAGCTGTTTGGCCGGCACGCGCACGTCTTCGAAGAAGGTCTCGTTGAATTCGTGGCTGCTGAGCATGTTCAACAGGGGCCGCACCGTCACACCGGGCAGCTTCATGTTGAAGAGGAAGTAGCTGATCCCGCGATGCTTGGGCGCGTCCGGGTTGGTGCGTGCGAGCAGGATTCCCATGTCCGCGGCATGCCCGCCAGAGGTCCAGATCTTCTGACCGTTGACCACGTAGTCGTCGCCGTCGCGCACAGCGCGCGTCTGCAGGCTCGCCAGGTCAGAGCCCGCCCCGGGCTCGCTGAAGAGCTGGCACCAGAAGTGCTCGCCGCTGAGGATCTTCGGGAGGTATTCTGCCTTCTGCTCGGGCGTCCCGTACATCATGATGGTGGGTCCGGCCCAGCCATGGCCGATTCCGCCCGGCCGGGGGGCTCGCCGCCAGGCGAATTCCTCGCTGAGAATGAACTGCTCTTTCACGGAGAGCCCGGCGCCGCCGTATTCGCGGGGCCAGGCGGGCGCGGCCCAGCCACGTGCGTTGAGCTTTTCGTTCCAGGCTTTCATGAAGTCGCGGAATGTATGCCCGAGGCGCCCTGCACCGTTGAACAGGCCCCACTCTTCTGGCCGGTTGGCGAGCTCCTGCGGGAACTCACTGTCAAGAAACGCGGAGACTACCTTCCGGAAGGCAGCCTCCTGCTCATTATCGTGGAAGTCCAAGGCCGAGCCTCCCCGCACTGGAATACCCGGAAACGTTAGCCCTGTTCGAAGGAACCTGCAAAGTCCCCGGGAATGCGACCAATGCCACCCCCGGGGACGGCCCTGTGGCCTGTCAATGCTTGACGAAGGGGGCTAACCTCATTGATGCAGGCCGTTACGGCCCGGAGGTCAGGCAATGGCAACGACGGCGATCGAACACCGCACCTATGGCATCCGCAGGCGGCTCGACCTGCCATACGACGAGGCCGTCCATCGTGCTCGCGAAGCGCTCAAGGGGGCGGGCTTCGGCGTTCTCACCGAGATCGATGTGAAGACCGTGCTCAAGAGCAAGATCGACATCGATGTGGAGCCATACGTCATCCTTGGCGCGTGCAACCCGCGCCTTTCGCACCGGGCACTGGAAGCGGAGCCCGAAGTAGGCCTGTTGCTGCCGTGCAACGTGGTGGTGCGCGCCGGTGAGGGCGGAACGATCGTGGAGGCGATGGACCCCGAGGCCGCGATGGGCATGGTGCAGAACCCGGCCGTCGCCGAGGTGGCCCGCGAGGCGAAAGCGCTCCTGGTGCAGGCCCTGAACTCGCTCACGGAAAGCTGACCCGGCCCGGCGCCGGGAACAACCCGAAAGGAGCCCGGCAAGATGGAACTGAAGCTGGAACAATCGGAAGCGGCCCTGCTCAAGCAGGTACTCGAACGGTTCCTCGGGAATCTCCGCATGGAGATTGGCAAGACCGAGAACTTCGGTATGCGGCAGGAGCTCAAGGCAGACGAAGAGGTCGTCAAGGCGATCATCGCCCGGCTCTGATTGCACCGGGTGGCGCCACGCGAGCAGGCCGGGGGTGGCGCCACCCGGGATGGCGATCCTTTGCCTCGCGCAAACTTCACCTGAACGTAAGGGTGTGCTAGGCTCGAATCCTCGGGGACGCGGCGACATTGAAGTATCTTCTCCGGCTGGTTCACTACCTCAGGCCCTACAAGTGGCAGCTCCTGCTGGCCTGGGTCTGCGTCCTCGTGGCGGGCGCATTCGTGATGATCAGCCCGCTCGCCATCCGCTACGCCATTGACTTTGGGCTGAAGCCGGTCGAAGAGGCGTACCAGACCTCCAGCGGCGAAACGCGCTACCGGCTCATCGGGCTTGATGGGAATGAGCGGCTGCTGGTGTTTGCCGGGCTCGGGGTCATCCTCTTCGCCGTCGGCCGGGGTATCGCCGCCTTCGGGCAGCAGTTCCTCGGCGAATCAATCGGCCAGCGGGTCGCCTACGACATCCGCAACGACATCTACAACAACCTCCAGCGCCTGAGCTACGCCTACCACGACAAGGTCGAATCGGGCCAGGTGATGTCGCGGGCCACGCAGGACGTGGAAGCGATCCGGATGTTCATCAACATGGGCGCCCTGCGGCTGGGGTACGTGGTCTTGATTCTCCTCATCGCCGTGGCGGGCATGCTCGTCATCAACTGGCAGCTTGCGCTGATCAGCTCGCTGAGCCTGCCAATCCTCGCCTGGCGCTCCATCCTGGTGAGCTCCCGCATGCGCCCCATCTGGACTCAAATCCAGCAGAACCAGGCCGAGGTAACGCAGGTCGCAGAAGAGGGCCTGACCGGCATCCGGGTGGTGAAGGCGTTCAGCCGGGAGCCGTTCGAGAGCGAGAAATTCCGCGAGAAGGCGCAGCAGCAGGCAGACCTCAACTACTACCAGGCCACGCAGATGGCCCGCCACCAACCCCTAATGCAGGGGATTTCGGCAGCCCAGATCGGTCTCACGGTCGGTGTCGGCTCGCTGCTTATTGCCCGGGGGAGCCTCTCTGCTGCCGACCTCCTGACCTTCACTCTCTGGCTGAACCTTCTGCAGCTCCCCGTGCGCACCCTTGGCTTTGTCATCAACATCGTCGCGCGCTGCATCAGCTCGGCCGAGCGCGTTTTCGAACTCATCGACGCGCAGTCGGCCGTGCAGGAGAAGCCCGGGGCGCAAGCCCTGCCGACGGCGCAGGGCAATGTCGTCTTCGACCGGGTCTCCTTCGGCTACGAAAGCGCCAGCCCCGTCCTGAGCGAGGTCAGCATCAGCGCCAGGCCGGGCGAGGTGATTGCGCTGCTGGGGCCCACGGGGAGCGGCAAGTCGACCATCGTCAATCTCATCCCCCGCTTCTACGACGTGTCCGAAGGCCGCGTGCTCATCGACGGCTACGACGTGCGCGACGTCACGCTCGAATCGCTGCGGCGGAACATCGGGATCGTGCAGCAGGACGTTTTCCTCTTTATCGGCACCATTCGCGACAACATCTCCTACGGCAAGCCCGGCGCCACGCAGGACGAGATCGAGCGCGCAGCGAAGGCGGCCCGCATCCACGACTTCATCGAGAGCCTGCCTTACGGGTATGACGAATGGGTGGGCGAACGGGGCGTGACCCTCTCGGGGGGCCAGAAGCAACGCATCGCCATCGCCCGCACCCTGCTGCTCGACCCCAAGATCCTCATCTTTGACGACTCCACCTCGAGCGTGGACGCGCAGACCGAATTCCTGATTCAGCAGGCTCTGCACGAGCTCATGGAAGGCCGCACCACGTTCGTTATTGCCCAGCGGCTTCGAACCATCATGCGGGCCGACCAGATAATCGTGCTCGACCGCGGGCGCGTGGTGCAGCGGGGCAGGCACGCCGAGCTCCTCCAGCAGGAGGGTCTCTACCGGCGCATCTACGACCTGGAGCTGAAGGACCAGGAGGAGGCGCTGGGCCGGGTGGCGGCTGGCCCCGGCGGTGATGGCAGCAGCCCGAGGGGTGCTGATGGTTCGCGCGCGCCAGTCCCTGCGCGCCCGCTGGCGCCGCCGCAGGTGCGCGCCTCGGAAGGGGGGGCGTCGTAATGGCGTTCTGGGGAGGCGCGGGCGCAGGCGGCTGGAGCCAGGGCATTGGCGGCCAGACGCAGGGCCCCGGACGGCAACGGGGCCATGACGGCTGGGACGACGACTATCTCGGGAAGGTCTACGACGCCCAGGTTGTGCGCCGCCTGATCCCCTACCTGAAGCAGTACCGGTTGCAGGCGGGGATTGCCTTCTCCTGCATGGTTGTCTCCGCGTTGATGACGTTCGCGCAGCCGCTCCTCATTGGCCTGACGGTCCAGGCCGGCGTTAAGCACGACGAGCGCCTGGTGGTAATCCTCCTCGGCGCGATGCTGGTCATGGCGGTAATCGGGTGGCTGGCGGCCTTTCTCCAGCAGGTCACGACCGCCTGGATGGGCAACCGGCTCCTGCTGCAGCTGCGCACCGAGATGTACGACCACATGCAGAGCCTGTCGCTGAGCTTCTACGACGAGATGGAAGTGGGCCGGATGATAAGCCGGCTGACGAGCGATGTGACCGTGATGCAGGAGCTGCTCACGAGCGGGTCGCTCACCTTTGCCGCCGACTTCGTTGGCCTCGCGGTGGTGGTGACGGTGCTTCTCACCATCGACTGGGAGCTGGCGCTGGTCACCTTCGGGATCGTGCCGCCGCTCGTGGTTGTGATGGCCGTCTGGGCGCGGCATGCGAAGCGTGCCTTCGTCAACGTGCGCATCAAGATCAGCGTTCTCTACGGCACCCTGGCCGAGAACATCTCGGGCGTGCGCGCGGTGCAATCCATGTCGCGTGAGGATGAGAACGCCCGCCGCTTCGATGCGCTCAACCGCGACAACCGCAATGCGAATATCTGGGCGGGCATGCTGAGCGCGGCCATCATGCCCGTGATCGAGCTGGCGGTGGCGATCGCGACGGCGGCGGTGATCATCGTGGGCGGCTACCGCGCGCTCGATGCGGGGTCCGTCGATATCGCCAACCTCTTCCTCGTGCTCACATCGTTCACTATCTACGTGAGCCGGTTCTTCGACCCCATCCGCGATCTCGTGCTCCAGTACACCATGCTCCAGCGGGCCATGGCGGGTGGCGAACGCATCTTCGAGGTGCTGGACACGCCCCCGCGCATCCAGGACAAGCCGGACGCCATCGAGCTCGAAACCGTCGAGGGGCGAGTCGATTTCGACCACGTGCACTTCCACTACAACGAGGGCGTGCCCGTGCTGACCGACATCGACCTGCACGTGGAGCCGGGCGAGACGATCGCCTTCGTGGGTCACACGGGCGCAGGCAAGACCACCATCACATCGCTCGTGAGCCGGGGCTACGAGGTCACTGGCGGAGCGATTCGTATTGACGGGCACGACATCCGTGACGTGAAGCGGCGCTCACTGACGCGCCACATGGGGGTCGTGCTCCAGAACCCGTACCTGTTCAGCGGCACAGTGCGGGAGAACATCAGCTATGGCCGGCCCGACGCCACCCAGGAGGAGATCGAGGCCGCCGCGAACGCCGTGGGCGCGCACGAGTTCATCGCCCGGCTCCGGGACGGGTACGACACCGTGCTCCAGCAACGCGGCCAGAACCTTTCCGTGGGGCAGCGGCAGCTCATCAGCTTCGCTCGCGCGATTCTCGCCTCGCCCCGCATTCTCGTGCTCGATGAGGCCACCGCCTACGTCGACACGCAGACGGAAGTGATCATCCAGAAGGCCCTGCGTGAGCTCCTCAAGGACCGGACTTCGTTTGTCATCGCGCACCGCCTTTCGACCATCCGCGAGGCGAGCCGCATTGTCGTCCTCGACAAGGGCCACATCGCCGAGATCGGCACCCACGACGAGCTCCTGGCGAGGGGCGGGATCTACGCCAACCTCTACCGGATGACCTACGAGCAGGAAGAGGCCGCCAGGGCCGAATCGATGATGGGAGAGGACGAGGCGGTTGCCCGCCGCCGCCGCGGCGAGATGCTGCCACAGACCCAGCCAGGAGCAGCGGGAAGCTGATGGCGCGCCCGTGCGAGCCACTCCCTGGCGGTGCGGCAGGGGGTGCGCCGTGCTAAATTCCGATGGTTACCAACCGGGCGCCCCTCGCGCGACGGCAACCGGGCCGGGAGAAAGATCCATACGTGTTTAGCGACCTTGCCATCTTCTCGGGCCGTGCCCACCCGGACCTGGCCCATTCAATCGCCGCCCGCCTCGGCCGTCCTCTCGGCAAGATCGATGTCTTCGAGTTCTCGAACGAGAACATCTTCGTCCAGTACCAGGAGAACATCCGCATGCGCGATGTCTACCTGGTGCAGCCCTTCGTGAGCCCGGTCAACACCTCAATCCTCGAGCTCCTCATCATGATCGACGCCGCCAAGAGGGCGTCTGCAGGCCGCGTCACCGCCGTTATTCCCTACTACGCCTACGGGCGCAGCGACAAGAAGGACCAGCCGCGCGTGCCGATCACGGCGCGGCTCATCGCCAACATGCTGGAAACGGCGGGCGCCGACCGCGTGCTGACGGTGAACCTCCACGCCGGGCAGATCCAGGGGTTCTTCAACATCCCGGTCGATGAGCTCAACGCCCTCTACCCGGTCAGCGCCCATCTCCGTGCGGAGAAGCTCGAACACTACACGGTGGTCGCCACCGACGTGGGCGACGAGAAGCGCGCTCGCGACATGGCCGCCAGGCTCAACCTGCCCCTGGCGATCATCGAAAAACGCCGCATCGGCAACACCGGGCGAACCGAGGCGATGAACGTCATCGGCGAGGTGGAGGACCGCTCCGTCCTCATCCTGGACGACGAGATTGACACCGCGGGGACCATGACCGAGGCCATCCGTGTGCTGCGCGCGAGCGGCTGCCGCGAGGTGATTGTGTGCGGGTATCACGCCATCCTCAGCGGGCCGGCGGTGGAACGGCTGCGGGAGGCGGACGTGCGGGAGATCGTGGTCACCGATACCGCTCCCATTCCGGAAGCCAGGTTGCTCCCCAACATGACGGTCATCCCCATCGCCCCACTGGTGGGGGACGCCATCGGCCGGATCCATTCGGGCCAGAGCGTGGGGGCTCTCTTCCAGTAGCCGCAGTCAGGCGGGGCGGGCGCCGCCGCCCGCGACGCTGCGGCGCAGAAGCACCAGCAAGAGCAGCGCCACCGCGAAGGTCGCCGCCATACACACCACCGCAATGCGATACCCGCCGCTGGCATCGACGGTGAGCCCCAGCAGGACGGGTCCAAGCGCCGAGAGCACACTCACCACCAGCGACTGGACTCCCATGAGCGTGCCGATGCGCTTCTCGCCATAGACATCGGCGGCGTACAGGCCGTGCAGCGGCGAGATGGTGCCGAAGGAGAGCCCGGTGAGTACGGTAAACACCACAAGCAGGGGCACGTGCCCGCCGGCGGCCAGCGGCAGGGTGCCGATGGCCATCAGCGCGTAGACAAGTCCGAGGGCCCCTGGCACGCCAAGGCGCCCGGCCACAGGGCCCATGAGCGCCCTTCCGGGAAGTGAGAGTATGCCCCTGACGGAGGCGAGGGCGGTCGCTACGCCCAGGGAGGTTCCCCCGGCGGCGATTGCGGGAACGTGGAGAACCTGTACAGCCGCGAAGGCCATGGAAGCGATCGAGAACATGGCCATCATCAGGATCACCTGTCGCGAGAGGAGGGCATCGCGCACGCCGTCAAAGCCCACTCGGGATGATGGGTTGGGGGCCAGGGGCATTCGCGCCGATGCACCGCCGGAAACGAGGAGAGCAGCCGGCAGAACGTGCAGGGCCATCAGGACGATCAGGAGCCGCATGGCGTCGCGCCACGGCATCAGGTCAACAAGCAGCCCGGCCAGCGGGAAGTAGACCACCGCTGCGAAGCCGCCCACAAAGGTGAGGATGGAGAACGCCCGCACGCGCTGAGCGGGATAGAGGCGCGCAGTGAGAGCCATAGTCACGTTGTAGAAGAGCCCGGCGCAAATGAAGCCCCCGCCTGCCCCCCAGGCGACCACGAAGACGAGCGCCGTGGGCGCGCTTGAGGCGATCGCCAGGAAGCCGCAGCCGAACACCAGGGAGCCCAGCAACACCGGGCGCCCTCCCGCCCGGTCCAGCAGCCAGCCCGCCCCCGCACCGCCCACGCCGCCAGCGAGCGAACTGAGGGTGAATGCGCCTGACAGCGAGGCGATGGGCCACCCGGTGTCGTCGTGTATGGGCCCGATGAAGACGCTGAAGCCATAGACAACGAGGCCATAGGCGCCGACCGTGAGCACGCCGAGCAACACGGCTTCCCACCAGGCCAACCAGGCGCCCGCCGCTCGTTCGCGCCAGGCATTCATCCCCCGGAGCCCGCCCCGGGAGAGCCGCCTGCAGGTCGCGTGCGGGGTTCATTCGAGTGTCCCATGACCACCCTGGGCCGGATGTTGCGGCCCGAACGAGGATTCCGGTGGATACTGGAGCACCATACACGGGCGTCTGTGCCGGCGCGCGGGAGGGGCCGCGCAGGCTGACCGGTAGGAGGGCGAAGGGTAGGCTGTCTACATGGACGAGCACCGGCCGGACTTCCGGACCTTCTCCATGACCTGGATTCCCGAAGACCGCCCCCCCGAAGGCCAGTGGGCAGCGCTCCTCCGCCTGGCGGCCGCCATCCGGGAGACCATCCACCTGATGGCCGACACCGATGCGCCCGAGTCCGAGCTGCTCGCTGCCGCCGAAGCCGCCGAGGCTTTCGCCCGCCGGCTGGGCGCGGCCCCGCGCGGCCGACAGCTGTGGGGGTTCGCCGAAAGCTCCAATGCAGGCAACCCGCGCGCGATGTTCGACAACAGCCCCCTCATTGGCCTGGCCAATCCCATTGCGCCGCCACTCACGCTCACCGTTGATGACGACCGCGTGGTCCGCGGGACGGCGGTTTTCGGGACCGCCTACGAAGGCCCGCCCGGGCACTTGCACGGGGGAATTGTGGCCGCGGCCTTCGATGAGGTGCTCGGCATGGTGCAGACTCTTACCGGGCAACCGGGGATGACCGGCGGCCTCACCATCCGCTACCGGCGGCCGACTCCCCTGCACCGCGAAGTGCAGTTCGAAGGTCACGTGGATCGCATCGATGGCCGTAAGATCTTCACGCACGGAACCCTGTGCGCTGGCGAAACACTCTGCGCGGAGGCCGAGGCGGTCTTCATCTCGGTCGACTGGACACGGATGCGGGGGCTTGCAGAAGAGCGCTAGCGCGAAACCGGGAAGGCCACCCCGGTCACCGGGGTGGCCTTCTTCGGGATGAGCTGCGGGGGGCAGCCCACCAGGGAGGAGGGAGAACGGAACGGAGTCGGGCTAGCCGAATTGCCACTCCGGGACCGCAAAGTGACATCCCGGGCAGTACCGGTCGCCAGCCTCATAGTGCGAGGCGCACTGTGGACAGCGCCGGTCGGAGTCCGGGCGGACGGGGACCAGCTCGGATACGCGGGCTTCGGCGAAGAGCCTCTGCCACCATGGTGCGCGGTTGGAACGAAGCATAATGGCCTCCTCTAACGGGGCCTTTCCACGGCAGGCGCGGCGCGCCAGGCGATGGAGCGGCCAAAGTCTCGAGAGGCTTGCTGCGGCAGGCTGAGCGGCTGCCACGCCTCTCCCTTCGCGCCTGCGGGGTTAGCTGACGGGCTCGGTGAGGGAGTCACCTATCCGGCACTGGCCGGAATGCGCCCCATTGAACTGGTTCCCCCGCTCCGCACGGCGCCGTGCGGATTCGGCAACGTTGTTATACCACGTCCGCGGCGCGTCCGTGTAAAACGCGCGTAAATCGTTCTCCCCGGCGCCCGGTTCGCAGCTAGCATGGCGCACCCCTACCATTCCCGGTCATGAGAGTCCTCCTTCTTGGCGCCAACGGGCAGCTTGGGTCCGACATCGTCCGCCTCTGGCACGACCCGGCGATCACGCTCGTCGCTGCCACCCGCCAGGACGCCGATGTGACCGACGAAGCGCTCATCCGCGACCTGGTGGAGCGCGCCCGGCCCGACGTCACCATCAACACGACTGCGTTCCACAACCTTCCCCAGTGCGAGGAGAACCCCGAGCTGGCCTTCCGCGTGAACGCCGCCGGGGGCTGGAACGTGGCCAGCGCGGCCGCCTCGGTGGGCTCAGCTCTGGTGCAGATAAGCACTGACTACGTGTTCGATGGCGAAAAGCGCACTCCCTACCTGGAGTACGATGCCCGCCGCGCCGTCAACATCTATGGCGCCGCCAAGATCGCCACCGAAGACGCTGTTCGCATCGCCAACTCGAAGACGCTTGTGGCGCGCGTCTCGGGCCTCTACGGGCTGGCCGGCTCGGCTGGCAAAGGCGGCAACTTCGTGGAGACCATGCTGCGCCTTGCGCGCGAAGGGAATCCCATCCGCGTGGTCGCCGACCAGGTGACGGCGCCCACAAACACGGCCGAGATCGCCGAAGCCCTACTGCCGCTGGTGAAGGACGGCGCCACGGGCACGGTCCACCTGGCCGCCGCCGAAGGTTGCAGCTGGCATACGTTTGCCGCGGCGATCTTCGAGATTTGCGGCCTGAAGCCCGATCTGCAAGCGGTGTCGACCGCGGAGTTTGGCGCGCCGCTGGCCCGGCCCATGTACAGCGTTCTCGGTTCAAGCCGTGCTCCCGCCCTGCGCCACTGGCGCGCTGGCCTGGAGCGCTACCTGCGAGAGAAGGGACACGCCCCGGCGTGATTGGCGCCTATCCGGCCGCCCCACGACCCAGCAACCCCAGCCTCCCCGCTTCTTCCGCCAGCCGCTCCCGGTGAGCAGGATCGGCAATCTCAATGAGTCCCTGTACCCGCTCGCGCGTGGACCGGTCGCGCAGCCAGGCCACCCCCTGCTCCGTGATCACCACATCCACGTCGTAGCGCGAGGTGGTCACGACGTTGCGCTCGGGAATCCAGGGCACGATGCGGGACACCCTCCCGCCGGCCGCCGTTGATTCGATGACGAGGATCGACAGCGAGTCCTCGCCGAGGCGGCAGGCGCGGAAGAAATCCAGCTGCCCGCCGACGCCCGAGAACTGCGCCCCCTGCACCATCTCCGCGTTCACCTGCCCGGCCAGGTCCACCTCCACCGCCGAATTGACGCACCGCAATGCCCGGTTCTGCGCGACGACCCGCGGGTCCAGGCACTCGGTGGCATTGAGCATCCGCACCGCGGGGTTGGCGTCGGCGAATTCGAGCGCTGCCGGCCCCACGATCGTGCACACGGCCAGGCCGGGATAAAGCGTCTTGCGGGAGCCGTTGGCCACCCCGGCAGCTATCAGCGCCGAAAGGCCGGGGCCCAGCACCTCCGTGTGCACGCCGAGGTCTCGCTTGTGCTTGAGGAGGCCAACCGATTCGTCGGGAACACCGCCCACGCCCGCCTGCAGGGTCGCGCCGTCGGGGATGAACTCGTCGAGCAGGCTCGCGAAGCGCTCGATGTGCACCGAAGTGTCGCGGTGGATGGCCGGGGCTGCTCCTTCCGGCGAGGGCAGGGCGACGAAGTAGTCGAAGTCATCGACATGGTAGGCATCCCCCGGCACCTGGGGCTGGGACTCCACGACAACGGCGATGGCGATGCCCCCGTTGGCCCGGGCGGCGCGAACCATTGCGTCGTCGAATCCCATCGCGGCGCCCGGCCTGACCGTTCCGTCTGCCTGCGGCTCGGCCACGACGACCGCGGCGACCGTCGGCGCAAATCGCTCTACGAACCCTGCGCCCGCGTGAAACGAGAGGGGAACGAAGTCCATCTCGCCCGCGGAGATGGCTTCGCGGGTGACGGGAGAGGCGAACATCGTGACCACCCGCATGCCCGCCCTGGCGCAGCGAAGCGCCCCGGCCGCAGCCACGCCCGACATCACGGTGACTCCCGCAAGGTCCGGCCGCTGCGCGAGCGCCGCGAGGAAGGGCGCGGGTTCGGGCAGGCCGGCCGCCACGCGGGCGCCATCCTTCACCATGGCAGCGGCCTGTTCAACGGTGATGACCCGGTCGCCGAGCGGTTCGCGCCAGCTCATATCAGGACTGCAGCGGGATGGTGGCCGTGCCGATCATCGCGGTCCGGCCGTCGCACTCCATCTTCAGGTCAAGCACCACGGCCCGGGCATCGGCCACCGTGACGGCCGCACGTGTGACCACCGTACCCCCGTCCTGCACGGGCGAGACCCACCGAACATCGAAATGAGAGCCGTGCGAAAGCGCCTCGGCTCCCAGGCGCTCCATCAGCATCTCCTGGAGGAAGGCGAGCACGTGCGGTCCGCCGGCGATGGGCGCGGCCAGCCCCGCCTTCCGCGCCACCTCAGGGTCGGTGTGGATTGGATTGCGTTCGTCGCCTGCGCTCCAGTCGCGCATCATCTGCAGGGTCACGCGCTGGGGCTCGCCTTCGAACGCCTGCCCGGGCTGCAACTTGCGCAGGGACGCGAGCAGCGGGTTGCCCGCGGCGGCGGTGAAATCGGGGCCGGCCTCGTAGGGAAGCTCGCCCCCCGATGACTCCTCGATTCCTTCGTCACGCCGGTACTTGCCCAGCCCGGTGCTGCGGGAGGTAGCGGCAGGAGTGCCATCTTCGCCCACCGTGCGGGAGGTCATCACCTGGTAGCGGCGGCCGTCGTGGACGTACACCTGCTCAATCCGGCCGGCAACGGAGAGCGTCTCGCCCAGGCGCACGGGCCTGTGATAGGTCACCTGCTCGCGCCAGTACACTCCGCCCGTGATGTCGAAGTGGCTGGAGACGAGGAAGATTGTGCAGCCCGTGACCGTGAACGGCGGCGCAATCCCGCGGGAAAGTAGCTCGCGAACCGCCGGGCAGCGATCGCCGAGCCCCCTGGTCCACCGTTCACGGGCCCCTTCGGTGACCGGAAAGGGCACGGCCGGCAGGTCGAGGGGGAGCGAAACGGTAGCGGGGTCAAAAGGTCTCAGCGTCATAACGCCGGGAGTATAGCAGAGGGTTCCCGGGCGACGGTCAGCCCTCAGTCTTCGAGCGCGTTCACGCCGCCCGCACCGGGCACGCGCCCGAAGACTGCGACCGCCAGGCCCCCTGAGAGCGCCGCGCCGGCGACCACCGCCGAAAGCGAGCCAATGGGGCCCCACGGCATCGGCGCTGGCGTCTGAGCCTGGTCGAGGATCAGGCGGCAGAACAGGAGGCCCAGCGCTCCACTCGCGAGCACTGCCGTAGCGAACGGGACCGCCACCATGGCCGCCTCCAGCGCTTTGATCGACCGTTCGCCCATGCCAAGGCGTCGCAGACGCGTCCCCTCCCTTTCCCGCGCGAGCCGCCGATCGACGGCTGCAAGGAGCGTGGCTGCCCCCAGGACGATCGCTGCCATCGTCATCCCTGCAATCGTCCAGTGATGCGCGGGGCCATAGGACATCCCGGCTTCCGAGGGCCCGCGCACGACCGATGCGGGCAGCATCAGCATCGCTGCCGTTCGCACCCGATCTTCCAGCGGCAGTGGGTCTCCGCTCCCCAGGACAAGTACCTGTCCTCCGGTGCTCTCCGAAGGCGCCAGGTGGTCTACGAGCGTCACCGCCACGCCCATGCCGGGTGGCGCGCCGAGGAGCCGGGCCAACGCGGCCACGCCAGCGCCATCGAGGGCGTACGGGTGGCTGCTGTCGCACGTCAGCCCCGCAACGGGGGCGAGCCGGTCGCACGGAGCTTCCACCTCTGCGACCGATCCATCCGGGCTCCATCGCCATCGCGCCAGGACCAGGCCCGGCAGGGACTCGCCCAGCCGCTCCAGGTCTCCCGGCTTCTCGTTGGGCCACCCCACGGAGATGCCCGCCCGGGACTCCAGCGGCGCTGCCCGGACTTCTGCGTCCCTCCACGCGATGTAGCCGATGCCAACCAGCACGAGGGTGATGAGCACAACGGCGCCTGCGTGCGACCGCGCTACCCGGATCGGGTCCCAGGCTAACGAGCGCCCGGCCAGCAGGAGCAGGACGCTCCGGCCAGAGCCCAGGAGCTGCCCACACCATCGCATCAGCACGGGCAACAAAACCACCAGCCCCAGCGTCCCGGCCGCGATCGCCAGCAGCAGAAGCCCATCGTGGGCGCTCCCGTGGACAAGGGGGCGCGCCACCAGCGACAGCAAGGCTACGGTCAGCGGCAGCGCTCGCACCCACGAGAGCGCGGGCGAACCAACGACGGCGCGCGTTCCTTCGCCCCTCCGGCGATTCTGAAGGACCGCTCCCATGGCCGAAAACACGCAGGCAGCTGCAACAACCCCCGCCGCTTCTATCGCGGCCAGGGGCCACGGGATGGCGAGGTCTCCCTTCAGCGGGTGCACGTTGAGGATGGGGATCAATCCGATCGAACCGGATAGAGCCGTCCACGCAACCGTGACCGCGATGGCGGGCGGCGCCGTGAGCACCAGCGTCTCTGCTACCGCCAGCTTCACCAGGGCAGAGGGCGGCGCGCCCAGCCAGTGGAGCACACGGAAGCGGTGGTCTCGCGTGCGGGATGCCACGCTCGCCCCCGCGACCAGTGCGATGAGTGCCGGGAGAGCAAGGAATAGAGCTCCGCCCGCGGCCACGTGTTTCGGCGAGGGCGGTTCGGCAAGTTCGAAGCCCCGCCTGTTGCTTCCCCCGGCGCCGCTGCCGAATCCGTTAACCAGAAAGGCATTGGACGGCACCCGGTCCGCGGGAAGCCCCACGTACGCCAGTAGCTCGTCTCCAGACAGGATTCCCTCGTCGCCGATTACTTCGCGGTTCGGGTAACGGCTTGCCAGCAACGGCTGGCGCCGCGCCAGTCGATCGAGCGCCGGTGAGACGAACGCCTCGCCCGGTCCCGGCAGGCGGCCCACGCCAGGGGGCAGCACCGGTACGGCTTCGCTGCTCGCTGCCAGCCACGTCACCGCGTACTGCTTGCCAGCCCACGCATCGGCCCGGGGCGCCATCAGAAGGTCTCTGGGGCCGTCAGCCTGCCCGAGCACGGGCGCACGGTCCTCTATTCGCGCTTGCTGGCGCCCGGCCATGCGTACGAGGCCCGGCCAGAGGAGCACCGCCAGCAGGGAACCTGCCACGGCGGCCGGCAATGCCACCTGTCGCCACCGGTGCTCGGGTGATCGGCTCATCGCCAGTCTCAAACCAAGCCGCGCCATCATGCCGCGCCCCCGGTCACCCCGGAGGCGATCTCCAACGTAGCATTGTTCAGCTGGCCAATCCGGTCCGCCAGGCGCGCCACCTTCGGGTTGTGCGTCGCCACTACCACCACGGCCTGCACCTCTCTTGCCAGCCCAAACAACAGCTGCGCGACCACCATCCCGTTGGCTGCGTCGAGTGCACCCGTCGGCTCATCGGCCAACAACAGAGTCGGCGACTTCGCAATCGCTCGCGCAATCGCCACCCGCTGCACTTCTCCTCCCGAAAGAACGCTCGTCCAGCTACGGCTGGCATCCGCAAGCCCGGCCCTGCCCAGCGCCTCGCCCGCCCGGGCGGCTGCCTCCTGCCGGCCGAGACCCGCCAGCCGGAGCGGCAGTTGAACGTTCTCGTCTACTCTCAGCTCCGGGAGCAACTCGCCGAACTGGAAGACCATGCCGATCCGGTCCCGCCGGAGCCGCGCCATCGCCGAGGCCCCCAGCCCGGTCACGTCGATGCCATCGAGGACAATGGTCCCCGCATCGGGCCGCCTGATCCCACAGAGGCAGTGCAGCAGCGAAGTCTTCCCGGAGCCCGATGGTCCCATGACCGCCAGGCTCTCGCCCGGCTCCAGGGCGAAGGTCACGCCGGACCACAGCGTCCTGTTCGGGACGGCCAGGGCAAGCCCGGAAACCTGCAGACCCGCCATACCTACCTCCAGAGAGGATTCCGCCCGGGGGATGCCGTGGGTCGCATCTCCCGGGCGGAACTTTCCTCTGCGGCTAGCCGGGGTTGTACACCCAACTGCCACACGGGTCGCTCCAGAACTGGCTCTCGCAGATGTGGTGGCGATAGACCGGAGAGAACGGTCCTACACCGCCGCAGCCGGTCTGGCTTCCGTTGGGGTCGTCGACCCGCTGGTTGCTTGCCCCGTTGCGGTCGTACTTTGCGTACGCTCCATTGCCGTCCGACTCGCCGTCACAGGCCCAAACGTAGGACCAACTGCTGGAATCGAAGGAGTAGTTGGCCCCATACCAGCTGTATGAGGCGCTTACTGCGCCGGGTAGCATTGCTGCCGCGAGCAACGCCATCCCGGTCGCCCGGACCAGGATGTTCGATCTAAACCTTCTCATGCTTCGCCTCCAGACAAACCAACGGAGCCCGGCCCGCGCATTCGGGCCGATTCGTCCGCCTGCCAGGGCTACAGTCCCTCCTATCGTGGCAGGCAGGCTCATTGTCGACTCGGCAGCATGGGCGCTGCTATCCCCACGTTGGAACCCGTCCGATCGGACGCGTCCGCCCGTCGGTGCAATGGTCATTTCGCGTCCGCCTGGTGCTGAGTCCACAACCTCGCCGCCTGGGCGCGGCTCTGGATGCCGAGTTTCAGGTAGACCGTGCGAACATAGCTCTTCACCGTGGCTTCGCTCAGCTGGAGCACCAGGGCGATCTGCTGGTTGGTGAATCCCAGAGCCACCAGCTCGACCACCTGCTTTTCCCGCGGGCCTAGTTTCTCGATAGCTTCGATCATCCCTCTCCTCCTCACCCCAGCGGGGGGGGGCTTGCCGCCCGGCTTACGCAGACATTCTACTCCCGGGCCTCCGGGCCGGTACTTCGCCATACGTGAACTTCCCGTAACTTGTTCCGCCGCCCCTCCCTGACCCCCCCCCCGCCCGGTCGCTCCTAACCCCCGAATCGGTACAATGTCCTTAGCGGTATCGCCCCGGCGTTCCGCCCCCGGAGCACCTGCGCATGACCTCCATCGAGCCCACCTCCAACATCCGGCCCATCGGCATCGAGAACGAGATGCGGTCGAGCTACCTCGACTACGCCATGAGCGTGATCGTGGCCCGCGCCCTGCCCGATGTGCGCGACGGGCTCAAGCCGGTTCAGCGGCGCATCGTCTGGGGGATGTTCGATGGCGGCGCGCGCGCCGGCACCGGGTACCGCAAGTCCGCGGGCATCGTTGGCGATGTCATGGGCCGCTACCATCCGCACGGCGATGGCCCCGTCTACGAAGCCATGGTGCGCATGGCGCAGGACTTTTCGATGCGCTACCCCCTGGTGGATGGCCAGGGAAACTTCGGCAGCATCGATGGCGACCCGCCGGCGGCGATGCGTTACACCGAAGCGCGCATGTCGCCCATCGCCGAAGAGCTCATGGCCGACATCGACCAGAACACGGTCGACTTCCAGCCTAACTACGACGGCCGCCACCAGGAGCCGATGGTCCTGCCGGCGCGGCTGCCGAACCTGCTGCTCAACGGCTCATCGGGCATTGCCGTGGGCATGGCGACGAACATCCCCCCCCACAACCTGGGCGAAATCGCCGATGCCGTGGCGATGCTCATCGATGCCCCCGAATCGACCCTCGACGACCTTCTCACCGTCGTTAAGGGGCCGGACTTCCCCACCGCAGGCATCGCCCTCGTCGGCAAGGGCGGCGAACAGGTGAGTCTCGCCTACGGCGAAGGCCACGGGCGCATCACGATGCACGCGCGCACGGCCATCGAAGAGAGCGCGCGCGGCGGGCGCACCCAGATCGTCGTCACGGAACTGCCGTACCAGGTCAACAAGGCGACGCTTATCGAGAAGATCGCCGACCTGGCGCACGACAAGAAAATCGAAGGTATCCACGACCTGCGCGACGAGAGCGACCGCAACGGCATGCGCATCGTCATCGAGCTGAAAAAGGAAGGCTCGGCGGCGCAGATCAAGAACCTGCTCTACAAGCACACCGCCATGCGCTCGACCTTCGCCGTAAACATGATGGCGATCGTCGATGGCGCCCCGCGGCGCATTGGCCTGAAGCGGGCCCTCGAGCTGTACATCGGCCACCGGCGTATCGTCGTTCGCCGCCGCACCGAATACCAGCTCGAAAAAGCGCGCGAACGGGAACACATCCTCAACGGCCTCCTCAAAGCGCTCGACCTGCTCGACCAGGTGATTGCCACCATCCGCGGGGCCGATTCAGCGGCGGCGGCGCTGGAGATCCTGCAGGGTAACCAGCCAATCCCGGCGCCGGTGGTGGAGCGCATCGGCCGCCAGAACATGCCCGTATTCGACTTCAGCGAGGTGCAGGCGCGGGCCATCCTCGACATGCAGCTCCGCCGCCTGGCCGCCCTCGAACGGAAACAGCTCGAAGACGAGCACAAAGAGATCGTGGCGAAGATCGCCTATCTGGAAGACCTCCTCGCCAATCCGCGCAAGATCGATCTGCTCATCAAGGACGATGTGCTCGACCTGAAGAAGAAGTACGGCGACCCCCGGCGCACCGAGATCGTCGAAGCCGAGCCCGAGGACTTCCGCGAAGAGGACCTCGTCCCCCATGAAGAGAGCGTCATCACCCTGAGCATCCGCAACTACATCAAGCGCATGCCTCTCGAGGAGTTCCGGGCGCAGCGGCGGGGCGGCAGGGGCTCTCGCGGTGCGCCCACGCGTGAAGAAGACGCCGTGCTGAAGCTCGCGGTCTGCGACACGCACGACAACCTGCTCTTCTTCACCGACCACGGCAAGGTCTACCACCTGCGCGCTTTCGATGTTCCCGACACGAAGAAGCAGGCGAAGGGGCTACCGGTTGTCAATCTCATCCAGGTGGCCCCGGGCGAGCGTGTGACCACCATCCTGGTAGTGAAGGACTACGATCGCGACTTCATCCTGCTGGCGACGCGCATGGGCGAGATCAAGAAGACACTGCTCAAGGACTTCGAGGTGGTGCGGCGCGACGGCAAGATTGCGATGACGCTCGAAGACGGCGACCAGCTCATCGCAGCACGGCTCGCCACGAATGAGACCAACGTCATCCTCGTCACGAGCGAGGGGCAGGCTATCCGCTTCAAGATCGATGATCTGCGCCAGGCCAGCCGCACCAGCGGCGGCGTCCGCGGCGTGAAGCTGACGAGCGGCGGCTACGTGGTTGGGGTTGAGTCGACCGACGACGGCGACCAGCTGCTGGCGATCACCGAACTGGGATTTGGAAAGCGCACCAGGCTGAGCGAATACCCGGTGCAGGGGCGCGGCGGCCAGGGGGTGAAGACCCTCAATATCACGGAGAAGACGGGCAAAGTCGCGGCCTGCCGTATCGTCAGGCCGGGCCAGGAGCTCATGCTCGTCTCCCGCGAGGGGATCGTTATCCGCACGGACCTCGACTCCATTAGCCTCCTCGGGCGCAACACGCAGGGCGTGACCGTGATGAGAGTCAACCCTGGAGATCTGGTGGCCAGCATCGCTGCCATCACCCTGGAGGAGGAGCGCGGCCCGCGACGATCGCCGAAAGGGGCCGCCGCACCCGTCACCAACGAAACCCTTCCGCTCGACTTGAAGTAGGGACTCACCCGGCCGTCCGGGCGCGGACGGCCGGGGTGGCTGCGCTGCGTCCACTCTCGGATCTTCCAACGTTAACCGGGTGGGTGAAGTTCCCGGCTGCCTGCCCGAAACCTGATCGGCGTCATAGCTAATGTCCGCTATATGGTGCCCATTAGTGCCATCTATCTCAGGGGGTGCGTCCATGACGCAGATTGCTGAGCGAGAGTACACGGATTGGCAGGACCTCTACCGGGACAAGTGGAAGTGGGACTCGGTCCACTGGGGCACCCACTGCGTTGACTGCTACCCGGGCGACTGCCCGGTGCGCGTGTTTGTGCGCAACGGCCAGGTGTGGCGCGAGGAGCAGTCGGGAACGCTGCCCGTGATCGAGGAGGGCGTGCCCGACTTCAACCCCATGGGCTGCCAGAAGGGCGCTTCCTGGAGCCAGTCG
>JAANMY010000247.1_pt1 | contig 78552 bp, 68 predicted proteins | sample 7279691 | NCBI WGS metagenome assembly JAANMY01 (sample SAMN14094543, study PRJNA606508) | bioreactor metagenome | isolation source: A lab-scale SPAN reactor treating ammonium-rich wastewater day 388 | place: Ireland: Galway | collected 2018-02-07 | reverse complement strand
CCTTCAGGTTGATCGCCAGCACCCGGTCCCAGCTCTCCTCGGTCGCCTCCATGAGATCCCTGCGGCCGACGGAGGTGATGCCGGCGTTGTTCACCAGCACGTCGATGCGACCCCAGCGCGCCAGCACCTCGTCCACCAGGCGCTCGCGGTCGGCGGTGACGCCCACGTCCGCCCGGCACAGGGCCGTCGTGGCGGCGCCGAGCAGCGCCTGCGTTTCGCGCGCCGCCGCCTCGTTGCCGGCGAAGTTGATCGCCACCGCGTAGCCGCGTTGCGCCAGCTCCAGGCAGATCCCGCGGCCGATCCCGCGACTGCCCCCGGTCACCAGGGCCACCGGCTGTGCGTGCATGGTCACGATCTCCTCTGATTCCTGGTCCGCGGGAAGGGGGTGCGGGGAGAAGACCGGACACCCTCCCCCGGACCGTGCAGGGCAGTCGGCCCTGGCCCTCGCCTACGCTTCGGGCTCGGACGGGCGCGCGGCCTTTGCAAACCCGCGACGGGCGTTGATAATACTACCCGACGCATCGACCCCCGGTCAGGAGAAGTCTACCGTGGCAGACACCCCGAGCACACCGCCCACGCCGGAAAACCTGTCGCCGGCGCCCGCCGCGCCGCCGTCCGCAACCGGCCCCGGGGGACAGGACATCGAGCTGCCGGCGTGCTTCTACCTCGGCCGCGAGTACGACCTGGCGGCGAAGCAGGTTCTCGACCGGCCGGTCATGTACGACGCTCGCGACCTGACGACGCATGGCGTCGTCGTCGGCATGACAGGATCCGGCAAGACCGGGCTGTGTATCAGCCTCCTCGAAGAAGCCGCCATCGACGGCATCCCGTGCATCATCATCGACCCGAAGGGGGATCTGGCGAACCTCCTGCTGCAGTTCCCGGACCTCGACCCGGCCGACTTCCGCAAGTGGGCGAACGAGGACGACGCCCGCCAGAAGGGCCTGTCGGCGGACGAGCACGCCGCCCAGCTTGCGGAGCGGTGGCGGAAGGGGCTGCTCGACTCCGGCCAGACGCCGGACCGCATTCGGCGCCTGCGGGAGTCCGGGGAGTGGCGGGTATACACGCCCGGAAGCGAGGCCGGGCTGCCGCTGTCGGTCCTGCAAACGTTCGCCGCCCCGAAGGGGAAGGTGCCGCGTGAGGCCCTCAACCAGAAGATCGACGCGACGACGACCGCCCTCCTCGGGCTGACCGGGACGGCCGCTGATCCGGTCCAGTCGCGCGAGCACATCCTCATCGCCCAGCTCTTGCTGAACGCCTGGACGAAGGGCCAGGATCTCGACCTGCACGCCCTGATTACCCAGATCCAGGTGCCGCCGCTGGCGAAGATCGGGGCGTTCGACATGGAGACGTTCTACCCGGAGAAGGACCGCCTCAAGCTGGCGGTGGCGCTGAACAACATCCTGGCCGCCCCAAGCTTCTCGACGTGGATCCACGGCGACCCGCTCGACCTGGCCCAGCTGCTGTACGGCGGAAAAAAGCCGCGCCATCTGATCTTCTACGTCGCCCACCTGGACGACGCCCAGCGGATGTTCTTCATCACTCTGCTGCTGGAAGAAGTCCTCAGCTGGACCCGCAAGCAGACCGGGACGACATCGCTGCGGGCGATCCTGTACTTCGACGAGGTGTTCGGCTACCTGCCGCCGCACCCGGCCAACCCGCCGACCAAGGTGCCGCTCATGACGCTGATGAAGCAGGCGCGGGCCTTCGGCGTCGGGGTGCTGCTGGCGACGCAGAACCCGGTCGATCTGGACTACAAGGCGCTGAGCAACGCCGGGACGTGGTTCGTCGGCAAGCTCCAGACGGAACGGGACAAGGCCCGGCTGGTCGAGGGGCTGGAGGGAGTGGCGGCGGAGCGCGGGTCGCTCGGCAACCGGGCGTACCTGGAGACAGTCATCTCAGCCCTCGGCAACCGCGTCTTCCTGCTGCACAACGTCCACAAGGGCAAGCCGCTGCTGTTCCAGAGCCGGCACGTCCTGTCGTTCCTGCGCGGGCCGATGACGCGCGACCAGATCACCCAGCTGATGGATCCGATGCGAGAGAATGCGGTTTCTTCCCCGGCGGCCGCGCCGGCCGAGGCATCGGCCGTCGCCGCCATCCTGCTGTGCCGGCACTGCCACGCCGAGTTGCCCGCCGGCGCGGCCGCCTGCCCGAAGTGCGGGCAGTTCCTCGCCGCTCCGGCGGCCCGGACCCAGGACGAGGCGTTCAAGCAGCAGCTCCAGCGCAACGCCGCCCCCTCGCCCATCCCAGTGGTCGTGGTCGCCACGCCCGATCAAAAGCCGCCACAACTCCCGGCAGACGTGACGCAGCTGTACCTGCCGCTGAGCAGTCCGGCGCGACCGGCCGGGACCGTCACGCTGGTGTACCAGCCGCGCGTGCTGGGGGTCGCGGATGTGTCGTTCCTGGACCGCAAGCGCGGCGTCGCGCACCGCCGGACGTACCGCCTGCTCGCGCTGCCGCCCGACAACGGAGGGGCGGTCGCCTGGCACACGGCCGAACACGTCGGCGCCGATCCGGCCGCGTCGCCCGAGTCCGGGGCGCGCTGGACCGCCCCGCCGGAGTCGCTCAGCACCGGCAAGAAGGTCAAGGCGCTGGAGAAAGCACTCGCCGACTACCTGTACGGCGAGGCACGGCTGGCGCTAAAGGAGAACACGAAGCTCAATCTGATCGGCCAGCCGGGGGAGGACGTGGTGGCGTTCCGTGCGCGCTGCCAGGCGGCCGCTCGGCAGGAGGCCGACAAGGTGGTTGCCGCCGAGCGCCTCAAGTACCAGCCGAAGTTCGACGCCATCGGAGCGAAGATGCCGGAGGGTGACGAGGAGGAGCAGGGTTCCCTTCTCGATCTCGTCAACCCGCTCCGGTGGCTTGGCTTCGGGGGGAAGAGAGCGGCTCCGCGCAGTCCGGGCAAGGCGGGCAAACTGGAGGCGGAGTGGCTGGGAAAGCGAGCGGTGATCTGCGAGAAGTGGCGCCAGATCGGCGACGAGTACGCCGACGTCCTGCTGACGCCGCGCCGCGCGGACGTGCAAGTGACGGCGTTCGGCCTCGCCTGGGTTCCGTTCTGGCAGGTCCAGACGCAGCCTGGCCGCGTGGACTGGCTCCCCGCATACCGATGAGACACGCACAGACAAGGACGCGGTGGGGATGGTCTGGAAGGGGTTTTCGGAAAGCCCACGGGTGGCGGCCCGTGGGGCAAGTGCCGGAGACTTCGCCCACGGGACGCCACCCGTGGGCTTTCCAAATCACGGCGCGAAAAGGGTCGCGCCGGTGGCCGGTCCCGCCGCGCGATGCGCCCCATACAATCTTCCCGGACGGCCTCAGGATCAGGAGCGGATGTCACCCATGAAGTATGCGATCGTCATCCCCGACGGCTGTGCGGACGAGCCCCAGGAAGTGCTCGGCGGCAGGACGCCGCTGCAGGCGGCCAGCACCCCGAACATGGACCGTGTCGCCCGCGAGGGCGTCGTCGGCCTGTCGAACAACGTGCCTGCCTCGCTGACACCGGCCAGCGACGTCGCCACCCTCAGCCTGTTCGGGTACGACCCGCTCGCCTCCTACACCGGCCGCGCCCCGCTGGAGGCGGCGGCGATGGGCATCCCCCTCGGACCGGATGACTGGGCGATCCGGTGCAACCTCGTCACCGTCGCGAACGAGGAGATGCGCGACTTCACCGCCGGCCACATTCCCAGCGACGACGGCCACGCCCTCATCGCCGCGATCCAGGAGCAGCTCGGTGGGAAGCCTCCCACCGGGGTCGGCCTCGACGGCGCGAGCGTGTCGCTGGAGTTCCACCCGGGCGTCAGTTATCGCAACCTGCTCGTCGTCCGCGCCGCGGGCGGTCCGACCCCGTTCGCCGCCCAGACGAAGACGCAGCCGCCGCACGACGTCCCCGACCGTCCGATCGCCGACCACCTGCCGAAAGGGCCAGGCTCCGAGTTGCTGTGCGCACTGATGGAGCGCAGCCGCCTGATCCTGGGCGCCCATCCCGTCAACCAGCGGCGCGTCGCGGCCGGCAAGCGGCCGGCCACCCAGGTCTGGCTGTGGGGGCAGGGGCGAGCGCCGAGCCTGAAGCCGTTCCGCGAGGTGTACGGCCGGGGCGGCGCGATCCTCAGTGCGGTGGATCTGGTGCGCGGCGTCGGCGTGCTGCTCGGCTGGACACGCATCGACGTGCCCGGGGCGACCGGCTACCTCGACACCGATTACGCCGCCAAGGGGCGCTACGGGATCGAGGCCCTGCGGACACACGACCTCGTCTGCGTCCACGTCGAGGCGCCCGACGAGGCGTCGCACGAGGGCAAGGCGGAGGCGAAGGTCAAGGCGCTGGAGGAGATCGACCGCCACATCGTCGGGCCGCTGCTGGAGGCGCTGCGGTCCTACGGCGACTGGCGTCTCCTCGTCGAGCCGGACCACCGCACGACGCTGCGCACCCGTGCCCACGCCCACGGCCCGGTGCCGTTCGCGGTCGCCGGCACCGGGATCGCGTCGCACGGCCAGCACGGCTACAACGAGGCGGTCGCGGCCGGAAGTTCGCTGTGGTTCGCGAAGGGCCACGAGCTGATGCGCTGGTTCCTCGGGTGAGGCCGCCCGCCGGAAATCGTCCGCTTCCGCCTTGCTCGGCCCGGCGGCACCGCCGATAATCCCAGCAACGCTCGGTGCGCGGCTCGCCGCCGGGTACGCCGGGACCGACGCCGGGCAGGGGCGCGGCGCGGCGGGACGAAAGGAGAGAGGTCATGGGGTACAGGGCCTGGACGGTCGCCCTGACGGTGGCGCTGGTCGGCGCCGACAACCTCTCCGGTCAGCCCGTTCCCTTCGGGTACGACGGCTACCGCGGCGGCGGCATCGCCTTCTCCTACCAGCGGCGGGGGTTTTCCGTCTTCGGGCTGCTCGGCGGGCTTTCGGTGAGCCGTTACAACCTCGCCCCCGCCTACCCGTTCGACCCGTACCTCCCGTATCCCCCTCCGCCGGTACTCCCGGGCCGGGTCATCATCCAGGTCAACCCGCGTCCGCCGCTGATCCTCCCGCCGCCGATGCCGGAATACGACCTGTCGGGCGTTGACCTCGACCTCGTGGCACCGAAGAAGCGGACCTTCGACGGGGACAGACCGCCTGCCTGGGAGCCGGACCTGCCCCCCGACCTGCCCGGCAAGGACGTCTCCAAACCCGTCCCGCCGCGCCGCCCCGGCGATGTACCGGCCGCCAAGCCGCCCGCCGCCAGGCCGCCGGCGCCGAAGATCCCCGAGCCGCCCGGCGGAGGGCCGCGCGAGGAGAGCGCTCGCCTGCTGACGCTTGGTGTGGGCGCGTTCGGTGCGGAGGAATACGGATTGGCGGCGCTGCGCTTCCGCCAGGCGACGGCCACCGACCCGAAGGGCTCGCGCGCCCACTTCCTGCTCGCCCAGGCGCAGTTCGCGCTCGGCAAGTACCGCGACGCGGTGGCCTCGATCCACGCCGGAATGCGGCGCCACAAGGAGTGGCCGCGGGCGCCGTTCCAGCCACGCCTGGACCTGTACAAGGGCATCGAGCCGTCGTTCGACGCCCACCTCAAGCGCCTACAGGCCACGCTCGCGAAGGCGCCCGACGACCCGGCGTTCCTGTTCCTCCACGGGCACCAACTCTGGTTCGACGGCCGTCAGCCCCAGGCGCTGGCCGCGTTTCGCCGCGCCCGCATGTTCGCCGCCGACACGACCTTCCTCGACGCCTTCCTCGCCGCCGCGCCGCCCGGTCCGGTCGCCGCGAAGTGAGGGGCCGCGCCCGGACAACCCGCTGTCGTGAGGCTTCGTCGGGCTCATTTGAGAAAGTCGCCCACGGTGGATCGAACCATGACACGAACGACGCGACGTCATTTCCTGGAACAAACGGGTGGACTGGTTGGGGCGGGGCTGCTCGGCTGCCTGGCGCCCGCGACCCGAACGGAGGCGACCGCCGGGCTTGTCCGCCAGAAGCGCGAGCGGTTGCCGGTCGCGGCCGTCATCACGGAGTATCGCCGCAACTCGCACGCAGACGTCATTCTCGGCAAGATCCTCGAAGGCTACGACCAGGCCGGCGGACCGGGGCCGGACCTGCGCCTGGCCGCTCTGTACACCGACCAGGTGCCGAAGAATGACCTCAGCCGCGATCTGGCGAAGAAGTACGAGTTCCGCATCGCCCGGACGATCGAGGAGGCGCTCACTCTTGGCGGCGACAAGGTGGCGGTCGCCGGTGTTCTGAGCATCGGCGAGCACGGCGACTACCCGCTCACGAAGGAGACGCAGCAGCGCATGTACCCGCGCCGCCGCTTCTTCGACGGCATCGTCGCGACGTTCCGGAAGTGCAAGCGGGTCGTGCCGGTCTTCAACGACAAGCACCTCGCCTACGCCTGGAAGGATGCCCGGCACATGTACGACACGGCGCGGGAGCTGAAGGTGCCGTTCCTGGCCGGCTCGTCGCTGCCGGTCGCCTGGCGAGTGCCGCCGGTGACAGTGCCGCGCGGCGCCGGTCTGACCGAGGCGCTGGCCCTCGGGTACGGAGGAGCGGAGTCGTATGGGTTCCACGCGCTGGAGACGCTGCAGTGCATGGTCGAGCGGCGCCAGGGCGGGGAGGTCGGGGTCGCGTCGGTGCAGGCGGTCCAGGGCGAGGAGATCGAGAAGGCCAGGCAGGCCGGCCGCTGGTCGCGCGAGTTGCTGGACGCGGCGGTCGCCGTCACCCCGGCCCCGCCGAAGGGTCGGCCGAAGGCGCTGGCGAAGGGGACCGTCTTCTACCTCATCGAGTATCGCGACGGCCTGCGGGCGGCGGTGGCGATGAACACCGGGCTGTCGCGCGACTTCGCCTTCGCCGGCCGGATCCGTGGGGAGGCGCGTCCGCTGGCCACCTGCTTCCGGCTGCAGGACGGGCGGCCTTACGGCCACTTCGGGCACCTGCTCCGGGCGATCGAGCACACCGTCCACACCGGCCGCCCGGCGTACCCGGTCGAGCGCACGCTGCTGACCACCGGCGTGCTCGACGCGCTCATGCACAGTCTGGCGGGGGAAGGCCGGCCGCGGAACACCCCCGAGCTGCGCATCGCGTACCAGCCGACCGACTGGCCGTTCGCCGCCGGCGCCCCGCCGAAGTAAGGTGTCGGGGGTTGTTCCCCCTCACCCCCCTGCCCCCCTCTCCCACGAGGGGAGAGGGGGGCGAAGGGGCCAGGCGCCGGACGATCACTCAGTCGCTTCTACCCTGCTTTTCCCCCTCCCGCCTCGTGGGGGAGGGGGCGGGGGTGCGGGGGTCCGTGTCACTTCTTGAGGCGGTCGATCAGGTAGTCGGCCGACGTGCGGTACTGCGGGTGCGTCCGGCCGGGGTAGACGAGGATGACGTCCACCCCGGCGCCCTTCAGCTTCTCCTGCAGCTTCAGCCCCATCACTGCCGAGTGGGTCGGATCAGCCTGCTTCTCGCCGACGACCGGCGGCACCTTCTGGCTCGGGTATTCGAGGAAGATCGGCGGGTCGTCCTTCGTGACGTGCTCCATCGGGGAGTATTCCTCGATCCACTTCCGGATCTTGTCCCGATTGTCGTGGAGCGCCTGGAAGTTCGGCAGGTTGAATGCGTGGGCGCCGTAGCCGTAGTTCGGCATCCACTCGCGCAGCGGCTTCGGGTCGAGCGTCACCTGCGCCCCGCTCACCGCCGCGCAGTACAGGCGCGTCGATTCGCGTGCGACCGGGTCGCTGCTCTTCGGATCGGCCAGGTCGTCGTGGAACGCAAGCCACAGCGACGAGCACGCGCCGGCCGAGCCGCCGGTCGCGCCGACGCGCTTCCTGTCGAGGTTCCAGGCGCCGGCCTTCGACCGGATAAACTGCAGAGCCCGGGCAGCATCGCCCACCGACGCCTTCACCGGCGGCTCGATCTTCATCCCGACCGCCTGCTGAATGTACCGATAGTTGATCGCCGCGACCGAGATGCCGGCGTCGAGGTAGCGCTTGATGGCGGCCCCGCTCAGGCCGCTCTTGTCGCCGGCGCGCCAGCCGCCGCCGTGGATGTACAGCACCAGCGGCGTCGGCCGGTCGGCCTTCGCCTGCCAGAAGTCGAGAACCTGGCGCTCGTGGTCGCCGTAGGCGACCTTCGCGGCCGTCGGGGGCGGCTGGGGCGACTTGACCTTTTTCTTCTTGTCCTTCTTCTCCTGCGTCCACAGGGCCGGGGTGCTGCACAGCAGGCAGACGAGAACCCCCAGGAGCAACCGTCTCATGGCACGTTCTCCGAAAACGACGAGGGCGTAACGGGACGACGACGGACATAGTCTAAATAGCCGGAGGGGGGAAGGACAGGTGCGGCAGGTGGCCCTGGCCGCCACCCTTTGCGCGGGCAGGCGGGTTTTCCGCCCGCTCTGTTCGCGCACGCCGTTTGCCTGTTAAACTGGAGGAGAAAGCCACCCACAGGTGGCCCACGCCCAGGCCGACGCCACCAGGGGGGATGCCTCATGTCCACCGCCGACCCGCACAACCTGAGTACGAAGGGCTGGCATCGCTTCCAGGACATCGCCAATCGATTCGAGGCCGCCTGGAAGGTGGGCGAGCCGGTCGATCTCGCCTCCTTCCTGCCCCCGTCGGGCGATCCGCTGCGCGGCCACTGCCTGCACGAGCTGATCAAGATCGATCTGGAGATGCGCTGGCGGCGCAAGCTGCGGATCGTGCTGGAAGACTACCTCCAGCAGTTTCCCGAGTTGAGGCCGGCGTCCGCCCTCCCGGCTGGGCTGATCTTCGAGGAGTATCTCGCCCGCCACACCCACGGCGACCGCCCCCCCCTGGCCAGCTACCAGGAGCGCTTCCCGGACCAGTTCGAGCAGCTGGCGAAGCTGGTCGGCCAGCACGATCTGCCGACCGGCCGGCCGGCCGGTTCCGGCACCCCGGCGGTATCCGGACTCGGGCCGGCCGGCATCACCCAGAATAACCTCCTCGCGGCCGGCGTCGGGTACAAGCCGCTGGAGCGGATCGGCATGGGCGGGTTCGGCGAGGTCTGGAAGGCCGAGGCGCCGGGCGGGGTGCTGGCGGCGATCAAGATCATCTTCCGGCCGATCGACAACGAGGCCGTCAAGCAGGAACTGGAGGCGCTCGAGCTAATCAAGGGGCTCAAGCACCACTTCCTGCTGTCCACCCACGCTTTCTGGCCGCTGCAGGACCGGCTCATCATCGCCATGGACCTGGCCGAGGGGAGCCTGCGCGACCGGGCGCGCCAGTGCAAGCAGGAGAACAAGCAGGGCATCCCGCTGCCGGAACTGCTGCTGTACACGCGCGAGACGGCCGAGGCGCTCGACTACCTGCACAGCAAGGGGGTGCTGCACCGCGACATCAAGCCGGAGAACATTCTCCTGGTCGAGGGCCACGTCCGGGTCGCCGACTTCGGCCTGGCCCGCGTTCACCAGACGATGCGGTCGGCGATGGCGAGCGGGTCCGGGACGCCGCTATACATGTCGCCGGAGTCGTGGCGCGAGCGGATCAGTCTGCACAGCGATCAGTACAGCTTCGCCGTCACCTACGCCGAGCTGCGCCTGGGCCGGCGGCTGTGGCAGGGGAAGGACTTCGTCAGTCTGATGAAGTCCCACCTGGAGGAGACGCCGGACCTGGCGCCGCTGGCCGAGGCCGAGCAGAAGGTGCTCCTGCGTGCGCTGGCCAAGACCCCGTCGGAGCGCTTCCCGAGCTGTATCGCCTTCGTCCGGGCGCTGGAACAGGCGGTGCAGGTCGAACTCGGCGGCCCCGCGCCCGTCGCCCACGAGGATCGGGAGGACACGCCGGAGGGGTCGCAGTCGTCGTGGGACGCCGACACCGACTATGAGACCGTGCCGCCGAAGAAGCGGCGCTCGTCCGGGTCGCGCACCGACGTCGATCTGCCCCGCCCGGGTGAGGACGACGAACCCCCGCCGCCGCCTTCGCGTCAGTCCTGGATAACGGTCCTGGCGGTCGTCATCGCCCTGGGCGCGGCCGTATGGGCGTTCGGGCCGTGGGGGAACGGTCCGAGCAAGGACAACGGGAACAAGGTGGTGACCGGCCCGCCGCTGCCGCCACCCGCCCCGGCGGGGCCGTTCCGGGCAGCCGGCGGGAAGCAGGTTCGCAAGATTTCCGGCAGGGGCGCCTACTACGAGGTGATCGAGTGCGAGGTCGCCGGCGTCGGCCCGGTCCGGTTCCGACTGATCCACTCGGCCACGGCAACGAGGGAGATGGCGCCCTTCTACCTGATGGAGGACATGGTCTGGAACGATCTGTTCGCGAAGTTCGCCGCCGCCCGGCCCGGCGAGGTGCGGCAGTCGCCGTGGCGGCTGGGGGCGCGGGTGTTCCCCGAGATCGATGGGGTGGAGGATGGACCTCTCGCCTGGATGCCGTTTGAGATCCGCTTCCCCCTCTGGGCGATGTGGGGCCGTTACGCTGCGGCCCTCAACGCTCCCGAGGTGATGCGGCAGGATCTCGCGGAGTTCATCCCGCACCCGAACGACCTCGGTGTGGACGGCGCGCGCGGGCGGTTGCCGGTGGTCCGGGTGTGGGTCGAGGACGCGCACCACTTCGCCCGCTGGCTCGGCGGTCTGCTCCCCTCCCGGGAGGAGTGGGACATGGCGGCCGGCCGGTACGAGCAGAAACCGTGGGCCGGTCCGTTCCACCAGGACTGGAAGGAGGGCGACAACACCACGATCGCCATCAATCGCGCGGCGGAGGGTCCGCTGCCGGTCGGCACGGCGCAGAAGGATGAGAGCGTCCACAAGTGCCGCGACATGGCGGGCAACGGGTTCGAGTGGACGCGCACCTTTCTGTACAACGTGAACGAAGCGGCGGAGTTCACCGCTCCGAGTTCCATCCTGGCCGACGCGGAAAACGTGCGCTTCGTCCTCCGCAGCCGCAGTTACAGGGACACGAGTCCCCTTAAGTTTCACATGCTGGCGAGGGGGGAGCCCGACGTGCAGCGCTACCTGGAACGGGGAGGACTGGATACCAATCCGAGTTACGAGATCGGCTTCCGCGTTCGCGTCCTACCGGGAGGGGAGCCCAAGTTGCAGTGACTGCCTCTGACACACGGCCCGGGATCCGGTCTCTGCTTTGCCTTTCTCCCCTCCCCCCTCGTGGGGGAGGAGAGAAAGAAGCAGACAGCCTCCCCGAAACTGTGCAGCACCGACGCGGGCTCGCGTTCAACCTGGGACCGCAGCCCCGGCGCGCCGTTTCCTCTGCTCGGTCCCACGTTCGCTCAGCAGCCGGTCCAGCGTGTAGCCCGCCAGCCGCCCGGGGTGGCCGGCGAAGTGCTCCTCCAGCAGCGGCAGGACGTGGTGTTGCCACAACACCCCGAGCCGCCCCTCGTCGAGGTCCGGCACCATGAAGTAACTGTGGCCGACCGCGTGGTGCGGGCCGAGATCCTCGCGCAGCCGGGCGTTGAGCCGCTCGAACAGGCCGACCACGACGCTGGCAAAATCGGCCCCGGCGCGCGGCGGCCGATCGCGCAGCCACGCCGACAGGATGGCCGCGTCGGGCGGCATGTCGAGGAACGAGAAGCGCCGCCGCAGCGCCTGGTCGATCAGCGCCACCGAGCGATCGGCCGCGTTCATCGTGCCGAGCAGGTACAGGTTTGCCGGCAGGCGGAAGTCGCGCCGCGAGTACGGCAGCGTCACCGACTGGTCGCGATACTCCAGCAGGTAGAGCAGCTCGCCGAAGATGCGCGGCAGGTTGCCGCGGTTGATCTCGTCGATCACGAGAACGTGCGGCTGCGACGGCGTCCGGGACGCCTCGGCGGCGAACGTACACAGAACCCCGTCCTCGACCGGGTACGTCACGTCGTGGCGCCCGTCCACCTCGACCGATTTCGCCCGGATCCCCTCGACAAACTCCTCATAGCTGTACGCCGGGTGGAACTGCACCAGGCGCACCGCCGCGGCGCGCCCGCCGGTGAGCAGGCGGGCCAGGCACCGGGCCACGTGGGTCTTGCCGGTCCCGGGCACGCCCTGCAAGATCAGCTGGCGCTTGAGGCCGAGCAAGGTGCGAGCGCGGCTGAGCCACTCGCGCGGCAACAGGGTGTCGCGGTGGAATTCGTCGTCGCCGTAAGAGCCGGTTGCGAGCACGCCGCCGGCGCGCTGGGTCAGCGGCCCGACCGGGTCGGCGGTCGTCGCACAGACATACGCCGGCAGCAGTCGGTCGAAGGTGAGCAGGATCTCGCCGACCAGCTCATCGGCGGCGAGCAGCGCGGCTCCGGCCGGGACGAACTTGCCCGCGAGCAGCGATTTGCCCGCGGCCCAGGCCCGCAGGTCGCCCGCGTTCCCGAGGGCGGCGCCCAACCCCTCGCCGTGGCCGAACTGGCAGTCGGCAACGGCCCCGCTGGCGCACAGCGCGCGGTGGAGCAGCTCGGCGTGCCCCTGCACGTTGCGCCGGAACAGCCGGCCGGCGTCGCGCGCCTCGCGCCCGAGCCGCAGCCCGAACGTCAGGCCGGCCGCGTCGAGGCGGACGAACAGTTGCGCGTCCTGGCGCTTGCTCCCGGGCGGGCGGCGGCAGAACGTCACCCACAGGGCGGTCTGGTACGGCACCGAGCGCCCGTAGTCGTTCTTCACCACGCTGGTCAGCGCCCGACCGTTACGCGCCGCCGTCTCCAGATCCCAGCCCCAGGTGCGCCGCAGGACCGGCTCGACGTAGCGCTCGACGAGGGCTCGGCACAGCTCGACCAGCGGCTCGCGTACCGCGAAGTGGTAGCGCTCGCGCTGTCGCTGCATCCACGTCCGGTTGTTGTTGGCGGCCAGCTCTTCGAGAAAGCGGAAGGTATCGGCGCAGAACCCGCCGAAGGGGGCCGGCCCCGCCCCGCGCTCGCGGCCCGACCCGTCGTGGCCCGGTTCGCTCGCCTCGCCCCCGCACGCGGCCAGGATCGCCGGCGCCTCGAGTGGATGCAGCCGGTGCGCCTCGCGCAGCCAGGCCACGGCCTCGTTGAACAGCCGATAGCGCTCGGCCGGGGCGGCGCCGGCAGCGTCGCCGTCCGCGAGTCGGGCGTGGCCGTGCCGCGCCGGCTCGTCCCAGACGTGGCAGCGGCGCGGATCGCGGAGATGGAGGACGGCCGTCGGCACCCACAGCCCGGCGCCCGGGAGCGGGTCGGCGCGCCAGAACGCCTCCAGCGTCTCGTAGGGGTCGTCGGCCTCCCACAACCGCCCGACCCACAGCGCCAGCGCCTCGCGGTGCGCGGGCCAGTTGATGCCGGCCCCTGGCGGACGCTCGCACGCCGCGGCGAGGGCGGCGCCGATCCGGGCGCCGTCCTCGTCCTTCAGCCCGGCCTCCAGTTCGTCCCGCGCCGCCTCCAGGGTGCGGCCCCGCTCCTTGAGACGGCGGCGCAGCGGCAAGCGGGCGCGCTCCCGACGGATCAGTGCCGCGACGTCTGGGGCGAGCGGGCCGCCGGCGCCGAGCGACCGCCCGCGCAGGGTGGCGACCTGACACAGGAAGTGATCGACGTGCAGTCCGCTCAGGCCCGGCTCGGCCTCGCGCAGCCGGGCGCAGGTGTCCAGGAGGACGGCGTAGATCTGGCCCGGTCCAGCGTCCGGCGCCCAGCTCGCCAGCCCCAGGCGGCGCAGACCGAGGACGGTTGCCGGCAGCCAGCCGGGGTGGCGCTGCGGGTCGAGAGCCTGCAAGACCGCCGACCAGAACGCGGATCCCAGGCCGGGAACGTGGTACGCCCCGACGGAGGCGAGGACGCGCTCGGCCTTCTGTGGCAGGGGATCGGGACAGCGGAGCAGGTGGCCGAGGGCGTGGCGGACCAGGCCGGCACGGCGCTGGAGCGCGGCGAGCTGGAGAGGCGGGTACACGCACTGGCGGTAGAAGTCAGCCAGCGCAGCGCGGAAGTCGGCCTCGCTCGCGCCGTCGAGGAACGCTTCGCCCAGCAGACCGGCGCGGGCGTCGAGGATCGCCCGGAAGCGCGGGCCGAAGACGGGCAGCTGGCGGAGCGCGTCGGCGCCCGGCACGCCGCGTTCCGTGTAGGCGCGGAGCAAGGGCACAAGGGGCAGCGGTTGACGGCGAGACTTCATGGCGGCCGCTCGCGCTGGGAATGCCGGCGACGTTGTCCCGACCGATTGTACCAGTCGAGCGGGGTGCGATCTGCTGTTCTGATGTGCAGAGTCGTGACGACTCAGTGGGGCAAGCGTTCGGTCACGAGCGGCCGACGAGCATCCCGGCGAAGAACGCGATGCCGATCAGCACGACGACGAACACCGCCAAAACGGTCGCCTTGCCGGGCGTCAGGTAAATGCCCGGCACCGGCGCCGACCCGCCGTAGGTGACCGCCTCGGCGCTCTCGTGGTCGATCCCGCCGGGTGGCGGGGGCGGGTAGCGCGCCGCTGGCGGCAGTGGTGGGGGTGGCTGCGGCACCGGGACGAACCCGCCACGCCCGACCGTCGAGCGGGGGGCGTCCGGCGCGCCGAGCATTTCCCGCTCGAAGTCGCTGCGCTCGAACAGATCCGGCTTCGCCACCGCCGGAGGGGCGGCAGCGGGGGGCGGCGCGGGGGCGGGCATCGGCAAGGGCGAATCCTCGTCCCCCGGCTGCGGGTCGGGCACCACCACCTGCCCCGAGCAGGTCGGGCAGCGCACCACCGTCCCCGCCTTGCGGCGCGCGATGCCCATCAGCTGGTTGCAGTACGCACAGCGGAACCGTATCGGCATGGCTGGGCCCCGGAGGATCCGCCTGTCTCTGTCAAGTCTCCTGCCATTCTCTTACGTCCTCCGCCCGACTGCAACAATTACTTGACTCGCCTGCCAGGGCGTTGACAATGAAAGGGTGGCGTTCGCCGTGCGTGGCGCCTGTAGCGTCGCGTCCTCCTTTCCGCCAGGGCGGACCGCCAGCCGGGGAAGTTGGTCAACCAGGCCGCTCACTTCGTTGGTGCCGGGCGGCCGCTGTTGCACGGAGCCATCCCCATGCTCTCGCCGCGCCTGCGCCTTTTGGCCCTGCTCGCCGTGCTGTCCGGCCTCGTCGTCGCCCTGCCTGCCCCCGGGCAGGTTACCGGCTCGAAGGCGGCCCTGATCGTCTTCAAGGACGGGTTCACCGTCCGCGGCCGCATCAAGCAGGACACGACGTTCCTCATCGACCCGGCCAGCAAGCAGTCCTTCACCGTCCCGGTCACGGGCGGGTTCTTCCGGGTCGAGGACGGGGCGCGCACCGTCATCTTCAGCCCCGGTCAGGTCCACGAGGTGGTCCGCGACGACCCGAACGCGAACCTCAAGCCGGTCCGGCTCACCACCCACATCGCCGACATCACCGGGTATGGGCCGCCGAGTCGGTGGACGCTTGACGAGACGACCCCCTTCAACCGCAAGTGGGAGCGCCTCGCCTACGTCACCACCGACAAGGGTCCGCGCCAGATCGAGCAGCGGCTCGTCGTCCTCACCCCGCACTACCTGCGCGTCGATGCCCGCAAGGACGGGTGGATCTGCTACTACCTGACGCGCGAACTGACCCCCGATGTCGTTCGCGATCTCGTCAACAAGCACATCGTGATGACGCGCAAGCCGGACAAGGAGATCGACCGGCGGCTGCTGGTGTATCGCTTTCTTCTCCAGGCCGGGTGGACCCACGAGGCCGAGCGGGAACTGGACCGGACGATCGCCGCCCTCCCGGCCGAGCGCGACCGGCTGAAGGAACTCAAGGCCGGCCTGGACCGGCTTACCGCCGCCCAGTTCGTCGTCTCCATCAAGCGTGCCCACCAGGTCGGCCAGCACGAGGAAGCGCGGACCCGCCTGGCCCGGTTCGACGAGCTGAAGATGGCCCCGCTCACGGACGACAAGGCGCTGCTGGCCCTGCAGGATCTCAGGAACAAGTACGAGGCGGCCGGCCGCAAGATCAAGGACGCCCAGCGCTTCCTCGAACTGCTGCCCGGCGACACGCCGCCGATCAAGCGCGACCTCTACCGTGACGCGGTACAGACGATCCTGACCGAGCTAACCTTCGACACCGCGCCGCGCCTGGAGACATTCGTTAGCCAGTCCCTTGACTGGGAGCGGGCGCGCAAGGCGAACCGCCCGCCGGCCCAGAACCCGGAGGAGTTGCTGGCGTTCGCCATCTCCGGCTGGCTGCTGGGAGACGGGGCGGCCGACAAGAACGTCCCACGCGCCCAGCGACTGTGGGAGGCGCGCCAGCTGGTGCTCGACGTGCTGAAGGATCCCACGGACTCGGTGGCGCGCAAGTCCCGGGCCGGGGCGTTCGAGAAGGACAAGCTGGTCGGCGTAGACGTGATCGCCCGGATGATCCCGCTGTTGCCCCCGGCGGACCCCTACGACAAGGACAAGCTCAACACCGCGCCGATGGAGATGAAGGTGGAGGCGCAGGGGCCGGGGCTCGGCACACCGTACCACCTGCAGCTGCCGCCGGAGTACAACCACTACCGCCCGCACCCGGTGCTGGTCGTGCTGAACCACTCCGAGGAAAAGCCGGCCGACACGCTGGCACGTTGGACCGACCTGGCGGCGCAGCACGGGTACATCGTCGTCGCCCCCGAGTGGGCGCAGGGAAAGAAGGCGGCCTACGGGTTCAGCTACCGCGAGCACGCGACCGTACTCGGAACCCTGCGCGACCTGCGCCGGCGGTTCCAGATCGACTCGGACCGCGTCTTCCTGTTCGGGTGCGAGGAGGGCGGGCGGATGGCGTTCGACGTCGGCCTGTCGCACCCGGACCAGTTCGCCGGTGTGCTACCGATGTCGGCGGCCCCGCGCTTCTACGGCTTCCGTTACTGGACCAACGCCCAGCACCTGCCGTTCTACGTCGTCAGCGGCGAACTCACCGGGGAGCTGCGCAAGCACAACCGGACGCAGTTCAAGGACTGGGTCAAGCGCGGCTACCCGTCGCTGAACATCGAGTACACCGGCCGCCCGGCCGAGTGGTTCACGGCCGAGCCGGAGATGATGATCGACTGGATGAACGGCAAGCGCCGGGCGAACCCGATCAAGGAACTCGCCTGGGGCGACGAGTTCCGGACGATGCGCTCGACCGACAACCGCTTTTACTGGCTCAGCACGGACGCGATCCAGCCCCGGTGCCTGAACGCGGTCGAAACCTGGAACCCGAACCTCCGGCCGGCGGCGCTGGAGGCGCGGATGGCCGGGACGGCGAACCAGGTCAACGTCAAAACGCACGGCCTCAATCAGGTGACGGTCTGGCTCGGACCGGGGATGATCGACTATGGCCAGAAGCTGACCCTGTTCGTCAACGGCACGCGAGTATACCCGCGCGACCCGGTGACCCCGAACCTCGACACCCTGCTCGAGGAACTCATCCGCACCGGCGATCGGCAGCGGTTGTTCTGGCGCAAGATCGAACTGCGCGTGTCGTGACGTTGGTGAACATTAAAGCCCACGGGTAGCGCCCCGTGGGCTTTGTGCCCCTCTGTTACTTTGCAGCCCCGATGGGCAGGATGCTTAGCAGGGCGTCGCTGGCGGCGCGGCGCACGTCGTTGTCCTCGTCGTACAGAGCCCGTTCGAGGGCCGGGACGGCGGACCGGGCGACCTCACCAAACCGGGCGAGCGTGTCGGCGGCGGCCCGCCGGACGCGCGCGTCGGCGTAACCGAGCGCCTGAATCAGGGCGGGGACCGACGGGGCCGCCACCGCCGGTCCGAGGGCCGACAGGGTGCTGATGGCGGCCACACGTATCTCAGCGTCGCCGACGCCGGTGGCGTGAATCATGGCCTGAAGTGCGTCTTTGGCGGCGCCGCCGTACCCCGCCAGCGTCTCCGCCGCCTGCTTCGCGACGTCGAGGTCCGGATCGCCGAGCAGTCGGGCCAGGTTCGGCACCGTCAGGTCGGTGCGGACCGGGCCGACGCGGGCGAGCGTCCGGGCCGCCGCCCAGCGCACGAAGCGGTTCGGGTCAGCCAGGGCATTCGCCAGAGCCGGGACGGCCGGTTTGGCGCTCTCCTGCAGCGTCTCCAGGAATTCGACCGCCGCCAGACGCACCCGGACGTTCGGGTCGGACACCCCGGCCGCCAGTCGCATCAGCGCAGGCTTCAGCGCCTGGCCGAGCAGGTCCTCCTTCGCCCCGCCCTGGACCTGGACCACCACGGGCACCACCGGAGGTGGTCCGGCCTGCGCCTGGACGGCCGGCGGCGTGGGCACGCTCTCCTGATACCGCTTCAGCCGCTGGCGGGCGTTGCCGATCATCTCCAGCGCCTCGCGCGTCTCCAGGCGTACCACGACGTCCGGATCCGACAGGGTGGCAGCGAGAGCCTCGCCCTGGGACGCCAGGGCCAGGATGAGCGGCTCGAATATCTGGATCCGCTTGCTTACATAACGGGCCTTGAAAGTCCGGTCGTCCTGTTCGCCCTTGGTCCACGGGCGGCCCGGCGGCGGGAAATCGCTCGGGGCATACGGCTCGGGGATTAGCTCGCCAAACGTCGTCGCGGCCTGGCGGATTGCCTGCAGGCTCATCCGACGCACCAGCACGTCCGGGTCGCGCACCCCGATGCCGGCCCCCGGCACGACCTCCTTGCTGGTCTCAATCACGTCCTGCTCATTCGCCTCCACGCCAGTCTGCGCCCGGCCCTTCTTCTGGAGCTGGGCGATCACCTGGACCATGCTCAGCAGCGCCTCGGCGGCGGCTCGGCGGTCCTCGACCAGGGCGCTCCGGAGCAACTGTGTCAGAGCGGCCACCGCCGGATCGGGGAGCGGGTTCGTTTTGCCGAGGGCGCGGGCGGCGGCGGCGCGGACGGACGGGTCTGGATCCTGGGTCAACTTCACCAGGACCGGGGTGAGGGAGCGGACGAAGCCGGCCAGGCCGTCCAGAGCCCGGACCGACATGCCCATCTCGCCGAGCATCCGAGCCACCGCCAGGCGCGCGACGGGACTCCCGGCGGCGGCCGCCTCGACCCCCTTCTGGAACCGGGCGGCGACGAGGCCGCGCATCCGCCGGTCGATGTCGCGCACCTTCGACGCCGGTCCGGCGGTATCCTTCCACTCGGTCAGCGCGAGGGCGCGGCGCAGTTCACTGAGCGTCCTGAGGGCGGTGATGCGCTTTTGGAGGGTTTCCTCGCGGTGTCTCAGTGCTTCCGGGTTGCGGTCCTCCCCCAGCTGGATGGGGAGGGCATTACGCAACTCCTCGACCGGGTCGGCGGCGCGGGCGGGGGCGGCGCAGGCCAGGAGGGCGAACACGGCCGTGACGAGAGCTCCACGGCGAGCACAGGTCGTGAGGGGGCGTCGGGGATAGCCTGGATGCCGCATGAGATCACACCTCGTTTGCCGGAGGGGGCCACAAACCACGGGGCCGCCGCGCGTGTGCCGCGCCGCCTCCTATCATTATTCCCCCGGTTCTCCACCGACGCCAAAAGAAGTCCGTCGAAAAGCCGCCGGAACACCGCGCCCGCCCCTCTCCTTGATGCAGGAGCCGATGGGGGGTTGTGTAACGGCCGTAAAACCCACGGGGCGCGGTCCGTGGGTCGAGTCTCCTGCATCTGGCCCACGGGGCGCGGCCCGTGGGCTTTACGGATCCATCTCGCTGGCGCTGTCTCCTGTCCCTGCCATTGAGGGCAGGGCGGAGGAGGGGTTCCTGCCCGACACTCCCCTGTTATTATCGGCAATCTCGACGCCCGCCGCCGGTCTTTTCCGCTTGTCGGGGCGTCACGCCCGTTGCTACATTACCGGGAGTAGGGAACACGAGACGGCGAGCGGGCCGACACAATCTGGTGAGGATGCCCGGTTGCCGGTTCACCTTCGTGGGCAGTCACTGCCATGCGTAAGCCCCGGATGGAGCGTGGACACCGACATGAACCTCGACCCGCCTGGCCGTCCGGCCCCGGACGACACCGTGTTGCAGGTCTACCTGCTCGGGGCGGTTGACTTCGACGACGCCCTGACGCTGCAACGGCGCCTGGCGTACGAGGTCGCCGGCGATCGGCGTCAGGCAGCCCTGATCCTGTGCGAACACGCCCCCCTGATCACCGTCGGCCGCCAGGGCAGCCGCGCTCACATCCTCTGCGACGCCGACGAATTGCGGACCCGGCAGTGGCCCGTTCGGTGGGTCAACCGCGGCGGCGGTTGCTTCCTCCACGCGCCCGGTCAGCTCGCAGTCTACCCGATCCTCGCTCTTGACCGCCTCGGCCTGTCCATCCCGGCTTACCTGAGCCGCCTGCACGACACCCTCGTTGCTGTCGCCGCCGACTGCACCATCGGCGTGACGGCCGTCCCGGACCGTCCCGGCGTGTGGGCCGGCGGGCGCCTCCTGGCGGGGGTCGGGATCGCCGTGCGCGACTGGGTGACGTACTACGGAGCCGTGCTCAACGTCAACCCCGCCCTGGGGCCGTTCCGGCTCGTCCGCTGCGACGAGACCGCGCCGGCGGGCGTCGCCGGTCGGTTTCACGTCGCCGCCACACCCCAGCCGATGACCTCGCTGGAGCGTGAGCGGCGCGGCCCGGTCCGGCCGGCGCTGGTTCGCGAGCGCCTGGTGGAGCGCTTCGCCGCCCGATTCTCGTTCGCGCGCACCGTTCTCTTCTCGGGCCACCCCTCGCTGGGTCGAAAGGCACGTTCCGATGCGTTCGCTTCCCATCCTTGACGCCCCACCCCCGGCCCGGCGCCTGCCCGCGTGGCTGAAGCGGCCGCTGCCGTCGGGCAACGAGAACTCCTTCACCGACCACCTGCTGCGCGAGCTGCGCCTGGAAACGGTGTGCGAGAGCGCCCGCTGCCCCAACCGGCCCGAGTGCTACGCCCGCCGGACCGCGACGTTCATGATCCTGGGCAACGTCTGCACACGCCCGTGCGGGTTCTGCTCGGTCCCGCGCGGCACCCCGGAAGCGCTCGCGGACGACGAACCCGAGCGTGTCGCGGAGGCGGCCCAGCGGCTGAGGCTGAAGCACGTTGTCATCACGTCGGTGACACGCGACGACCTGCCCGACGGCGGGGCCGACCACTTCTACCGCTGCATCCTCGCGGTGCGAGCCCAGACGGGGGCGGCGGTCGAGGTACTGACGCCCGACTTCCTGGGCGACACGGCGGCCATCGATCGGGTGCTGGAGGCGCGGCCGGAAGTCTGCAACCACAACACCGAGACGGTCCCGCGGCTGTATCGCAAGGTGCGCGGTCGGGCCGACTACCAGCGCACCCTCGATCTCCTCGCCCACGTCAAGCGCCGCGCCCCGGACGTCGTTACCAAGAGCGGGCTGATGCTCGGGCTGGGCGAGACGACCGAGGAGTTGCTCGACGTCCTGGCCGATCTGCGCGCCGTCGAGTGCGATACGCTGACGCTTGGGCAGTACCTGGCGCCGACGCTGAAGCACATCCCGGTGGTGCGATACGTCCCGCCCGCGGAGTTCGACGCGCTGGCGGTCCTGGCGCGGTCGCTGGGGTTCCGGCAGGTGGCGAGCGGGCCGTTCGTCCGCTCGAGTTATCACGCTGACGAGATGGTACACCTTCATGGTCCGGCCGATCCTGTTGCCTGAGCTGGGCGGCGGGCCGGTGGTGCTGAGCGCCTGGTTCGCCACCGTCGGGGAGCGCGTCTACGAGGGCGACCGCCTGATCGAGGTGCTGCTTGACGGTGCGACGTTCGACGTGGCGGCCCCGACGACGGGGCGCCTCGTGGAGAAGTTCGCCCACCCCGACGACCGCGTGACCGCGGGCCAGCAACTGGGCGTGGTGGAGGAGGAGTGAGCCCCAGGCGCCGTACTCTGTCTGCCGCTTGCAGCCTGGCGGGCCACGGCACACCAGGCAGAAGGTATAACACTCCGACCGCATGAAACGCGGCCTGTTCCTGTCGCTGGACGGCCTGGACGGCACCGGCAAATCGACCCAGTGTCGGCTGCTGGCGGACTGGCTGCGCGCCCGCGGGCACGACGTCGTCCTGTGCGCCGACCCCGGCGGCACAGCCCTCGGCGCCGAGATCCGCGCGATCGTCCTCCAGCACCGCGGCGAGGTCGCGCCGGCGTGTGAGGCGCTGCTGTTCATGGCCAGCCGCGCCCAGCTTGTCGCGGAGGTGATTCGCCCGGCCCTTGACGCCGGCCGCACGGTCGTGTCGGACCGCTTCCTGCTCGCCAACCTCGTTTACCAGGGGCACGCCGGGGGGCTGAACGTGGAGCAGCTTCGCCAGGTCGGCCAGCTCTCCACCGGCGGGCTGCAGCCGGACCTGACCCTCGTGCTCGACCTGCCCGTCGAGGAGGCTGAGCGCCGGCGCGGCCGCCCCGCCGACCGGATGGAGCGTCGGCCGGCCGATTACCACGAGCGCGTTCGCCAGGGATTTCACCGCGAAGCCGCTCAGCACCGGGACCGCATCCGCGTCGTGGACGCCGCCCCGCCGGTCGAGGACGTCCACGCGCGCATCTGTCAGGAGGTCAGCCGTGTCCTGGACGCGGATTCGCGGGCATGAGGCCCAGGTGCGGGCGTTCGACCGCGCGGTCCGGCGCGGCCGACTCGCCCACGCTTATCTGTTCACCGGCCCACCCGGCGTCGGCAAGCGGCTGTTCGCGGGCGAACTGGCCAAGGCTCTGCTGTGCGAGGGGGGCGACGGCGCGGTGCTGGCGGCGTGCGACGCCTGCACCTCCTGCACCCTGGTCGAGGGCGGCACGCATCCCGATCTGTTCATCGTCGCACGCCCCGAGGACAGCCACGAGCTGCCGATCGAGGTGATGCGCGAACTGTGCCGCGGCTTCGCCCTGAAGTCGGCGCGCGGCCGCGGCAAGGTGGCCGTTCTCGACGACGCCGACGACCTGAACGATGCGTCCGCTAACTGCTTCCTCAAGACGCTCGAAGAGCCGCCGCCCCGCTCCGTGTTCATCCTCGTCGGCAGTAGCAGCGAGCGGCAACTCCCCACCATCGTGTCGCGCTGCCAGGTGGTACGCTTCGCCCCGCTGCCCGAGTCCGTGGTGGCGGACCTGCTCCGCGTCCAGGAACTGTCCGACCCCGCCCTGGTGCCGCGGCTGGCGCGCCTGAGCGGCGGCAGCCCCGGGGAGGCGCTGGCCCTGGCGGATCCGGCGCTGTGGGAGTTCCGTCATCGCCTGCTCCAGGAACTCTTCGGCCCGAAGCCGGACACGGTCGGGCTGGCCCGGGCGTGGATGCAGTTCGTCGAGGAGGTAGGCAAGGAGTCGGGGCCGCAGCGCCGCCGGGCGGCCGTGGTGCTGCGGCTCCTGATCGGGTTCCTGGAGGACGCGCTGGCCCTGAGCTGTGAGGGAACGCCGCGTCTTGCGGACCCGGAGGACAGGCCGCTCCTTCAAGGTGTGGCCGGGCGGGTCGAGCCGGATCGGCTGGTGACGCTGCTCGAACGGTGCCTGGAGGCCGACACGCAGATCGAGCGCTACGCCCAGCTGGTACTCGTGCTGGAGGCGCTGCTCGACGCCCTGGGGCGTCTGCTCCCGGCCCGCTCGGAGGAGCGGGTTTGAAAGGGAGAGCGCTGGCCCCGATCGCCGATCGGTGCCAGCGTTGCTCGCGGCCGCACGCAGGACTATGTTGAACCTGCGAAGTCGAATCCGCGCTGCCCGACGCCCTTCGTTTGCACAAGTTCCGTTCGGGTGCATCGCCTCCGCCGGCGCGTCCGCGGGGCGGTGCGTTAACGACTCGACGCGAGGAGACCGCCGACATGTCGCGGGACAGGTGGCTTGTGTTGAGCGCGCTGGCGCTGGCCGCGGGCGCGGGGATCGCCGCCGGGGCGCTGACAGCCCAGGAGAAAACGGCACCGCCCAAGGCAGTACTCACGCCCGAGGCGCTCGAACGCTGGGGCCGGGCCGAGGCCATTTGCGCCGCCCGGTTGGTGAAGGTCGATAAGGGGCCGGTCGGGTTGTCCGAACCGCCCCTGTACACGCACACGCTGCACCTTCGGGTCGATCGGGTTCTCCGCGGCGCATTGAAGAAGGGGGACCAGATCGTCGCCGCGCATTCGGTCCGACAGCGGAACGAGCCGACCTTTCCCGTCGGCAAGGATTGCCTGGCGGCGCTGGCGAACACGCGCGGCCGCTGGCAGGTACTCGCCGTCCGGGAGGCCACCGCCGCCGAGATGCAAGACGCGGAACTCGCCAGCGAGGTGCCGCTTGGTTGGTCCTTCCGCGGCGGGCGTCTGGTCTCGCCGTGGGTGGACCTGAAGCCGTGGCCGGCGGAGGCGAAGGGGAAGGGGTCGCTGGTCTGCGCGGGGACGGGTCGGCCGGCGCTGAAGGCCGGCGCCGGCGTGGTACTCACCGCCGAGCCAGTCCCGCCGAAGGTCGAGAAGAAGTTTCAGAACCCCGACGGCGACGGCGAGTACCGCATCGCGGTGAAGAACACCACGGACCGGGCGGTAACGGTTCCAGCGCTGGTCACGGACGGCCGGGGCAAGATCCTCTGGAAAGAGAGCCTGGCCATCCTGTGCCAGAAGAAGGCGTACCCGCTGCCCGGCGCACAGGGCGGCGGTGCGGCACCCGGGGCGGCGACCCTGGCGCCCGGCCAGGAGGTCAGCACGACGGTCAACGTGCTGCGACTGCAGGGGCCGGAGTGGCCGCGCGGCGGCTCCCGCATCGAGTTCCAGTTCTGCCTTGGCGAGAAGGGCGTTACCCGGTCGTTCTACTACTTCTCCAGGCACCACGACGCCTTGCGCGCCAAACTGCTGGCGGGCGGGCAGTAAGGGGCCACGCACGGATAAACGGTGGTTTCCCAACCCCCGTAGGAGCCGGCTCCGTCCGACGACGGCACCAGGCGGATCGCCGGACGGAGCCCCTCCTGCGAAGATCGGGGGCCGGAGCCCCTCCTGCGGCGTTTGGAAACGGCTCCTAACTGAGGGGCGGCCGGGTAGTGCGCCGGAGGTGTTTTGCCCGCTCTCAGGCCCAACCCCGGGACAGGGAAGTTGCTGTGGCAAGCTCACGGGACGTCCCCCGTGGGCTTGCCACAGCCCCTGGCACACCCTCCTCCTTGAACCTGCCCTAGTATCTCCATTCCACTCCGAGGTTCAGGCCCTGGGCCCAGAAGTCGGTGGCGCGGAACGGCACGAGCGGGCGCGCCGGTGGCGCGGGGGCGGGTCCGCCAACGATCGGGATCTGGTTGACATCGATCACCCGGTCGATCTGATCTCCGGGACGGACCACGCTGCTGACGTACAGGAAGTCGTACCCGACCCAGGCCCGCAGGCTGTCCGTCAGCTGGAACCCGACCTTGAGCCCGACCTCCGGCACGACGGCGAACCGATCCCGGCTGAAGCTGCCACTGTTGCTCCCGACGGCCAGCAGTCCGGCCGCGAAATCCTGCCGCGGCCCGCCCGGCGGCGCGATCGTCGTGTGCCCATTAATATCGACTGTCTGATGCATGTTGCCGAGAGCCACTTTCACCGTCCCGCCGACGAACCACCGGCCGCGCTGCCATTCGCCGCTGACGCCGACCTGCCCACCGTGGAACTGGTTGCTGGTCTCGAACCGATCGGCGATCACGACCCGGGTGCCGGCCGGAAGGGCGCCGCTCGCGATATTGATGGGACGCAGCAGGACCACGTCCTCAGTGATGCTCAGATCCTCGTCCAGGCCGAGGTAGCGGTAGCCGAGCAACCCTTCCAGCCGCCAGTCGCAGCCGCAGCACAGCAGGTGGCGAACGTTCGCCTCGGCGCCCCAGAAGCGCGTCGAGGCATTGACCCGGATGTTCCCCGACAGACTGAACAGGTCGCCCGGGTTGCTACCGGGGCTGGCGGTGAGTTCGGCCGACTCGGCCTGGCCGTCCGGCGTGCGGGCGATGAACGGGCGGGCGATCACCGGCGTGCCCGGACTGCTGGCGGCGAAGGAATCGCTCCGCCGGGCGAGGAAGAACCCGCCGACGTCGATGCCGCAGGTGTGGCAGTCGTCGAGCCAGTACCCGGCCCGGAACCGGCCGCCGGGGAACATCCCCTGGTTGAGCCGGTCCCCGCCGAACAGGACGGTGGTCGTCGGCTGGCCAAGGACGCCCTGGAGGGTCATGAACTGACCGGGCGCGACCTCGATCGCCTGCGGCGTCTCGGGCGGACTGGTGGTGACCAGAGGCGGGGTCCGCTGGCCCTGAATCCACCACATCAGGAACTCGGCGGAGGCGTAGAACCGGCCGGGCTGCGGGCGGAACGAGTCCCAGCGGAACGGCCCGGACTCGCCGTCGATGACCTCCCCCTCGACCGGACGGCCCGCCTCATCGACGACGAACGGCACCTCGTCGCTCGCCACCGGCTGGGGCGGCGGCGGGATCAGCTCGGCCGCATCGAAGGGGATGGACGAACGGTCTGCGGCAAACGGCGTGTGGCCCATCGTTGGCGCGGGGCAGGGGGCCGCCGGCGCGCCGGCTGGGGGCACGCCCTTCGGCGCGGCGGCCGGGGGGGCGCCCTTCGGGGCCGCGATCCGCTCCCCGGGGGGGCCGTCGAGCAGCTTGGCCCGGGTGGCGAGGGGCGCGGGCCGGAAGCTCGTCGGGATTACCCCACTGTCCGGGCGCACCGCGCGCCACCCGCTCGCCGGGGACACCTCGCCCAGCGGCCGGGGCGTCCCCAGCGCGACGCCGGGTGAGCGACTGAGGGGCTGCCCCTCCGTCGCCCCGAGGGGCAGCGTCCGGGGCGAACCGCCCGGGGCGCTGCACTCCATCCCGGCCGGGGTCCGCTCGAAGGCCCGAATTCCTTCCTGCCCCCGAGCCGCGCCGACAAACCAGCCGGCCCACACGCACAAACCACTCAGCCAGACCCGTTTCACGAGGTTGCCCTCCCTGAACTGTCCACACCGGGGAAGGGTGACAGGATAACAGGATGACCCGAGCCCACGGGGCGTTACCTGCGGGCTTTCTCGGGTCAGCGTGTCACCGTGTCACCTTCTTCCGGTTTGTCACGGGTATGCAGTCGGGGAATAGCAGGCGGGGCGAAGCGACGACCGCAACAACCGTCCCCTTCCGTATCGGCCGTCTCATTCGCGACACCGGAGACGTTCGGGGAACAGGGAGGAAATGCACAAACAGGCGACCCGGCACAGACCGCACGCGCCACACGCCCGGCAGGGTCGGCTGGTCTGCGGCGAGGATTGAGAAAGGTGGGTGGAGTTTGCGGCCGGGTCGGCGGAAATGTGCGGCCAGTCGTTGCCGCGCCGGTCGGGCGCTTCGTAGATTCCTCAACAGCCTCGCTGCTGTGCTCGCCCTCCCGGGAGACGATCGTGTATCGCTTCAAACTGTCGGTGATGATGTTCCTGCAGTTCTTCATCTGGGGGGCGTGGTTCGAGCTGGGGTTCGACTACATCCCCCGACTCGGCTTCGTCGAGTGGCAGCAGACGCTCATTTTCGCGGCGTTCAACATCGGGGCGCTGACGGCGCTGTTCTTCAGCACCCAGTTCGCCGACCGCAAGTTCGCGGCCGAGAAGTTCCTCGCGTTCTCCCACCTCGTCGGCGGGCTGGCCATCCTCGGCCTGTACTTCCTCTGTCGGGAGGGGACGGCAACGCCGCCGTTCTGGCCGTTCTTCCTGCTCATGCTCGCCCACTGCCTCTTCTACGTCCCGACGATCTCCATCACCAACTCGATCGCCTTTGCGAACCTGCGGGATCCGCAGCACGACTTCGGCCCGGTCCGGGTGTGGGGAACGATCGGGTGGATCGCCGCGAGCTGGCCGTTCATCTTCATCCTGGTGGACTGGGCGAAGGTGCCGGCGCTGGCCAATGTCGGGTTCACCGACTGGCTCGGAACGGCGCTCGGGACGTCCCTGGAGGGGCCAGCGGCCCAGGCCGTCAAGGCGAACATCTTCCTGGTTGCCGGCGTGGCGTCGCTGGCGCTGGCGCTGTACAGCCTCGCCCTGCCGCACACGCCGCCGCGGCCGGCCACCGGGGAGGACTCGCTGGCGTGGCTGAAGGCGATGAAACTGCTCCGCCATCCGTTCATGCTCGTGCTGTTCATCGTCACCTTCATCGACGCGGCCGTCCATCAGAGCTTCTTCTTCTGGACGTTCACGTTCCTCGGGCCGGTGAAGGATGGCGGGGTGGTGGACATCCCGGCCAACTGGGTCGGGCCAGTGATGAAGATCGGACAGCTCGCCGAGATCGTGACGATGCTCGTGCTCGGGTACACCCTGAAGCGGCTCGGCTGGCGGACGACGATGGTGATCGGCGTGCTCGGGCACGCGGCCCGGTTCGCTGTCTTCGCGTACTGGCCGGAACCCGTGCCGGCCATCCTGATCAACGTCATCCACGGCATCTGCTACGCCTTCTTCTTCGCCACCGTGTACATCTTCGTGGACGAGTTCTTCCCCAAGGATATCCGCTCCAGCGCGCAGGGGTTGTTCAACGTGCTGATCCTCGGCCTTGGCCCGCTCGCCGCCAACTTCCTGTGCGGCCGGCTGCGGACCGAGTACACGGTTGCCCGCCACCTGGACTACCAGGCCGTGTTCCAGTACTCGATGGGCGCGGCCCTGGTCGGGGCCATCCTGCTGGCGGTGTTCTTCCACCCACACAAGCCGGTGGAGGCGCCGACGTTCTCCGAGGCGGAGGCCGACGCCCCGCCGGCGCCGTGACCGCAGCTTGCCTTTCAGGGGCGGCGCGACGTGCGCCGCCTCTTTTGGTTGTATCCGGGGGGCCGGTGAGGCCGATAATATCGTTCAGTCGCGTTTCCCGACGTGCGCCGGTCCCGCGCTTCTCTCCGCGGCACGCACCATGCAACCCTTGCCGAAAATTCCTGGCTACGAGCTGCTGGCACGTCTCGGTGGCGGCGTCATGACTTCTGTTTATTCTGCCCACGACCTCGACACCGACAGCGCCTGTGCCGTCAAGCTGGTCCGCGACGACTGGGAAGATCGCACGACCGCCGTCAAGCTCCTCCAGCGCGAGGCCCGGGCCGGGCTGACGGTTAGCCACCCGCACCTGGTCCGCCTGCTCACGGCCCACGTCACGCGCCCGCCGTACTTCCTGGTCATGGACCTGCTGCCCGGGGAGTCGCTGCGCCGGCGCCTGCGGCGCGACTATCGGCTCGACGTGGCGACCGCTCTGTGGGTCACGCGCCAGACCGCCGAGGCGCTCGCCGCTCTGCACCGGGCCGGCTTCGTCCACGGCGACGTCAAGCCGGACAACATCCGCCTGGCCGGGGACGGCCGGGCAATCCTGCTCGACCTCGGGTTCGCACACCGGCCCGGGGAGAACGCGGCCCTGCTGGAAGAAGGCTACGTCCTGGGCACGATCAACTACCTGGCGCCGGAGCTGTGCGGGACGGACCCGGTGGACGGGACCGCAAGTGACGTGTTCAGCCTGGGCGTGACCCTGTACGAGATGCTGGCCGGCCAGCTGCCGTACCCGGCCGGGTCGGTCGAGCAAACGTTCCGCCGCCATCACGCGGACCCGCCGGCCGACATCCGCCGGTACGTCAGCGGCCTGCCGGCGGGACTCGTCGTCTTCATCGAGCGTCTGCTGGCGCGGCGCCCGGCCGACCGGCCGAAAGCGGCCGCGGTGGTCCAGCACCTCATTGCGCTGGAAATCGCCGCCATCCGCCGGCGCCGATCGGCATGAAGAAAAGAGACGTGCCCACAGACCAGCCCGAAGCGCGAGCGCGGCACCTTATTCGTTCAGATCGCCTTCGGTGAACAGCACGAACCCTTGCCTCTGCATCATCTGGGCGGCGGTTTCGTGGTCCTCGACGTGCAGGGCCAGGGCGGCGTGGCCGTGGGGGCCGACCAGGAGCGGGTAGGCGTAGTGGATGTTGATCTCCGCGGTCAGCAGAGCCTTGCAGATCTGCAGCAGCGGCTGGGGGCCTTCCGGAAGCTGAACCACGAGCAGATCGCTCTCGGCGAACTGCAGTCCCGCCTGCTGAAACACTTCCAGAGCGCGCTCCGGATCGCTCACCACGATGCGAATGATGGCGCAGTCCGCCGAATCGACAATGGTCAGCGAGACGATGCGGTTGTCGCTCGTCTCGAAGCGCCGGATGACCGTGAGCAGGTTGCCCAGGCGATTCTCCACGAAGACGTTAAACTGCCGGACGCTCGGCCAGTCGCGCGCGCGGGCTGTGGTGAACCCGGTTTCCGAACCTTCGTCGCCGCCATAACTCATAAACGCCCCTTTCTCCAAGGCGCTGTAGTATACGGCAGCGCTTGCAGAAAGGTCAATCGGTCCAACCCGGCGCCCGGACTGCTCTGCTGGGCGAGCGCGCGCGGCCGGCCCGAACAGGCTGCCAAACCCGTTCGCGTTGATTTTCCGGCAAGTTCCGCACCCCGTCCTCGATAATCCCTGCAACGGCGAAGTGAAACGCCCATGCGAGGCGTCGCCACGAGATCACGCGAACATCCGATTTAGGGGAAGCAGGCTTCATGGGACTCACGATCACGAACAACGTCGCGTCGCTGACCGCGCAGCACAACCTCGGCCGGACCTCGACCATGATGTCGAAGTCGCTCGAGCGGCTGTCGTCGGGCCTGAAGGTCAACCGCGGGGCCGACGGCCCGGCCGCGCTGGTCATCTCCGAGCAGCAGCGAGCGCAGATCGCCGGCCTGAAGACGGCCATCGACAACACCTCCAAGGCCGTCTCACTGGTGCAGACCGGCGAGGGGGCGCTGAATGAGATCAACAGTCTGCTCGTCAAGGTCCGCGGCCTGGCCCTCGATTCGGCCAACACCGGCGTCAACGACGCCAACGCCCTGGCCGCGAACCAGGCCGAGGTCGCCAACGCCCTGCAAACGATCGATCGCATCGCCAACACCACGCAGTTCGGCACCAAGAAACTGCTCGACGGCTCGGCTGGCCTGAGCGGGTCCGCCACTGACCCGGGCGTCACTTTCCTGAAGGCGACGGCCGAGTCCACCGCCGGCTCCGGGTATGCCGTCAGTGTGTCCACCGCCGCGACCAAGGCCAACACGGCGGCCGGCACCCTGCAGAACGCCAACCTCGCGGCCGACGAGACGCTGACGATCAACGGCGTCCAGATCACCCTGGCGGCCGGCAGTAACCAGGCGACCGTCATCAGCCGCATCAACCAGTTTAGCGCCCAGACGGGCGTCACCGCCGACAACGGCGGGGGTGGTGGCGAGACGCGGCTGATCGCTTCCCAGTTCGGCTCGTCCTCGAAGATCGTCGTCACCTCGGACAAGGCCGCCGCCGGCACCTCTTCGGGGTTCGGCACCGGCACCACCACGGTGAGCGGCACCGACGTCGCCGGCACCATCAACGGGTCGGCGGCCACCGGCAGCGGCAACGTCCTGACAGGCATTGCCGGGGCCACCAAGGGCGTCTCGCTCCAGTTCGCCCTGGCCGGCGGGTCGCAGACCACCACGGTGACGGGCGCCCTGGGCACCATCAGCGTCACCGACAACTCGCTGACGTTCCAGATCGGGGCCAACGCCGGCCAGACCGCCAAGGTCGCCTTCGACAAGGTCCATACCACCGGCCTGGGCCTGGGCGTCGTCGGCGTCCAGTTCGGCAATCTGAGTTCGGTTAACGTCACCAGCGCCCAGGGCGCCCAGGACTCGCTGAAGGTCGTCGACCAGGCGATCAGCGACATCAGCACCCTCCGCGGCCGGCTCGGGGCGTTCCAGCAGCAAACGCTGGAATCGACCGCGAACAATCTGCGGACGACGCTGGAAAACACGACGGCCGCCGAGTCGGTCATCCGCGATACGGACTTCGCCGCCGAGACAGCCAACTTCACCAAGCAACAGGTGCTCATGCAGGCCGGCACAACGGTGCTGTCGAACGCCAACCAGACGTCGCAGCTCGTTCTCGGCCTGCTGCGAGGGTAACCGCCGGGCACCTCCCGGCGCCTTACGAGCCCGAGGCATCAGCGCGGGTGGAATCTCTCCTCCTCGCTGACGCCTCGGGCTCGGCTCGCGACAAGTGGCCCGCCCTCCTTCTGAGGTCCGACCCCCATGAGTGCCCTCTCCTCCGTCGGCACCGCCGCCGCCCGCCTGACCGTGAGCGGCCTGGCGACCGGGCTGGACACCGACAAGCTGATCGAGGGTCTGACCGCCATTGAGCAGAGCCGGATCGCGCGCCTGCGAAACCGGCAGGCCGGCGTCACGGCGAAGCAGACCGCGTTCAAGGCGATCGAAACTCGTCTGCTGGCCCTCCAGGGCCAGCTCACCCAGCTGGGCCGCTCGCAGGCCAACGTGTTCGACGGGCGCACCGTCGCGACCAGCGACGAGGCCGTCCTCACCGGGGCCGCCTCCAGTTCCGCCAGCCCCGGCGTGTACACGCTGCGCGTCACCGGGCTCGCCCGCGTCCACCAGGTCGCCTCGCAGGGGTTCGAGGACGCCGGCAGTACGATCACCAAGGGGACGGTCGCCGTCGGCCTGGGGGCGGCGACAAAGACTCTCACGATCGACGACACCAACAACACCCTGAGCGGACTCGCGGCCGCCATCAACGGCGCCAATGTCGGCGTGACCGCTTCCATCGTCAAGGACGGCAGCGGTCAGCCCTACCGGCTGCTGCTGGCCGCGACGAAAACCGGGGCCGCCAACACGATCGCGTTCACGAACAATCTGGCCGCCGACGTCGGCGGCGCGCGCCGGCCCGAGGTCGCAGGCAACTACGTCGGGGCTGCCGTCACGGGTGCCGGTTTCACCGGAACCGCGGCGGTCGCGTCCAACACCGGCGCCGGCGGGTACACCGGAACGACGAACAACCGCTACACCTTCACTGTCCAGCAGGGCGGCACCGTCGGCACCGACGGCAACATCACCCTCGCCTACGCCGACAGCACCGGCGCCAATACCGGGACGATCGCCCTCGGCGCCGGTGACGCGGACGTGCTCAAGGACGTCGCCCAGGGGATCCGGGTCAAACTCGGGGCCGGCACTCTGGTCGCGGGCGAAACGTTCACCGTCGATGCCTACGTCTCCACGGTGCAGCAGGCGGCCGACGCCACCATCCTGCTCGGCTCGGGCAGCGGGGCGCTGACCGCCACCAGCGACACCAACCGCGTGGACGGCCTGCTCGGCGGCGTCACCCTGAACCTGCTGGGCGCCGACCCGAACCGGGACGTCACCGTCACCGTCGCCAACGACACCGAGAAGGCGACGAAGGCGATCACCGACTTCGTCGCCGGGTACAACGACCTGATGGAGTTCATCGACCAGCTGGTCCGGTACGATCCGGCGACCAACCAGAGCGGGATCCTCCTTGGTGACCGCAGTATCCTGACCGTGCAGGACCAGGTCCGCCGCGTCCTCTCCGAGCCGGTCGCCGGCCTGCCCTCGGCGATGAACCGCCTCGGCGCTCTCGGCATCACCTTCGACGACCGCGGCCGGCTGGCCGTCAACGACGGCAAACTTGGCGACGCCCTCGAAGGCCGCCGGGCCGGGGTAACGCTGCAGGACGTGCGCCGCCTCTTCGCTCTCACCGGCGAGTCCAGCAACCCCGGGATCCAGTTCGTCACTGGCAGCAACAAGACGAAAGCCTCGACCGCGCCGTACCAGGTGGACATCACCCAGGCGGCCACCCAGGCCGCCCTCACCGCCGGGGTCGCCCTCGACGAGGCCACGACCCTGCTCGCCGGCAGCAACACGTTCACCGTCAAGGTGGACGGGCGGACGTCCGGGACGATTACCCTGGAGCCGCGGACGTATACACGCCTCGCCCTGGCCCAGGCGGTGCAGGCGCAGATCAACGCCGACGGCGAAGCGGCCGGCCGGCGGGTGACTGTCAGCGTCAAGGACAACAAGCTGGTAATCAGTTCGGCCGCTTACGGTCGCGCCTCCGAGGTCGCCGTGCTGTCCGGGCCGGCACTGGCGGCGCTGAAGTTCGCGGGCGGGGAAACGGCCACCGGCGCCGACGTCGCCGGGTCGTTCGTCGTGGACGGACAGACCGAGGCGGCCACCGGCAACGGCCAGATCCTCGCCGGCGCCCCGGACAACGCCAGCACCGCCGACTTGCAGGTGCGTGTCACCCTGGCACCGGCCCAGGTGGCGCCCGGCGCGGACGGCACCGTGGCCGTCACCCGCGGGCTGGCGACGAAACTGGGCGACGTGCTCGGCGCTCTGCTCGATCCGGTCAGCGGACGGTTGAAGTCGATCGACGATGGATTCCAGGATCGTATCGACGATCTGAAGAAGAGCATTGACCGGCAGACGGCGGCCGCCGAGGCGAAGCGGCAGGCGCTGGTTCTCGAGTTCGCGGCGCTGGAGAAAACCGTCAGCCAGCTGAAGGCCACCGGCGACCAGCTCGCCGCCCAGCTGGCCACGATGAAGCTCTCGTGATTCGCGCGGCCACCAGACGAAGGCGACGCAACGCATGAACCCCTACAAGGCATATCAGGCCCAGCAGGAGGCGACCGCCCCGCGCATCGAGGTGCTTCTGCAGGTCTACGACCGGCTTCGGGAATTGTTGCAGCAGGCGCACGGCCACCTCGCCCGGGAGGACCGGGCCGCCGCCCAGCCGGTCCTGCTGCGCCTCCGTGTCGCCGTGGCCGCGCTCGCCGTCGGGGTGGACGTCAGCCACGGCGACCTGCCGGAGAACCTCGTCCGGCTGTACCAGTTCGTGGTTCATCGACTGGAGGCGGGGCAGGCGCAGGACGTGCGCGAGGCGCTGCGGGTCATCACCACCCTGCACGAGGGGCTGGAAGGGATCCGCGGCGAGGCGCTGGCGCTGGAGCGCGCCGGCCAAATCCCCGCACTGGACCGCGAACACACCTTCCAGGCCACCGGCTGAGTTTGATCGATCCGCCAGCCGCCCCTCACCCGCCGCCCCGGATCCCTCTATAAGGTACTCCAGCCTCTCGGGCGCCGGACCGGGTCAGGGGTGCGGGCCGCGTCGGTCGCGACCTGCCGCGGCCGGCCCCGGAGTGAACCAGCGGGGATCGTTATGAAATGCATGCGAGGCAGCCATGCGCTGCTGGGGGCCGTGGTCGCCGGGTTGGTGCTGGCGTCGCCGGGCGGGGCAGGCGATGAGTTCAAGGTCGAACCCGGTTACACCAGTCTGTTCAACGGCAAGGATTTGACCGGCTGGCGCTCGGGGAAGACCCCCCTGGACGGCAAGACCGAGACAGCGAACAAGAAGTGGCAGGTCATCGACGACGCAATCGTCATTCATGGCGGGGGCGGTGGCGATCTCTACACGGTCAAGAACTTCGACAGGGATTTCCATCTCAAGCTCGAGTTCCGCGCCGCGCCGCGCGCGGACAGCGGGCTCTATCTCCGCGGCACGCAGCTTCAGGTGCGCGACTACCCCACCGTGGGTCCGTACACGAAGGCCAGGTTTAACAAGGGCGGGTGGAACGAACTCGACGTCACCGTCAAAAGCGGCCATATCAGCACGACCGTTAACGGCAAGGCCGTCTCGCCTCAAGATCTTCTCGAACTCACGGTCAAAAATGGCAAGCCCGTGGCTAAGCTCAATGGGAAGCCCGTCGAGGTGAGCAAGATCGACGTGAGCGTGGGCACCGTGGCAGCGTGCAGGTGCAATGGCGAGGTGATCGAGAAGGCCTACAAGGTCGGCGCCAGGGGCGGCGTTGGCCTGCAGTCCGAGAGCGGCAAGTTTGAGTTTCGGCGCATCCGTATCAAGGAACTCGAGTGACACTCAGGTGTCGCAACGAGTGGGACGGGGCGGTGCCGCCCCGTCTCACTCAATCTGCGCCAGCGCGGCAAAGTCGGCGAACCAATCCACCTCCGGGCGCCGATTTATCTCATGCGCGGTTCGGGCAGCAGGGCCACTCCCAACTGAGATGCCCCTTGTCCGCTTGTCTACGATGTTGTGGGAGTCAGCCGCTCAGGCACTTCTTCCCGTCGTCTCACAGCTTTGACCCTTTCCCCCGGGGTGTGCAATGCCCGAACCTCGCAAGAAGCCCAAGGTCATCCTTTGCGTCGAGCGGCTCGAATCCCGCGACGCGCCCTCGGCCAGTCCCTGGCCGGCCGAGACGTTCGACACGGTCGGCATCGGCCAGCTGCCCGGCGGGTGGGCGCAGTGGAGCAGCAACGGAACGGCCGTCTTCGGGGCGACCGCCCAGAACGCGGCCAGCGGGCCGCGCGCCCTGGCGTCCACCACCACCACCAACTGGGTGGCGGCCCGGACCTGGGTCGCCAACCCGCAGCCGGCCGACGTCGAGGTCAGCAGTTACCTTTACACCGACAACAGCGTCCCCGCGCACCTCGTCGCCCGTGCCCGCAACCTGAACACTGCGGCCCCGACGTACTACGGGCTCGTTGTCAATCGGATGAACCAGGGGCTGGAGCTGCGCCTCGTCCGCGTTCTCAACGGCCCGTTCAACGCCCTCGACGCGGTGCAGACGGTCGAGGCGTTTGACGCCCGCTGGGTCCGGCTGACCCTGTCCGTGCAGGGGAGCACGCTGCGCGCCCAGGTGTACCGCCCGGACACGAACCAGTTCCTCGACGCCACCGGCCGCTGGGGTGCCGCCCCGGCCTGGACCCTGACCGCGCAGGATACCGCCATCACCGGGGGCGGGCAGGTCGGGTTCGCCGTCCCGGCCAGCGTGCCGAGCACCATCCTGTTCGACGAGTTCCAGGTCTTTTCGGCCGCTGGCGACCCGGTGGGTCCGCAGGTTTCGCTCACCGCCCCGACCCCCGGGGCCACGCTGACGGGGACCGTCGCCGTCCGCGCGGCCGCGTCGGACAACGTCGCCGTCAACCGCGTCGAGTTCTTCGTCGATGGTGTGCGGCGGTCGGTCGATTCCCAGGCTCCCTACGAGTGGGCGTTCGACAGCAGCTCCGCGTCCAACGGCGGGCACCTCCTCACCGCCCAGGCGTTCGACCTGGCCGGGAACGCGGCGTCCGCCTTCCTGCCGGTGCTGACGCAGAACGCCGACGCCCTGCCGGTCGTGGCGATCCCGCGCCACTTCGACCACATCCGGGTCGCCGAGGTTGCCTACGCCCAGGGGCAGATCGGCGAGTTCGAGAAGGATCTGCTGCGGCGGGCGGTCGATCTGGTGGTCACCCAGGGAGGCCAGCTCACGAACCAGATCACGGCCGTCGCCCCGAACACCCCGCAACTCCTCTACACGAACCTGTCCACGCTGTACCAGAACCTGCTGACGGACTGGCTCGCCTACGCCGACGCCCACGGCCTGCCGCGGGAGTCAGCGTTCTACCATGTGGCCCGGTCCACCGCGTACACGGGAGCAAGCCCGTCGTCCCAGCCGGTCAACTGGTTCTGGATGGTCTACCGGGACGGGAGTTCACCGCGCGACATGACGGTCAACGCCCGCGGCACGAGCGGCGGGCTGTACACGACGTTCGGCAGCAAGGCCGGCGATTCGGTGTACCTCGGTTACCCCGATCGGTTCCGCGAGGTCAACTTCGACGTCCTGCTCCGCGGCGGGTCAGGGTGGGCGGCGGAGATCGAGTATGTGGCGGCGGTGGACACGGCCGGCAACCCGACGGCGTGGAAGCGCGTGTCGCGTCTCGGGGACGATACCGGCGTGCTGACCGGCGGATCGGGCCGAATGTGGTTCAACCCGCCGCACGACTGGAAGCCGGCGCGGATCAACGGGTCGGCGCCGCAGTACTTCATCCGCTACCGGACGACCGCGCCTGGGATCGCGCCGATCCTCCGCAGTGTGCTCGGTCGCGACTACACCGCCGCCCGGGGCGGGAACTCGGGATGGGTTCCCGCCTTCGACCACGCCGCCGACCTGGACAGCGACGGCTACCTGAGCGACGCCGAGTTCGCCAACCGCGCCCGGGGAATGGAGGCCCGGTTCGAGTACGAGAGCCGGGCGCTGTACGGCGGGTACGGCCAGATGCGGTTCGCCACCAACCCGTCGAACCCGAATTTCCGGGCGTGGGCGATGACCTGGATCGACCGGCTGCTGCAGACCCAGCCGCCGGCGGTCGGGGTGATGATCGACAACTCGCTGGCCAACCCGCCGCTGGTCGGCGAGGTGCGCGAGCCGGTGGCGAACTATCAGGCCGACTACGCCGACCTGGTCGGGACAGCGAGCCGCACCGAGGCGCCGCGCCTGGTCATGGTCAACACCGGGTCAGAGGCCGTCATCCGCCAGGCTCTGGTCTACTCCGAGGAGAACACCATCCGCGCGCTGGCCGACGGGTGGGATCTGTTCGAGGCCGTGTCGGCCCGGTTGGCCCAGCGCCTGGCCCTGCGCAGCCCGTCGCCCTACGCCGTGATCGACAGCCTGCCGACGAACGGCGCCCCGGACGACCCGCGCACCCAGATGGCGACGCTCGCCTACTACTACCTGCTGGCCGACCGGGACTGGACGTTCATCAACTTCTTCGGCAGTTCCGAAACGACGACGACGTGGCGGCGCCACTGGGTCGAGGCGGCGGCGTACAACATCGGCCAGGCGAGCGCTCCGTGGAGTGTGTTCGCCACCGGCAAGGATCCGATGGACGCGAACCTCGACTACCGCGTCTACCAGCGCACCTACACCAACGCGCGGGTGCTGTACAAGCCGCTCTCGTATGGCCACGAGGTCGGCCGGCGCGGAACGATCGGCAACCCGAGCGCGACGACGCACAGCCTGGGCGGCACCTACCGCCCGCTGCTGGCCGATGGGACGCTCGGCAGCCCGCTCACCCAGATCACGCTGCGCAACGGCGAAGGCGCGATCCTGGTCAAGGTCTGATGCCAGGTTGCAATGAATGGTTACCAGCCGCGCGCGCCAGCGCGCGGATCTGATCGCGCGCTGGCGCGCGGCTGGTCAATCAGGAGTGAGACTTCCTGTCCTCGCCAGGCGGAGGCAGAACCAGGCGCCTCCCGAACACCCCCGCCAACAGCCCGATCAGTCCGCCCAGGCCCGCACCCCCCAGCGCGAACGCGATCGCCCAGGTCGCCACCTCCTCCGGCCCCTCCGTGAAAATGGCCCCCAGCAGGATCCCGTCGGGGCACGCGCAGGCTCCGCCGAGCCCGACGCCCAGGAGCAGCCCCTTCAGGGCAGCCCCCACTTTGCGGCGCCAGCCCACGGCTAGAACGGCCCCCACGACGCGGCCAGGGCCCAGAGTAAAACGCCCGTGATCAGCAGAATCACGGCACCGTTGAGGACCGCTCCGACGACCGCGAAGGTGCGGTTGCGATACTCCTGGAACAACCCGCCGACGCCCAGGGCCAGGCCAATCAGGCACGCCACCACGCCGAGACAGTTGAACACGCCCGCCACCGCGCCGATCGTCTGCATCTCGCGGCGCCCGGCCCGGCCGGACGCCAGGACAAGGACGAGAATGAGAATCAAAATGTCCAGGACGATCACGATCAGGCCGATCACGGACGACGCCACGCCCAGGCCGGAGTGAGCCGGCTGCTCGATGGGGAGCGCGTGTGCCCCGGGACGGTCCCGCGTCTCGTACTCCCGTGCGGGGGGTGGCAGGTCCGCCGCGCCTGGGACGGCGGCCTCGAACACCTCCCCGCAGCCGGGACAGGTGGACGGCCGGCCCGGGGTCGGCTCCTCAACCGGAGTGCCGCAATGCGTGCAGGGGAAACGGCTCATGGCGCGCGGTCTCATTTCCATCGGTCGCTGACGCGGCGCTTATTGTGCGCCTCCGCCGCCGCAATGGGCAAGCGGAAAACGGACTCCCGATTCTGCGATCGAGCCGGCATGGCGTTTGCGGAAAACTCTTGTGGAAGACCTTCATCCGTTCAAGGAGCGCATCATGGGTCTGTTGAAGTGGGCCGGGATCTTCCTGATCGTCGCCCTGATCGCCGCGCTGTTCGGGTTCACCGGCATCGCGTCGGGCGCCGCCGACATCGCGCAGTTCCTGTTCTTCCTGTTCCTCGCCATCGTCGTCCTGCTGGTCATTCTGGGCGTCTTCGCCGGCTGGACCATGACGCCGTAGCGGGACAGGGGTTCGACCGGGCCGTCGCGAACCGGCGACCCGGTGGGTTTCCTCCCGCGCCGGCGCCGCCTCCCCGTCAAGTGTCCTGTCGCCGACTTCCCTTCCCCTGGAGCGAGGTGTGCGTTCATGGATCGGGCATCGTCACGCGGTGGGCGGGAAGTCCCGCAGGCTCTGCGCATCGAGGATTACGCCCTGATCGGCGACTGCCAGACGGCGGCCCTCGTCGGCCGCAACGGGTCGATCGACTGGCTGTGCTTCCCGCGGTTCGACTCCGGCGCCTGCTTCGCCGCCCTGCTCGGCACGCCCGAGCACGGCCGGTGGCTGCTCGCGCCCTCTGGCGAGCACTGCACGACCCGGCGCCGCTACCGGGACGGCACACTGGTCCTGGAGACCGACTTCGAGACGGCCGACGGCGCTGCGACGCTGATCGACTGCATGCCGCCGCGCAGCGCCGAGCCGGACCTGGTGCGCGTCGTCGTCGGGCGGCGCGGCCAGGTGGCGATGCGTCTGGAGTTGATCCTGCGCTTCGACTACGGGTCCATCGTGCCGTGGGTCCGGCGCACCGAACGCGGGCTGACGGCGGTCGGCGGGCCGGACGCCGTCGTCCTCGACACCCTCGTCCCCGTGCGCGGCCACGACCTGACCACGGTCGCGGAGTTCACTGTCCGCGAAGGAGAGGAAATCCCGTTCGTGCTCATGTGGCATCGCTCGCACCTTCCCCCGCCGCCGCCGATCGACGCGGTCGAGACGGTCCGCCAGACGGAGGACTGGTGGCGCGAGTGGTCCGGCCGCTGCACCTGCCAGGGTCCGTGGCGGGAGGCGGTCGTCCGCTCCCTGATTACTCTCAAGGCGCTCACCTACGCGCCGACCGGCGGCATCGTCGCGGCGGCGACCACGTCTCTGCCGGAGCAGCTGGGCGGAGTGCGTAACTGGGACTACCGCCTCTGCTGGCTGCGCGACGCGACCTTCACCCTGCTGGCGCTGGTGGAGAACGGCTACACGGCCGAGGCGGTCGCCTGGCGCGACTGGCTGCTCCGCGCCGCGGCCGGCACGCCGACCCAGGCAAACATCCTGTACGGCCTCCGCGGTGAGCGCCGCCTGACCGAGATCGAGCTGGACTGGCTGCCCGGGTACGAGGGAGCCCGGCCGGTGCGCGTCGGCAACGCGGCCTACAGGCAGTTTCAGCTCGACGTCTTCGGCGAGGTGCTCGACGCGATGTTCCAGGCGCGCAAGGCCGGCGTGCCGCCGGACGACAACGCCTGGCGCGTCGCCTGCGAGCTGGCGGGCTTCCTCGAATCGGCGTGGCATCAGCCGGACGAGGGGATCTGGGAGGTGCGCGGCCCGCGCCGGCACTTCACCCACTCGAAGGTGATGGCCTGGGTCGCGTTCGACCGGATGGTCAAGGCGGTCGAGCACAACGGTCGCGCGGGGCCGGTGGACCGCTGGCGAGCGGCCCGCGACGCGATCCGCGACGAGGTGTGTACGAAGGGGTATGACGCCCGGCGCAACACGTTCGTCCAGTCTTACGGGGCGGACGCGCTCGACGCGAGCCTGCTCATGATCCCGCTCGTCGGGTTCCTGCCGGCCGACGACCCGCGCGTCGCCGGCACGGTGGAGGCGGTCCAGCGCGAGTTGATGGCGGACGGCCTGGTGAAGCGATACGAGCCGGACCCGGCGGTCGATGGCCTGCCGCCGGGCGAGGGGGCGTTCCTCGCCTGCACGTTCTGGCTGGCGGACTGCCTCGCCCTGCTCGGCCGCCGCGACGAGGCCACCCGTCTGTTCGAGCACCTGCTGGAACTGCGCAACGACGTCGGCCTGCTGTCGGAGGAGTACGACCCGAAGGCGCGGCGGCTGGTCGGAAACTTTCCGCAGGCGTTCTCCCACATCGGGCTGGTGAACACGGCGTTGAATCTGACCCGCACGGCCGGGCCGTCCACGCACCGGCCGAGTGAGCAGTGAGGAGGTCAAGCCCACGGGTGGCGTCCCGTGGGTCAAGTCTCCAGCGCTTCGCCCACGGGCCGCTGCCTGTGGGCTTTCTCACTTCCTCTCCCCTCCCCCCTCCTCAGCGCTCGAAGGCAGCGGTGCGGAACGTGAAGTCGGCCGCTGCATCCCAGTTCGGGGGCACCTCGACCTGCGCCCGCCACGCGACCGGAGGACGGAAGAAGAGGCGCGTGACCAGGCCGGTTTCCGGGTCGCGGTCGTGCCGCTCCTCGACCCACGACGGCAGCCAGCAGACGACCTCGTACACCCCCGGCGGCACGCCCTCCAGGCGGAATTCGCCGCGGCCGTCGGTCCGGGCGTAGTACGGGTGGTCGTCCACGAAGAGATAGGCGCGCATCCAGTAATACCCCGCCGCGCTCGACAGCTCCACGACGCCGGCCACCGGGAGGCGGCGCGTCCGCGGACGGTCCGGGTCGGGGAATGTCAGACTAAAGAAGGCGGCGCCGTCCGCGTGCAGCATGTGATACCGCTCGCCGCGGGCGATCAGTCGCACCTCATCGCCGCGCCGCACGAAGCCGACGTTCGCGGCGGCGTCCCCCTGCACGACGAGGAACCGGCGATCGCGCTGCTCGACGCGCACCGTCGGGTGGTCCCACGGGCGCGCCCGTTCGGGCGCCACGCCGCGCAGGAACACGACGGCGCCGGCGACACCGCGGGTGGCCGGGTCGATGATCGGGGCGTTTGGATTGGCACGCTTCTGGCGCGGCCGGCCCTGCTCGCCGACCGGGACGTAGGAGCGAACCTCGAACGGCGGCACCCGCGGCAGCGGCCCTTCCCAGGTCACCCGGCCGCGGAGCGCCCCCGCCGTCTCCGGGTCGAACGCGCTGCTCGTCTTCGCGGCGGCGGGCGGATCGCTCACCGGGGCATACGACTCGATCTCCCCGCAGCCGGCAAGCGCGGCCAGCGGCAGGAGGGGCAACCAGGCGAAGGGGGGGAAGGGGCGCCATCTCATCCTTGAACCTCTCCGATTGACTGCGGCGGACTGGCGCGAGGCGCGGACACCTCGCGCCGGGCGGCGAGGGGACGCGGGCGGGCCGAGGCGGTATATTACACCGGACCGGCGATCAGCGGAACGTCAGGAGATCTCGCCATGACTGCGACCACGACCCGCGGCTACCTCGTGCGCCGCCTCCAGGAAGCGCCCACCTTCCCCTGCCCGTGCGGCGAGAGCACGCGGCCCCTAACACGCGCCGACACGCCCGTGTGCAACTTCCACATCACGTTCATCAAGGACTCGGTCAAGCACTATCACAAGGAGTGTACCGAGGTCTACTTCGTCCTCGAGGGGCGGGGCAAGATGGAGTTGAACGGGGACGTCATCGACGTCGAGCCGGGGACGGTGGTGTACATCGAGCCGCACACGCCGCACCGACTTTGGAGCGCGGAGGGAGTGCGGACGGTCGTCTTCGGCGTTCCCGCCCTGAACCCCGAGGACGAGTATTTCGACTGCGCGTGACCCGGCCAGAGTTTCTGCGCCAACCCCCTGCGGCTGGTAAAACACCTCAGCCGCGGGCGAGGAGAGGGCTGTGCCGTGACCTTGCTGCAACCGATGATGGTGGCGGCGCTGCTGATGGGCGGCATGGGCGTAGCCCTGCTGGGCAGCGTCAAGGTGCCGCTGGCGCGCCGGCTCCAGATCGACGAGACCCGGATCGGCGGGCTGGTGTCGATCTTCGGGTTCACCATGATCCCGGTGATCTTCACTGCCGGGTTCCTCACCGACCTGGTCGGCCGGCAGGTCGTCATGGTCGCCGGCGGCACACTGATGGCGGTCAGCCTGATAACCCTCGCCCGGGCGCGGAACTACGGCTGGGCGTTCACCGCCGTCATCCTGCTGAGCGCCAGCTGGGCGCTGATGATCAACGTCGGCAACGTCCTCACCCCGGTCGCCTTCCCGGGGACGACCGCGTATGCGACCAACCTCGCCAACGTCTTCTTCGGCATCGGCGCCTTCCTGACTCCGCTGTTGCTCACCTACCTCGCGGATCGCCTGGCCCTGCCGTCCGCTCTGACGCTGCTCGGGTGCCTGACCCTGACGCCCGCCGTCCTGGCTCTCGGGATGGACTTTGCGGCGCTGGTGCCCGCGGCGGCCCCGACGGGCGCCGGCCCGGTCGGACCCGGGCTGGGCGATCTGCTCGCCGACCCGGTGCTGTGGCTGTGCGGCATGGCGCTGTTCTTCTACGGCCCGCTGGAGGCGTCGATGGCGGCGTGGACGACGACGTACCTGGGGGAGCGCGGGGTGAAGGAGAAGACGGCGGTCGGCCTGCTGTCGGGGTTCTGGCTGACGTTCATGGCGACGCGCCTGGTGACCGCTCTCACCCTGCCGGCCGGCCTGGAGACGGACCTGATCCTCGGGTTGGCGCTGGCCAGCGCGGCCGTCCTGGGGGCGCTGGTCGTCAGTCGTGGGCGCGGCCCGGCAGTCGCCGCCGTCGCCGGCGCCGGCCTGGTGTTCGGGCCGATCTTCCCGACCGTGATGGCGGTGCTGCTGGGCCACTTCCCGGCCGCCCTCCACGGCCGGGCGGTCGGTCTGTTCTTCGCCATCGGCGGGGTCGGGTGGACCGCGATTCCGATCCTCATCGGCGCCTACGCCCGGCGGACCAGCATCCAGCGCGGCTTTACCGTCGCGGTCGGCGCCGCCATCGGACTGAGCGTCATCGCCCTGCTTCTGCTGCTGCACCTCGGCAACGTCGCGGCCCGCCCGTCGCTGCCGACCTGGCCCTGATCTGCTGGAGGAAACGCACCATGCGGTACAGTCCCGCGCTCTGCCTCGTCGCCCTGATCGCCGCCCCACCCCTGGCCCACGCCCAGCCCCCGGCGGGCGCGAAAGCCGACTTGCCCCGCGTCGTCCTGATTGGCGACTCGATCCGCATGGGCTACGCCCCGCTGGTCGCCAAACGGCTGGAAGGGCGGGCGGTCATCGTCAGCCCGAAGGCCAACGGCGGCGACAGCAGCAACGTCCTCAAGCACCTCGACGCATGGGCGGTGCAGAACCAGCCGGTCGTGATTCACTTCAACTGCGGGCTCCACGACCTGAAGAAGCTGAAAAAGGACGGGACGTATCAGGTCGATCTCACCCGCTACGAGGCCAACCTGCGCGCGATCGTGGCCCGGCTGCGCAAGGGCACGAAGGCGGTCCTGGTGTTCGCCAGCACCACGCCGATCCTCGACGACCGGCACGCGAAGCGCGGCGCCAACTTCGACCGCTTCGAGGCCGACGTGCGCCGCTACAACGCGACCGCCGCGCGCGTAATGAAGGAACTGGGGGTTCCCGTCCACGACCTGCACTGGGTCGTCGAGCAGGGCGGCCCGGCGAAGATGCTCGGCAAGGACGGCACGCACTACACCGCGGCCGCGAACGCGCGCCTCGCCGAGGCCGTCGCCGATTGCGTCCTGCGCCATCTCAAGGTCGCCCGCCACCAGTCGCTCAAGGCGCCCGCGTGTACCGAGGCGGTCGGAGCCGGCAACGCTTTCCGCAACGTACTCTACCCGCAGGTCGGGCACACCTGCACGCCGCAGATGCGTGCCGAGATGCTCGCGTGGTTCGAGCGCTGGCTGCGTCCAGGTGAAGGAAGGTGAGCCGACAGACCAAACGCGACGAGCCGAAAGCGTCAGCGCCGGCAACTTTGACAGATCCGGCGCTGACGCTTTCGGCTCGTCGGCATCAGGGCGTTTGGTCGGCTAGCGTTAAGGACCAGACCAGACTCCTGGTTCCTGGCTTCGCGGTTCTTTCCCTGGTTACGGTTGTGGGCTGTCGGCGTCGGGATCTTCGAGCGCGAGCAGGGCCGGGTCCACGAACCAGCGGTCCGTGTCCGACTCGCCGAGCACGGCGTCGGTGGCCGGGGCCGCAGCGGCCTCCCGGCTGGCGCTCACCGGGGCCGGCTGGAAGTCCCAGTCGCCGACCACCGGGAACCAGTCGCCGTTGCCGTAGGCGAACTCGCCCGCGTCGGGCGCGCCGGTGGTGTTCGCATTACGTAGGTGCCAGATCGCGTTCGGGTCGAATACGCCCACCGTGTCCGCCCCGTCGTCGTTCCAGTCACCGGCGATCGGCTTCCACCCGGCCCCGCCGTAGGCGAACGGGGCAATGTCCGGCGCCCCGACAGTGTTCGCGTTGCGCAGGAACCACACCAGCACACCGCCCTGGGACTCGACCACGCCGATGGTATCGACGCCGTCGCCGTCCCAGTCGCCGACCACCGGGATGCCGAAGGCGCTGCCGAACGCGAAAACGAAGTCCGGCGCCCCGCGATTGTTGCTGTTACGCAGCTTCCAGACCATCTGGTTGTTGGCCGTGTCCACCTCGACGACGCCGACCGTGTCGATACCGTCGCCGTTCCAGTCCCCGGCCACCGGGATGGAGTGACTGGCGCCGTAGATCACCACGAGGTCCGGCGCGCCGGGGGAATTGGTGTTGCGCATCTTCCACCCGAGGACGATCTCGCCAGTCCCGAGCGGATCGTCGATGCACTCGACCATCGCCGCGGTCGAGGTGCTGTGCCCGTCCCAGTCGCCCACGACCGGCAGGACCGCGCCCGGCGCCTGGTGGTCCGACAGACCGTAGGTGAAGACCGGGAAGTCGGGCGCGCCGGCGTCGTTGCTGTTGCGCAGGAACCAGTTGCTGTCCCGATCCACCACGCCGATCGAGTCCCGATTGAGGACGCGCGTCGTCGAACCGGGCGGCGGGGGCGGTGGGGGCGGCGGGGGCGGTAACACAGGCGGGGCCGTCCCGAACTCGTCGGCTCCCAGGTCCGGGACGCCGGAGCGCGTCTGCCGCTCGAAGTCGAGTGTCTGCGTGCTGCCGGAGGCCGCGTCGCGCGCCGGCGAGGAGGCAAGGATGTGGTAGTCGGAGTTCGGTAGTCCCGGCGAGGTGAAGCCGGCGCTGGCGACACGGATCATCGTGTTCAACCCGTTGAACGTGCCGGCCGGGTCCGGGGTGCCGTCGCTGTTGTCGTCCTTGGTGTTATTGGCGTACATCGACACGTTGTAGGTAAGGATGTTCCGCCCGTTCTGGCTGCGGACATCGACCGCCGGGGCCAGCGGGTTGTTGCTGTTGGTGTGGTTGGCGATGATCGAGAACGCGACCGTCGCCGTCGTCGGCTGCGGGGCCGCGTCGTTGAGCAGAATCAGCGCCTGCCCAAAGAACAGGTTGGGGTCGATGCGGTTGTTGGCGATCGTCGCGTGCGTGATGGTCGCGGCCACGCCCTGCAGCCAGATGCCGCCGCCGCCGCCGCCGATGATCGTATTGCCGCTCTGGAAGCGGATTTCGTTGTCGGCGACGATGGTGTTGGTGATATTGATCGTTCGGCGCGTGCGGTTGACGCTGACGAAGTACAGGCCGCCGCCGCCCGGCGACCCGGCCAGGTTGGAACCGTTGCCGGCCAGGGACAGGTTGTTGATGACCTGCACGCGGTCGAGGGTGACGTTGGCGGCGTCGCTGACGACGGCGCCGCCGCCGGAGAGGCCGCCGTCCCGGCCGTCGCCGCCGCGGGCGGTGTTGTTGCGCAGGTTGGCGTCCTGCACGGTCAGGTCGGAATCCTCGGCGAGGAACACGCCGCCCTGTCCGCTGCCGGCCTGGCCGTTGGGGGCGTTGCCGCCCTGGGCGAGGTTGCCGGTCGCGGTCACGCCGGTCAGGATGACGGTGGACCCGTTCTGGACGCCGGCCCCACCGCCGACGCCGTCCGCCCGGCGCCCGGCGCCGGTCTGCCCGGCCCCGTTGGTGTTGCCGGCCACGGCTCGGTTGTTCGCGAAGGTGAGCGTCGTCCCGTTGACGGTCGAGCGGTCCACGTGCATGCCGCCGCCGACGCCGTCCCCGCCGCGCACCCCGCCGGTGCCGCCCTGGGCCAGGTTGTTCTCGAAGGTCACCCCCGTCATGCTCACGTTCCGCACGAAGCGCAGGGCCAGGGCGCCGCCGGCCCCGGCCCCGCCCTCCTCCTGGCCAGGGAGGTCGTTGCCGATGGCCCGGTTCGCCCGGAACAGCAGGTTGTTGAGGGTGATGCTCCCGGGGGTGCCGCTGTTCTGCCGGCCGGCCGTGTTGATCCACATGCCGCCGCCGAACGCGAAGTGCTGGTCCTGCCCGGTCAGCCGCGCCTCGCCGCGCGCCAGGCCCGACTGGATGGTAAACCCCTCCATGCGGAAGTTGATGTCCGCGTTGGCGGCCAGGACGAAGACGGCGCGGAGGGCGTTGCCGCCATCGACGATCGTCTGGAACTGCGTCGGGTTCATGGCGGTGAATCCGTTGTCGAACCCGCCGAAGATTTCCAGCGACTTGTCGAAGACGGTGACGGCGGCGGTCACGCCGAGGAACCCGGACAGCTGGTCGGCGGCCGGGTTGTACCCGTAGACGCCCTGGGCGACGTGGAGGCGGTCGCCGCTATGGGCCTGGTTGACGGCGAACTGGATAGTGCGGAACGGGGTTGCCTGGGAGCCGCGGTCCGGCGCGTCGATCCCCTGAGTGGACACGAAGAAGTTGGCCGGCACGACCCGGTCTTCGAGCGCCTCGAGCAGGGGCCGGAAGCGGCCGCGCGGGGCACAGACGGCAGGTGGGGTGCCGGCGCGTTCACGTCTCAGGTGTTCGACCAGACGACGCCAGGTTTTGCGGAAGGCCATCTGCAAATCTCCTTGGGCACGGTCGCGCTGGGCCTTTCTCCTCCTCTCCCTGGTGGGAGAGGGAGTAGGAGGTGAGGGGGCTACAGCGCCGTTCGCCCCCGCTACTCACTGATCGCCCGCCGGCGGGAAAAGTGTTCTGTGCTGGGACAGATTAACATCGGGAGATGGGTTCGCCTACCTGAAAAACTCGGCAATTTGGAAAAAATAGGAAAAGGCGGCAGGGGAGGGTGAGAGAGCCCTTGAAAGCCCACGGGCTGCGCCGCGCAGGGGAAGCGCTGGCGGCTTCCCCACGCGGCGCAGCCCGTGGTTCCTGGAACGCACGCTTGCCCGTACCTGTACCGCAAGGCCTTGACCGGGTGGTGTCACTCGACCGTGACGTGAATCTTGAACGTTTTCGCGGCCGGCTTGCCTTTCTCGAACGGCCGCCGGTAGTGCAGTTCCAGTTCCCCCGCGCCGGCCGCCTCGGCCTGGAAGCGGAGCACCTCGGCCACCTTGCCGCCGATGAGTTTTTTGTCCTTGTCGCCGCGCTCGAAGGTCGGCTTGCCGTCCTGTTTGAGGAACTTCAGATCCTCCTTCGCCGCCACCCACAGGTAGCCGGTGCTGGGCTGCGCCTCCAGACGCACCTGGAGCGTGTCGCCCCTGGCGAGTTTCACCCTGGCGTTGCTGTCCTTCGCGGTAATCGTGACGGTTTTGCCCTTTTGGTCCTTGTCGCCTGCGGCGGCGGCGCGGCCGCTCTCCGCGGTCGCTAACCCCAGGCAGCAGACGGCTGACACGGTCAGGACGGTAGCGAGTCTCCGCAGCACACTCATGATGGACCCCCGGGAACAGGAAATGGCGCCGCCTCCCCCTGGCGAGGCGGCGCGTTGATGGTAGGGGGCGTGCGCCGGACGTGTCAACGAAAATGTGCCCGAATCGAGGCGGTGGTCCCTTACTTCCGCAGGGAGTCGCCGAGGTGCGGCTGGTCCGCTGAAACCGTAAAATGACACCGAGACGAACGAGGTCACGGGAACGGGCGATGTTCGGCGAAGCGATCTGAGAACCTTGGCGGCTCTCAAACAGAAGGACTGACCGCCCCGCCTTGCCGATGCGAGCGAGTGTCCCGTGTCGGCTTTGTTCGGTGTCGGGTCGCCGGACGCTGGGAAATGACGGTCCGTTGCAGGCCACCCCGCATCAGTTCGGGCACGCCTTCCCACAGAGGTAGAATGACCCCTTGACGGATTTGCACCACGAGGACTGACCATGCCAGCACCCTTTTCCCAACGAACCCTGATTCGCCTCGCCGTACCGATGTTCGGCCTCGGCATGATCGCCGTGCTCGCCTTGTGGCCGCTATCCGTCACAGGACACGACGAGCCTATCGAGAAGGACGTGACCTTCTCCTGCCCCGTGGCCGAGGTCGCCGGGACGCTGACGCTGCCCCACCCCGACCACGGCAAGAAGCCGTCCCCGACCGACGCCGCCCGAACCGTGCCGTGCGTCGTCATCGTCGGCGGCTCGTTGTCCCACACCCGAGACGGGGAGTTGGTCCGCAAGGGCGTGTCGAAGCGGGATGCGCTGGCCCGGCTCGCCCACGCCCTCGCCGACAGGGGCTACGCCAGCCTCCGCTACGACAAGGTGGGGTACGGGAAGAGCAAGTCCAGGGCCGACTGGTCCGGCACCTACTCCGACGAGGCGGCGGTGGCGGCGGCGGCGATCCGGCACGTGCGGGGCCGCAAGGAGTTCGGCCCGATCGCCGTCATCGGCGAGAGCGCCGGGGCATATCTGGCATGCTTGGCGGCGAAGGAGGGCACGTCCGCCGACGCCTACGTGTTCCTCGGCGGGCACTGCGGGCCGGGCGAGGCGATCTACGAGTACAACTTCGCCCCGCTCGTCAAGTACGCCGACAGTGCCCCGGAACACAGGGCTTGGGTCGAGAAGGAACTCCGCTTCGAGCTGGCGCTGGGCAAGGGCTACAAGGACATGTTCGCCGCCGCCAAGAAGGGCGAGAAGACTTTCGAGTTGGTGGACGGGGACTACAAGAAGTCGGTGGACCTGCGGCGGCGTCAAGAAGAGGTGAAGATGCCGCCCGACGAGATGTTCCGCCACATCCAAGCCCCTGCCCTCGCCCTCAGCGGCGACAAGGACATGAACGTGCCCCCGAGCCACGCCGCCACGATTGTCTCGGTGATGCGGAAGGCGGGCAACCACGCCACGACCTGTGTGGTCCTGCCCGGCGTCGATCACAGCTTCCAGAAGGTGCCCGCCGACGAGGCCCTGCGGTTCCGTGAGCGGTACGACTTCACGAGCTTCCGCCGGGAGTACGACCCGAGGCTGTACAAGGAGGTGGCGGCGTGGCTCGACCAGACCCTCGCCAAGAAGACGGCACTGGCGACCCCGATAGGCAAGGAGATCCCCGAGCCGTTCGCCAGGCGGGGGGTGGCGGAGGTCGAGAAAGCCCCGCGGACCGAGAGCACCCCCGCCCGCACCTATCTGGCCCCCGGCGTCCAGATTGTCGAGGACATCGCTGACAAGAAGCAGACGGCGGGCGTCGAGACGTTGGAGGGGCGGATCGGCCCGCTGCTGATGGGCCAGAACTGTCAGGCCCACTTCATCGACATGCCAACCGGGATGTACTGCGAGGAGCACCCGCACAGTGCCGAGAGCATCATCTACACGGTGCGGGGGTCGTGGGTGTTGTGCAGCAAGGGCAGGCGGCAGGTGATGAAGCCGGGGAGTCTGTTCCACTTCGCCGCCAACACGCCAACCGGCTACGAGGTGCCGTTCGCCGAGGACGCTTACATCCTCATCCTCAAGGGCCGCCGGTTGACGAGGAGCGAGCAGGAATTCATCGACTACCTCAAGGGCCTTGCGAATCGCCTCAAGCGGGAGCAGCAGGCGGGCGTCCCGTACCTCCTCAAAGATCTGCCCGCCGACCATGCGGCCTTGAAGTTCGCCAAGGAGGTCAACCCGGCCTACGACCCGAAAACGGAGACTTGCCCTACCTATCTATCTCGCCCATGACGATGTCAACTTGACTCTTTTCCCCAGGAAAGCGTAGGATTTAGCCGGGTGATGCACGGTTCATGCACGGTAAACCGCCGCTGCACGCCTGGGGAGAGTCGGTCATGAGGAAGCCCACTCCTTGGTACTCGAAGACCCGTTCCGGCGGCGGCTGGTTCGTCCAGCTCGACGGCGAACAGCACCACCTCGGCAAGCACCCCGAGGGAGAGCCTGCCCCGAAGAAGAAGAAGGGCCGCTGGGAAGCCCCCCAGGCCATCCTCACTGAGTTCTATCAGCTCATGTCGGTCCGGGACACTGCCTCGAAAGAGGATTACACGGTCGAGTTGGTGTGCGGACTGTACCTTGAGGAAATAGGCATCGAGCGGCCCGACCTCATGATGCGGTACAAGCCGGTCCTCGGGGCGTTCTGCGACTGCCGCTTCAAGAAGGATGACAAGCCGGTCGGGGAGCCATTCGGCAAGCTCCTCGTCAACGCGGAACTCGACACTCAGCACGTCAAGGCGTGGGCGTCGGAGTACGCTTCCGACCAGACACGGCGAACGTACATCAACGCCGTGAAGGCCGTCTTCGAGTGGGCGATCGCGAAGAAGAACATCAACGTGATCAAGAACCCGGTGGCCGCCGTCGTCGCTCCGAAGGTTCGCAGCCGGGCCGTGGTCATCACCAGGGAAGAGCACCAGGGGCTCTTGAACCTCTGGGAGGGCGACGACGCGATCTGCGACCTGCTCAGGGCGATGTGGGCCACGGGGGCCAGGCCGGGCGAGCTGTCCAAGATCGAGGCGGCCCACTATCACGACGGCCTCTGGTGCCTCCGGCCGGAAGAGCACAAGACCGGCCACGCGACCGGCAGGGAGCGAATCATCGGCGTGGTCGGCGAGCTTGTCGAGATAGTCGAGCGGCGGTGCAAGCTGTACCCCTCGGGGCCGATCTTCCGCAACAGCCACGGCCGGAAGTGGGACGCCCAGTCGCTGTACGTCAGGTTCGAGACGGCGAGGCGAGCCACGAAGCAGCGGAAAGCCGTCATCCGCGAGGAGGTGGTCCCGTACTCGTACCGGCACGCCTGGGCGACGCACGCCCTCGAAGAAGGACGCCTCTCGGACTGGCAGGTGGCCAAGGCCCTGGGGCACGTCACGACCCAGATGGTCCACCTGCACTACGACCACTCTCGTCACAACACCGAGCACATGCGGGACATCTTCAAGCGGGCACGCGAGTGAACTACTTCTGCCGCTCGCGGAGGAAGTCGAGTGCGGTGCCGCCGGCCTGGACGGTGGCGACCCGCTTCTTCCGGGGGCGGCCGGTCACGATGACTTCGTCCTTCTTCGGCGGCTGGACGATCTTCGCTTCCAGGTAGTCGTTGATCCACTCGCGGCGGGTGCGGCACCATCGGCCGTCCTTGACCGAACGGATGCGGCCGTCGAGCATTCGCTCCCTGGCCTCGCCGTAGCTGCACCCCAGGATGGTCGCAACGTCTCGCGGGCCGAGCATGTCCTTGTCGGTTGCCGCGGACGCGACCGGCTTGAGACAATGAACCGGCTCCTGGGGACGGCTTTCCACCGCCGCCACAACGTCCTGAGGCTCCGATCGAACCACCTCCAGCACTTCCGGCAACCGCCTAATCCACGCGGCGACATCCCGCCAGACCGTCGGCCGGGTCCAGGCGTCCCTCACCCGCCGCTCCGTCTCCTCCCGTGTGGCCTCCCGGCCCGCCAGCGACACCAGGCCGAAGGCGAATGCCCTTGCCGGGTCACCTTCCTCGGCCGCCAGTTCTTCCAGCCGACCGGCCATGCCGCAGCGACCAACCGCCTTGGCCAGGCCTTGGAAGGCCCACCCGAGTTGGACGGCCGCGTCGTCTTCTCCGGCCGGCCGCCAGCCGGGTACAACCACGCTTCCCGGCCCCCAGCCGGCTACCTCCCTGCAAGTTGACGCCAAGGTTTCCCGTTCGATCCTGTCACGTTCCTCGCGATGCCGCAGCAGGCTGATCGCGTCGAGCCGCTGCTGGATCTGCTCGATGAAGCCGTCCATGGCCTTGCCTCCTTCGGTCGATGGGCGACCCGGCATGGTAACGTGATCGTGCTGCGATGGAAGGCGAACCAGACACGCCCCCTGTTGCTCGGCCTTTTCGCCGAGAACGCCCACTTCCTCGCTCGTCGTGGTTGGTTTCAGAACAGACGGCGGCTCCAGGCCGAAGAGACGAGACCGCCTATAATAGGCATGTCGTGGGAACGACACCGAAAGGTGAATCATCACGGAGGTGCCGCATGGCAAGGACGCAACAGGACACGTTCAGGCTCTGGCCCGGCGACTACTTCGACCCCATCGACCCCTGGTATCCACTCGACGTTTTCCTGGCTGCAATCGACGAGGTCCGGCCAGATGTCGCGGGCAGCCTGCGGAACGAGTACATGCCGGGGGGCGGCCTCTGCGTTGCCCCGGAAGATGCTTTGGTTGCCCTGAGCCGGATGGTGTTGCAGAACGCCGACCCGGAGCAACTCGACCCCGACCCCAGGGCCATCGAGAGGGTATGGCGGCCGGCCCTCAAGTGGGCCGTCCGTTACCACCTGATCCAGTCAACTGAAGCGTTCATCGAGGCATACCGGAGCGGTCTCACCCCGGAAGGGGCATACCACCGCGACCTCATGGAGTTGGTGTGCTTCAGCATGAGCCAGTGGTCGTCCCTGATGTGGAAGGGGACGTACTCGCAGGCCTGGATCAGGATGCTGCGGCCCTGCCGGTGGGAGGTGATGCAGGTCAAGGACGGTGAGATTCACCGATCCAAGCAGGGCCACGACCAGATCGTGATCAACGTGCCCAGGATCGACCTCACCCGTGAAACGGAGCAAGACGCCGAGGAACGCTACAGCCGGGCATTCAAGGCGGAGTTCGAGCGACTTCGGGCCGCCGCGAGGGACCGCATGGAGGAGAGAGGGACACAGCCTGTCCCAGCACGGGTCGAGCATGAACACTTCAAGTGGCTGGCGATGTTCCAGGTCAACGAGAAGTCAAAGAACAGCATCCGCAAGGAGGTCGGCAAGACATGGGGTGCCGTCCACAGCGGCATACTGCGGGCGGCCGAACTCCTGGTCGGAAAGGAATACAGGGAAAGGTGGCTGCGGCAGGACGAGGCGGCAACAGGGGGATCATGAAGTAGTTGCTCTCGGACGGCCATGATCCGTCAACCAGTTGCTCGACTTCGCCACGAACCAGATCTGCTCCTCGACAGCCGAGACAACCACCTCTCTCCCCACCTCGGTACGCCTGTCCAGTCTCAATCTTCGACCTGGGGCGACCTTGCGAATGGCGAGGTCGGATTTTCGCGGTACTCTACCGACCGCTGCGAGTAGACATCGAGACCAGCGAGGCCGAGAAGGGAGCCTCCCTACCGCAATCAACCCTCAAGGAGAAACATGATGGGGACCATGAAGGCCCCTGGGCGGACAGACCACGCCCGCCGGGGACAGGGATCGTCCGTTTCCAGTGTCAAAACCGGCACACCACACACAGGGCTGTCCCTGTTCAGTGGTGCCGGCGGCCTCGACTTGGGCCTGCACCTGACGGGACGCTGCCGGATGCTGGCCTGCATCGAGAAGGACAAGGCTGCGTGCCAGACGCTCAAGGCCAACCGCGACGCCGGCCTCCTCGGGGATAGCGATCTCCGAATCCACGAGCAGGACATCAGCCAACTGGACCCCGTCCGGGTGCTGTCCGATCTGGGCCTGAAGCCCGGTGAACTGGAGCTGGTCGCCGGCGGGCCTCCCTGCACGGCGTTCAGCCGGATAGGGCGGCGTCGGGGTCTACTCGACCCTCGCGGACGGCCTGTCCTCGATTTCATCCGCTTCGTCCTGCTGGCCCAACCAAGCATCTTCCTCATGGAGAATGTGCCCGATCTGCTCACCGTGCCGCTGATACCGGGCGGACCAAGGGGTGAGTTGTTCGGGTTGCTCAGGCAGGCGTTCCGCGGTGCCGGCTACCGCCTGGACGCCCTCGTACTTGACGCCGCCGACTACGGCGTGCCGCAACGCCGCCGGCGTGCGTTCCTCGTTGGAAACCGCCACGATCTCTCGCCGAGGCTCCCTGGCCCAACCCATGGTCCGGGCCTGCGTCCCTACCTCACCCTCAGCGATGCTCTCGCCGGCCTGCTGGACCCGGACCCGGCCGTGTTCGCCTTCAGCGATCGTAAGCGTCGGCTCCTGGAGCCAGTGCCTCCCGGCGGCCTCTCGGAGCCGTTGCCAACACCGGCCTCGGGACGTGCTCGCCGCTTACGACGGCTGGCTCCGGACGTGCCCTGTCCAACCGTGGTCGCCTGCCCGACCCAGACCCAAACGACCCTTTGTCATCCCCACGAGACGAGGCCCTTGAGCGTCCGGGAGTGTGCCAGAGCCCAGGGCTTTCCAGACACCTGGATTTTCTGTGGTTCGGTGAGGGACCAGTACCGGCAGGTCGGCAATGCCGTGCCTGTCCAACTCGGCCGGGTGATCGGCGAGTTGGTCGCGGAACTGCTCGGGCAGGTCCGCGACGACAGCAAAGCAACCCCCTCGTCCAGGTGGAAAGATCGCTCGCCCGCCTCCGCCTGACGGACTGTACCCGGCCAGGACGGACGGTGGGCAGCTCCATCCGTTCTGGCTTCCCATCGCCCATGCTCCAGGCCGCCAGCCTTGTTCGGCTGCCGAACATCCAACCGGAGAGACATGATGTCCACTACCCTCCGCAACGTCGAAACCCCGCTCACCGCTACACAGCCCGTCGAACCCGGCCACGACCTCACTATCGTGCTGGTTGACCGCCCGGAGGACGCCACCCCCGACGACTCCTGGTCGCTCGACGATCTACGCACATACGCCCTCTCCAGACTCAACGAGGCCAGCATCCTCGCCAGGCGATCGACCGCCCAGACCTACCGGGCCGGCCGTGCTCTCTCGCTTGCCAAGAACAAGCTCAAGACCCTCAAGGCATGGGGTAAGTGGCAGCAGGAACACGACCTGCCCCGGACCAGCGTGTGGGAGGCAGTCGAGCTGTTCAGGAAGGCTCCGTCCGAGGAGGCGATCGAGCATCTGACTCCCCAGAAGGCCAAGGAACAGTTCGGCATCGTGAAGAAAAGGCCGCATGTCGGGAACGGCATCACGCGGAAACGCAAGGGGAAGGACGACCCCGCCACGCAGCCCCGTCAGGAAAAGACGGGCCATTCCACCGACGACGCCAACGACGATTCAGCCCGCGACCTCGACGCCATCGCCGCCTGCCTGGGCGAGGAGTACCGCGAGGCCGTCGTGTCGGGAGAGGCCCGACTGTCGCCGGAGGAGACCAGGACGCTGGTGGGAGGAGATGGGCGAGCCACCCGGTCGGCCGAGGCGACGGGACAGGACAGGATCGTCTCGGATTCCGAGACCGCGGAAGAGACGGCCAAGTCCGCCTCCGAGGAGGAACCCGTGGACGAGGAGTTACTGAAGCAGGCGACCGATCTCGTCCGCCGAATGAACCACGCGACGATGATGACGTTCGTGGGGCAGCCGCTGGTCCTGGCCGCCGTCCGTCGGCTCCCCTCCTCCCTGGTTGCGGCAGCCTGATTCAGGGAGGGCAGGATGCTATCACACTGCGATCTGTTCAGCGGCCTGGCCGGGTTCCGGACCGGGCTCACCCAGGCCGGATTCGCTACCCTGGGAGCCGTCGAGCGGGACATCCACTGCGTGCAGATGGCGAGGTGCCGCGGTTCCGGTTCGTCGATCTGCGGACGTGCAAGAGCGGGCGGAAACGTCTCGTTGCGTCGTGAACCTGTGGCCGCGAACAAGGAGTGGTGACAATGCCCAAGGACACGAAGATCCACTGGTGCGACTCGTCGATCAACCTGATGATGGGCTGCGACGGCTGCGAGTTGTGGCACGAGGGCAGCCGCCACTGCTACGCCGGGACCCTCACTAACCGCCACGGCGGCAGGAAGGGCTGGCCCGAGAGCTTCGACCGGCCAAAGGTCTTCATGGAGCGGCTGGACGAGGCGTTGAAGTGGCCCGACCTGACAGGCAAGGCCCGGCCCGGCAAGCCGTGGCTCGGCAGGCTGCCCCGCCTCGTGTTCGTCAACGACATGGGCGACACGTTCACCGAGAACTTACCCATCGACTGGCTGGTCCCGGCCCTGCCCCGGATGGCCGCCTCCCCGCACACCTGGATTCTGCTCACGAAGCGGCCGCGTCGGATGGCCGAGTTCTTCGGGCGGCACCCGCTGCCCGGCAACTTCTGGCTGTGTACCACCATCACCACCCAGGCGACGGTCGGCCGCGTCGAGGACCTGCTGGCGATCAGAGGGGCCAGTGTGCTCGGCGTCTCTGCCGAGCCGTTGCTGGAGGAGGTGGACCTCCGCAGGGTCCGCGGGGTGGAACGTGTCTCCTGGATCAAGGCGGGCGGCGAGTCCGGGGCCAACGCCAGGCCCTGCCAGCTGGACTGGATCAGGCATGTCCGCGATGACTGTCGGGCCGCCGGCATCCCCGTCTTCGTGAAGGAACTGGGCAGGCGGCCGTTCGATGGCGAGGTCCGGCTGAGGACGAGTGACTTCGCCGGTGGCGACTGGGGCGAGTGGCCCGCCGACCTCCGCGTGCGGGAGATGCCCGCCCCGCAGCCTGTCGCCTGACGGAGGACAGTGAGATGGCCGAGGACCAACTGCTCGGGGGGGACCCGGCCTTGGCCGAGCTGGAACGCCGCCTGGGGGTGGTCCGCGACCGCGTCCGGGGCGTCGCCCGCGGACACCACCCGGGGTTCTATCTGTTCGGCCGGCCGGGCGTCTCGAAGACCTACACGGTCAGGGCCACCCTCGACGGGCTCGGCGTGCCCTACGCCTACCACGCCGGCCACCTGACCCCGGTCGGCCTGTTCGACCTGCTGGAGGAACACTCCGACAGGGTTCTCGTCCTCGACGACGTGGGCCAGCTCCTCGAGCAGAAGGTGGGCCTCCAGATCCTCCTGGCCGCCCTCGGCAAGCAGCCCGACGGGGGCGGCGAGCGGGCGGTCCGCTACCGCCGCCAGGGCAAGGACGCGGTGGTCCGTTTCACCGGCGGCATCGTCATGGTCAGCAACCTGGAGTTGCACGACACCCCGGTGCTGGAGGCGTTGAAGAGCCGGGTCCACGTCCTCCGCCACGACCCGACCGACGAACAGATCGCGGCCCTGATGCGGCGGATCGCCGCGAAGGGGTGGCCGGGGACCGCACCGCGGGTGCCGCCGGAGGAGTGCCTGGAGGTGGCAGAGTTCCTGATCGCGGAGTCGAGACGGCTGTCGGTCCGGCTGGACCTCCGCACGCTCGTGGACAAGGGGCTGGCGGACTACCTCCAGTGGAGTGAGGGCAACGCTGAGACCCACTGGAAGGACCTCGTGGCATCCACCCTGGAGGAGCGGCTTGGCGAGCTGCGGCACACCCCGTTCCGCTGGCCAAAGACCAGGGAAATGCGGCTGGTGGAGGAGAGGAGGCTCGTGCGGGAGATCGTGGCCGCCCACGGCTCGCGAGAGGAGCGGCTGGCGGTCTGGCGGGAGAGGATGGGTGAGGCGTCGGAGCGGAGGTTCTACCGGCGGCTCCGGGAGGTCGAGGCGGATTGTGGTTCGGGGGCGTGAACCGTCAAAGTGTCAAGCTGTCTAGGTCGTCGTCATGAAACTACCGATCGTGACGGAATGACACTTTGACATTGAACATTACGGCCGAGAGGCAAGTACCACGGGAAAGGAAACCAGGACATGTCGAAGCAGCACGAGGACGGCCAGGGGCGTAGGCCGACGTTGGCGGCCGCGGTCCGGGAGGCCCTGGCCCACCTGGGCCATCAGGCACCGCCGCGGGAGGTGGCAAGGTTCCTCGGCGTCATGTGCCCCGGCATGGTGTACACCGAGAAGACCCTCTCGACCACGATCGGCAACCAGCGGAAGGCGTTGCGGGCGGACGGGGAGGCCAGAGTCTCGCAGCTGTCAGCCCTGGCTGACCGACTGGCCCGGATGGGCGTCAGCCCTGCCGCCATGCTGGCCCGCATCCGGGAGGATGACGAGCTGGCCCTCAGCGTGGGCAGCCGCCTCCAGCTCGTCGAGTGCCTCCTCCTCCTCGCCGGCTTCCAGTCCGGCCAGGCCAATCGCCCGGCGGGTGGCTGAAAGTGGCCTGGCGGCCCCTCGCGGATGAGTCCATGCCCGAAGGGACCGCCGATCCAAGACCCGGTCGGCCCGCAACTTCAAGGGGGCCGGTCCCGGCCGCCGACGACACGCTCAGGACGACGGTGCCCGCAGGCTCTGGTAACGGACGAGGGCTGGCCCGAGTGCGGCCTTTCCGAGAGAAGTTCCCTCGGACCCTGCCCGGGACGCCCTCCAGACAAGGAAGGTCGCCGTCTCGCGACCGTGAGATGGCATTGAAGGAGTGCGAGGAATGAATCCCAGCCCACGTCAGCTGAGCGTCGAGGCGGACCGCGTCACGAGGAACGATTCCATGATCGACCTCCCCGGCCTGCACCTGATCCCGCGGGACGAGCAGGTCCGGTCCCAGCCGCCGGAACTCTACAGGCCGCCTCCCTTCCTGAGGAAGACCGCCACCGGGGAACAGTACGAGGAGCTGACCGTCCTACTCCACAGGCTCTGGGAGGCCAACGAGGAGCACGTCGGCGAGAACACGCTGGAGGTGCAGGTCTACTACTCCGTCACCGGGATGTACCTCGATCTTGCGGAGAGCCTCCGCCGGTGGTCCGAGATTTACTTCCGGAGCCGGGCCGACACCCGCCACCTCACCCCGCAGGTCGGCAACGACCCGTACATCCTGTTCGTGAAACGGCTCGAGGAGTTGGACGCGATCCTGGGCCGCCTGAACATTCGGCTGCACACCTTGAACTCGACCTTCCTCAGCCTGGCGATGGAGTTCGTCCCCTGGCTGCTCTACCGCTGCCTGTGGGAGGACCTCATTCGAGTGGAGGTTGATGACGGCAAGGGCTGGTATTTCGCAGCCCCCGGCTATTGCCCTCCTCGCCGGCAGCTGGCCCGAATGGCCGCCCTGGCCGTCGGGCAGGGCTGGGCCGACAGCCACCTCGACCGGTTGCTCGACCGAGTGGCACATGTGGCCGACCCTCGCAGGCTTGAGGAGATCGCCTCGCGTCCTGACGGCGTGCTCCATGACGCCCTTGCCCGGATGGCCGCAGACATCCAGGAGATGCGGGTGCTCCTGGTCCGGGGCTTCAGGCCAGCCAGGACCGCCCTGACGCTGGGGGACAGCCTGGCCGCGGCGTGGGCGTGGTGCATCCACGCCGGGATCGCCAACCTCGTCGTCGGGAACGACGTGGTTGAGGTCGGGGCCGCGGTGGAGGGGAACCGGACGAAGATGATGGTCGCGGTCGGCCACGACGGTCTGCTGTTTGACGCGAGAACTCCGTGGCTGAAGGCTGACGGTCTGGGGCCTGTCTGCGGCCACCGCCCGCTGGTCCTCAACTACCACGTCCTCAACCTGTTCCACGAGCGGCTCTTCTCCTTCTACGACCGGATCGACTTCGGGCGGCTCCAAGCCGAGGGGCTGGCCCAGGGCGAAGCCGAAATCCCCAGCGAGGAAGCGGTCGTCGCCGCCCTCGCCGCGTCCTGCCACGACCTGGGTGACCAGGAGGAAGACGAGGAGGCCGACCGCAGGCGGATCCGGCAGTTACGATCCACGAGGCTGTTGACGGTGCTCGCGGACCGATTCGGGTGCGAGGTCAGGCAGGGGAAAGGGAGCGAGGTGACCGTCTTCCGCGAGGGCGGGAGGAAGTTCACGCTGGGCCACCACGGCCGGTGCGTCGAGGTTCACCCCGTGGTCCTCCGCCGGATGCTGGGACGGCTGGGCATCAGCCCCGGCGAGTGGCTGCGGCGGTCGTGTGCGTAGTGGGGCGGTCCGGCCCGACGGCCGCCAGGCCGGGCAGGTGCTGGGACTGGGGAACAGAACAAGCCTCGGGGGACAATACCGGCTGCCCAAGTCTCCAATATCCGTCTCCCATGTTCCCAACCGTTCCCGCGACGGCCTCTCGTGACTGCCCGTTTGGCTTCCGAGCCGTGCGTGGTATGTAGGGGCCTTCGTGATTCCCCGTTGTCTGAAAGCCGCACAGGTCATGAGGATCGGCGACTCGGTGCGGTCGCAGACGCGGGAAAATAGACGAGGTGTAGAAAGGGTTGAGGCGGGGTGGTCTGATCCTTCCTGACCCCGTCGAACGGGCGGCGGCGGGAACCCATCCTCGGCGGTAGCCTTCAGTTTCACACTTCGAGACTTCCGATTCCCGACCCCACCTCTCGCGTGCCAGGCCCCGAGCCCCCAGTACGGGGGCCATGCTCACCCCCCAGCTCATGCCAGTGCCCAAGTCCTTCGTCCCACCAAGGGCCGCGTCGGCGGCCGCGGGGACTTGGGCGAATGCTTGTCCGTCGCGGCGGGAACGCCGACGGGGCGGTTGACATGACGGGCCTTGCGGGGAGAGCATCGACGAGTACGGCGGGATGTTCTTCACGTCGTGCAGGCGGGGCTGAAACGATCTGCTGCCGGGGCGATCTGACAATCCGCGGTGACCTCGGACGGGCGGCGACGGAGGGTTCGTCATTGGGGGAATCCGGAACCTTGTCGACTCATTTCGATGTCTGGCCAGGCACAGCCATTAGCGGAGGCCAAGAAATCTCTCGCAAGGCCGTTTCCGCAAAACACGCCGTGGGATGAAGAGGCCGAGTCCAGGGTCGATCAACCAACAGACCGTACACGCCGTCGATGAACACCGGGCCTGGGGCCTGCTGGATGATGCCTCGACACGACCCGGCCCAGGACAGCGGGCAGTGTGTTTGACCGGAGCTGGCGGAACTTCACGGACAACCAGGGTCGATTTAACTCTTGCCCGCTTGCTGACGATGTTCTCCAACCAGGCCGCGACGATAACGGCGGCGAGGACGCTACATATCAGCAGAGGAGGTGATCCCTATGCAGCAGTTCTACGTCACTGCGGAGGTCAGCAGGTTGACGGGCTACTCCATCGACCAGTTGAACAGGGCACACCGGGCCGGGCTGGGCGAGCCGGCACGGGCCGGGTGCCACCGCATCTACACCCCCGAGGACATCGAGAGGGTCAGAGCCTATTTCGCTCAACGGGACAAGGAGGAAAATGCTCCGCGACATCGACAATCTGCGACGTGAGCTGGACCGAGTCCGCAGACCCCGCCAGGTGACCATCACGCCTGCACTTGGTGGTCCGCCCGTCGAGGTCGGTATCGGGGACAGCGTGGAGATCGTGTACGAGGGGGAGAGACGCCAGGTCCGTGTGATGGCCGTGATGGCCTGGGGAATCAGGGCCTGGGACGAGGACAAGGGGGCAGTGAGGGCGTTCTGCTTCGAGAAGATCGGGCGGCAGAAGCCTGACGAAACGGACGAGGCCGCTTCGTGACAAGCGGCCTCGTCGCAAGCATCTCTATGACCAAGGGCCGGTCGGCCAGCTTCACCTCTCGCCGGCGGCCCACTGCGGAAAGGACTCCGTATGGTAGGATCGGCAACCCCGACTTGCCTCCTGAGCGAGGAGGAAAAGTTCCACGAAGGCTGGCTGGACGGCGTCACAGCGGCAGCCCGCCGGCGTCAGAGGCAGGCCGACATCGCATACCTGGCCACCGACTCGGAGTGGGACAGGTCGCAGCCCGACGCCTGGCTGTCCACCGCCTTCGCCGCACGGTCCGGCGTGCTGGTCTTTGTCAGGCCCGACCTGCCCGAGGACACCAGGGCACGACTGCGGGCGGAGGCCGCCCGGCTCGGCGTGGAACTGGCATTCGTTCCGCGGGACGACGCGACAAACCTGCTGCTGGAGGCCGGCATGGCCCTCAACCCCGAAGGCCGGGAGGTCGGCCTGCTGATGTACTTCTCACCCAAGGACGTGGAGTACGCCCTCGGCTGGGACGCCTTCCGCGAGGGCATCGAGGAGGGCAAGGTCCGGCAGAGGAACAGCCTGTCGGGGAAGTTCTCCACGATGGGGCAGAAGGTAACTGTCAAGGACCTGTGCGGCTGGGCCGGCAAGGCCTCGCTGGCACGCTTCGCGGCGTCGATGGGCGTCGAGGCGGCCGACAAGGGGAACATGGACGACTACAAGGAACGCATGCACCGGGGCCTGCTGGAGCGGCCGGAGGACTTCCTGCGGTACGCGGTCGGGGACGTGCGGGTTCTGCTGGAGCTGCACTCTGCCTTCGTCGATCACTTCCAGGCGTTGCAGCGGGAGTGCCTGGGCATGGACGACCAGGACATCTGGACGGCGGACGACATCCCCATGACCACCGGCTCGCTGGTGGCCAGGACCCTGGAGCGGTGGCTGCACGCCCAGGCAGCCGACCGCCGCGTGTTCCGGTTCGCGGTCAGGAAGCTGGGCCTGCTCGACCCCGACGCGAAGGGGCACGCGAAGGACAGGGCCGCCTTCCGGGCCGCCGTCACAGGCTATCGCACGGCGGAGGAACTGGTCGCCGGCCTGGACGGGGAGGACGACGACCTCGTCAGGCTCCTCAGGGCACGGTTCCTGCACACGGCCCTGGACGCCAGCTCGGTCGGGTGGTGGGCGTCACGTCCCGCGACCGAGACGACCTCGTTCCTGGCTCTGGTCCACGGCGGCCGCTGCGTCAACGAGATGCCGTTCTCGTACTCGATGGACCACGGCCTCGACGTGGACATCAGCGGGTGCTATGGCGAGGCGTTGCGGTCGCTGACCTACCCGGTCGGCCTCCCGACCGCATGGGGCTGGACGCCCAACGAGCAGGGGCCGACGCTCGGCGAGTGGCTGGACCGCCACCAGAGCGACCTTCTGTCGGGCCTGTGGATGGCGGTCGTGGACGGGCCGCTGGGCTTCGAGCAGGACCTCGTCCACTCCCGCCTGGTCAGGACCGGCGATATCCGCCGTGCCGCCCTGCCGTGGGAGGCCGACGAGGGCGACGGCGACACGCCGGGCGACTTCGTCCTGCTGCGTCGGGAGGTCAGGAACGGCGTGGTCACCCACGACGTGCTGGAGGCCCTCCGCAAGGTAGCCACGAACACCGAGTGGTCCGGGTTGCGGAACCTGCGGGTGGTGGCTGCGGCCGCCTACCGGACGGGTGATCGGGTCGAGACGCTGGAGGACTGGTGCGACGCCATCCTGGCCGACGGGGGAAGTTACTCCGCCGACGCCCGGACCGGCATGGCGAAGGACGACCGCACCAGGGCATGGGTCGGGGTCCCGCTGGAGGGCTTCGTGGGACGGCTGGCGGACCGGCGGAAGGAGTACAAGTCGGTGGCGAGGGAAGCCACTGCGGACGAGGAGGATAGGGCACGGGCGGCGGGAATGGAACAGCTTCTGAAGCTCTCCGTCAACACGACCTACGGCGTGCTCAGCTCGCGGTTCTTCCCCGTCGGCAACACCGTCGTGGCCAACAACATCACGGCCAGGGTCCGGGTCGGCGTATGGATGCTCGCCAAGGCCTTGTGCCTGCGGCAGTCGATCACCGACGGCGGGACGTACACGCCAGGTGCGGTCCCCATCTTCGAGGGCAAGAGGCCGGGACTGAACGTGCTGTCGCGGATGTGGGAGTGGCCGGATCGTCGGAGGGGCCGGTGGGTCGCACCAGTTAGAGGACTGGACTGGGCCGGCCTGTGGGACGACCTGCCGCCTGCCGACGAGCTGGACCGGATGGCCTTGGACCACGTCAGGTCGTTCTGGGAGCCCTACGGGTTGGAGTTCCCGTTCGCCATCGCCCACAAGGCCGACAACTGCTTCAGCCGCGGGGCCTACTGGTCGAAGGGCGACTACGCCCTCCAGACCGGGAAGGGCATGGTCTACGCCGTCCGCGGCAAGGACAGAGCCAGGGGCCGACTGCGGCAGCATCCTACCTTCCAACTGCTGGATGGCATCGTCGTCGGCGAGGACGGCTTCCCGCAGGACCTGTCGTACACGCACAGGTCGATCATGCGGATCGCGAAGTGGCGGCTCGTGCAGCAGTCGGCAGGCTACGAGCGGCTCAAGGGCCTGCGGCCGGGCGACGACCACGAGGAGGTCCGGGCGGCACGGTACAACAACAACCACTTCCCGCTCGCCGACGCGGCCGACTACCTCCGGCGTCGGAACCGCAGGAAGGTGCATCGCGGCCGGGAGGTGTCCTGGTTCGAGCGGTTCGCGTCGGAGGGGATCGACGCCGTGCATCGGAGGATGGCGGCGAACCGGCTGCGGTGAGGCTGCCACCGTCTCGTTGTTTTCGGGCCGAAACGGGGAGACGGTGGCAGGAGACTTCCTTGCGGCGAAAGGACTTGCGTCACCTCGTACAGCGGGGGGAGTAGGGACGAAGTCCGCCCCCCGTCGGTACGGGGTGGTTCGGCTCGACAGCCCCAGGCCCTGGAGTCGCCCTGTGCCCTCCGGACCAGCCCCAGGACTGGCCTCCTATCCTGGCAGGCCCTGGCCGCCTCCTGCCCCTTGTGACCCCTGATGACCGAGATCGCCTCGCCCGGCAGCGATGCTGGTCACGAGGGGCGACCAGGGCCTGCGGCGAGGAAGGGCATTCACGCCGAGAACAATCGCCCTGCCGGCGGTCAGGCGGCCCGGCATTTTCGGCGTGAACGGCTCCGCGATTCCTGCCTGGACTCGAAGCCCGGTCCTGGCAGAATACGCCGCCTGATCGAGAGGGGCGGCAGGACGAGGCCGCCCGGATTCCTGATCCCCTTCACGGAGGAGATGAGATGAGCGAGACGTATGAGGAACGGTCGGCCCGCGAGCTGGGGGAGATCGAGTCAGAGGAGGCCCTGGCACGGGAGCGGCACCCCGAGATCGACGATCTGTTCGAGGTCGTCGAGCGGTTGAACGGGGACATCCCGTGCCTGGGCGAGCTGGTGACGGACGCCGAGGATGCGGCGATCTGGGCCGCAGTCGATGCCCTCCGGGACGCCGTGGAGGCCGTGGCAGGGCGTCTGGGCCGCCGGGCGGCAGCGGGATGACAACCATCGGGGCGGCCCGCACGCCGACGCCCACGGCCTGCGGGCCGTCCACGAACAAGAGGGAGGCGACCATGTTCCCGAAATACCACGTCCGCCTCGACGGCCCTCGCACCATCATCACCGCCCCGACGGCGAGTGGCCGCGATGGCACATGGCCCGTGCCGCGGCCATCCAGCACATCGAGGAGATGGTCGCCGAGGCCGAGGAGACCCTGTGGGTTCTGCGACACAGCGGATCGTTCTGGGAGTACGAGATTCTCCTGGCAGAAACGAAGGGCCGCGAGAAGGCTCAAGTCCAGGCAGGCGGCACGCTCATCTGAAGGTGCCTGGCCACGGACTTCAGGAAGGGGCAGGGACGGACAGGATCATCGTTTCGGAGGAGGCCATGAGAAAGTACACGAAGAGGGAAGAGTCGCTCCTGTTGATCGAGAGAATCCGGGCCGGAGTGAGGGCGGCGGGGACCAACGGCGGCTGCCCCCAGTGCGGCGGCTCCGGCCTGTCGATGGGGACCGTCCGCGAGGTGTCCGAGGACGGATCGGCCACGGTCGATGTGGCGATCTGCCGCGGGTGCGACGCGGCCGACCGGATGCTGGCCGAGGCGGATGAGGCGTGATGCACGGAAGCAATCGCTGACTTCGTGTAGGATTCAAGGCATGATGGAGCTGCACATCGGCGGGCAGAAACTCTGTCCTTGCCCGCAGCCCGCCGGGACGCCGCTGGAAGTGGCGGTGGCCATTGGCCGCGAACTGGGCGACCTTCTGACGCCCCCGGTCGGCGGCGACGCCGTGCTGAACGAGGTCAGGTTCGTGCGACGCGGGCGGCAGGGGGAGGGCATGGAGCTGGCCGAGATGGGCCGCTGGCCTGCCGAGGAACTCCTCCGCCTTGCGGACGCGGGGTGACAGGGGCGTGGAACGGCACGGCCCTGGCCATCATTCCTGTGGCAGGTCGTGGTCCTGGGGAGCCAGGTCAACACGACGCCACCCGCCAGGACCGCCGACGCACGCAGACGCTGGCCCGTCACGCCGCTGTTGTTCGTCCCGGCTTCCGCGTCGCCGTCCCCTGGCAACCACTGCTTCACCCGCCCGATCGGCAACACGTCCGGGGCACAGCAGCAGGTGTTGGCCTGCCGCTTGTCCTCGACGATGCGGCTCTCAAACGGCTTGGGCCGCAGCATCCGCCAAATCCCTTGCTTTCTGATCGTCTGTTCAGTATACTTCTAGATGGGAGGCAATCATCCAGGAAGCAGTCATGACCACGGTGGCAACCCAGCAGCGGTCCCTGTTCGATGAGGCGGGCAACGACTACCGACCCCGCCCCGCCCCGCTGTTCCAGCCCCGCAAGATCGTCCTGGCCAAGGGCAGCGTCACCACGGCCGCCCGCCGCCGGCTCGCCGACTCCATCCTCGCCGTCTACCCGAAGGCGGAGGTGATCGAGCAGCCCACCGTCCCGCACAACAAGGTCAACATCCAGGCCGACGACCCCCTCGACCTGCACTACAAGGGCCACCGCGTGCTCGTCCTCGGCGAACACAAGTCCGCCGTGGGCCAGAGCGACGAGGAGGGCAACACCTGCCCCAACTTCTGGCACTTCTCCCCCTACGGCTTCTGCCCCTACGGCTGCTCCTTCTGCTACCTCTCCGGAACCCAGGGCGTCCGCTTCTCCCCCTCGATCAAGGTCTACGTCAACCTCGATGAAATCCTCGCCGAGATCGACCGCGTCGCCCGCCGCCTGGGCCGCGAGGAGGCGTTCTACCTGGGCAAGCTCCAGGACGGCATGGCCCTCGACCCGCTCACCGGCTACTCGCGGACGATGATCCCCTTCTTCGCCGCTCACCCCTACGCCCGGCTGCGGGTGCTGTCCAAGTGTGCCGACTTCGCCAACATCCTCGACCTCGACCATCGCGGACGCACGGTGCTGTGCTGGAGCCTGAACCCGCCGGCGGTGCGAAAGGACTACGAACTGATCACGCCGCCCGTCGAGGACCGCCTCGCGGCCATGCGGAAGTGTGCCGAGGCCGGCTACCCGATCCGCGTCATGCTCATGCCGATCATCCCGATCCCCGACTGGCAGCGGCACTACGACGAGCTGCTGGAGGGCCTGCTGACGCAGGTGAAGCTGGACCGGCTCACGCTGGGCGGCATATGCAGCTACGGGCCGGCGTTGCAGATCATGGAGGCGAAGCTCGGCAAGGACAACCTGATCTCCCGCTCGCTGTCGGTGCTGGACAACCCGCCCGGCGATGGACGCACCCGCTACCCCGTCGCGATGCGGGCCGCCATCTACGGGCACCTGCTGGGCACGATCCGCCGCCTCCGGCCGGAGCTGACCTGTGCGTTGTGCATGGAGGACCCGGCCCTGGCCCGCGAGCTGGGCCTGGGCGACAGCAACGTCGGGCGGTGTAACTGCATCCTGTAGCCTCCCCGACGCCGCGACCTCCCTCGCCTGCGGCGTCTCGCCGCGGGCCGTCCTCGCATTGTCAGGGAACCTGTCCATGTCTCCCGCAGCCGATCTGCCCGTCCTCGTCGGCCCTCCCGATCTGCTCGAAGGCCCGGCCCGCGAACGCTGGCTCGACCGCGTCCGGGCCTGCCGCCACCACCTGCTGCTCGCCTGGCAACGTCAGGGCGGCTCCCCTGGGTCTGCCGCCGCGGCCATTGACCAGACGTTGGGGTTGACGCTGCTTCACTGCTTCGTCCGCGACCGGCGGCCCGCGGCTTTGCCGTCCCCGGAGGTCGGCCCGGCTGGCATGACCCCACACGGCTTCTGCCAGGCCCTCCGGCAAGGGACCGCTTCCCCCGTGCTCCGGGCCGTGTTCGACCCGCTTGACTTCGGCGACGGCGACCCGCTGCCGCTGAGCGTCTGGCGTACCGCACTGGCCGCTGACCTGGCATGGCGAGATCGGGGCGGTCGCGTCGTCCCGCTTCCGCCGACCGCGTTCGGGGAGTTCCACCAGCTCTGCCTGGCCGAGCGGGATGCCGGCGAGGCGGGAGAGCGGCGTGCCCGCGGTGTCCACTTCACGCCGGTGTCCCTGGCCGACTACCTGACCGCCCGAGTCCTCGACCGGCTCGCCGCATCGCAGGACGACGCCCCGACGCCGTTGCGAATCCTCGACCCATCCTGTGGGGGAGGGACGTTCCTGTTGGCCGCCTTGCGTCGCATGCTGCAACGGCAGGTCCACCCCTCGCCCCAGGAGACCCTGGACCTGCTCGGGGCCTCGCTGTTCGGTATCGACATCGACCCGCAGGCGGTCGGGTGGACGCGGCGTGCCCTGCTGCTGGCCGCCTGGGACGCCCTGCTCGCGTCCGGCGAGGAGGCCGAAGGGGGCCTGCGTGTCCCCGATCTCTCGCGAAACGTCGGCTGTCGGGACTTCCTCGACGTGGGAGTTGCCGCGTCCGGCGAACTGGCCAGGCCGTTCCACGCCATCCTGGGCGGCCCGCCGTTCGTCCGCATCCACGAGCTGCTGCGGAGCGACGCCGGCCGCGTGGAGCGATACCGGGCCGAGTACCGGACGGCCCGCTCGGGCCAGCTCGACCTGTTCATGCCCTTCTTCGAGGAGGCCGTCCGCCGGCTGGCCGACGGGGGCTGGCTGGGCTGGAGCGTGTCCAGCACCTTCCTCCGCACCTCCTCGGGTCGGCCTTTGCGTTCCCTTCTCGGGGGCAGCTGTGCCATCCACGAGTTGACGGAGTTCGAGGACAGCAAGGTCTACCCGGATGCCGTCACGCAGATCGTCCTGGTGCTGCTGGAGAAGGGCCGGCGGGAGGTGGCCTGCCGGCACGCCTGGGTCAGGGGGGCCGGCGGCCTGCGGGACAAGTTGGCCGCCCTGTGGGCCGGTGTCGATCATCCCAGCGTCACCTTCCGCGAGTTGCCCGCGTCGGCCTGCCGGACCGGCGACTGGTCGTTCGGCTCGGTCGGGGAGTGTTCGCTGCTGGACCGGATCAGGAAGGCCGGGACACCGCTGGGCCGGCTGCCCGTGTCGATCTGCCAGGGGATCGTCACTGGGGCCGATCCTGTCTTCCTGTTCCGCCGCGTCGGCTCGACGCCGGACGGCGAGACGCTGGTCCAGGGCCGCGGCCGGGGCCGACACCTGCTGCTTGAATCGGCCCTGCTACGGCCGATCGTTCGCAACCGAGACATCCGCGGGTACGGCCCCCTGGCCCCCAAGACGGTATGCCTGACTCCCTACGACGCCGCCGGGCGGCTGCTCCCGGAGGAGGAACTTCGCACCTGCTACCCCAAGGCATATCGCTATCTGCTGGGCCACCGCGAGGCCCTGGCCCGCCGCCGGGGAGTTGTGCCGGGAGCATCCTGGTACGCCCTCCGCTCGGCGTCGTGCCTGACGCTGGAGGCAGGACCGCGGGTGTTGCTGAAGCTCATCTGCTCGGGCGGTGACTTCACGATGGACCAAGAAGGGCTGTACCTCGGACACGCCGGCACGCTCCTGCTGGCGACCGACCAGTGGCAGGTCGATCCCTTCTACCTGCTCGGAGTGCTGAACAGCTGGGTGTTCTGGTTCTTCGTGCAGCAGACCATGCCGACGATGGGCCACGGGCGGCACGTCCTGCGACGGTCCACCCTGCGACGTTTCCCGCTGGTGGTTTCCGGTTCGAGCCGGGACGCCCGGCAGCAGGTCGCCGAAGCGGTACACGGACTTCTCGCCGTGGGGCAGGCGGACCGGCCGCGGTTGCTGGACGAGGTCGAGCGGCTCGTGGCCGAACTCTACGGGATCGACGCGGATGAGCTGTCGGCCCGTGAACCACACGAGCGGGGGGAGAGACATGCCTGACGATCACGACGCGATGCTGAAGCGGTGGCGGGAGAATGCGGCCAGAGATGAAGAGAGGAACTTCCGCTTCCTGCGGAGCCTCAAGCTGGTTTCGGACCCGGACCGCATCGACTCCCTCGCCGGGGAGCTGCACGAGGAGGTGTTCGCCAGCATCGACTGCACCCGCTGTGCGAACTGCTGCAAGACGATCCAGCCGAACTTCACCAAGGAGGACATCGACAGGATCGCCACCCATCTGGGCACGTCGCCGCAGGGGCTCATCGCGGCCCACCTGGAGATTGACCCGGAAGAGGGCGGTCATCGAACCAGGGTCACCCCGTGCCCGTTCCTCGGACAGGACGACCGCTGCACCATCTACAAGGTGAGGCCCCAGGCGTGCCGGGAGTTCCCGCACACCGATAAGGATGGCTTCACCCGCAGGGTGTACCAGCACACCGCCAACACGCTCTCATGCCCCGCGGCGTACCACGTCGTCAAGCAACTGCGACGCCGCCTGCGGCGGTAACAGGTAGCCCGGTTCACGGTCCGGATTTGGGTGCCGGACACGGGCCAGGCTGGCGAGCGACTTCTCCGTCCGGCGTAGATACCGCATGATGAGCTTTCGCGATTACGTCCTGCTCCGCGAGGGCCTGCTCCTGCCCGACAAGCCCCCGACTCCTGGCAAGCCCCGCATCAACACCACGCCGTGGTCTCGCCGTCGGACCCGGACGCTGAAGCCGCGGAAGGTCAGGATCGCCAGGACGCCGACCGTCAGGAACGTGCGGGTCGCCAGGATCCCGAACGTCCCGACCGCGTGAGCGTTGGCAAGGGCGTTGGAGGCTGCCCGGTCACGACGCCGTTGTCGTGCGAGGACTCCTACCCCCCGCCGTCCCCCAGCAGCCACTCCCTGGCCCGCTCGACGAGCAGCAGGTCGCTGGCACAGCGGCGGATGTCGGCCTGCCGCTCGTCCTCCACCACCTCCGGGTCGTCCTCGTCGTCGTAGAGGGAGGGATCGAACGGCTCGCCCTGGCGGGCTGTCTCCAGGTATTCCGCGAGCTGCCAGGTCTCGAAGATGGCCCTGACCTCCGCCGCGAAGACGGGGACCTCCGCCAGTAACTCGGGGTGGGTCTCCGCGGCCTGGAGGTAGTTGAGGAACTTCTCGCCGACGAGGTAGTCCAGGGCCTTCCGCGTCCCGAAGTCGTACTCGATCCGTCTGGCGGCCTCGCACTGCTCGACCCACATTTCACCTGGCTTCATTCTGCCTCCCTGGTTGGCGACGGGCCGTGCGTCATCGTACCCATCGCGGCGGATTTCGGGAACGCCGTCCGGCGACGGCCGGGCCGTAGAATAGCCGCGGCAGCCTTGGCACAAGCACGGCCGCCGACTGGCTCGTTCCGGCATCCCCGGAGGAAAACGACGATGAAGCTGGGCATCCTGGCCGACATCCACGAGGACGTGGAGGGCCTGGCCGTGGCCCTGGCCCTGCTGCGTCGCGAGGCGGTGGACCGGGTCGTCGTGCTCGGCGACCTCTTCGAGACGGGGCGGCGGATCAGCAATACGGTCGCCCTGCTGGCGGAGGCCGGGGCGGTCGGCGTCTGGGGCAACCACGACCTGGGCCTGTGCCACGAGCCCGAGGAGGCTGTCCGTGCCCGCTATGCCGGCCGCGTGCTGGACTACATGCGGACGCTCAGGCCCCGCCTGGAGCTGGCCGGCTGCCTGTTCAGCCACGGGTTGCCCTGCTGGGACCCGGCCGACCCAGCCATCTACTACACCGGGGCGACACCGATCACCGGCGATGGGCGGCGGGCCAGTTTTGCGGCGTCCGCCTGCCGCGTCACTTTCGCCGGCCACTTCCACCGCTGGCTGGCCGCGACGCCGGAGGGACCGCTGGCCTGGGACGGCGGCGAGGCCGTTGCCCTGGATGCGGAGAGGCGACATCTGGTGGTCGTGGCGGCAGTCTGCGACGGTTGGTGTGCGACTTACGACACCGACGCGGGCCGGCTGGTGCCATTGAAGATTCGGGACGACGCCCGCCAGGCGTCGTGGCCTGGCCGCTGAACGGGCCGGTTCAGCCCCGCCCTGGCCCGGTTCACGGGCGTCCGGCCTCCACGACCACCGCGACTTCCGCAAGCAGCCTCTCGGCCTCGTCGAGGGACACCTTCCGCCCGCAGCGGTCCTCCATCCATGAGGTGAAACGGGCCTGGACCGCCCGCACCGCCTCCAGCCGCTCGTGGCCGATCTGGTCCAGGGCCTTGCCGATGCCCTTCAGCCTCGCCTGGTACTGCTTCTGTGTCAGCTCCTCGGCCTTGAACCTCCGGCGAAGGCCCGCTCCAGGACGGCGATCTCCTGCCTCGTGCGGCGGCAGGCCGCGTCCACCTCGGCCCCGTGGCGGCAGACCGCGAGCCAGTCGAGGTACATGCCGGCCAGCATCCTCTCGGCAGCCTGCACGCCCCTGGCAGTGAACTCGCCGCCGAGGGCGTAGCGGTACTCGGGCCGGTGGTGGCAGGCCATCGCGAAGCACCAGCAGCGGCCGTCCCAGGAACTGGACAGGCCGGCGATGGGGGACGTGATCGTCACCTCGACGGCTCCCCAGTTCGCCCTGGCGACACCGGTCACCGTCCGGCCCTCGACGGTGACGGCGAGCGGACGCTCGACCAAGTCGGCTTCGAGCGGATGATTGTCCATGTGACAGACCTCGTGGATGGGCCTGCCATCGCCTCGGCGAGCGACGACAGGGCGGGGTCCGCCTCCGCATCGCCCATCGCCGGCCGTGCGGCCGGCCCAGGTCTTCCCACCTTCGCGGGCGGCAGGCTTCTGCCCGCAGGTTGGGGGCCGGCACCGCCTGGACGGTTCCGCCGGCTCTCGGGATGAGCTTCCACGAAATCCTACGGCCCGGGTCAACGACTGGTCAAGGGGGCGGGAATCGTCGCTTGTTACAGCTCCCACCGCAGCTTCGCGGCCTTGTAGACCTCCTGACTCCTTCGGGGCCGCGACGGCACCGACCACTCCTGCGGCTCGACCCGCCCGGTGATCCTGGCACCGACCGCCTTCAGCGACGCCCCGCTCTCTTTCTCCAGGGTGTATGTCAGGATTCGCGTGTAGCCGAGCAGGCGGGCGATGCGGGCAGCCCTCGCGTAGAGGAACGAGCAGGCGTTGGGCGTGCCGTCGGTGCAGACGCGGAGGACCTCCAGGGTCCGGCCGTCGTCGTGCCGGCGGCAGATGGGTCGTCCCGCGACGACCACGCCGACGAGTTTGCCATCCTTCTGGCAGCCCATCGCGAACTTGCCTCCCGCGGTGGGCTCGCAGTGCCGGTGGAACCGGCGGACGAAATCATTGGCTTCCTTGAGGTGCAGCGGCACGGCGTCCATGCAGTAGGTAAGCTGCCGGCGACCAGACCATTCCGCCACCTCGTCTCGCACCCGATTTTCCGCACCATCCCACGCAGAACCGGACTCGCGACAGCTCCATACCTCCAGCCCGCCGGAGAGCGGGCCGTGAGGAGGGCTTCTGCGGCTGCTGGTCAGCGGTGCCACGAGGACGCTGAGCAGGTACGCAGGCTCGGGCCGCGTCGGGTGCTTGTTGACGCCCAGAGCGGCGAACAGCGTCGGGGCGATCAGGGGTCTGGGGCTCCCCTGGGCGGCGGACAACGCCTGCTACAGCGGGTTCAACGAGGCCCGCTTCGCGAACATGCTCGACCGCATTGCCGGCGTGCCGGGCCTGATGTGGGTCGCCGCCCCCGACGTGGTCGGGGACGCGGCCGCGACCCTGGACCTCTTCGAGGTCTGGCAACCCCGGATTGCCCCCCGCGGGCTGCCCGTCGCCCTCGTGGTCCAGGACGGGCAGGAAAACCTCCCCGTGCCGTGGGACCGCCTCGACGCGGTGTTCGTCGGCGGGAGCACGGAGTGGAAGCTCTCCGACGAGGCCCGGCGGCTGTGCGTGGAGGCAAAGGCCCGGGGTAAGCCCATTCATGTGGGTCGCGTGAACTCGAAACGCCGGCTCACCCACCTGACACGCTGGGGCTGCGTGGACTCGGTGGACGGGTCCTCGTTCAGCCGCTGGCCCGACACGCGAATCCCGGCGGCGTTGCGGTGGATCAGCGAGGCGGAGGCCGAACTCGCTGCCGGACGGAGCGACGTGACAGAGGAGCGGGCGAGGCTGTCATGATGGTGCGATATGGGACACGGACGCTCCGTTATCGCATGAAGCCCGCGTTCATCTACGGCCTTACGGACCCCCGCACCGCCGCGATCCATTACGTCGGCAAGGCCAACGACCCCGAGGAGCGGTACAAGGCCCACCTGCGGCCGGCGGCGTTGCGGAAGAACACGCCGAAGAACAACTGGATCAGGCAACTGCTCGCCGAGGGCGTCAGGCCGGCCATCCGCACGCTGGGCCGCGTCGAGCCGGGTGAGGACTGGGGGCCGGTCGAGCGGTCCTGGATCGCCCTGGTGCGGCGGCTCTGGCCCGGCCAGAACAAGAACATGCTGGATGGCGGGCAGGGTCCATACCAGGCCAGGACGACCAGGCCGGACCCGGCCGCGACGGCCGCCCGGCGGTTCTGGTCCAAGGTGAAGAAGCTGGACGACGGCTGCTGGCTGTGGACCGGCTGCTGCAACAGCCAAGGCTACCCGCAGCTACGGATGGGAAGGAAGACATCAGACTATGCCCACCGATTCTCTTACCGGCTCCACTTCGGGCCATATCCAGCTCGGCATGCTGTGCGACAGTCCTGCGGGAACAAGAGGTGCGTCAACCCCGGCCACCTCTACCTCGCACCCGGCCGGGGGCGAAGGAGCCGCCACCTACCTCGTGAATGACGTGTTCTACAGCCTCGCCGGCGAGGGCGTGCGGGCCGGCACCCCGAACGTCTTCCTCCGGCTGGCAAGGTGTAACCTCCGCTGCGACGGGCGGATGATCGACCAGGCGTACCAGCCCGTCTGCGACACCGAGTTCGAGAGCTATCGACCCATGACCGCGGACGAGATCATGGCCGCCGTCCGCGAGGCGGGCGGGTCGTGCGACTGGGTCGTGCTGACCGGGGGCGAGCCGGGCTTGCAGCTGGACGCGGCCCTTGTCGGCAGGCTCCGAGCGGAGGGCTACAAGCTGGCCGTCGAGACGAACGGGACGGTGGACCTGTCGGGCCTTGACCTGGACTGGGTCTGCGTCTCGCCGAAGGTGGCCGAGCACGCGATCAGGCAGCGGACGGCACACGAGGTGAAATACGTCCGCGGCCACGGCCAGGGGGTTCCCAGGACCGTCGTGCAGGCCGACCACTACCTGATCTCCCCGGCCTTCCACGGCGGTGTTCTTGACCGCCGCACCCTGGACTGGTGCGTCCGGCTGTGCAAGGAGAACCCGCCGTGGCGGCTCTCCGTGCAGATTCACCCGCTGCTCGGCATCCCGTGACAGGAGGACTCGTGGACCTGCACGAAGCGGTTCGGGCACCGATCCGCCACGCCGGCAGCGACCCCGACGAGCCGGACCTCCTCGACACGCCGCGGCGTTACCTCGCCGCCCTGGCCGAGATGACCTCTGGCCGGCACGCCGACATCATGGACATCCTGTTGGCCGAGTTCCCCTGCGACGGCTGCAACATCGTCGAGGCCACGGGGATCAGGTTCACGGGCCTCTGTCCCCACCACCTGCTTCCCTATTCCGGCGTCGTGACGATCCGCTACCGGCCCCGCGGCCGCGTGGTCGGCCTGAGCAAGCTGGCCCGGCTGGTGGACGCCCTGGCCCGGCGGCTGGTCCTCCAGGAGCGGCTGGCCGGCGACATCGCCGACGCGATCCTGGAGCACCTCAGGCCGCACGGAGTCGAGGTCGAGGTACGGGCACGACACGGCTGCGTCCAGTGCAGAGGCGTGCGGTAGGCGGGGATGCGGGTGAGGGCCCTGGCGAGAAGGGGCAGCATGGAGGGCATGGAGGAGGTAGCCGGTGAGTGACCAGCACATCGACGAGGGCACCTTGAGGGCGTTCAGCGACGGGCGGCTGTCCGACGACGAGGACCAGGCCGTCTTCGACCATCTCCTCTTCTGCGAGGGGCCGTGCCTGGAGTACCTCGACAGCCTTCCCGACGCCCAGGCCGCCGTGTTCCGGGCCATCCTGAGGCGTCACCGGCCGGGCAGGGAGTGGTGACCAGTTCTGCCTGCCGAAGACCTCACGCCCGGGGCGTCGCCCCCGCCGAATCACCCTGGCGTGGATCGGATGGCGGCCGCCCGGCCTCCTCGCGGCCGGTTTATGCCCAGCGGGGTTACTGACGATTCTTCTTGAGGGCCGCCGCGAAGGTCCGCCCGAGGGATTCCCGATCCAGGCAAGGAGGTACATCTCACATGTCCACAAGCTACACGGCCCCGCCGGACAGGATGGTCTTGAACGGTCCCTTCCCGCCGGCCCTGCTGTCCGACGTGCGAGACCTGGGGCCCGAGGAGGCCTGTTTCATGGGTATCCTTCAACTGCTGGGCGTGCGTCACTACGTCTACTTCATCGAGGTTCACGACGTGCCGGACCCGACCCACCCGGAACACGGGGCCGAGCAGATGCCCGTCAACGACCCGCACAATCGGCTAGAGGCGGTGGATCACGTCGACGGGCACCTGGCGACGGTGGGACTGCCCGGGTGCCCGGGCCGCGAGTTCCTGGTCGTGGTTGAGCCGTCCGGCCGTTGAGTCCCCAGGCCGCCGTCCCAGGTCCAGGGCCACGGCATCCGCCTCGTGGGCGAGGCCGCCGCGATGCCTGCACGGCGAGGTGCGAGCGTTGGCCGGCTAACCGGCCTCGACTCGCCGCCGTGCGATCTCCAGGTACTTCTTCTCGCGGTCGATACCGATCACCCTGCTGGCCCCGGCATCCAGGGCGGCAAGAAGTGTGCTTCCAGACCCGCAGAAGGGATCGAGAAGTACCGACTTCTCGGGCAGCAGGTACTTGCACAGCCACTCGCACTGGGCCATTGGCGTCACCGCCGGGTGGTCCTCACTGCCGGGTGAGCCACCCCCTTTCGGCAGGATCAGGCAGTTCGGCGGCACCGTCCCGCCCCGCTCCAGGGCCGTGCGGTGCATCCGGCCCATCCGCCGCGTGCGTCCGCTGGGGCTGTCCCGTGGGTCGTCGGGCCGCTGCCGCGTCGTGACCGGCTCTGAAGGCGGCCTCAGCACGGCGTCCCGGTCGCGGTAGCAGTCGGCAGGCCCGAGCCAGACCAGCCACTTGACGCTGGCCTTCAACAGCCCGGCCTTGCGGTCGGTGCCCGCCGAGGGGAAGGCGTCTGGGACGTGCCAGTACAGGTCCTGCACCAAGCTCCACTCCTTCGCCGCCCAGAGGGCGAACTCAAGGTGCCAGGTCCGCATCCGCCCGATCCGCTCGTAACCAGGCTGGAGCAGCACCACCATCGAGCCCTGCGGCCTGAGGACCAGCCGGCACCCGCGGACGACCGCACGCATCAGGTCCATCCAGGCGGCCTCGCTCATTCGTCCGTATTCTCTGTCAACCTCGGGGTACGGCGGGTCGCACACGATCAGATCGACGCTGGCGGCAGGCAGCGTCGGCAGCACCTCGCGGCAGTCGCCGTGGATCAACTGAGTGGCCTCGATCCGGGCCTGGCGTTCGACCGGGCTGCGGTGGACGATGGGGACGGCACGGGTCGCCGGCCGGTCCTTGCCGTCGAGGCCCGTCGTGTAGCCCAACTGGGGAATCTCCCCAGTTGGCTCCAGGTCGAGCCGCACCGAGGCCACC